>Ga0105162_1000551_pt1 | contig 24266 bp, 21 predicted proteins | sample JNZ201metaG_FD_81532 | JGI IMG/M metagenome (GOLD analysis project Ga0105162, IMG submission 81532) | Hot spring microbial communities from Jinze hot spring, China to study Microbial Dark Matter (Phase II) - JNZ 20120812A | ecosystem: Environmental > Aquatic > Thermal springs > Hot (42-90C) >...
GGTTTATTTTATTGATGTTTCATCTCTAAAAGGGGAAATAAAAGAATATACTATTCCTCCACATTTAGGTCCTGTTGATATTGGATTAAAAATCCATTTAGAAGAATTTGAAAGCTGGAAATATGATGTTTTTGATTCTAAAAATGTTTTATTTCTTGGTACTGGTCCCTTTGCAGGAGGTAAGATTTTTGGGACTCATAGATTAGTTGCAGTTTTTAGAAGTCCGGAGAGTTTTGGACTTCACATTTCTGAATTGGGAGGTGTGGGGTATAAATTTATAAGGTGTGGAGTAAATGGGATTGTTATTGTAGGTAAAGGGGATGAGCCATTTTTAATTTTTATAGAGGGAGAAAGGGGAACCGAGATAAAATTTGAAAAAATCTCCAAAGAAAATCTTGACAAAATTTACGAGAGTTATGGGAATTATTTTGGGGCTTATGCTTTAACTAAGTGGCTTCTTGATGTGTATCATGAATTTTTTTTAAAAAATGATGCAAGAGCTATAGTAGTAGGTCCTGGAGCTTGGGAAACAAGATTTGGTGCTCTTGTATCTATAGATGTAAATCCCAAAATAAAAGACTTGATCATTGGAAGTGAAGATTTTGCAGGAAGAGCAGGAGCAGGTTCGATCTTAGCTCAAGCTCATAATGTAGCAGGTATTATTGTAGGAGGAACGATCGGACCTGAGGTTCCAGAAAAGATAAGAGATTTAAAAACTTTTAATGAATTTTTTAAGAATTTAACAGGAAGGGATTTTATTGGTGCAGTTAATATGGCAACTACAAAATATCGTTTTGATCCTAAAATAGGAGCAGGCGGAACTTTTGGATGTAACTATCCTTTTTATAAGGAATGGCTTCCTTCATTTGGATATAATAGTATTTACTTAAAAAAAGAAATAAGAAAAAAAATTTCTGAAATAATTTTAAGGAACTATTGGGAACCTTTTAAGGAAGAAACATTTATTAAAACGAGAAGTTGGAAAACCTGCGGTGAACCCTGTCCAGTTGCTTGTAAAAAAATTTGGAAAAGAAAAAAAATAGATTATGAACCATTCCAAGGAATAGGTCCTCTAATAGGCATTTTTGATCTAAAAATAGCTTCTAAAATAGTTGAAATAATAGATAATGCAGGTCTTGATGCTATAACAACAGGGCATATAATTTCTTTTCTTCTGGAAGCAGTGACCAAAGGTCTATTAATGCCTGAAGAAATAGGTATTTCATCTTTTCCTAATCTTGATCCCTTAGTTCTAAACCCTGAAAAATGGAAAAGAAACGGACCTTTAGCTATGGAAATTATTTATAATCTTCTTAATAAAAAAACCTGGGTTTTAGAAAATATTGCTAAAAAAGGTATAAGAAAGGCTGTTAAAATTTTAAATGAAAGATTTGAGAAAAGAATAGAAATGATTGGAATTTCCTTTGAAGATATTATTTTATATCAGCCTTATGGAGAAGAAGGATATATGACTCCTAATTTTTACTGGACTCTTGGTTTTTTTATTCCTATTTTTGTATCTGGGAAATACTGGACTGAATACAGTTTAGTCTTTACTGATCCAGAGGATTTTGTAAAACTTGTTTATGAAAGAGCTATTAAAGAGCTGGCTATTTCTAATGCTGGTATATGTAGATTTCATAGGGGTTGGGTTGAGAATATTCTTGGTAGGCTTTACTCACTTTACAAAATTGAAATAAATGAATTTGAAGAAAAAATTAAAGAGATTTATAAAAATATAGCTCTTTATAACATAAAAGCAGGTTCTATACCAAAACCTTTAGAAGGAGAGAGAGCTATAGATATTTTTAACACCTTAGCTGAAGAACTCCAGATTCAAAGATGGATTGCCAAATTTTCTAAAGATAAAAGAAGAGCTTATCAAGAATGGTTTGAAAGATTTTTTATCACTTACCTTTATTATGTAGGAATTGATTTTTCATCTTTAAAATAATCTAAAAATTTAAAAAAAAAATTAATAAAAAACAAAAAAAAATTAAAAAAATTTAAAATTCAATTAAAATTAACAAATTTTAATTTTAATATAACCTTGTATTTTTTCACAAAATTAAATATGATAAATATTAACAAATAAAATTAAAGGGGGTTAGCTATGTTTTATTTAAAAGAATTAACTAGACGTGATTTTCTTAAAATATGTACTATTGTGACAGCCACTATGGGATTACCTTATTCTATGGTAGAGAAAGTGGAAGCTGCAATGAAAAAAGGTCCAAAACCTACAGTAATTTGGTTGCATTTTATGGAGTGTACTGGGTGTACAGAATCTCTTTTAAGAGCTTCCCATCCACCTATTGGGAGACTTGTGTTAGATATTATTAATTTAGAATATCACGAAACCCTAATGCCTGCAGCAGGAAAGCAAGCTGAAGAAGTTCTTCATCAGACTATGGAGAAATATAAAGGAAAGTATATTTGTGTAGTGGAGGGAGCAGTTTCTACCAAAGATGGAGGAATTTATTGTAAAATTGCAGGCAAACCAGCTATTCAGATTTTAAAGGAAGTTACTAAAGATGCTATGCTAACTATTGCTATTGGAACTTGTGCATGTTTTGGAGGTATTCAAGCAGCAGCTCCTAATCCAACAGGTGCTGTAGGAATTGGAGAAGTAATTGGTAAAGACAAAGTTATAAATATTCCTGGATGTCCACCTAATCCTTATAATTTCTTAGCTACAGTAAGTTATATTTTAACCTTCGGTAAACTTCCCGAGCTTGATAATTTGAGAAGACCAAAATTTGCTTATGGAAGACTTATTCATGACCATTGTGAAAGAAGAGCTCATTTTGATGAAGGAAGATTTGCTAATGCTTTTGGGGATGAAGGACATAGAAAAGGATATTGTTTATACAAATTAGGGTGTAAAGGCCCTGTGACATATGCTAATTGTCCTGTGATAAGATTTTGTGATGTAGGAACTTGGCCTGTTGGTTCGGGACATCCTTGTATCGGGTGCACTGAACCTAATTTCTGGGATAACATGAGTCCTTTTTATGAGTCCTTAGGATAATAAAAAATACTAAAAATAAAAGGAGGTTGCTATGGGTAAGAAAATTACAGTTGATCCGATAACAAGAATTGAAGGCCATTTAAGAATAGATGTAGAAGTAGATGGAGGAAAAGTAATAAATGCTTGGTCTTCTGGTCAGATGTGGAGAGGTTTTGAAGTTATTTTAAAAGGTAGAGATCCAAGGGATGCATGGTTAATTACTCAAAGAATTTGTAATGTTTGTACCACCGTTCATGCTATAGCTTCTGTAAGAGCAGTAGAAAATGCTTTAGGAATGGAGATTCCCCTTAATGCTCAATTAGTAAGAAATATTATTCTTGCAGCACATGGGATTCATGACCATTTAGTTCATTTTTATCATCTTTCTGCTCTTGACTGGGTTGATATTGTATCGGCTTTAAAGGCTGATCCTAAAAAAACAGCAGAACTTGCTCAAAGTTTATCTGATTGGGAAGGAAATAGTGTAACTTGGTTTAAAGCTGTTCAAGATAAATTAAAAGCCTTTGTAGAAAGTGGACAAATTGGGCCTTTTACTAATGGTTACTGGGGTCATCCACAGATGAAACTTCCTCCAGAGGCAAATTTAATGGCTGTAGCCCATTATCTTGCTGCCCTTGAGTATCAGTTTTTACCTAACAAAGCAGTTGCAATTTTCGGAGGAAAAACACCTAATATTCAGACTTTATCAGTTGGTGGAATTGCCTTAGCAATTGATCCCAATGAAGAGGCTGCTTTAAACAAAGAAAGATTGGATCTTGCCCGTGAAGTGTTACTTCAAGTAAAAGATTTTATTCAAAAAGTATATCTTAATGATGTTATTGCTGTAGGATGTCTTTATAAAGATTGGGTTAAAATTGGAAGAGGGGTAACTAATTATTTAGCTGTACCTGATATGCCTCTTGATACTAAAGGAACTCAATTTGATTTACCTGGTGGAACTATATTTAATGGAGATTTAAAAACTTATACACCTATTAAGAGCTTTAATGATCCATACTTTAGAGATAATGTAGCTGAAGATGTTGCTCGTTCTTGGTATAAAGATACAGGTCCAAGGCATCCATGGGAAGGAGAGACAGTTCCCAATTATACAGATTTTAATCCTGATGGAAAATATAGCTGGTCTAAGGCTCCACGTTTTAAAGGTGAACCCATGCAAGTTGGTCCTCTTGCTCAAGTATTAATGGGTATTGCTTCCAATCATGAACCTACCATGAAATGGGTTAATTACTCCATCGAAAAAGCTAAAGCTCTTGGAGTGACTCTTACTGTAGATGCATTACATTCTACAATTGGAAGACATTTAGCAAGAGCTATCAGAGCAGCTGTTCTTTGTGATCTTGCTTTAAAGCATCTTGATCTTTTAGAAGCAAATATTGCTAAGGGAGATTTGGCAATATGGAATAAACCTAGTTTTCCTGCTGGAGAAGTTAAGGGATTTGGATTTCATGAAGCACCAAGAGGAACTTTATCTCACTGGGTAGTAATTGAGAAAGGAAAAATTAAGAATTATCAGTGTGTAGTTCCCTCAACTTGGAATATGAGTCCAAGATGTAGTAAAGGTAAAATGGGTCCTTATGAAGCAAGTTTAATTGATAATCCTATTGTTGATCCTGAAAAACCATTAGAAGTTTTAAGAACTATTCACTCTTTTGATCCATGTATTGCCTGTGCAGTTCATATTTTTGATATAAGAGGAAAAGAGATAAAAAGAATAAAGGTTTTATAAAAAGATTAAGGGGGTAGAAAATCCTACCCCCTTTCTTTTTTATATTTAAAATAAGCTAAACAAGCTCCTTCAGAAGATACCATACAAGGTCCTATTGGATTTTGAGGAGTACAAGTTTTACCAAATAATTTACATTCAAAGGGTCTACTTAATCCTTTTATTACTCTTCCACAAAGACATAATGGATTTTCCTTTGCAGAATTTATAGACACCTTAAAAATATTTTCTCCGTCAAATTCTTGATATTCTTCTTTTATTTTATAAGCACTGTAGGGGATTTGACCCAGTCCTCTCCAAGGAAAGGAATTTCTTATAGTAAAAATTTCGTTTAAAATTTTTTTAGCTTTAATGTTTCCCTCGGGTGTAACTGACCGAATATATTGAATTTCAACCTCACATCTATTTTCTTTAAATTGTTTTACAATAAGATAAACAGCTTGGATAAGATCTAACGGCTCAAATCCAGAGATTACTATAGGTTTTTGATATTTTTCTACTATAGGTTTATAAACATTACTTCCTATTATAGTACTTACATGGCCAGGTCCTATGAAAGCATCAATAATGGGTTTTTCTTCACTTAGTAAAAGATATTCTAATACCACTAAAGCAAGAATGTGATTACAAATTATCCATAGATTTTTGATATTTAGTTCTTTTGCTTGTTTTATTATTACTGCTGTATGAGGAGAAGTAGTTTCAAATCCTATAGCAAAAAAGATAATTTTTTTATCTGGATTTTCTAAAGCAAGTTTTATAGTTTCTATAGCTGAAGAAATAGGTCTTATTTCATATCCTTCAGCTCTTAATTTTAAAAGATTCATTTTATTAGATCCTGGCACTCTCATAAGATCACCATAAGTACATAAAATTACATCAGGGAGTTTGGCAAGTTCTATAGCCAAATCTATTCTTTCTAAAGCAATTACACATACTGGACATCCGGGACCATGAATAAAATTGATATATCCTTTTAAAAGTTCATCAAGTCCATTTCTTAATATTATATGAGTATGACCTCCGCAAAATTCCATTATGTTTAGAGGTTTTCCAAAAGCTTCTATTTCTCTTTTTATAATGGATACTAAATTTTTGACTCTTTCTGGATCTTTAAATTTACTCCAAAGATGGTTCAGAGTATCTGAGGATTTCATCCCAGTACCTCAAATTTGTTCTAGCATCTTCTTCACTTATTTTCCTAATGGCAAAACCTACATGAACAAGAACCCAATCTCCTATTTCTACAGATTCAGGTAATAAATGTAAAAATATTTCAGCTTTTACTCCCTGTGCTTCTGCTATAGCAGTCCATTCATTTTTTATTTCTACAATTTTATAAGGATAAGCTAAACACATTTTTTACCTCCTGTATAGCTTATATACATAAACAATTCTTTGTAAGGCTGTAAGATGAGTAAAAATAGCTATGAATATTAAAAGCGGGATACATATGTCAAAGATTAAAGCAATAATTAAAAGAAAAATTCTTTCAAATCTTGTTAAAAAACCTATTTTGCATTCAAATCCTATTCCTTCTGCTCTTGCTCTTGTATAACTTACCATTAAAGAACCTGTAATAGCTAAAAAGCTTAAAATTACTCCATAAAGAGATTTTTGGTTTAAAAAATAATAAGTAAAAGCAAGAAATAAAAAAATTTCTCCATAACGGTCTAAGGTTGAATCTAAAAAAGCACCAAAGGAAGTTACTTTTTTGGAATATCTTGCAAGAAGACCATCAATAGCATCAAGAGGCGAAAAGAGTAAAAGTGCTATTCCACCTAATAAAAGATTCCCGAAGGCAATAAAAAAAGAACTTATAACAAATCCCAGAAGGCAAGTAATAGTAACTGTATTTGGATGAATACCCCAGCTAGCTAAAATTTTTACTATTGGTAAAAGTAAAGGTTGAGCTGCATTTTTAATGGTTTCATTAAAGGTTAATTTTCCCATATAGATGATTTTTCTAAAATTCTATATTGTATTGCTTCTGTGATATGATGTTTTAATATTATCTCAGATTCTTCTAAATCTGCAATAGTTCTAGAAACTTTTAAAATTTTATGAAGTGATCTTGCAGAAAAATTAAATTTTTCAGAGGCTTTTTCTAAAAATTCTTGAGCTTTTAAATCTAAAATACAATATTTTTTAATTTCTTTAGGCTTTAATCTTGCATTAACCTTAAAAGGATAACCATATCTTTTTTTTTGTATTTTTCTTGCTTTTAATATTTTTTCTCTAATAGTTTTTGAATCTAAAGAAGTTTTAATATCAGTTTTTATTAAATCCTTTAAATCAACTGGTGGAATTTCTAAATGCATATCAATTCTATCTATAATAGGTCCTGAAAGTTTACTTCTATATTTTTTAATTTCTTGGAAACTGCACTGGCAAGGTTTGGTAGGGTGTCCTAAATATCCGCATCTGCAGGGATTCATAGCACAAACTAACATAAATTTGGAAGGATAGGTGATGGTGTAATGAGCACGAGTTATAGTAACTTTTCCATCCTCTAAAGGTTGTCTTAAAGCTTCAATTACATCTTTTCTAAATTCTGGAAATTCATCTAAAAATAAAACTCCGTTATGAGCTAAGCTAATTTCTCCTGGTTTAGGATAAGTGCCTCCTCCTATCATTCCTACTTCAGAAATTGCAAAATGAGGATTCCTGAAAGGCCGAGTGAAAATAAAAGGTGTTTCAGGTGTAAGAAGTCCTGCTACAGAGTAAATTTTAGTAGTTTCTAAAGCTTCTTCATAACTCATAGGGGGTAGTATAGTAGGTATTCTTTGAGCAAGCATAGTTTTTCCTGCTCCAGGAGGACCTATCATTAAAATATTATGACCTCCTGCTACTGCTACTTCAAAAGCTCTTTTAGCTAATTCTTGTCCTAAAACCTCAGCAAAATCTACTTCGTAATTTTCATAAAAAGAGGGTTCAATTTCAAAGTGTTCTATTATAGGCACATATTCTCCTCTTAAATAATCTGTAACCTCTCTTAAATGTCTTACTCCTATTATTTTAAAATCTTTGATTAAGGAACCTTCTTTTAAATTTTCAAAAGGTATTATGATTTCTTGTAATTTTAATTCCTTAGCTTTTATTACTGCAGGTAAAATCCCTTTGGTTCCTTTTATTCTTCCATCTAAAGCAAGTTCCCCTAAAAATGCTTTTTTCTCTAAATTTTCTTTCGGTAAAATTCCCATACCAGCAAGTAAAGCTATAGCAATAGCAAGATCAAAACCACTTCCCTCTTTCTTTAAATCAGCTGGTGCTAAATTAATAGTAGCTTTTTTCATCGGAAGTTGAAATCCGCAGTTTTTTAAAGCAGATCTTATTCTTTCTTTACTTTCTTTTATTGCATTATCTGGTAATCCTACAATTATAATTCCAGGAAGACCTAAACTCAGATCAACTTCAACTTCTACTAAAAAAGCTTCAATACCTAAAATAGTGAAACTTAAGGTTTTAGAGAACATTTCTAAAAAAATAAAAAAAGGCCATAAGGTATTTAACCCTATGGCCTTTTTATCTTTAAATCAAAAATTTTTATTATCCGCCAAGACCAAGAACAGATAAGAATTTAGGTAATATTGGGTTAGCATACAATAATATTAAAGCAATAACAAGTGAGTAAATAGTAAGAGATTCAATAAGAGCAATACCAAGAATCATGGTAACAGTAAGTCTTCCAGCTAATTCAGGATTTCTAGCAATACCTTCACAGGCACCACGAGTTGCATGCCCCATTCCCACTCCACATCCACATGCAGCAATCCCTACAGCAAGTCCCGCAGCTAATACTATTGCACCAAAAAATCCAAATCCTGTAACCATTTTATCTCCTTCTTGAGCTAAAGCAGGATAAGCTAAAAGCAAACTTACTAAAATCGCAAGTCCTAAAATACTCCACTTCCTCATACCTCCCCTCCTTAATTTTATTTTTATGTTTTCAACCTTTTATCAGAAGGGTATTCCCCCCTGATAAAGAATTTTATAGTGCCTTAATGATGTTCTTCTACAGCTCCAGCAAAATAAGCAAGGCTTAAAAGAACAAAAATTAAGGTCTGAATAAAACTTACTAAAACACCAAGAAGCATAATTGGTAAAGGAGCAAAAAATTTCCCGGCTAACATAGTCAATAGACCTAATAATAATTCTTTGGAAACTAAATTTCCAAACAATCGGACAGAAAGAGAAATAATTCTTCCTACATGAGAAAATATTTCAGTAGGAAGCATTAAAGGAGCAAGCCATGGAATCGGACCTAAAAAGTCTTTAAGATATTTAATTCCTTTGAATCTAAATCCAAGAAAATGATAATAAGTAATAGTTATTAAAGTCAACCCTAATGTTACATTTATGTTAGCTGTGGGAGACATAAATCCAGGGATTAACCCTAAAAGATTGCAAGTAAGAATATAAAAAGCATAAAATACAATTAAAGGGAAAACTAAAGGAACAATGTTTGGTCCATGATCTTCTCCGTGAGGTACATTATCTCTCGTAAAATTATAAATAAGTTGTAAACTATATTCTAAAACATTTTGAATTCCTTTTGGTATAAATTCTTTTTTTCTTGTACCTAAAAAAGCAAGTATAATTAAAAGTAAACATACAAAATAACTGTGAACCATATGGGGGGCAAAGATTTTAGCTAAAATTCCATATTTATCTGCATGTTCATAATAAACCCATCCCGAAGGAATTCCTAATTTTTCTAAAATTACACAAAGAAACAATATTGGATGTTCCATATCTACCTCCTTAGATAAGGATTTTATCAAATATAAGATATTTCAGGCTTAATAAAATTATAAAAGTATATATAGTAAAAAATGAAAATAAAATTATAACAGGATGAAAATGAAATTTAGCAATTAAAACAAAAAGGATTATCCCAGTAGCTATAAGTTTTAAAAAGAGTTTAAAAATAAAAATATTTCTTTCTCTATCTATAGAAGAACCTTTATTAAATTTAAAATTTTCCTGAACTCTCCTTATAAAAGTAATACCTTCTTTCTTGGTACTTCTAAAATTTAAAAATCCTAATAAACTACCTGCCAAAAAAGCAACTCCCCACATTAAATTTTTACCAATTAACATAACCAGTAAGGAACCTAAAATCGTTATTAAAATTAAAAAAGTTTCTATCCGCTTAAAAAATTTTTCTGGAGATTCAAATTTTTCCATTTTTCCCAATATCTTTCATTCTTTTTTTACTATACCAAATAAGATTTCTAATTCCCCCTGCTGCACCGAAAATAATAAAAACTGTAGTTATCCAAGGAAAATACTTACCTTTAAATATTTTTTCATCAATTAACCAGCCTATTATAGCTCCTGCAAATATTGAAGCAATAACAGCTATACCAATACTAAAACTTTCTACCAAAACATTAAATAAAAACTTAAAAGTGCTATTCTTTTTTTCTTTCAACTTACAAGTATTTAAATGTTTTTTTTAAAAAAATCAACTATTAAAAATTAAAAAAAATCAGCGATAAAATAGAATATAATAAAAAAATTTAGTTTAATTTTAATTTTTTTTAAAATTTTATTTTCTTGCTGTAATAAAATTCTTTAACTTGTTCTACAAAAGCTTCGATTCTCATTTTAGTACCTAGGGATTTTTGTCCGTCACAAGGTATTGTTAAAGTCGGAATTTTTAATCCATCTATTTCCTTCATTTTTTTTAAAATAGCAGTTACTACATTTCCTGGCATACAGGCAAAAGGAATTACATTTATTATTCCACATGCACCCAAAGTTAAATATTCCACTGTTTTACCTACTGATAAAAGTACTTCTCCACCTTCAAATTCAGGGTGAATATATTTTTGAGTTAGGTTCATTAATTCCTCTACATCTTTTTCTTCAGCTATATTAATTATATCTTTTACCAAAGTCATAAATTTTTTTTCTTCCCATTTTAGGTATTGAGTTTCTATAATATATCTTAAAACAGTTCTAAACCATCCTAGTTTTTTAGCCCATCTTTTAGAAGTATAATTTATAAAATGGATCCACTCAGTTATAGGAGGAAGCCAAACTTCTAATCCTAAGTCTTCTAAAAATCGGTATAAATTTTCATTAGCAAATTTGTTATTTCTCACATAAATTTCTCCTACTATCCCTACCACCGGTTTTTCATCCTTATAAATGGATATTTTTTGAAAAGCTTTTTTTATTTCTAATAAAGTTTGTATTATATCTTTTTTTTCTTCTATGGTTTTTTCAATTTTTTTAAGAGAATCCTGATAAAGAGTTTCTACTTCTTTTTTATTTTTAGCATAGGGACGAGTTTCTCGGAATAATTTATCTAAAATATCTACAGCAATGATACCTCTCCAGGCAATTTTCATAAACTCCCTACCTAAAATATCTAAATCTTCATAAAATTTCATATCTTGTTGTAAGGAATATATAGGCATATTTATTCCGAGATCTTTAAGTAACTTTTTATGAAATCTATTGTATTGACCAAATCTGCAAGGACCACCGCTGTCTGGCATAAAAAAAATACTTTTATCTGGATTAAAATGAGGGGAATTAATCAATCTAAGAAGATCTCCAGTAGTTAAAATAGTAGGATAACACTCCTTTCCAGAGGTAAATCTTCTTCCCAATTCTAAACTTTCTTCATTAGGTTCAGGAAGAACTTGAGCATTAATTCCACAGGCTCTAAAAGCAGCACCTAAAGCAACAGCATGATCACACATATAAGGGATATAAATAGTTCTTTTATCTGTTGGTTTAGCTCTTATAATTTCAAAAGGTTTAAAAACTGAATAATATTTTATTTTATTTTTTATACTATCTACAAAAGCTTCTAATCTTGTAATAATTCCAGCTTCAGCACTATGTTCATCTATTTCTAATTCAATAAAAGGTTTTTCTCCTAAAAGATCCCCAAAAAAGTGTTCGATAAAAGAATCAGGTCCACAGGAAAAATTAGTGAAATAAATAGGGAAAAGATTAGGGGTTTTTCTAATTAACTGAGCAGCAAGTAAAAATCTTTGCCCATATTCCCAGTACATTCCTTCCAAATAGTTTACATCTAAAACATCCTCCAAAGGTAACATATCTACAGGTAATCCTACTAATCCAAGTTTTCTTATTTTATAGTGAATACCTAAATTTGCTCCCGGGTCAAAGGCATTATATGGTCTTCCAATAATTACAAGTATTATTTGATCTTTAAATTCTTCTAAAATCTCTTTCCCTCTTGTTTTAAGCCATTTATGAAAATCTCTTTGAGCTTCTTCTCCTAATTGCCAAGCTTTTTTAACTTTTTCTATAGGTTCTTCAAGTAGATGTGCTAAGTTTTTAATTTCCTCGTTTAAAACTACCCCTTTTCTTCCAAGATGAAAAATTGGCGTTAGAAGGTTAACACCCTTTTTTGAAAACTTGATAGAAGCTGGACTTATCCAAGGAATGCTTTGCACATAAGGGCAAACTTTTCCTATTTCTAATTTAGGATGTTCTGGAGGCAAATCTGTTATTTGAGGAATAAATAAATTTTTTATTCCCATATCTACTAAAGTTTTAATGTGCCCTATAGCAATTTTTATAGGGAAACAGGGTTCTGCAGGAGTTATCTCACATCCCTTTTTGATAATATCTTTTGAAGTGGGTGGAGAGAGGATTACTTTATATCCTAATTCTTGAAAAAAGGTAGCAAAAAGTGGTAGCCATTCAAAAAATTGTAATATTCTAGGAATCCCTATTACCTTTGAAGAGGAAAAATCGTCCTTTAAAGGGTTTACATAAGAAAGCAATTTTTCCTCTCGTTCTAAAGTTAAATTGGGAATATGAGAAGGTGGTTTTCTATGATCTAATTCGTATTTTTCGCACCTACCCCCATAAAAATAAGGTTTTCCATTTTCTATATTTACTTGATGTATTTCACATTGATTTGGGCAGCCTTTACATTCAAAAGTTTTAATTTGATAGTTAATTTTAGCTAAATCAAAACCTTTGAAATTGCTTTTGCCTTTTGTTTCTTCCTTTGCTAAAAGAGCAGCTCCTATAGCTCCAGTTACTTCACAGTGAGGTGGCACTATAATTGGAGTCCCAAGAACTTTTTCAAAAGCAGCAACTACTCCTTTATTAAAGGCAACAGCTCCTTGAAAGAAAATTTTTTTACCTATTTTTCTATCTTCTACCACTTTATTTAGATAATTATAAACAATAGCATAACATAAACCTGCTATTAGATCTTCTTTCGGAAGTCCCTGTTGTTGATAATGCAATAAGTCTGATTGCATAAATACTGTACATCTTTCACCAAGTTTAAGAGGAGCTAAACTTTTTAGAGCTATTTCTCCAAATTTTTCAATTTCTATTTTTAATTTTACTGCTTGTTCTTGTAAAAATGAGCCAGTTCCTGCTGCACAAGCTTTATTCATAGTAAAATTAGAAATAGTGCCCTTATCTAAATAAATATATTTAGAATCTTGACCACCGATTTCAAAAATAGTATCCACTTCTGGGTCAATAAAAAGAGCTCCATAAGCTTGAGCAGTAATTTCATTTCTTATTACATCAGCTCCTACAAAATCTCCAGTTAAATACCTTCCAGATCCTGTAGTTCCAACTCCTTTTACCTTTATTTTAGAAGGCAATTTTTCTCTTAATTCAAGAAGTCCTCTTTTGATACTCTCTAAGGGTTTTCCTTGGTGAAGCATGTATATTTTAGCTAAAAGAGTTCCTGCTTCATTGATAGCAACTAATTTGGTACTTACAGATCCTACATCTATTCCTAAATAAATTTCTACTTCTTCTTGAGAAATAGTAAAATAGAGTTTTTTTTGGTAATCATGAGCTACTTTTTCGGAAATTTTTAATGATTCGCAAGGAGTTAATACAGGATGTCTAGGAGGATCAAATCTTCTTTCTTTCAGGTAGGCTCTTAAAATATCGGATCCTTTATAAGGGGATGATTTTTTACCATCTAATCCGTAAAGAGCAGCTCCAATAGCTCCCATTATTCTGAAATGTTCTGGAATTATTAATTCATCATTTTGTAATTTAAAAATCTCTTTTACAGCTTTTCTAACACCTAAATTAGCAGCAACTCCTCCTTGAAAAATGAGAGGAGGTAATATTTCTTTACCTTTAGCTAAATTGCTTTTAAGATTCCTTATAATAGCATAACATAAACCTGCTATAATTTCTTCATCAGGAACAGCTGCTTGTTGAAGATGAATCATGTCAGATTTAGCAAATACTGTACATCTTCCTGCTATTCTAGGGATATTTTTAGCTTTTAGAGCTAATTGAGAAAATTCTTCTATTGTATAACCAAGCCTTGCTGCTTGTTGTTCTAAAAAAGCTCCAGTTCCTGCTGCACAAAGAGTATTTAGAGCAAAATCTTCAATTTCGGGAATTCCTCTTTCATGAGTGATAAATATTAATTTAGAGTCTTCTCCTCCTATATCAATAATAGTTTTAACTTCTGGATAAAAAAATGTAGCAGCTTTAGCATGAGCCATTACCTCATTTATAAAGGCACATCCAAGAATTTGAGAAATTGTTTTTCCAGCAGTTCCTGTACAGGTAATACCAGAAAGATTATAATTAAATTCTTTTTCCACAATAGATAAAAATTTTTCTGCAGTTTCTATTGGTTGCCCATAAGTTTTTTCGTATTTCCAAAATAAAATATTTTTATTTTTATCTAGTACAACTACTTTGGCAGTTCCTGAGCCAACATCAAGGCCTACATAATTCATAAAAAGACCCTTTATGATAAAAAGAAATTGGTATAAAATATATTTTAAGTAAAAACCAAAAATTTTTCAAGAAATTCAACTTAAATTTAAATTTTGAAGTGAATCCAATTCTAAAAATTGAAAAAATTATTTTTGGCGGGGATGGACTTGCGCGTTTACCTAATGGTAAAATAGCATTCATTCCATACACTATTCCTGGAGAAGTTGTAGAGGTGGAATTAATTAAAGATTATGGAGATTATATAGAAGGGAAAGTTAAAAAATTTTTAGAAATATCTCCCGAAAGAAGAGAACCCCCATGTATTTATTATGGAATCTGTGGAGGGTGTCAATTTCAACATATTAATTATTCTTACCAAATAAACCTTAAAAAGGAAATATTTTTTGATACATTTAAAAGACTGGGATGGAAAGAAGATATTCCTTTAGAAAAAGTAATTTCATCTCCTAAGGAATTTTTTTATAGAAATCGTTTACGTTTTCATATAGAAAATGAAGAGCTTAAAATGGGTTTTGTTAAAAGAAAAACCCATGAGGTTTTAAAAATAGAAACCTGTCTTTTAGCTGAAAGAATTCTTAATAAAGTACTTAAGAAACTTTATAAAAATCCTTCTTGGTTAAGGCTTTCTCTTTATAGTAAAAGAATAAAAATTGAAAGTTCTCCAGAAGAGAATAAAGTTACCTTAATCTTCTGGACTTCCCTAAAGCCGGAAAAAACAGATGTAGAAAGCCTTTTTTCTATAAAAGAATTAAAATCAGTATTTTATTGGATCAGAGGATCAAGACCAGAGGGTCCTTTCCCTGAAAATAGTTCTTATGGAGGAAGAAGGATTTTTAGAAATATAGATGGGATGTTTTATTATATTCAACCAGGAGTATTTGTGCAAGCAAATTGGGATATTAATTGTGCTATTATGGAGATCATTAAATCTCTAAATTTACCAGTAGAAAAAGTTCTTGATTTACATTCTGGGATGGGAAACTTCCTTTTTACCTTTATTCATAAAAAAGAAATTAAAAAATTTTTAGGAGTTGACACAGATTTGAGAGCTATAGAAGACGGTATTTATACTGCAGAAAAAGCTGGTATAAATGGAAGATTAGATTTAAGAAATATGAGTGCTGTAGAAGCTCTTCATTTTGCTACCAAGGAAGGAGAAAAATACGATTTGGTTCTTCTTGATCCACCTAGAGGAGGATGTAAAGAATTAATGAGGCTTTTACCTGAAGTAGCTGAAAAATATATTATTTATATTTCATGTGATGCACCTACTTTAGTAAGGGATTTATTGATTTTAAAAAAAATGAACTATATACCTACGAAGATTTATCTTTTTGATATGTTTCCACAGACTTATCATTTTGAGGTGATGGTTGTTCTGGAAAAGATAAAGTAATTTTTTTGCCTAAAGACCAAAGGAGTTGTCTACAAAATCCCTGTATTATTTTTACCTCTTTGGAGGTTAATTCAACCTTAGAAAGAAGTCTTTTTATATTAGTAAACCAGAGAGTTTTATTATTATGAGGAATATAATCTATGGTTTCTAATGTTTTTTCAATAATAGTATACATTATATTTAGTTCTTCCTGAGTTGCAAGTTGAGGCTTTGGAATTCTTGGAATACTACAACTCTGAAAAATCTCGTAAAGAATAATAACTACTGCTTGAGAGATATTTAAAGATGCATTTTTTGTAGTAGGGATAGTGATTACACTATCACAATAAGAAAGTTCTTTATTTGAAAGACCAAGCCTTTCGTTGCCAAAAAGAATAGCAATTTTATTTTTTATAGAAAGTTCGCATATATAAGAAGTGATTTCTTTAGGAGTATAATAAACTAAACGATGTTTCCCAAGCCTAGCTGTGGTACCTATTACATAATTAAATTCTTTTAATGCACTTTGAAGATCTTTATAAATTTTCATTTTTTCTAAAATAGGTATTCCCGCTTTTGTTGCCATAGCTTTCATTTTTTCTTCCTCAATAGATTCAGGGTTTATTAAAATCAGATGCTCTATCCCAAAATTTGCGCAAGCTCTTGCGGTAGAGCCTATATTTTCACTATAAATAGGGTTCACAAGCACTATAGCTATATTGGAAAGATTAGCATAGATAGGTTCAGCAATGGGACGAACTTGCATTTTTTAAAAACTTTAAAACTTATTTAATTTTTTGTCAATTAATTTAAAAATTGTTGACATAAACAAATTGCGTATAAAAATAATTTAAAATGGAACTTCCTGAAATACCGATTAATTATAAAAAAGAACTTCATAATCTTGAATATCTAAATGAGGCTGATCTTATTTTATTTATGGCACGTAATCAGTTTATGGTAATGGAGGAGCTTTTGGAAGCCTTTCAAAAAATGTATCCAGAAATAAAAAAAATATTTTATGAAACTCTTCCTCCTGGTCTTGAACTTAAACAAATTCTTGCTGGAGGAGCACGGGTAGGTGATACGGAGATTAGAATAATTCCGGATGTATATACTGCAGTAAATGAATCTGCAATGCAAGAGCTTTTAAAGCGTGGATTAATTAAAAATTATTTTGTCTATTTACATAATCGTCTTGTTCTTATGGTACCTAAAAATAATCCTTCTGGCGTTAAAAATTTGTTAGATCTTACTAAAGATGAGATTAGGATTTCTCATCCTGGGCCTTTAGAGGATATTACTTATTACATTATTGAGATGTATAAAAAAGTTGGTGGAGATAAATTTGTTTATCGAATTATGGAAGAAAAAAGAGCTGAAGGAACAACTATTTTTACTTTGGTTCATCATAGGGAAACACCTTTAAGAATATTAAAAGGTACAGTTGATGTAGGAATAGTGTGGGCAACAGAAGTTATATATGCAAAGAATCAAGGTTTTCCTGTTAAGATGATAGAAATAGGAAAGGATTTAGATCAAAGAGATAAAGTTAACTATTATATTGCTTTTCTTGAAAAAGCTACTCATCTAGAAAGTGCTAAAAAATTTGTAGAATTTATAAAAACTCCTGTTGCTCAAAATATATATGCTAAATATGGATTTATTCCTCATTTTACAAGTTAATAAAAAATTTAATAAACTAATTTTAATCTTGTTTTTATTATTAATCCTTTGGGGATGTGCTCCGTCTTTAAAGGAAATTCCAGAAGTTTCAAAAGAAGTAATAGAAGCAGAAAGACTTAAACAGAGAAAAATAGCACTTTTTACTTATCTTGAAAGAAAAGAAAAGCTTAATAATGTATGGTATAATCTTTTAGTAGGAGCAGCACCCTTTTGCGAAAAAAATCTTTCTTCTCTTTACGGATTCGAAGTTCATAACAATAAAATGTATAAAGAAGAAGATATCAAACTTTTAAATGAAAAATATCTTGTTGAGGGAAATTTTACTGTATGGTATCTTCATCCAGAACTTCCAGCAGCAAAAGCTGGCTTACAAATAAATGATAAAATCTTAAAAATAAATTCAAAAGAACCTAAAGAAATTGAGGAATTTATAGAAATTATTAAAAATTCTAAAGAAATTGAGCTTGTAGTAGAAAGAAAAGGAGAGGTTTTAAATTTTAAAATTCAACCTGTAAAGGGATGCAATTACAGTGTTTATCTTATTTTTGATGAATCCATAAATGCTTGGGCTGCTCCTCAAGGAAAAGTTTTTGTCACTACAGGACTTATAAGGTTTCTTCAATCAGAAAAAGAATTAGCATTTGTTTTAGGTCATGAACTTGCTCATCATGTTTTAGGACATATTACAAAAAAAATGGGAAATGTAATTCTTGGTTCTATAATTGATATTTTAATTGCTGCCACCACCGGGATAGATACTCAAGGAGCCTTTCAACAACTTGGAGCTTTAGTCTATTCTAAAGAATTTGAAAAAGAAGCAGATTATATAGGTACTTACATAGCTGCAAGAGGAGGGTATGACATAAGGGATGCAGCAGAAATTTGGAGACGTATAGCAGCGGAATTTCCTCAAGGTATAGATAAATCTTTTCTTGCTACTCATCCAAGCACTCCAGAAAGATTTGTCTTTATTGAAAAAACAGCTCAAGAAATTGAAGAAAAAAAAATAAAAGGAGAATCTCTCATTCCCTCTCAAGAATTTATTAAAAAACAAAAAGAAATAGAAAAACGTGAATCTAATTAATTTTAAAAATTACTAAATTAGGGATCAAATTCATTGATTGCTTTTTTATTTAGACTTTCTTTTTCAATTAATTGATTAAGAAGGCTTAATTGTTGTTTTTGAATTAAAATAAATTCATTCCATTGTCTCTTCATAAACTCATCTATCTTTTCATGAAGTGCCATTATTTCAAGTTCTGCCTTTAGGTTGACTTCGTAATCATGCTCTGCTCTTAATCGGTCTCTAGATGCTTCTCTGTTTTGAGACATTAAAATTATAGGTGCTTGAATAGCAGCAAGCATAGATAAAAAAAGATTTAATAGAATATAAGGATAAGGATCAAAAGCTTTATTAAATTTGAGTAAAATAAACGAATTTAAGAGAACCCAAGCTACTAAAATAATTAAAAAAATTCCAATGAAAAGCCACGAACCTGCAAAAGCTGTGAGTCTATCTGCCATCCTTTGTCCAAAAGTCACTTGTTCGAAAAAGTCTCTAGCTATATTTCTTGAAACATGAGTTCTTTTTGCTAAATGATTAACGATCTTTTTTTCTTTTTCATCAAGATGTTCGTATTTCTTGCCAAAGAATTTTTCTGATATTTCATCTAGTTTCCTAATCATAATATCATCCTCCCTTCAAAGTATCTTTTAAATTTTTAATTTCTTTTATAAGAGCTTTTAATTTTTCATTTATTTCTTTATCAAAACATTTATCTTTATAATAAATTTCTTCAAAGATTTTTACAAAATTAAAAGCTTTCAATTTTAAATTTTTTTCTTTTATTTTTAAAACAAACTCCTCTAATCCCTCCGCAGGATCTTTTTTATAACCTTTATTTTCTAAAATTTTAAGAAATTCCTTAATAAGTTTTTCTTCTCTTTTTATCTTAGATATTTTTAAAAAATAGATTATTAAAAAAATACTCATTAAAATAGATAAAATAAAAATTAAGGAGAATAAAAAACTTTCTATTTTTAAATGTATTTTCAAATTAAAGATTTTAAAAGGAATTGAGATGCTTTTAATTACAGATAATTGTTTTTTTAAGTCATAATTTAAAATCAAATTTATATAATAATAATTAATAGTTTCAAATAATAATTCTAATTTAGAAAGTTTTAAATTTTTGTATGTTTGAAAACCTAAAGGGGGAGTTGGATCATATCTAACCCATCCTTTATTTTCTATAAAAGCTTCCACCCACACATGGGCGTCTTTTTGTCTAATTAAATAATATTTTCCAACTTCATTATAAATTCCTCCTTTGTATCCTGCCACAAGTCTTGAAGGAATTTTATTAATTCTTAATAAGATTGCCATAGAAGAAGCAAAATATTCGCAATTACCGTATTTATATTTGAAAAGGAAATCCTCCAAAGGATTAGAGGATAAAGGTAAATTACTTAAAGAATAAGTATATTTTCCATACTTTAAAAATCTTAAAATATTTTTTGCAGTTTCTTCATCCGTAGTTCCTTGTAAAGTTTTAGCTAAATTTTTAATATTCTCTGATAAATTTTTAGGAAGTTGTAAATATAAGTCCTTGTTAATTTTGCTTTCATAGATAAAAGGGGTTAAAAAAGAAAAAACTTCATATTTTATCCGAGATGTAATAGGAAAGGGAAGAAAAAAAGTAAGAGCTCTTTTTTGTATATTTTGAAAGGGGATATTATATTTAATTTTATATGGTTTATCTAAGCCAAATAAATATTTATCTCCGTAAGGTTCTAAATAAATAGTTTGAATAATAGATGTTCCTTTTAATTCTAAATTTTCTTTGTCTTCTCTCTTATGGCTAGAGAACCAATTTTTTCCGTCAAAGGAATCTAATACGATCCCTCTCCAATAAAGAAGGTCATCATTTATTTTTACCATTTTAGCTCTAAACACTACAAGATCTTCCTCCTGGATTTCTGAAACATCTCCCAGTTTTACATTTTCTGAAAATCCAGTTTTAGCCTTTATGGATTTATTAAGAAATCCAAAAAGCGGGAAATCTGTTCTTGGAAGAATAATAAAGAATAGAGCAGTAAAAGGAATAGCTAACAAGGGAATAATACTGGTTTTAAAAAATATTTTTAATAAGATTTGTTCAGACAGAAACATTTCAGGATCTTGAGAATAATAAGTCAGAAAGACAATGGAAGCATTTAAAATAATAAGATAAAGAAAAAGATAAACTAAAAAAATAATATCTAAAAAAATTAAAGTACTTCCTGCAAAAATAATAACAGAAAGAAGATAGATTTGCATATAATCTCTAAATTTTTTATTTTCAAGAAATTTTAAAGAAAGAAGGAATAGAAGAATTTCAAGAAAAGAGGTGATAAGAGCTTCTAGATTAAAAGTAAATAATTTTAAAATAATAAAAAGAATAGCTGAAATATTAATAAATGTCCGATTAAGATATATATTTTTATACTCCAGAAAAATAGAGAATAAGAAAAGTATTAGAGAGGTTAAATAATAAAAAAGAGAAATTTTCCCTAGAAGTATTATAAAGGCAAGAGCTCCAGCCCAATAAGTAAAGAATTTTACTACTGTTTCTATTTTATATACTTTGTTTAATTTACTCATACAAAGCAAGTTCTGTAAGTAAAACTAATTTGTGTTTGTGAGATAAATTAGGTTGATAAAATTTAGTTTCAGTTTTTAATCCAACCGGGATTCCTTTTTTTATAGCTTCAAGAATTAAATAGGTAGCACAACTTAATTTGTCTTCTTTATTAAGAATATTTAATTTGGTTAAATCTATTATGAATGGTTGGGTAGAAAAATCTGAAAGTTGTTTTATTTTAAGTTTATCTGTTTTAGCTGTGGCTTTCCAATGAATATACTTTATAGGTGTACCCTCTATATAGTCTTTTATAGATAATAAATCTCCTTCTGAACCTATTTTTTCTGAATCCTTTTCCCCTTTTGATTTTTTCCCAAAATACGTAAATAAATTACATTTTTTAGGTTCTGGAAAAACGAGATAAGGGAATTCTTTATTTAATTTTTTTGATCTAACAAAAAAGTTAAAAGGAAAAACAGAAGCAAGATAAATTTCTTTGAGGTATTTAAATCCCCTTTCTTCTGGTAAAATAGAAAAGGTAAAAGTTTTTTCTTTTTCAAAATAAATAGATAATAATGATATTTTATAATCCTCCATGATAACTCTTATTAAAAAAGCAGGAAAATATTTCTTTTTATTGATTATTTTTAATTTTATAAAGGTTTCTTTTTTAGCATAAATTTCTTCTGAAAAAATGATTTCTAAATCTAAGTCTGAGATATTTTTTTTTCCAAAAATTCCAGCAAGTAGCATAAAACTTAAAAAAGCAGAAGTTATTAAGTATAAAAGATTGTTTCCGGTATTTACAGAAGCAGCTCCTAAAGCTATAGTAATGATAATATATAACCAACCAGCTTTGGTTAATTTAATTAAATCGGAGCTTTTATGTTTTCTAAATAGGATTTTATAATCTCCTTTTTAGCTCCTTCATATTCTTCTTTAAAAATTACTCTATGAGTAATAACATATTCTGCTAAATCCTTTATATCTTCTGGGATAACAAAATCTCTTTTATTAATATAAGCATTAGCTTTTGCTGTAGCAATAATGGCAAGGGCACCTCTGGTTGAGAGTCCTGCATAAAGATATTTACTTTTTCTTGTAGCTTCCACAATATCTAAAATATATTCTGTGATTTTATCGGATACATAAACTTCCTTTACCTGTTTTTGAATAGATACAATCTCATCTTTAGAGAGAAAGGGTTTAATATTATGAAGTTCTTCTCTTTTGCTTCCGCCTTTTAATATTTCTTTTTCAGCTGATCTAGGAGGATAACCTATAGAGATTTTCATAATAAATCTATCAAGTTGTGCTTCAGGAAGAGGAAAAGTTCCATAAAGTTCTATAGGATTTTGAGTAGCTATAACGAAAAAGGGTTGAGGAAGTTTATAGGTTTTTCCTTCTACAGTTACTTGTCTTTCTCCCATAGCTTCAAGAAGAGCGCTTTGAGTTTTAGGGGTTGTTCGGTTTATTTCATCCACTAATACAATATTATTAAAAATAGGTCCTGGATGAAATTCAAATTCTCCTGTATTTTTATTGTATATAGAAATTCCGGTAATATCTGAAGGAAGAAGATCTGAAGTTGCTTGAATTCTTGCAAAATTAAGTCCGAAACATTTTGCTATTGCAATAGCAAGCGTAGTTTTACCAACTCCCGGTAAATCTTCTATAAGTAAGTGACCTTCAGCTAAAAGTGCAATTACAGAAAGTTTTAAAGCTCTTCCCTTTCCATGAAGATAATATGAAAGAAAATTAATAAGACTATCTATATCTAGCTTAAAATCCATTTATAAATATTTTAATTTCTATTTTTGAATTAAAAAGGTTAAAATAATTTAAACTTTAAAATAATTTTTAGTTGAAAAAAATTGAATCATTATTAAATAATAAAATAATAAAGTAATAAAAATTTATTATGGAGGGATAAAAATGGCAGAAATGAAAAAGGAAATTAAATTATTTTTTTGACAGGGTTCTTTAGGTGCATTATTTGATCAAATTTCAAGAGATATGAAAGCAGGGTATATGAGTATAGGAGATCTAAAAATTGAAGCTCCTGAAGATGTAGAAGTTGAAGTGGAATATAAAGAAAAAGAAGAAAATGGGAAAACTAAATGCATTATGGAATGGGAGTTAAAGTGGTATACCTCCACAATTCCTGCTGGCTTGTTTTCTAAAGCTCCTTCTTGCCAAAGGGAAGAAAGTTTGTCTATTTGATTTTTTAATTGAGCTGAAACTGTCCCGAATCTTGTAGGTGTTCCAAAAGCAATTGCCCCAGCTTCACGAAAATCATCAAGTGTAACTAAAAGAACATCCTTTTGAAGTTCCTTACCTTTTTTCATATCTTCTCTTGAATCTATAATCTCTTGAGGAATAAGTTCCGGTACATCTAAAGCCATTTTGTAAGTATTGCCATAAGTACTATAAGTACTTTCATGTTTAGTATCTATGAAAGATTTTTAAGCTCCTCTAAAGCTTTTTCATAATTAGGTTCTTGAGTTATTTCTGGTACAATTTCTATATATCTGATAATGTCATTTTTATCAATTATAAAAATAGAACGCGCAAGAAGTCTTAATTCCTTTATAAGAACTCCATAATTTAATCCAAAGGAAGCATCTCTATGATCTGAAAGAACTATTATTTTATCTACCCCTGTTGAATTGCAAAATCTATCTATTGCAAAAGGTAAGTCCATACTTATATTTAAAATTACTATATCCTTGCCTAATTTTAAAGCCATATCGTTAAATTTTCTTGCTTGCATATTGCATACAGGGGTATCGAGGGAGGGAGTTACGCTTATTATTTTTATCTTTCCTGAAAAATCTTTTAGAGTAATTTCTTTAAAATCTTTATCTAACACGGTAAAATCTGGAGCAATTTGTCCTATTTTAATTTCATTTCCTATTAGCGTTAAAGTATTTCCAAGAAAAGTAATAATTTTTCTTTCTTTCATATCTTAAACCCCTTCTATATAAATTTTAAATGTATTTTAAAATTATAATAAATTTAAAATACAAAATCAAGATAAGTATTTGAGGATTTTAAATAGCTATAAATAAAAAAATTAAAATTTATAAC
>Ga0105162_1000552_pt1 | contig 24253 bp, 22 predicted proteins | sample JNZ201metaG_FD_81532 | JGI IMG/M metagenome (GOLD analysis project Ga0105162, IMG submission 81532) | Hot spring microbial communities from Jinze hot spring, China to study Microbial Dark Matter (Phase II) - JNZ 20120812A | ecosystem: Environmental > Aquatic > Thermal springs > Hot (42-90C) >...
AGTAAACCTATCTAACGTGTACAAAGTCGTTGGCTTAGCTACACCTGCTGAAGTCAGAGCTTTACTGAAGACCGCTCTTTTCGAGGGGGATTTCTTAAAGTCTAGAGATACCCTTAGAAAGCTAATGGTTACATATGGATTGTCTGGTATAGACATAGTTAAGCAGCTACATAGAGAGATATTCAGCTCAGAGGTTTCTATGCCGGAGGATTTAAGAGTAGAAATAGCAGACTACTTAGGTGAGGTACAGTACAGACTAGTCGAAGGAGCAGACGATGAAATACAGCTTAGCGCTCTCTTAGCTAAGCTCATCCTACTGGGTAAGCCTCTTAGACAGCAACTCCAGCCTGCTAAGCCCGCAAAGCGGTGAATCAATGTCTCTAACTAAAAAACTTCCTTGGGTGTTTAAGTACAGACCAAGGAAGGTCGATGATGTAGTTAACCAAGAAGAAGCCAAGAGACTCTTTATTGATTGGCTAAATTCTTGGTCTCAAGGGAAACCAGAGAAAAAAGCTGTTCTCTTACACGGACCTCCGGGGTCGGGTAAGAACTCGCTTGTTGAGGCGATAGCTAGAGAGAGAGGGTTAGAGATTATTGAAATGAATGCTAGTGACTACAGACGGTCTACTGATATAGAGAGAATAGCCGCAGTGTCTTCAAGGGGTGGAAGTCTAAAGAGTGCGCGTGGGAAGATCATAGTATTAGATGAGGTAGATGGTGTATCTGCTACAGCAGACCTCGGCGCAGTCGAATCAATAATGAACCTAATTGAAAACACATCGCACCCCGTTGTACTAATAGCAAACGACCCGTGGGATCCCAAGCTTAGAGATCTACGTAACGCTTGCGTGATGATAGAGTTCAGGAGATTAACTAAGACAGATGTGAAAAAAGTCCTACGTAGCATTTGCTTGAGTGAAAGACTAGAGTGCGAAGAGGAGGCAGTAAACTACATTGCGGAAAAAGCCGAAGGAGATCTCAGGTCTGCTATAAACGACCTAGAAGCTGTTGGAGAAGGATTTGGTAAAGTCACTCTCGCTATCGCTAGAGTTCTTCTTAGAGCTAGAGATAGAGACCTTAATGTGTTCGATGTTGTCAGAAGAATAATGATATCGAAGTATGCCTGGCAAGCTAGAGAGGCTTCTACTCAAACAGACCTAGCTCCTGACGAGCTGATTAAATGGGTCCACGAGAATCTACCTAGACAAGCTTTAGACCCCGAAGATCTTTGGAGAGCTTACGAGGCTCTTTCTAGGGCAGACGTATACCTTTCCCGAATTGTGAGAAGTGGCAACTGGGATCTTTTATCTTATGCTGTCGATATGATGACCTCGGGTGTCGCTCTCTCTATAAAGAACGAAAACTACAAGTATAAATGGGTTAAGTACTCATTTCCTGAAACAGTACGACTTATGGCTAAGACTAGGGAAGTTAGGCAGGTGAGAGAGGATTTAGCTAAGCTGATAGCGTCTCACTTAAAGTGCTCTATTTCAGTAGCTAAATCTGATGTAATACCTTATCTGAAAGTAATCTTCGACAACAACCCTGAGTACGCAGCAAAACTGGCACTAGGGCTAAACCTAAGTGACTCCATGATCAAGTACCTTTCAGAAAGCAGAGGAGATATAATATTAAAGCAAGTTGATAAGTTCAGACAAGAAATCAGGAAGACGAAGGCAGAAAGTAAAACGACTAACAAGATTCCTGAAGGTAGACTCGGCTCTAGGCACACCGAGAAAAGAGAGGTAAAGAGTTCTAAGGGTTTAGAAGACTTCTTTAAGAGGTAAATAGGTCTCTTATTGCTCTAGCTACGGGGTTAGAGTAGTTCAACCTATAGGCTCTAACTCTTCCGATGATTATCTCGTTGACTATGCCTTGCTCGACTAAGTAATCTAGGTTTTCTTTAACTATTTTGTGGTTGAGCTTGGTTTCTCTAACTATAGCAGATATATTGAGAGACTCCCTCTCTACTAACAACCTCAGTATCTTGACTCTCACTCTGCTAGACATTACTTCGACTACTAAGTCTCTTGAGCTACTCACCGACTTCACGCCTCATAGCTATTACCTTCTCGAGAACGTTTAGAAGGCTATCTAATGGAGCGGCACCGAAGCTGACGTAACTGCTTCTACCTCTTCTTCCCTTCAAGGTCTTCTTAGTCATTATGATTCCACGACTCGCTAGTTCTGATACGTAGTAATAGACTTGGGTATGTTTTCTAGGCTTGAGGCCTAGGCTACTGCAGAGCCTTTTGTATACTTCTTCGACGTACCCTATGCTTACGTAATTGTCTCCGGTTTCCCTAAGCCCTAAGGCTATTGATTTAAGCAGTAGTAGCTGGTGAATGTTTAAGTAGTTTAGTGAATCTAGAACGTGTATTAGACTTAGGTCCTCACTAGCTGAAACTGCTCGAACGTGCTCAACGAGTATTCTCGAAGCTCTACCTTCTTCAATTTCTCTCTCTGCTAGCTTTCCAGCTGCGTAAAGTATTGCCAGGGCTTTTCTGGCATTACCATCACCACCAGTCTCATAACCCACGAGGTTCGATATGTACTCAAATACTTCGCTACCGACGACGCCAGGATAGAAAGCTTCCTCGGCTCTGTACTTGAGTATGTCGTAAAGTTCTTTTGATTTATAGGGATTAAAGACTATAGTGTTCCTCATCATGTAGCTACCCGATATCTCGTCTAGAGTCCTAATGATGTCATTTAACCGCATTCTGCTTATGTATATAAAGTTCAACCTCATTACTTCCGCATGGAACACATCGTAAAACCTTACGAGAGAGTACTTATCTTCGGTCTTAAAATTGAGGAGAACGGAATCGAATTCATCAAGAGTAACTACAGCATATAAATCCTCCATGTCCATTTCTTTCAGTAGTGCTTGAGCAAACTCCGAGAAACCTAGTCCCCTATCCGGTATGCTTAGACCGAGCTGGTTCTTTATCTCTCTGAGTACTGAGAGCGCTGACTTGGAGCTAGCGCAGTTTACGTGTGCGTATCTAAGTTTTACACCTTTCTCACTAGCTAGCCTAGTGATAACCTTACCAAAAGATATGGCCGTCGCCGTCTTACCTGTTCCTAGCGACCCGTAGAGAACGACCCTGGCAGAGGAGGAACCGGGCGATATAATGACGTGTTTAAACATCTTAGTGAGCTGCTTAAACTGCTCCTCTCTATGCGGTAGAACGTCTGGAACGTACTCCGGATAAAGCTTTGTTTCATCGAGAAAGACTCCGGGCTTCTTTAAAATGCTTTCAGCTATCTCTCTAAGATTAAACATACTTTCATTTACCGCTCGAATACTTACACCCAGAAATAATAAAAACACATAAACTGTTCACCTGAACTATTTAAGTGCGGTGTTACCGGATTCTTCGTATAGTTTCTTTCTTGCTTCGTACTCATCTCTTTTCATAATCGGCTTAGCCGGCACTCCAGCAACAACGGTATCTGAGTCTACATCCTTCGTAACAACAGCTCCAGCAGCAACGACAGCTCTTCTCCCGATCCTAACTCCGGCAACTATAGTCGAGTTCGCACCTATTACAGCGTCATCTTCTATTATTGTTTCGACGATCCTCTTGCTTGGGGGGTATCTATCGTTAGTTATAACGGCTCTAGGGCCTATAAAGACCCTATTGCCTATTTTAGTTGATATCGGTATATAGACTCCGGATTGTATGTTGCTGTTATTTCCGATAGTAGTGTGCCCATCAACTATGGTGCCAGTCCCGATCTTCGTTTTCGCATTCACCACGGTACCCTCCCTAATGAGGACGTTGTGACCGAGTTCGACTTCGTCGTGTAGCTCCACGTTTTCATATATCACGCAGTGAGACCTAATCGTGACTTTTGTTCCAAGTCTGCTGCCTGAGCTGAGCTTATCTAGTTCCTCAAGAGCTGCTTGGTTAGTTTTGAAAAGCTCGACCAACTTTTTCTTTATAGGAAACCCCAGGAAGGTGTAGCTAAATAAAATAGATCCGGAACCTACGTGAGTAGGTCCAAGGATAGTAAGCGGAGGCATGAGGTAAGCGACAAAGCCTATTACAGCCCTTTTCGATACGAAGTGCGCAGTGACGCTCAAGGTCGAACCCTCGGTAATAAGGGTATGTAACGCTATATAAGTGTACGGAAGAAGTGGGTGCGGTATTGAACTTAGCTGAGTTCGTTAGGCAAGTAACAGTTGCAGTCATGAGTGTAGCATGGTTTGTATTCTTAGTATCCTGGGCAGTTGGTTGGGCACTAAGAGGCTCTCCAATACCTTTCAGGAACTTAAAGAGGACTGGGCAGAGTTTAATAGAGGACTCTGTTTTAGCAGCCTTCTGGCTCGCGCTTGGGACGACTATATTTGCCTTAATCTCGTACATAGCTTCCTCTATCTCTCTTCCAATGCCTCCTCCACCAACGCCGTAATGGAGTGTCTCTAATGGAGTTCCTCTCGTTAGCATACATGCTTTCTTTGCTTACTTACAGTCTGGGTGCGGTTTTTTACGGCTCTCCACTACCACTTAAATCCGTAAAGAAATGGGGAGTGCTTATGATGTATGATGGCTTAGCTTCAGCAGTACTAGTATCTACCTACAGTTTGTTATTAAAACTGGGAGACTACTTTCTCGCTATCCTGAACGCGAGCTGGCCCAACTTCATAGCCTGGTTAACGGGTAGAGCAACTACTCTTGTAGTTTCATACCTAGCTATTCAGTCTATAGCGGCAGCACTTAGGGTTTCTGGAGCAGACATCTTAGTTGAGCTAATGAAGCACGTCAGCAGTCTAGTAGCTACTTCCCTTACTGCTATAAAGATGATCTACTTAGTATCCACCGTTGTCTATAGCCTTAGAGATAAAATACTTGCTATAGGGATTCTTCTATACACTATCCCCTTGAGGATGGGGAAGAGTGTGGGAGCCGCAATGATAGCTCTTTCAATAGTTTATTACATTGGATTACCACTCATGCCAGCATTTGCATCAGCATTTGAATCATCTCCACTGCCAATAGCTTACGACAGATACGGTGCTATCACGGGGAGCATTGTAGATGCGCTTGGGAGTCCTATTCCCCACGCTGTAGTAAAGCTTTATAGGAGTTCGAGAGACCCTGTTGTCGTGGTTTTAGGAGACTCTGAGGGCAGGTTTTATATAGGCCCGCCTCAGGACTTGCTGGCATTAGAAGATGAATTCAAAGCCGAAGTAGTGTTCATGGGGTACGCCTTTGAAGCCGATCCGCAGGTAATTAAGGTTCCATGGTCCGGCTCTCTAAGGATTAGCAACATGTTTTACGCAGGTAAAGGTCTATCCGTCGTGGTTATCGGGATAGTGGAGATATCGTCTATAAATCTCATGTCGGAATCAGTGATATTAGACCTAGAAGTATTGAGTTCTGAAGCTACTATAGGCTTTCTGAAACTTGCGTCGGTTGAGGTAGAAAATATCTTTATAGGAGTAGAACCCATAGAGTGTCGTTGGAATTCATTTAGCTGGGAGGGGCTTGAGGTTGAGGAGTGCTTTATCTCATTTAGTGAGGGAAGGTACTCAATCCAGCTGAACTATCTTGGGAGCTACGTTCCTAGACCAAAAGTCGAGGAAAAACACTACATAGACGTTGGAGATATTGTTGGATACCTCAATACGATTCAAACTACCGCGGTTTCTTACTTATATTCGTACTTACTGCTTCCATCAGCATATCTGATCATCCTCTCGGCATCATCTTATGCCTTATCCAAGTTTCTAGGAGGTGGTCTCCGATTAAGAATTATCTAAGAATTTACTGTAAGTCTTTAATATTGAGCATTCTTATTTTGTTGGGTTTCGTAATAAATCTATCTTCAGATAGTGTATTGAGACTTTTGCAGATATTTTCACTAATTATGGCGGTAATCGCCCTCTGGATTTTCTCATTTAGAGATTTTGCTTAAGTACTCTACTACAGCATCTACCAGCTCACTTAGTCCCTCTTTTCTTAGAGCGCTTATCGCCACTATCTTAGCACTTGGCAATACACTAGCTACAGAATCGGAAACCTTCTCAACTCTATCCATACTCACTCTATCGACCTTGTTAATTGCTACCAAGATATTGGCATTAACCCACTTCTCGAGAGATTTTAGAAGATCAAGCTGGCTCTCTAAACCGTAGTAGAAGTCTTCTGATGGATCTACCAAGAATAAGACTAAATCAGCCACTTCCGTTACAGCTATTAAGGCCTTCCTCTCAACTTCGTTCATATCGCTAGGAGGTCTATCCAGTATTCCCGGTAGGTCTAAGATCTGAAACCTCCTGAATCCCACGTTTACGTGACCCATAATTATCTCCCTAGTGGTAAACGGGAACGGTGAGGACTTAGGCTTAGCTGTCGATAACGCTGAGACAAGGGTAGACTTTCCGACTTGAGGTAGTCCAGCAACTGCAACCACGGGAACTGATGGGTCTATGCAGGGAGTTCTTTTGAGTTCAAATATGGCATCATTAGCTAGCTCAATAAGCTTTGATAGTCTTCTGACTATAGACAAAACCCTTCCGACATACTCTCTATATAGCTCTCGAGCTTCAGCTGAATCGAAGCTTACAGCAATTTTCGATTTGTACTCTAGCGAAAGTTTGTCAGCTACTCTGAGCTTTCCCAAGAGCTTATTAGTAACTTCTTTAGCAGATACTCCATTCGGTAACGTGTTCGTAGCAATTTTTTCGTAAAAGCTAACTTCGAGAATTTCCCTCAAAGCTGATAGAGGGTTTAAGACGTTTTTTATCAAGTACTCGCGTATCTTGTCGATTTTAGTGTAGTACTTAACTAGAGCTTTCTTACTGACTGATCTCGGAAGAGCTAGAGGTTCCTTACTCACTCTAAGTACGTATTCTCTCACTTCTCTATAAGCAGGTAGCTTCTTCAGGGTCTCGTCTGGACACCCTGGCCTCTTTTCCAAAGAAGCTCACCGCTAACTCTTATCTCCACAATACGATGTAAAGGTATCTGAGTATCGGAATCTGCTAAAACGACACGGTCCTTCATCAAGATAGCACTATCTGATAGCCTAAAGGTCTTCACTCCTCTTGTGGTAGACCTATCGGTCACTATCAACTCTATCTCAGGCAAATTAAGCCCTCCGGACCTTGACATCCAGAACAGCTTTTTCAGTACTTCGTATGACTCTAGTCTACCCACTACTCACTCCAGCATATTATCACGTAGAATCTTAATAGCACTAACTTTACACCGCAATTGGTTTAATCTCGTCTTTTAATGGATCTATTCTCTCAACTATACCAGAATTTAGTTCTCGCTCTCTAACTTGTAACACCTCAGTTGAGGTATATTACTAAGGAGAATTGAGAGATATCAATAGTAATTAAAACATCGTGTTTACTTCAGACTCCTTCATCTACGGCATCCATTTAGCTCGAGGAGGTTCTCTGTGATTCAGTTGATAAAGTAGCACTCTTGGTCTCGCTTTCAAGCTTCTTCAATTCCTCCTCAATCTCTTTCTCTATTTCCTCTATAGGTTTAGGAGGAGGAGTCGTGGCTAATGTGTAACCTATCCAGCCTAGAATGCCGAACACTCCGGCTATGGCTATAAAACCGGTGAGCTTTAAGACCAATAGGTAGTAATCGGTTAGAAAGACTAACCAGCCATAAATAACTACTATGGCGGCAGAAACGACTAACAGCAGACCTCCGATAACTCTATCTCGAGTCACTAATACCCCCACTATATAAAAAGCGATAGATATAAAAGTGTGTCGTATTCTCTTTCGGGAGTGTTGCTCAAGCTATACCATTATCAGTATAATTTAATACCGGTGTTGAGATATGTCTTGGTGCACGATCCGTGGTAGTCAAGAGCTTAGTGGATATTTCTAAGATAATTGAGACATTAGTCTACGTCCCAAGGTACGCAGTAGAAGGTGTTGCTAGAAGATATTTAGTATACGGCTCTACTGAGGGGGGTGTGTATAGTGCGTACTCTATAGATCTAGAAACGGGGATGAAGAAGCTTATAGCACCGGAAGTACACATGCTTATAGAAGTTCATGAGTCTTCTACGAGGGTCGTATTCTTAAGGGATATAAGTAAGGGATTTGAGCTATCAAAGGTTTATGCTCACGATATCGAGACAGGTGAAGAAATTGTCGTGTCTGAGGGTATCGAACCGCAAAGAATAGCTGGACTAGCTTTCGATGGTGCTAGGGTTGCGTGGTCTGGAGCAACGAGAACTGGTGCCGGAATATATCTAGCTAATATGACAAAAAGAACCATCGAAAAAGTTGCTGAAACCAAGGGTAGAGAATTTGTCACTGATGTTAGCGAAAGGTACATAGTCGGCTTCGGTCACCTCACTGGCAACCCGTTTTCAACAGAGCTACTGATAGTCGATACCCTTACAGGTGTTCAAGAGGTATTCACACCTAAAGAGGGATCGAGCAATTCTCGCCCCAAGCTTCATGGAACTAAGTTACTATTTACCAGCAACTTTGAAGATGGAGACAGGATGAGGCTTTACATATTGGACCTCGATGTGAGAGAAGTTAAGAGAGTGGGGTTCAGGTACTCAGATATAGACAGTTATGGACCTATTGAGTTTGTTGATTTCGGGTGGACTGCTGACGGTAGGGTTTGGGCTATTGGTAAGAAGCAGGGTAACTCGAAGCTGTTCATAGATGGAAGAGGTTTAGGACCGGACACCGGCTTTGTGTCGTCAGCTACATTGTATCGTAGCAAGTTCTACATAGCTTACTCGACTCTTAAAACTCCCTCGAAGATCCTGGTGGTAGATGTTGATAGTGGTGCCACCGACGTTGTTATAGATAACCCACTACCTCATGAGATATCTGGGAGACTGGGTGAGGTCAAGTTTGTCGAAATAGAGTCATTCGACGGTCTGAAGATACCGACGTACGTTCTCGAGTCGAGAGCCTCACAAAAGCCTGGACCTAGCGTAGTATATCCGCACGGAGGTCCGTGGTCCGAAGTAGCTAACTCCTGGACACCTATAGTAGCTGCTTTAGCTGCCTTAGGGTACCACGTAGTTGCTCCTAACTTCAGGGGCTCAACAGGATACGGCGAGAGGTTTAGATTGATGGATATAGGTGATCCAGGTGGTGCTGACATGGAGGATGTTGCAGCAGCTAGGAGATGGGCTGTAGAAAGCGGGCTTAGTAAAGATGGTGATGTCTCGATAGTGGGCTACAGCTACGGCGGATATACTACACTCATGCAGTTAACTACTAGACCTAAGCTTTGGAAATGTGGTGTTGCTGGTGCTCCAGTAGCTGACTGGGAGATGATGTATGAGCTGGCTGACAGGTACTTTAAGACTTTTCAGGAGGTTCTCTTCGCAGGTAGGAAGGAGTTGTTCAAAGAGAGGTCCCCAACAACTTATGTAGAGAGCCTAGAATCCCCTCTATGCATAGTACAACCTCAAAACGACTCTAGAACACCGATACAGCCTGTATTAAACTTCGTTAACAAGCTTGTAACTCGTGGTAAGACCTTTGAGCTCCACGTCTTACCAGATATAGGACACACAGTATCATTAAGTAACGAAGCTCTAGCTAAATTCCTAACATATGCGGCTATGTTCCTTACTCGATGCTATCCGAGCTAACCTCTATACAAGAAAAGCTCTCGAACACTCATTAAGAAAACAACCTCTACAGTCGCTCGCAAACTGTGGTTCTATTTTGACTTTACAGGTAAGCTAGCCTAAACGCTTTCTTGTTCTAGACTGGCTACCACTCCCACGTAAGCAGGTGTTTTATTGTGAGGCAAGGGATTCATGCTCCGTGGGGGCGCGATTCAGCACTAAACATACTCTATGAAGAGAAAGAGAGTCAGAGCGAGGGGTGTTTTTATTAGTAAGACTCGATTAGTATGGGTTATTAAATGACCAGCTCAGACTCTCTCCAGGTAGTAGGTGTTGAAGTTGCTGTTCTGGTCGACGATTACTCTGGGTTTACGAAGTTCTTAGCAGAGCATGGATTTAGTGTGCTGGTTTCTGTACTGTATGGTGGCGAAAGAGTGTTTAGAGTTCTCGTGGATACTGGTAGCTCCGGAGGTGTTCTCCTCAAGAACGCTTCATCACTAGGGGTAAGCCTTGAGTCTGTAGACATAATTGTGTTATCTCACAGACACTATGACCACAGCGGAGGATTGGCTAAGCTAGTAAAGGCTGTAGGCAGTAAACCTGTAGTGGCTCACCCCGACGTACTCAAGCCTTGCTATAGCAAGTCTCACGGGTTCACTAGGTTTGATGTAGGTCTACCTCCTGCGGTCAGAAGATCTCTTCAAAGGCTCGAGTTAGTGCTAGCTAAAGAGCCTCTAGAACTAGCGCCGGGTGTTTGGTTTTTGGGTGAAGTAGATAGGTATTACGACAATAAGTACGCTATAAAAAACTTTAAAACCATATCTGGTGGTGTTATAGTGGATGAGCCGCTTCTAGACGACACAGCTGTAGTAGTCAGCTTAGGTGAGAGAGTTATAGTAGTCGCAGGTTGCTCCCATTCTGGAGTAGCTAATATTGTTAAGCAAGCAAGAAGGTTAACAGGTGCTAAGGAGGTAGTAGTCCTAGGAGGCTTCCACTTAGCGAATGCTGACCCCGAGACCATAGCTAAAGTTGTAGAAGAGCTAGTTTACGAGGGTGTTGTCAACGTGTACGCAGGGCACTGTACTGGATTGAGAGGAGAGGCAAAGCTCTTGGAGAGATTTGGCGATAAAATGACTAAGATACACGCAGGCTATAGGTTAAGAGTCTAGTTGTGCCTGGAAGCTCCAGCTTTACTAGGATGAGCTAGTCTAAGAGTATCAAGGGGTCTCCAACATTTACGAAGTCTCCAGGTCTTACTCTCACTTCTTTTACTTTACCGCTCTTATCGCTAAAGATTTCTACCTCCATCTTCATCGACTCTAATGTAGCGACGAGCTTTCCGGGATTTACGGGATCCCCCGGATTAACCAAGACTTTCAGAACCTTACCCGGAATCGGGGAAGCTATAGCAGCACCGCCCGTAGCAGCTACTGGAGCCGTAGGTGCAGCTGTTGGAACTGCCGCCTTCAGCGTTATTCCAGCATCGGCTTCAGGCTTCTTGCTGCCTTCACCAGATGGAGGCTTGGTCTCAGTAGAGGAGGTCTTAAGTTCTGTAGGGCTAGTGGCACTCGTATTATGTTGAGGTCTTGCGGCAACCTGCCCGCTCTCTACGAACACGTCGAGCTCTGTGTCCTCTACTAGTACTCTAAATCTACCCTCTCCAATAGGTTTAACGAGCACGTTGTAGGTTCTGTCTTTAACCCTCACTACATAGCCGTACGGATACTCGCTCATTAGCTTCCGCCGTAAGTAACTATCAATCATAGCTTTTAAGTTTTGAAGAGAGCAAAGGAGCGGCTATTTGGTTGCTGGTTGAACCAGGATAGGTGTAATAAAGTTTTCGTGAAGTATTCAGTTTCGGTTACTAGATCTGAAACTCCACAGTACTCTTAATACACAAATCAATAACTCGTTTGGGAATGAAGTTGAGGATAGCTGTAGTAGATTGTCTTGCTACTAGTCCAACTGGTAAAAGAGTTTCTAGTGTTGACGTAATAGGGGCTGGTCCAAGGCTTGTAGTCGGTATTTTAAAGAAGCTCGGCGTAGATGTCTACCTATTCGAGTGTAATACTGCTTTAAAAGGTCCTATAGGTAGTCGGCAGGACTTTGACGCATTAATGGTTTCCGGAATGTCGGCAGATGTGGCCACTATGGGGATGGTCTTAAAGAAGTGGAAACACGTAGAATGGTCTATCGCTGGAGGTCCAGCTTGCGTTGATTACGAAGACCTTTTGAGGTTGGGGTTTAATGCCGTCGTCTGGGGTGAGGCAGAGATATCGCTTCCAAGCTTAGTTAAGGCCTTGAGAGCTGGCGACCTACGCGATGTTCCAAATCTGATATTTAGTGAAGAAGGCGGTAATATAGTTTCCAAAATAGTTGAGGATTACGCTCGGGAACCTCTTCTCTGGTCTTTTACTCCCGACGTAGAGTCTGTAAAGAACTATAAGTACTATTGGGCGTGTAGAGTCTATGTAGAGACAGTTAGAGGCTGCAGTAACTTCTACAGAACGACTTTACCAGTATTGTTACAAAACAAGACGGTTAAGTGTGAACACTGTGACATTTGTAGAACCAGCAACTTAGAGGAAAGATTGTCATGCCCTCTAGGGATCCCACCAGGCTGCGGCTACTGCCTAGTTCCGAGACTACACGGTCCGGCAAGGTCTAGACCTGTAAACCAGATCGTGAAGGAGATCGAGGACCTTGTTGAACTCGGCGTCGTAAGGGTAGTGTTGAGTGCTCCCGACATATTAGACTACGGTCGGGACTGGCTTGTGAGACCTAAGCCGCTCACGGACCCTAGGTACCCTCCTGCCAACATAGACGCCCTCGAACAGCTCTTGAGCGCTATATCCTCTATACCCGAAATAGAAAAAGGGAGGGCATACTTGATGGCTGAGAATGTGAAGCCGAACTTAGTTACAGAAGAAGTAGCAAAAGTGTTAGGAAGATACTTGCGGGGAAGTACCATAAACATAGGCTTAGAGACGGGAGACTGGGAGCACCACAAACAACTGGGGAGACCGTCTACTATTGAAGAAGTCTTAAGGGCTGTTAAGCTATTGAGAGATTCAGGCCTCGTACCCTACGTGTACGCTATTTATGGGCTGCCCGGGGAGAGTTGGAGAACAATCAGGAAAACTATAAAGGTTTTGAAGAAGGCTACTAAGCTTGGTGCTGAGAGAGTAATTCTATACAGGTTCAGACCCCTTAAGGCCTCAGCTTTAGGAGGCTATCCTCCTCCACGCACTGATCCCAAGGGAAGGGCCCTCAAAAACTTCGTGAACACACTAGAGATCTCGGCTAAGAAGAAACTCTTGGGGAAGAGCCTCAAAGTCGCAGTCGTAGATATCAGCGGAAAAGATGCCTACATTGGCTACACCTTACCCCACGGCCCTGTTGCTATAGTCAAAAGCCGTGAAGACCTGCGCGGCAAGGTTGTCGAAGTGTTAGTTCAAAAAGTTAGAAGAAGAGAGGTGGAGTGCGTTCCTAAAACAGTTGGTGTTTAGCTGACTATGCACTACAACTATATAAACTAACTGGAGCTAGGACTTAAGTATAACAACTGGGAGTCTATGAGGGTATCCGACAGCCTGTTTAGTGCCATAGGTCGCTGTAGGTTGGCTTATGTGAGTCACGCATTGGCTCTGGGGTTCACAGTAGAGTACTAGCTATATCATAGTGGAGTAGTGGCACCAATCGAGCTCAGCAACTATGGGCAGCTCTAAAGTGAGAAAAGGGTTCCTGGGTGTCCCAGGAATACCGCTATACATAAAGCTCTTGAATAAGCCACCTTCCAGGCGAAAGGAAAAGAGTCTTCAGAGCAGAAGGATAGTGTCTTAACGCATATCTGCCTCCTTAAATGCGATATTTCGACAGTAGCTTACTCTCTTAAGCGAGTGATAACTAAGTTTTAACATATTAACTCACTTGCGAACTACCTAAGTGAGTGATGAAGCCGCTCCAAGAGCAGATCTGTGACGACCTCGCGACGATCTGAAAATAACTAACCGGTAACTTCCCGCTGTTTTATTACCCATATCTATTTTAGCCGATTTTTGTTTTCCTTTATCGTCCTAGGTAGTTCGAGAACAGTTTCGAGTCCAGGACAACGAGTTCTACTTAAGAAATTGTGACCGGTAGAGATAAGTAAGTGGCGTGTACTGGTAGGACAAAGTCGAACAATTCCGGAAGCAACGCCTTCGTCATACATTCAATATACACGAAAGCCTTGTAGAATTGTTTCTGGTTTGTAGTGATTGATGCTACTCTCGGTAATGCGTTAGAGGCACCTATAAACGTCTCTCTATAAAATGAAGCCTCTTGATGAGCGTGCAAGAGCTCGTAGAGGAGCTGAAAATCGGGCTCCCCCGAGAGCAGCCACTGAAGTCGGTCACACAAAATGTGGGGTGCTAGGGGTCGCCCCGAACGCTCCCGAGCCCGATGAGAACCCGAGCGGGATGCGGGGGAAGAGGATGAGGAGATGAAACAACAAATACGAACCTATATCAGAGCTGAACCCCTATAAAACTACCTCTCCCTCATTCCAAACGCTTTCACTTATCTCTTTATATGGTAAGATATAATTGCGCTTGTTTATGAACACCTCATCGGCTATGCTCACTTGATCTCCTATTATCGTTCCACTCTCTATTCTAACCCAATTACCTATTGAGCAGCTTTCTCCGACTACGGAGTTCTTTATATACGTAGAAAAGCCTATTTTACTACCCTTCATTACGACAGAGCCCCTAACCATAGAAAAGTCGCCAACTGATACTTGGTCAAGCAAAACGGTGTTTGGTCCTATGATGCTACCTTTACCTACAATAACCTCGTTACCTATGTATGCTGGCCCCACAACTTCCCCTCGAATATCCGAAGCTCTCGATATGAACCCGCTTGGATAGAGAGTATTGAGTGCGACAATGTTAGCTTTAAGGTAGTCTTCAGGGATGCCTATGTCAAACCATATTCCCTCGTGAATATACGCATAGACTCTCCCGACCTTCAGCACTTTAGGCATGAGGTCTACGGAGATCTTCTGCTTTTTACCATCATCGACGTACTTAAGAATCTCGGGTTCAAATACGTACACACCAGCATTAGCGAGGTTTGACTGAGGTCTATATGTAGGCTTCTCAACGAAGTTTACTACTCTACCTTCTCCATCGACACTAAGAATTCCGTATCTCTCCGGGCTATCTACTCGCACAGCAGTTAAGGTCATTAAGGCATTCTTGATTTTGTGAAGCTCTACCACCATGCGCACGTCGACATCCGAAAACACGTCTCCGTAGAGTACGAGAAAGGTCTCACTCAACCCTATCTTTTTGTCTACGAGCTTCAGGGGCCCAGCGTCACCGAGCGGGTGCTCTTCCTCTACGTACTCTATAGCCACACCTAACTCACCCCCATCTCCCAGGAGGTCAACTATCTGGTTAGACATGTACTTAACGGATATTATTAGCTCACGCACACCAGCTTTCTTAAGGCTGTCGATAAGCCAGAGGATTAGAGGTCGTCCGAGGATGGGTAGGAGAGGTTTAGGTCTAGTAAGGGTTAGTGGCCTCAATCTGGTAGCATAACCACCTGCGAGTAATACGGCCTTCATCACACCCCCATCTCCAATACTAGAATATTGTAAATAAGTTTACTCTCCCTATTTAAGTATACATGCTACTACGAACACTATTGGTAGATTAGTAATACTTTAAGACAAACTTAAGTAGTTAATATTTAAATACTGGTAAAACTCAATAGTATGTAGGTGTCTCTAAGTGAAACCTAAAGAGACACTTGGAGTCATTATTAGTGTGATAGCTATCGTCTTAATTCTATATGAGTTGCTGTACGTTAACCTAACGGCGGGCTCTATAGGCGTAAAGGGGGCTATAACGAACGACGCTATTCTCATATCGTTAGGCTTTCTACTTATCCTAATAGGTCCCTGGCTGTGGCTCGGAGAAGTACCAGTTGCTGTGAAAAAGCTTATTGAGGCAAAAACCGGTAGAAAGCTCTGAGGTGGGATGCGTGTACCCCATTCTAATACTATTAGTCGTCTTATTGATATATGGAGTAGCCTACGTGCTTTACGGAAAGAACCTCCTTGAGAGAAGGATCGTTAAGGCCGACCCAAGCAGACTGACACCGGCGTATGAGAAATTCGATGGAGTAGATTACGTTCCAGCAAATAAGTACGTGCTCTACGGTCACCACTTTGCTTCCATCGCTGGAGCTGGACCTATAGTAGGACCCGCAACCGCGCTTGCCTGGGGCTGGTTCCTCCCGCTGCTATGGGTTCTCTTCGGAAACATCTTCATTGGGGCAGTTCACGACTACACGGCACTAATGGCTAGCGTTAGACACGGCGGTATATCCATAATGACCATCTCGGAAAACGTTATGGGTAGGAAAGCTAGGTACATCTTCCTAGCATACGTGTGGTTTGCTCTAATACTGGTTCTCGCAGCATTCCTTAGTGTGGCATCAGCTACCTATGTTGATGTGCCTACAGCAGCTACTTTGGCGATAATATACATGCCCATAGCCCTACTCTTCGGCATACTAGTGTATAAAGTAGGTATCAACGTAAAATACGCCACGGTAATAGCTCTTGCTTTAGTTGTAGCTGGTATAGCTTACTCCTTTTACGCACCTACACACTTAACATACGAAGGTTGGGTTGTCGTACTAGCCCTCTATTCCATAATCGCCGCGGCTTTACCTGTATGGTACTTGCTCCAACCTAGAGACTACTTAAACGCTTACTTGCTCTGGTCTTTCGTAATACTAGCTATTATAGCTCCTCTGCTACTTCCAGTTATTAGGTTTACCGGTCCTCCAATAGTGAGCTTCGTAGCTAAGGGAGGAGTTATAGGGGCGCCAACAGGAACACCACCATCTGGAGCATATATAGCGTGGTTCTGGCCTACAGTACCGCTAACCATAGCATGCGGCGCTCTATCGGGGTTCCACTCAGTTGTTGGCTCTGGAACCACATCAAAGCAGCTTTCCAACGAGCTCGATGCGTTGCTAGTAGGATACGGTGGCATGCTAACCGAGGGAGCTGTCTCATCACTAGCAGTAATACTCCCAGCTGCCTTAGTGTGGGATTTCGCTGCTGTAGCACAAAGTGCCGGCTTATCGGCAAACTTACTGCTTAAGGCAGGTTTAAACCTAACCGCTACACCTAACATACTAAGTTTTACTGGAGCAGCTAGGTTCTACACAGCTTACGGGTTCGCTCAAGCTCTCGCCTGGTCGAGACTCATGGGTGTGGAGCTATTCCCACAGCTATTCATAGGGTTTAGAACGTTCGCGGCGTGGGCACTAACGTCGTTTGTTCTAACGACGCTAGATACATCAAATAGGTTAGCTAGGTTTGCGTGGGTAGAGATGTTCGACTGGCTTAAGGTGAGCAGTCCAACTACCTACCGGATCCTGGCGAACAGGTGGGTTGCAGCGATCATTCCAGTCATCCTCGGAGCCGTAATGGCCTACCCGACGATCCCGGGTATTGGTAGAGCGTACCTAGTCTTGTGGCCTGCGTTCGCCGGAACTAACCAGTTACTGGCAGCACTAGCTCTACTCACATCCACGTTATGGGTCTACGCAGTACTAAAGGTGAGGGGAGCGCCAAGCCTCTTGATGCTACTGCCCGCAATGTTCCTGTGGGTCACAGTTACGCTAGCCCTCATAATCTGGCTCGTCCTCATAGTGCCGTACCTACCGTTACTATACATACTCGGTACTGGAGTAATCGTAGCTGTATCTGTAGGACTAGACTTTCTCTTAATAGCCCTCTTTGTTAGAGGACTGATGGCCGCGAGGAGCATGTAATCTTAAACCTTTTTGCTTTCTTAGTAATTCACAAATTCTTTTAAGCTTTCGTTCAGCAATATTTTAGGAGATGTCTTAATAATGTCGGACACTGTGAGAAAAGCAGTTACCGAGTTAGTGAAGTTCATTAAGGGCGTTAGACAGGCTCTAGTAGAAGGGAGTGTGAGTGCTCTTGAAGAAGAGTTCATTGAGCTAGAGAGTGCCTACCTCTTACTAGTTTTAGGGCCTCTCGTCGGTGTAAAGACTATTACCCCACTACTTAGTCTAGAGCTACTTGAGCCACTATCTGCGGAGTTAAGAATACTAGAGAGTAGGGCGTTTAAAGGCGAAGACGTCTTAGCTGATTTAATGGCAGCACTTGGAGGAGAGTGGTGATGAGTTTAGCCGAAGCACTTGAGCCACTCAATTGCTGTCCTCACTTAGTTGTAGTAATAGGTAAGGGAGGTGTGGGTAAGACTACGTTGTCTATATTGATTGCGATGGAGCTAAATCGCCGAGGTAAAACTCTGTTGCTGAGTCTAGACCCGGCGAAACACTTAACTAAGTACCTAGGCCTCTCAGGAGAAGGTGTCGAGGAGGTTAAGAATTGCTTCCACGCTATGCAGATCTCTGTAGAGAAGGAAGTGAGTAAGTTAACATCCAAGTATGCAGGGCTTCTTCGGGAGCTTATGCCGTCTCTCGTGGTACTGAATCTAGATAACGTAGTCAGCGCCATAAAGTACACTCCAGGTGTTGAGGAGGAGATCTTACTCAGAAAGTTAGAGGAGGTGTTAAGGAGTGAGTACCACTACATCGTGGTAGATACTCCCCCTACTGGCGTCACACTCCGAACTCTTATCTTACCCAGGCTCTACCTCACTTGGTTGAGTAAACTAATCGAGATTAGAGAGAGGATAGTCTCTCTACGTTACGTGATATCTAGGACCTTGGGAAGAAGCGTAGATGTTCGGGATAGAGCGCTACTCAAGCTATACGATATGCGTGAAGAGTTTAAGCTTCTCGACTCGGCACTCCGCTCGGACGCTAGAACGTCATACGTTATAGTGTCTACGCCGGAACCCCTACCAATGTACGAACTCAAGGAGACCTACGAATTCCTCAGGAACAACCTAGGGGTAAGGCCTAAGCTTCTTGTGCTTAACAAAGTACTGTCAGATGACTTAGCTTCCGAGCTGGGTCAGCTGAAGATGCAACAGGACTTCCTTAACGAACTCAAGAGTTTCGGTATTAACTATGCTGTAATAGAGCACCTAAAGAAGCCTACCGAGAGCGTATCTGACCTCGAATTGCTAAAGAGAAAGATAAGGGTGTTCAAGCAGTGACGGTATTGGCCGACCTTATAATCATAGCTTTTCTGTCCTTCCTCGCAGTAGCTTCAGTAACTTGGTATTTTAGGATGAGGCGGAAAACTCTGGTGCTAACCAAGAGAGTAACGGAGGAGCTAGAAAAGGTGTTTAAACCCGTAGATAAAACGTACGTTCTATTGGGCTATCTTGTTGGCTACAGAGCTAAGTACGAGCTAGAGAATGGCGATAGAGTGTACATACTATTTACTACAGCCCCTAGGCACTCGATCCTCTACTACCCTATAGCGAAAGCTCTCAAGAGAACAGATAGAATAGAGATAGCTATAGAGAACTCTAAACGTTATGTAGCGAGAGACCTTCATGCAGTTGCTTTGAGCGACAGCAGGCTGCTTAATATTTTGCTTAGAGATCTCGGTTCGAAAAAAGAGGTGATATCTAAGCGAGCTATTGAGACGTCCAGGGGTGAGTACATGGTCTATTACGAGGACTCGGGTGACATAGAGCTTGTGAAGAGGTTTATCGATTCGGTGGAGTTGAATATATACAGATTATCAGCTTTTACTAGAAATAACTTAGTTGAACTAGTTGCTGAGATACGGGAAGACTCTGTCCAGAGTTTGGTTAGAGCACTAAGAGAGCTGAATAGATACGTAACTAAGAGTAGCAGTCAGTAAGAGCAGGTAGATCCAGCTTCTCAACTAAAACGGTGCCCCTATCCCAAGAGAGTTTGTGACCTCCCGAATACCCATCTTAAGAGCTACTACATCTAGCTCTAGCTTCATAAAGTAGCATCTTTGCTCTAAGACTTCTCTACCGTCTATATACACCACGATCACTACCTCTTCTAAATCCCTACTAACTCTATATGACCCGTATGCTATAGCCTCCTTTGAGGTATCTTCTAAAGCTCTAAGAACTCTGATTACGTAGTCGTTTAACTTCTCATTATTACCTAAATAGGCAACGACAGCTATTCTACTGCTGTAAACGAGCTTTCTCACGTCCTCTACGTCACTTAGTAGTCTCATTTGAGCACCTCGACTGATATATTTTCTTTACCATCTCTTTCTCGGATTTATTCAAGAATACTTCTATGTCTACTGGGAGGCGGTTACCCGACGGAAGCTTTATCTCTAGGTCGTTCATTAAGACGTAATCGTACTTTAACATTTTCCCGAGCTCCGAGCAGTCCAACGAGAGCAGTACCTCCATGAGCCTGTTGCAAAAGTTTGTAGATACCTTAACTTCCTTTTCTGACACTGTGGCACCACAGATTAAACACACTAAGTCGGGCATCAATGAGTTAAAACCGCACCTAGGGCAAGCAACTGGAAGCACCGGGGTTCTGGTTTTAGACCAGGCAACTCCCCATTTGTACCTCAGTGAGTCCAATAAGTCGCTTCTACCCAACCTAACGATCCAGTGGTAGATTTTAGGAGCTAGCTCGAGTATAGGATCTCCAACATATGCGACAATAAACTCTAGCTGATCTGCCGACGGATTCTCGAGGAGATTTGTAAGTCTAGCTACTATAACTGGAAAAACTTTGTCTGAGTTTCTAGTCAGTCTTTTTGCTATGTCTTCAGCAGACTTATAGCTACTAGTCGATCCGTAGAGCTCTACTAGTATGTCTTTCAGTACCTCGACCCATAATTCTCTATTGATGCCAAGGTAATCTAAGCCAGCTCTAGACACAACTTCATCGATGTTTTTCTCAATCCATGACTCGAGATCCACTTCTCTTTTACTTGAAGGCTTCTTACGGAGCTCCTCTTTCTTTTCTTCGACCTGCTTCTTTGGTTTCTCTCGGCTCTGCTTAGCCGGCTCTTCCTCGTCAGCAGACCTCTTGCTTTTCCTCGCCACAATCCTCCCATAAGCTTATTGCTCCGGGGAATAATAAACTACGTCAAATCACGCGCAGTATACACCTTTCAAATGCATCACGATTTCCTCACATAGAAGTTGAGTTATGGATTGCTCAGAGGAGGTTCATTCACTCATCAATCGTCTCGGCAACGCTCATCATCAAGCGTCAAGACTTATACGTTTTAGTAAATAAAAATAGGCACTTCACGTTAAAACTAAACCTTCTTCAAGAGCGTAGTTTAACGCATAGATTCCGGTACGGGTCTTCTATCGTCTTTTAAGGTACGATATTCAATCATTCACTGACGTAGAGCAAGTCCGACTACACGAATATGAACGATAGCAGGAGCTCTGGGGAACCATCCGTGTGTAAAATCGGTAAGAGCGCTAGAAAATCTACTTCGGGAGGTAGTTTAGTGTAGGCCTCTTACTTAAATACAGGGGAGTTGCTTGAGGTATCTGGGGATAAGAGCCGACATCTTTCTTGATGACTTCGACTAGTTCTTCTAACTTCATAGCTTTCTGCGTCCCTCCCTCTCTGATTCTCACATTAACTGTTTTTGTACTGTATTCTCTCTCACCAACTACTACACAGTATGGAATCCACTCTACTCCAGCTTCTCTTATTTTCTTTGCGAGACTGAGATCTCTATCGTCTAGGTCTGCTCTTATTCCGCAACCTACAAGGTAGTTTAATACATCCCTTGCGTAATCCAAGTACTTCTGGGATACAGGGATTATTCTCGCTTGGATGGGAGCTAACCAGGTAGGAATTATTGGGACTTGCCCACGCTTCTTTCTGAATATAGCCGTATCTATAACGGCGTAGATGTATCTCTCAATAGAGCCTATAATAGCCGTGTGAATTATTATTGGGTAGCTCTCCTCTCCGTTTTCGTTAACGTACTTAATGCCGAACCTCTTGGCGTTACCTACGTCGATCTGGAAAGTAGCGATCTCGGCGGGCTTACCCAAAGTGTCTATGATGATGTACTCAACATTTACAACCCAATAATACATGCCTGAGGGTAGTATGGCTACTAGGGCAGCTCTACCATCACCCCTAACGAGCTTAACTAAGTCATCAAAGTGTTCTCTATAGAAATCCTCCGTCACGTTATAGAGAGCGACATACCTACGTCCGAGCCTCCCCATCTCTTCGTGTATCTTTCTTTGAACTAGCTCACTAAGTTCTAAGGCTTCCTGAATATCTTTCGCGAATATGTGGAGATCAGGCATTGAGAATTTTCTCAACCTAAAGCATATCTGTAGTTCACCTGGTTGTTCGTATCTATAGCTATCAGCTACTTCGAAGACGCCGAAAGGCATATCTCTATAGCTGATTATCCAGTCCTTAACCATTGCGAACTGTTGGTGGCAGGCAGCATATCTGAGTACGTGAGTACCTCTGTCAGTTTCAACTTCGTACAGCCTATCTCCAAAGAGCTCGGCGTGTTCCTTTATCGGCTTGAACCTAGTGTTGAACATGTTAGTGCCTCTAACCCTCATCAAGGGTATGCCGAGAGACTTCGCAACTTCCCAAGCATAATTCGAAACAGCTTCTACCATGACCGTAGCGTGCGGCCCATACCTCATGTGACCGGCATCGGACATAGGTTCCCACTCGAATCCAAACCTATTGCAGGCCTCAGAAACCTCAGGCTCACCCCCGGGAAGCTCCTTCTTGAAGACCTCCTTCGATATGAGGATCTTAAGTTCCTGATCTTCTCCATTACTTAGGTAACTCCCAGGATCGACTACTTCACCGGTAGGCAGTAAAACAACGTACCTTTTCTCGACAGTCTTAGCCTTTCTAACTTCTTCAGCTTTAAACTCTCGTGAGAGCTCTGACAGTGGATGTCCAAAGCACTCGAGTTTAAATTCTTTGTACCAGCCGAAAGGAGCTCTATAAACTTTAATACCTCTGCTCCCTAACTCCGCCTCCAGCTCGGAGAGCAGCAGTAGGGATTCCTCAGGATCTGCCAGATTCTTGGATAGGTGGGCGTACGGATAGAGAACGACTGTGTCAGCCCTAACGCTAGTGAAGACCTTAACTACATCATCAGCCGCACTTCTTACTAGAGCGTGAAGAGCAGAGCCATCACCTCTCTCAACTGTAATAAAAACTACTAAGGCATTAGAGAACTTTCCAGAAGAGTTCTCAGTTGTTAGGGGTTCCGCAGTATCTATAGCTTTCTCTAAGGCATTGTACTCAAAGTTCCTAGCGTGTATGAGTAGAGTTCTCATGCTTGCCCGTAGAGAAAACTAAAACGATAAAATAAGGCTCTAATATAGCTCAAACCCCAGTTTATACTCTGGGTTGTTCCAAGTCAGCCTAGAGGTGCTTATCACTCCTTCAGGTAGTTCTCCTATGGGAACTATAAGTCCCTGAAACCTAGGTTTGCTAATGGGTCACTAAACTGAATATTAAGATAGCTCGAAGGGGTTAATTTCATCGAGCTAGTAGGTAGCACCTCAGATTAAAGTACTTTAGAGTCGTTGAGAACTAAAGAAATCTCTAAACCGAAATACGCGGGCAACTTATAGTCCGCACTAACTAAGTTCTTGAAATCACCATTTTCTCTGGGTCCAGCAGCTTAGTACTCAATAGGATTAGTACTATAGAGAACGCTAAAGAATAAGTTAAATACGCAACTGCTCTTAAAAGCTCTCCGAGCGATGTCCTGATGACCGCAGACGCTAGTGAGGCGTAAGGTATGGCTAGTAATATAGACATCGGCACTCTGAACTCGTCTAGGTTAACAAATAAAGAGGCTAGATATGTTACTGAAGCTATCCCTATTACTGATGCGGATGAGATGCTTGCTGCCCTTATGGATGGAGACCTGAGGACTATAGGGAGGGATATAGAGAGAGACACAAGTATCGAGGTGTAGGAGGAACAGAAGAGCACTACTAGAACCTCTGGAGAGATATATTTAGCTACATTGGTTGAGTATACTACAGTTGGTGCTAAGTAAAGTAGTACAGCACCTACTACACTACTAGCACCCCCGACTAAGCCGACTAAACTAGCAGCGAGAGACTTTCCTAGGATGAAAGATCTTCTGCTAATGGGTGTCGAGAGAAGCTTCTCAAGAGTTTTTCTCTCTTTTTCTCCAACTAGCGAGTCAGCTATATAGGACGCCGCTGGTGTTGTTACAAACGCTAGACTAACCGCCAGCATTCTACTCAAATAGAGGCGGAGCTCCTCCCCAGCTTCGGCAGGTCTTCCGGCAGGTGTTAGCACAACAGTCCTTAGAGCTATAGGGTTAAGAACGGCTTCTGTTTTTACAACTAAATTAGCTAGCCTCCCAAGGTTATAAATCTTAGCTTCCGAAACCGCTCTTGAGATGTGATTAAGCAACAGCTCTACGTAGGTAACAGCTTGATCGACCCTGGGCGAGCCAAGTCTTTTAACTAAAATTACGGATGCTTGGTGTTCGTAGCTAGTTAAGTTTGCTACAAAGCCCACCGGAATCTTGAGGATTACTTGGGCTACCTCGGTTTCCTCACTTGTAGTAAGAAAACCAAAGTGCGTTAGATAATCTCGCAAGAAGAGCGCTATGGATTGTGAGCTTACACTAAAGTTACCTATAGACGCCTCAGATAGGTCTTCGTCTATTACGGCTATGACTACTTCCTGA
>Ga0105162_1000553_pt1 | contig 24235 bp, 27 predicted proteins | sample JNZ201metaG_FD_81532 | JGI IMG/M metagenome (GOLD analysis project Ga0105162, IMG submission 81532) | Hot spring microbial communities from Jinze hot spring, China to study Microbial Dark Matter (Phase II) - JNZ 20120812A | ecosystem: Environmental > Aquatic > Thermal springs > Hot (42-90C) >...
AGAAGCAATTTGTTTTTCTTAAAAGTTATAGTGATAAAAGTATCGTTGTTTAAATTATATACATATTTGGTTTTATTTTTTTCAGAAATTTCCAAAGAAAAATTACACTTTGGGAATTTTGTATATATAAGAGTAGGAGAAATATCATGGTTACACATTTTTTCCATATACCATTTTGCAAGATGCCACATATTTATCTTTTTAATATTTCCTTCAATAATTACTGGATTATTTCCCAATGTCCAATCAAAACTTTTAATTTCCTTTTCAGGAATTCCAAAAAGATTTAAGGGAAAATAACTTTCAAAGATTTTAGTATCTTTATTTTCTAAATATCCTAACACTTCTCCTGTTTCAATATTAAAAACAGCTATTCCGTAATTGATTATTTTAAATTCTTGGATGGTATTATAAATCTTTTTTTCTAAATTTAAATCAAGAGATAATATAAGAGGATTACCACATTTTAGGGAGTTATTAAAAATTTTTTCTAATCCAGATATTCCTTCATTATATGCAACTTCACCTATTACATCCTTAAGATAGGGATAAAAAGTTTTTCTTTTAAAATTTTTTTCAATGATTACATTTTTATCTTTTTTTAAGGTTTCTATTTCATCTAAACTCAATTCTTCCGAGAGAAGTATTATTCCCTTTTTAGGAAGATCTAAGGCGTTTCCTAAATATTTTCTAATAATAGATAAATCTTGAGAATTAATTATAAAATTTCCCTTTATAACATAATAGGCTTTATAATTTTCAGAGGTGACAACGATGGGATTAAGATTTCTGTCAAATATATATCCTCTTTTAACATAATAAGGGCTTATTAATTTTCCACCTGATTTTTTAATAGAAAAATTTAATAATATTGTAGTGAAAATTATAAAAACAACCAAAAAAACTAAAAAGGTCTCTCTTTTTTGCATTTACCTTAACTTTATAATATCTTGTTCTTGTGGGGGATATAAACCCAAGGTCCTTGCCTTTTTTAATACCATTTCTTGAGAAGTTAAAAATTGATATTCCTTTTTTAAAGTTTTGTTTTCTGTAATTAAAGAATTTTTTTCTGTTTTTAATTTAATAAGAAGGTATGTATTGTAAGCTATTCCCACACTAAAGGTAAATATAAGAATTCCTAAAAGAAAGATAAAACTATTTATTAAAAAATTCTTTATTAATTCTTTTAAAGAAATTACCTCTTCACTTTTGGTTTTAGAAGTATAGGTGTGATATTGTGTTCTCATATCCGTTCCCCCACTCTCATTTTTGCACTTCTTGCTTTTGGATTTTTTTTAATTTCTTCCGATGAAGGAGTGATTGGTTTTTTGGTAAGAATATTTATTTTAGGATTGGTTCTAAAAGAATTTTTGACTATTCTATCTTCTAAGGAATGAAAGGAAATTACAACAATCCTTCCAGAGGATTTTAAAACCTCAGGAAGATCTTTCAAAGCTATTTCTAAATTTTCTAACTCTTTATTAACCTCAATTCTTAAACTTTGAAAGATTATTGCTAATAGATCTTTTTTAGAAGATTTAAAAAACTCCTTTATAGCTTTTACTAAATCTTTGGTTGTTTCAAAACTTTGTTTTTTTCTTTTTTCACAGATAAATTTGGCAAATTTTTCAGCTTTTGGAACCTCTCCCTTTTTAAAAATTTCCACTAATTTTTGATACTCATAGTTATTTAATATATCTTTAGCAGTTAATTTAATGGAAGAATTTATTCTCATATCTAAAATTTCATTTTTTTGAAAAGAAAAACCTCTTTTGGAATGCTCTAAGAGAAAGGATGAGATTCCTAAATCTAAAAGGATTCCATCTGCTAATATCCCTTCATTTTTGAGTGTTTCCTTTATATATATAAAATTTTTATTAAATAACCTGACACGATCTCCGAATTTTTTTAATCTTTCTTGAGCTATTTTAAAAGAATCTTCATTCCATTCAAAACCATATAAAATTCCTGAAGGACTTGAGGCTTCTAATATAGCCCTACTATGCCCTCCTAATCCTACAGTTCCATCTACATAAATTTTATCTTTTGTTACATTAAGCCACTTTAACACTTCTTTTAATAATACAGGTTCATGATGGAAAATTTTTAACTCCTGTTATATAGGGATTTATAGTTTGTATAACCTTACTAAAATTCTCTTTAGTATCTTTAAATTTTAATTCTAGGTCTTTAGGATTCCATATTTCAAAATGAGTTAACATTCCTAAAAGAATTACTTCCCTTTCAAGTTTTATCTCTTCTCTTAAAGACTGAGGAAGTAATATCCTTCCTTGTTTGTCTGGTTGACATTCTTCAGCAGCCCCTAAAAAATATCTTACATATCGTCTTACTTCAGGTATATCCCAAGGAAGACTCATTAATTTTTCCTCTATTTTTTGCCATTCTTCAACAGGATAAGCAATTAAGCAATCCGGATAATTAGTTATTACCAGATTTTCATTTCCATATTTTACTCTCAAAATTTCTCTAAATTTTGCAGGCAAACTAAATCTTCCTTTTTCATCAATATTATGCTTAAATTTTCCTCTAAACATAATCTTCCACTTTTTACCACTTTATACCACTTAGATTATTTAAAAATTTTCAAAAAGTCAAGGGTAATTTTTTAAATTTAATATTTTTTTATTTTATAATTATTCTAATTTCTCCTTGGTTTCGGGATAGGAAATCTTTTTAAAAATTAGGAATAGTTTAAAATTATATTAAGATGCTTTTAGATATTAAGATTAAAAATCTTATTCTTATAGAAAATATTCATTTAAATTTAGAAAAAGGATTTATAGTATTTACAGGGGAAACAGGAGCAGGCAAATCTTTATTAATAAAAGCTATAAAATTGTTATTAGGAGAAAAAGGAGGAACTCATTATATAAAACCTGGAGCAAAGGAAGGTGAATTAGAAGCACTTATTTGGGGAGGAGAAATTATTTTTAAAAGACTTCAGGAAATGGGTTATCCTCCTGATGAACAAGCTCATATTAAAAGGATTATTTCTCCTAATAGACAAAAAATTTATATTAATGGTTCTCCAGCCACTCTTAATGAACTTTCAGCTCTTACAAAAGATTTAATAATGCTTACAAGTCAACATGAATTTTATACCTTTCTTTCCCCTGAAAAACAACTTGAATTTCTGGACCACTTCTTAGATTTACTTCCTGATTTAAAGGAATATCAAGATACATATTATAAATATAAAAATTTACTTTTTCAAATCAAAAATCTTGAACAACAGATTTCTTCAGCAAATCTTAAAAAAGATTTTTTACTTTTCCAGATAAAAGAACTGGAAACACTTAATATAGATCCCGAAGAAGAAAAAAAGCTTCTAAAGGAGCGAGAAAGATTGAAAAACTTGGTTTTTTTAAAAGAAAAAACCCAAAACCTTATTTCAGCTTTTGATAAAATAGAGATGTTCTTTCATCAAATTCTTTCTGCATTTGATAGTTTAAGTAAAATAGAAAACGGATTTAAGGAGCATTACGTGAAAGTTAATTCTATATATTATGAAATTAAAGAAATAGCAAGAGATCTTAATTCTTATTTAACTCATTTACCTGAAGATGATTCAGCCTTAAATGAAATAGAAGAAAGATTAGCTAGATATGAAAAGGTTAAAAGAAAATATAAAAAAGATACAGAGGGATTAATTCAATTATTAGAGGAATTAAAAAAGGAAGTTAATCTCTTAGATTCTGGAGAAGAAACTTATGAAGCCTTACTTAAAGAAGAAGAGATATTAAGGAATGAGTTATTGGATAAAGCTTTAAAATTAAGTGAAGAGAGGATAAAAGGGGTTCCTAAATTAGAAAATTTTTTAAAAAAAGAATTAAAAGAACTTGGTATGGAGAAAGCAGAATTCAAGATAGAGGTAATTTCTAAAGAGCCTAAAGTAGAAAATCTTACTTCAACAGGGCTTGAAGAAATCAAATTTTTATTTTCTTTTAATCCTGGTATACCTTTGAGACCCCTTGATAAAATAGCCTCTGGAGGGGAACTGTCTCGTATTTTTCTTGCCTGTAAATCATTGTTAAAAGAAAAGGTAAAACCTGGAACTATGATTTTTGATGAGGTAGATGCGGGGATAGGAGGTATTACTGCAAAAAAGATGGCTCAAAAACTAAAAGAACTTTCTAAAAATTATCAAATTTTTTGTATTACCCATCTTCCTCAAATTGCAGCTATTGCAGATCTTCATTATGTAGTGAAAAAAAGGATAGAGAAAGGAGAAACCAAAACAGAAATAAAAAAAGTTCAAGGAGAGGAAAGACTTAAAGAAATTTCCAGAATGCTTGGAGAGCCTGAAAACCTGGATTTGGCAAAAAAATTTTTATCTGCTGAATTATTATAATGCCTACAGCTGTCCTTCTTTTTTCAGAAGGACTTGATAGCCTTTTATCAGGGCTGATTTTAAAAGAACAGAAAATAAATGTTATAGCTGTTAAATTTATTACTCCCTTTTTTGGATGGAAGTATAAAGAAGATCCTACTTCTTTTCATAAAAAAATAGAACAATTTAATTTTGATAAAGGAATTTTAATTGATATTACAGAGGAATATTTAGAAATGCTAAAGAATCCTCAATATGGATATGGAGATTATGCTAACCCTTGTATAGATTGTAAAATTCTCATGTTTAAAAAAGCAAAAGAACTTATGTCTCATTTAAAAGCAGATTTTATCGCTACTGGAGAGGTTTTAGGTCAAAGACCAATGAGTCAAAATAAAAATACTTTATATCTTATTGAAGAAAAGTCCGGTTTAAAAGGATTTTTATTAAGGCCTCTTTCTGCTAAACTTTTACCTCTCAGTCAGCCTGAACTTAAGGGTTTAGTTGAAAGAGAAAAATTTTTGGATATAAGGGGAAGAAAAAGAAATGTTCAATTAGAGCTTGCTAAGAAATTTCACATTGAAGAAATTCCTCCTCCTGCTGGAGGTTGTCTTCTTACCGATCCTCAAATAGGGGGAAGGATCCTTACCGTTATTAAAGAAAAAAGACCTTTAAATTATTTAACCTCTCAGCTTTTGATTTTGGGAAGACATTTTTTAGAAGAAAAAATGTGGATAGTTCTTGGAAGAAATCAGAAAGAAAATGAGAGAATCAAAAAAATGGTAGGTCAGGTTTATAAAACTTATACCCTTAATGTTCCAGCACCTACTGCTGTAGTAATAGAAGGAAATCCTCCGGAAGAATATATTAAGAAGTTATTAATAAAATATTCTAAAAAAGCCAAGTTAAAAATCTCACAAGGTGAAGAAGTAGCTTTAATCTCTTTATCATGAATAAAACTGTAGCCTTAATTACTGATTTTGGGTTGAAAGACCATTATGTAGGAGTAATGAAAGGAAGAATTTTGAAAGAATTGGGAGATTTAAATTTTAATTTTATTAATTTAATTGATATTACTCATGAGATACCTCCTTATAATATAAGAAAGGGAGCCATAACTTTATATTTTTCTTATAAATATTTTCCAACAGGGACTATATTTTTAGTTGTTGTTGATCCGGGAGTAGGAACTGAAAGAAAAGCAATTGTAGTTAAAACGAAAGATTATATTTTTGTAGGTCCAGATAATGGAATTTTTACCTTAATTTATGAAGAAAATCCAGACTTTTTAGCTTTTGAAATCATTGAAGAAAAAATTTTAAAACCACCTTATAGTGAGACTTTTCATGGTAGGGATTTATTTGCTCCGATAGTAGCTTATATTTTAAATGAAAAACCTTTAGAAGAAATTTCAGTTCCCCTTTCTAAAAATAATGTTAATAAAATAGAGTTTTTATTTCCTGAAAAAACCTCAAGAGGTTTAAAACTTTCAATCTGGGATATAGATCATTTTGGTAATCTGATTACTAATTTTCACAAAAGTATGATTAAGCATAAATTCAAGATTTTTGTCAACAAAAAGGAGGTTCCCTTAATAAAATCATACGGATATGCTAAGAAAGGAGAAATAGTTGCACTTTTTGGAAGTGAAGGATTACTGGAAATTGCAATAAGAGAAGGATCAGCTTTTGAAGTATTGCAAAATCCTGACATAGAAATAATATGGGAAGAATGAAAATATATTTAATAGGAATTGGCGGAATAGCTATGTGTGGGGTTGCTGGGATTTTAAAAGAATCAGGGTTTAAAGTTTATGGTTCCGAAAAAGAAAGAATTTATCCTCCTTCCTCAGAAGTTTTAGAAAAATTAAAAATCTCTATTTATAGATTTGATCCCAAAAATATTGAAAAAATAAAACCTTCAGCTATTATAGTAGGAAATTCTATCAAAAGGAATCATCCAGAAATACTTCTTGCTCAAGAATTAGGGATTCCTCTTTATTCATTTCCTAAATTTTTGATGAAATTTATTTTGAAAAATAAAAAAATTATCCTTTGTGCAGGGACTCACGGAAAATCAAGTGTTTCTGGTTTATTAGGATATACTCTGGAAATTTTAGGAATGGATCCTACTTATTTAGTAGGAGCCGTTTTAAAACATAATTTTCTTAATTATAGAATAGGTAAAAGTTTTTGGGCTGTGTTAGAGGGAGATGAGTATCCTGCGTCTTTTTTTGATAAAAAAGCTAAATTTCTATATTATAACCCTTTCTCAATAATTCTTACTGCTCTTGAATATGACCATGCTGATGTATATCCTGATATAGAAAGTTTAAAAGATACTTTTAAAGAATTAATAAAACTCGTTCCCAAAGAAGGAATTATAGTTTATAACAAAGATGATGAAAATTTAAAAGAATTATTGAAAAGTAATGATTTTGAGGCAAAAGTTATCTCTTATGGGAAAAATTCTTTGGCTGATTTTGTATTATTAAAAAGTGAGACTACTTTTGAAAAAGAAAAATTTATAAATAAGGTTGTAGTAGATACCCCTTTTCAAAAAAACTTAGAATTTGTATTAAATCTTCCAGGAGAATATAATGCTTTAAATGCTCTTTCTGTAATTGCACTTCTTTATGGTTTGGAGCTTCATTTTTGTGATTGGAAATTTGCTTTTGAGAATTTTCCTGGGATAAGAAGAAGACAAGAGGTTTTATATTCAAATCACAATTTAGTTGTGATAGATGATTTTGCACATCATCCTACTGCAGTAAAAGAAACTCTAAAGGAATTAATAAAAAGTATAAAACCTGAAAGAACTGTTGTGATTTTTGAACCTCGCACCAATTCCAGCAAAAGAAAAATTTTTCAAGAAGAATATGTAAATAGTTTGAGTTTTGCAGATGAAATTTATCTCAAAATTCCTCCAGGACTGGAAACCATTCCTGAAATTGAAAGAATTGATATGTGCTATTTATCACAATCTCTTAAAAATAAAGGGAAAGAAGTTTATTTTTTAAAGGATAAATTTCCTAATTTTAAGAATGTTTTACAAAAAACTTTAATAGTTTTTATGTCAAGTGCCTATTTTGAAGAAATAAAAAAATTAGAGAAATATTTCAAAAATGAAGGTTAAGAAAAAAAAGGAAATATATAAATTTTCAAGAGATAGTTTAGAATCTCTGGAACTTTGCGCTGTTATTTCCTATGTAGTGAAGGAGGGCAATACTTATAAACATAAAATTTGGGATTTTAACTCTCAGTTTTTCAATAAATTTTTAATTTTTTTTAAAGAAAAAGAAAATGCTTATTTAGAAGATTTTTTTGGTTCTTTATTTTTTGATCCAGGATTAAATTTTTTTACTTTTGAAAAGCAACTTTTTTATGTGTTGAATATTCCTTTAGATTCTGCCAAAAAACTTCACATATTTTTTGAAGAAAAAAATTGGATGAAGTTTCCATATTGGTTTCATACAGAAAGACTGGCAAGTTTAGGAAAACTTGCAGGTGAAATTGCACATGAATTAAAAAATCCATTAAGTGGAATCTTACTTTATGCAAATATGATAAAGGAAGAAATTCCCTCTGATGCTCCTTATAAAGACTGGGTAGAGAAAATTATTGCTTTGACCAATAGATGTAAAATAATTACGAAGGGTCTTTTAGATTTTGGTAAACCAGAAAGAGGTAAAAAGGAATGGTTAAATTTAAATGAGGTATTAAAAAGGGTGTATCAATTAATTTCAGAGTATCAACTTTTTAAAAATATAAAGGTTAATTGGAACTTATGGAATGATCTTCCTATGATATATGCTAATAAAACTCAAATTGAACAAGTATTTTTTAATCTATTTACAAATGCTGCTGAAGCTATGAAGGGAAAAGGAGAAATAACAGTAGAAACTTTTGTTAAGAATGATAATATAATTATTAAAATTAAAGATACAGGGCCAGGTATTCCCTTAGAGATTATGCCTTTTATTTTTGATCCTTTTTTTACTACTAAAGATAAAACCAAAGGCACAGGACTTGGTCTTTCTATATGTCACGGAATTATAAAAAGACATGGAGGGCAGATTAGAGTTTATAATTTAAGAGAAGGTGGAGCTTGTGTAGAAATAAATATCAGTTTACCTACCCGGGAGGCATTGAGAGAAGATGCCCTATAAAGGTAAAATTCTTATTGTAGATGATGAAATTTCTATTAGAGAGAGTTTATCTCATTTTTTTAAAAAAGAGGGTTATGAAGTTGATCTTGCAGAAAATAAAAGTGAAGCTTTAGCTATTTTTTCAAAATATGAATATGATGTAGTATTTCTCGATTTAAAACTCCCTGACGGAAACGGGCTTGAGCTTTTAAGAGATTTTTTAGAAATTAATTTAGATAGTCAAATTATTGTAATTTCAGCTTATGGGAATATTGAAACAGCAGTTTCAGCCATTAAAATGGGAGCTTTTGATTTTTTGGAAAAACCTTTTTCTATATATCAGGCAAAACTTGCTTTAGAAAAGGCTTTAGAAAAAAAGAAGCTTACTTTAGAAAATTTATATCTCAAACTTAGTTTAAGAGAAAAAGAAGAGACAACCCCTTTTATAGGTAAACATCCAAAGATTAAAGAAATTTTGGAAAAAACTAAAATTATTGCAGCTACCGATTCCAATGTTTTAATTACAGGAGAATCAGGTACAGGAAAAGGTCTTCTTGCAAAAAAGATTCATGAAATGGACTTGATTTATAAAGGGCCTTTTGTATGTGTGGATTGTGGATGTGTAGTGCCTACTCTTTTTGAAAGCGAACTTTTTGGTCATGTAAAAGGTGCATTTACAGGAGCATATTCTTCTAAAATTGGAAAGATAGAACTGGCTCAAGGAGGAATACTTTTTCTTGATGAAATAGGAAATATTCCTCTTGATCTTCAGGCAAAGTTATTAAAAGTGGTAGAAGAAAAGGAATTTAGTCCAGTTGGAAGTATAAAGACCATTAAAGCTAAAGTTAGAATTATAGCAGCATCTAATAAGGATTTAAAAGAAGAAGTTAAAAAAGGAAATTTCAGAGAAGATCTTTATTATAGATTAAATGTAGTCCGTCTTCACATTCCACCTCTTAGGGAAAGAAAAGAGGATATACCACTTCTTGCTGAATATTTTCTTAAATATTATGCTGAAAAGTATAAGAAAAAACTTAAAGCCTTTTCCCCAAAGGTGATGGATATTTTTATGTCTTATGAATGGCCAGGTAATGTAAGAGAATTAAAACATTTAATTGAAAGGATTGTTATCTTTTCTACTAAAGAAATAATAAGTGAAAAAGATTTATATTTAGCAGAATTTGAAGGTGAGCCACCTATAAAAAAAGAATTTCCAAAAGAAATTTTCTTAGAAAATATTTCAGAAGAACATATTCTACCTTTAGAAGAAGTAGAAAAAAATTATATTTTAAAGGTTCTTGAGATTTTGAATTGGAATAAAAGTTTAGCTTCAAGAAAGCTAGGAGTAGATAGAAAAACATTAAATTTAAAGCTTAAAAGATGGAATTTTCTCTAATTTATATTAAAGAAAATTAAAGATAAGCCGATTTTATAATATAACAACTTGACAGAAGAGGATCAGTAAATATATTATTTGAAAATTTTTAAGGGGGGTAAGATGAGAGGAAAAGCTAAGGGATTTACATTGGTTGAATTAGCACTTGTTTTGGTAATCATTGGTTTAATTTTAGGAGCTATTTTAAAAGGACAGGAATTAATAAATAATGCAAAGATGAAAAGGCTTTACAATCAATACAGAGAGGTTTTAGCTGCGGTTTATACTTATTATGATAAATATAATGCTTTTCCAGGAGATGATCCTTATGCTAGCTCACGGTGGGCGGGTGGTGTTCCTAACGGAAATGGGGATGGATTAATTGGTGGATTTAATATAAATTGTGGAGCTGGTTCAGGTGGAGAAACTTGTGTAGCTTGGCAGCATTTAAGGCTTGCAAATATCTTAACAGGAGCAACTGATAATACTAATGGAAGGATAGCACCAAGGAATCCTTACGGAGGAAGTGTGGGAATTGGATATGCTACAGTTCAAGGTCTAACTACTCACTGGATCGGTTTTGATAATGTTCCTGGTGATGTCTGTCAGAGTATTGATCAGCAGTATGATGACGGAATATATAATACTGGTTCTATAAGAGGAAGCGGAGATTATGTTGCTAATCCTAATACAATTTATGATTTATATATTAGACTTTAAAATTGAAGTCATCTAAAGCTTTTACTTTAGTTGAATTTGCTGTTATTCTTGTTGTTATAGGTCTTCTTATCGGACTTGGAGCAGGTTTAATAGGAGTTTTAACTAAAAGAACAAAATATACGGAAAGTAGAGAAGATGTTAGAAGGGCAATTGAAGCATTAAAAGGTTATGGAATAAGATTTGGCTATTTACCGCAAGCAAGACCTGCTGATCAATACAATCCATCTATTTCTGATCCTGCTTTTAATATAGTTGGGGTTAAAGGTTTTGATAGTCAAAATAAAGCTCTTCTTTACATAGTTACCCCTGAATTAACCAATAATTCAACTGATTTATGCAATTTAAATGCAACCTCCTTTTCTATTACTGATAAAGGAGAAACCAAAAATAATATTGCTTTTATAGTGGTAAGTAGTAGCCTTAATTTTAATATCCAAACAAATTCAATTATTTATCCTCAGGGTCAAAATAATATTGATGATTTTCAGTATGATTTTTTAAGACAAGAAGAATATGATGATATAGTGGAATATGTCTCTCTTTTTGAACTCCAAAGACAAAGATGTAGTTATGCAGTTGGAGGGGGGATTTGTAATGTATTAGGAGTAATTTTAGATAATAATATTAATTCGTATAAAAAAAGTGGAGGGTCCTGTTCTTCTGGTAATTCTGTTCAACTTTCTCAATCTGACTATTTAGAAACTTATATAAGTGCTAATTGCCATAATCTTTGCGGGAATTTTACTTATTCTTTTTTAATAACTTATGACCTTAATAAAAATTGTCAGATAATAATTGTTAAACAGGGGAATATTTGTATTCCTCAAGATAATTAAAAACTATTTACAAAATTCTTTAAATTTTTCCTGATAAAAAGAATCTAAACTTTTTAATTCTTTACAGGCTTTTTCCTTATCTCCTTTTTTAAAATAGGCTATTATCAGATTATATTTTATTTCTTGATCATTTTTAATAGAAAGAGCTTTATTAAAAATATTTATAGCTTCATCTAATTTTCCAAGTTCAACAAGACAAGCTCCATAATTATTCATTACAAATGGATTTTCCTTTTCTTTTAAATAGCTTTGATAATGAAAAATAGCTTTTTCACAATTTCCCTTTTTTCTTTCTTCTTCAGCTATTATAAGAAGATTATTAAGCAGGTCTTCTTTAGTTAAAATAAATCCTTCTATAGGGGAATCTTCAATATGAGACTCTGATTCTGCAGAGGTTTTTGAAACCTTTTTTTCAAAAGATAAAGGTTCTTCAGCTCCGGGAGGTATTTTAACATAACTCTTGTAAGGCACAGGTTTTGAAGTAGGAGCTTTTAAAGGAAAATCGGTTTTTTTGGTTACAGATTCTTTAGAAACGGAAATTTGTGTTGGCTGAGAAGTTTTTGAAAGAATTTCTGGTTTAGAAAGGCTAACCTGACTTTGGTAATTCTTAGTGAGTCTAAAATTTTTTTTAATATATGAGGTTAAAAAAATTAAAGATAAACCAGATATTGTTAAAAATGAGAATATTAAAATGGTAAAAAGCCTTATTCTATATTTTTTATATCCAAATTTCTTTTTTTCAGGTTTATTTTTTAATTTTTGAATAATTTCGTAAAAACCATTCATTTTTTAAACTAAATTTACTCTTATAATAATTACCAATTCTGTTTTTTGTGAAGTTTTTTGTTCCCTTTTAAAAAGATTTCCAAGAACAGGAATATCTCCTAAGCCTGCAATTTTTCTTTCATTTAAGCTTTCTTTTTCCAGAATAAGACCTCCTAAAACTATTACATCTCCTGGTTTAACTTTAATAATAGAGGTAATTTCTCTTAGGTTTACTTCTGGAAGAGTTACAGAGGTATCTTCTCCAAAATCTTCTTTTCTTAAGGAAATAATATCACTTTTTATAGGGACTACATGAAGAATAATTTCGCCTTCTTCTGAAATGTAAGGAGTTACTCCTAATAAGACCCCATCAAAAATGGAGGAAGTGGTTACACTAATTTGAACCCGTGCTACTTGTTCAGCTGTAATTAATTCTCTTTCAATTTGCTTTACGAATTCTACTGATCTTCCTACACTTATTAAAGCAGGCTGTCCGTGAATAACCCTTAAACGGGGATTAGAAAGAAGATTAATACTGCCGTATTGTTTTAGAAGATTTAAAATTAGGTTAATATCAGGTCTTCCTGTAATAGTAAGAGCTATAGTAGGTTCATTGGGTCTTGTACTAAACCGAGAACTTAATTCATCCAACCTTATTCTGTTTTCTAAAGAATAATTAGCAATTTCTAACCAGTCAATTCCCATATCATGTTCTTTAGTTAGTGCTACTTCTACTATTTTAGCTTCAATAAGGATTTGTCGTTCATATCTCTTTTTTAAGTCTTCTATAAATTTTGAGACCATTTTAATATTACTAGGCCTGTCTTTTACATAAAGAGTTCCTGTAAGTCTATTTAAAGTATAAACTCCTTTATCACTTAAAAGGGCTTTTATGGATTCTTCCAACTGGGTATAAATATCAATTTGTTTTTTTTCTAATTCGCCCTTTATTTCATATTTTCCTTTTAAAGGTGTATAAATGATGGTAGGCATACCCATTCCTGCTCCAACTCCTGCCCCATATCCTCCCATCATCATTTCTCCACCAAGCACATCTCCTCCAAGACTAAATTCACTTCCCTGAACTACATGAAGAAATCCTAAGGAAAAAGTTTTTTCTTCAAAAGGGTAAATATAAATAATTCCTTTTTTAATTTGATAGCAAAGATTTAGAGATTCTAAAACAATTTCTAAAATATTTTTAAGGGGTTGATTTTTAAATTGAAAACTTATTTTTTTAGCTTCTTCTGGAATAAAAGGATAAACTTCTGGAGAAATTATTAAATTGAGACCAGCTTCTTTAGCGAGGAAATAAAGCACATTTTCAAAATTTTCATCTTTAAAAGAAAGGCTAAGGATTTTTGTTTCAAAAGGAGAAATTTCTTTATATAGAGGTATTAATTGAGGTTCTGAAACAATTAAAGAAGTTTCCTCTTTTTTAGTCTCATTTTCATAAGCTTTTTTTAAGAATTCAGAAGAACTTGTTTTTATTTCAGGCTCCTTTGTAGCACAGCTAACTAAAAGAATTAAAAAACTAAAAACTAAAAGTTTGGCCCAAAAGGAGCCTTTTAACATTGTTTCTGATTTGTAAATCCACATAATAATCACCTATCCTTAATATTTTTATATCCTTTTCTAATTTACTGCCTTCTATAAATTTATTATCATTTATTATACATATTTTTTTTGTCCCTTCTATATAAATCATACTAAGATGAAATGTTTTACTAGATTTAAATTGTGTAGGTATAGAGTTTAATTTAGGAGATGCTTCTTTAAAACCTACAGAAAAGGGATCTACAATAACAGTATATTCCTCTAAAAATTTGAAAGGTTCAAGAGAGTTTAGAGTATTTAGCTTATTTATAATTTCTATATAATTGGAAGAAAGTCTAATTTCAGAAAGAGGAGTTAAGCTTTTTTTATATTGGTATAAAATTAAAGAAGAAAAAATTACTAAAATTATAATAGGGCTCCAAAAGATTAAATAAATTTTATGTATGTCTTTCATATTATACCTTTATTAAAACACATATTTTACTTTTTCTCCTAATAATTTTATCGTATAAAAACATGTACTATTAAAAGTTTCATTTTCATTTTTTTCACAGGAAGACACAGTAAATTCTTTAACTCTAAAAAGGCTACCATTTTCAGAATACAGATAAGAAAGATTGGAGAGGGCTTTAGAAATGGAATTTACTTCCAAAGCTACATTTACGGGGATAGTTTGAGGTTCTCCTAAACTGTCTGGATTTATTTTAGAAATCCAAATACTTAGATTTTCTATTTGAAGTGTAAGGTTTTTTTTATTCTCAATAAGAGTTAGAAATTTTTGATAATTATCTATTAATTTTATAATCTGAGAAGAAGCAAAAATAAAAGAGATGAAAAATACAAAACATACTATATACCAAATAATAATTTTATTTTGATAGCTTTTTATAAGTTCTTTCATTTTGCTAAGGATAACTTTAAGCTTAAATCAGCTTTGTTTTCTTTATCTACAAAATTAAATTGACTGCTTTCTATTTTGAAATGTTTTCCAAAATTTTTAATTAGTTCATCAGTTTTTGTCTGAGTAAATAAAAAATCTCCTTTTATTTCAAGGTCTATAGAAATTTTATAAGTATTATTGCTTGGATTTTCTATTTTTAAATTTTTCAATACAAAATTTTTATTCCAAATTTGAGAAAGCCAGATTAAAAATTCATTTAGTTTAAAGCTTGTCAGTCTTTCTTTTTCTAGATTTATATAAGTATTTATTTTTTGGAGAGATTCTTCAGGTAATTTAGAAGAAATGCCCTCAATTGATTCTCTAATTAAAAGAAGTTCTTTTTCTATTTTGCTTTCTAATTCTGAATTGAATTTATAGAAAAATCCTCCTAAAAGAATATTTAAAATTGCAAATCCAAATAAAAAGGGGGTTAGTTTTTCTATATATTTTATTTGATTTAAGAAAAATTTTTCGGAATAAGGTAAAAAATTGAATTCAGCTTCAAGATCTATTGTCCCAAATATTTCAGGATATTCACAAGTTTCTGGGAATAAAGATGACTCCATTTCAATCAAAGGTAATTTTACTGTTTCAAAAATTTCTTCTTTTATAAATTTTTTTCTTTCTTTACCCAAAAGAATAATTCCCTTTAATTCCTCTCTTAAAAATCTATATAAATAATCTTTTAGAGTTAAAATATCTTCAGCTAAGGCTTGAAGAGAAATTCCGATAAATTCATCTACAGCAGAAAATCTCCCATATAAGGGTGATTTTTCAGAAACCACTAAATACCATATTCCTGATTTTTCCAAAATTATTATCAAAATAGGTAAGGCTATATCTTTATTGGTGAATTCTTTTTTAAACCAACAAAAAGTAGAAAGAAGTTTATGAGTTATAATTTCAATTCTTACATGAGCTTTTCTTAAAGTTTCAAGATATTTATTAATAATTTTATCTTCCATTCCAAAGACAAAGGTTTTTGAACTCAATTCAGAAGTTTCAAGAATTTTATAAATTGCCCTGGGTGGAGAAAGAAAAATTCCGCTTTCTTTTACTCTATTTTCAGCTTGTATTCTGATAAAATCTAATATTTTTCCAGGTATATCTATAACCTCCATAAAAAAAAGTTGTGGTTCTAAGACAAGATAAACTTTTTGATTTTTTAATTGAGAGACTTTTATCTCTGGGAAAAATTTAAAATTTTTAAATTTTTTATCAAATTGAAATCCTTCAAATACCTCATCTTTTAAAGGTTTTATTATCCAGATATGGTCCATTTTCAAACTTTTTAAAATATTCTCCAAAAACTTTTCTTTTTAGATTTTATCGGAAAAACTTCATCAGGAAATGAATTTCTGGCAATTTTTAAATAGTGTTTACTGATTTTCTGAGATCTTTCAGCATATGCTACCAATAAAGTTCTATCCATTAGTTTATTTATAAGTCTTGGAATTCCTTGAGTAAATTTATATAAAAGTTTTTCAAAACCCTTTTCAAAGGTAATAATAGGGTGTCCGGCTTTTGCTAATCGAAATTTAACATATTCTTGGGTTTCATTTTTAGTGAAAGGGGTTAATTTTTCCCATATGGTTATTCTTTGAGCTAATTGATGAAGTGCTTGGCTTCCTAATTTTTCAGTTAAAAGAGGTTGTCCTGCAAGAAAAAATTGAATAAGCTTTTCTTTTTCTGTTTCAAAATTACTAAGAAGTCTAAGTTCTTCAAGTGTTTCTAACGGTAAATTTTGAGCCTCATCTATAACTATGAGAAGCGTTTTTCCCCTTTGCTTGAGGGTTTCTAAATATTTTTGGAGAAAATTTAACAAGGCCTCTTTAGTGAAGTTATTTTTTTTAAAAGGGAAAAGATTTAATTTTTCACATATACTCCATATTAATTCATAGGGAGAAAGGGTAGGGGTTAGAAGAAATAATTTTTCATAATCTTCAGGTAGATTTCTTAAAATTAGATTAATAAGCAGTGTTTTTCCAAGCCCGGGTTCTCCGGTTAAAATCATAAAACCTTCTTTTTTCAAAAAAGCATATTTAAAAACTTCAATTACTTTAACATGAGCAGAAGCAGGAAAAAAATAATTAGGATCAGGTGTAAGAGAAAAAGGAGGTTCTTTAAGTCCAAAAAAGTTTATATAGTCAAAAAATTTTTGTTCTTCTTGGTAAAAAAACCCCATTTTTTAAAAATAATTTTATATTTTTAAAATCTTTTGTAAATATAAATTGCTAATAAAAACCCTCCTATTAGAACCGAGATTTGTGCCATTCTTACTTTAAATACTAATTCTTCATAAACTAAATCAGGATTTAAAGAAAAAAGAGTATAGTAGCCAAAAAATATTAAAATAATTGAAATTATTAGAATCATTTTCTTACATCCTCCCAAGTTGTGAAACAAACTCATATATAGGACCAATTAAAGCTATTACAATGATTAAAAAAATAAGACCAGCAATTACAATAATAGCAGGTTCAAGTACCTTGCTCATAGTTTGGATTAAATTTTGAACCTGATTAAAATAATGTTCTGAAAGCATTTTCATTTGTTCAGGAAGTTTTCCTGTTTGTTCTCCTACGCTAACTATTCGAATATCAAAAGGATTAAATATTTTTTCTTTTTTTAAAGCCTCACTCATCAAGAATCCAGCTAAAACCTGATTTTTTATTTTTAACACTATTTGTTTAGGAAGCTGGGTATTTAAAGATTCATGCATAATATCAAAACTCCTCAGAATTTCTATACCAGACTCTAAAAGCAGAGAAAAATATTCAAAAAAGAAGGCAAGAAAGCTTGATCTTTTTACAAATCCTATAAAGGGAATCTTTAATAACACTTTTTCTATTTTTGCTTGGGTTTTGCGGTATCTATATAATGTAATCAAGATAAAAATTAATAGAATCGGAGTTATTAAAAATAATGGATAATATTTTTGAAAGGTTTCTACAATTTTTATTAGGATAATAGTAGGAAGAGGTAGTTTAATTTGCATCTGTTTGAAGACACCTAAAATTTTTGGTAATACATAAATTAACCAAAAAAGAAAAGCTCCGGAGATGGAAAGAATTACAAATATAGGATAAACCATAGCTCTTTTGGTTTGAGAAATTATTTCTTCTATCCGATAAAGATGTTTAGAGGCTTCTTCTAAGGTTTTTTCAAGTCTTCCGGTTTCTTCCCCAATTTTTACCAATGAAATCACAATAGGAGGAAAAATTTTAACGGTTTTAAAAGCTTCAGATAAAGAATTCCCTTTAAGAATTTCAGCTATTATTTTTTCTACTTTTCTTTTTAAAAGAGGATTTGCAATGGTATCCTTTAAATCTTGTAAAGCTGAAACTATAGGAACTCCTGCAGAAATTAAAAAAGCCAGGTTATGACAGAATTCAGCTAAATCTCTTCTTTTTATTCTTTTAAAATAATCTTCCAAAAAGGATACTTTGGTTCTATATTTTAAAGGTATAAGTCCTTCTTGAGAAAGATAATTTAAAAATTCTTCTAAATTTAAAGCTTCAATTTCACCCTTTATTACTATTCCTTCTTTGTTTAAGGCTTGATATTTATAAACAGGCATTATCCCACTACTCTTTTTATCTCTTCTACAGTAGTAATTCCTTCTAAAACTTTTCTTTTTGCATCATCTTTAATAAATTTAAGATTTTTAGTTTTTGCAAGTTCTAAAAATTCAGGTAAAGATGAATCTTTAGCAAGAAGTTTAGTAAAATCTTCATCCATAAGAAAGATTTCTGCTACTGCAGTTCTTCCAAGATATCCTTTAAACCTACAGTGTTCACAACCTTTTCCTTTGTAATAAATATGATCTTCTGGTAGTTGATAATAATAAAGGAGTTTAGGATTTGGTTTGTATTCTTCTCTACAATATGGGCAGGTTTTTCTTATAAGTCTTTGAGCTAAAAGTCCTATAAGAGAAGAAGAAAGCATATCTGATGAAATCCCGAGATCTTTTAATCTAAAAATAGTAGAAAGAGCATCATTGGTATGAAGGGTTGAAAGAAAAAGATGACCTGTAAGAGCGGATCTTACAGCCATTTGAGCTGTTTCCTCATCTCTAATTTCACCTACCATGATTACATCAGGGTCCTGACGCAAAAAATGTCTTATAGCTTTTGCAAAATTATATCCTATTTCTTCATTCACCTGTGTTTGCCTTATTAAAGGTAAACTGTATTCAATAGGATCTTCAGCAGTTAAGATGTTTTTTTCTAAAAGATTTAAAATTCTAAGACAGGCAAAAAGTGTAGTTGTTTTCCCCGAGCCAGTTGGTCCTGTAACTAAAAACATTCCATAAGGAGAATTCATGATTTGATAAATAAGATCAATCTGTTCCGAAGAAAAACCTAAGTAAAAAAGATGCTGAACATAGGCACCTAAGGGTAAGAATCTTAAAACTAAATTTTCTCCATAGGGAGTTCTCACTGTAGAGATCCTTAAGTCAAAAGATTCTCCAAAAAAGGAAAACTGCATTCTTCCATCCTGGGGAAGTCTCGTTTCAGCTATATCCATATTTCCCCTTACTTTTACTACATTTATTAATCTTCCATATACTGCTTTAGGAAATACTACCAAAGGTTCCAGTACACCATCTATTCTTAAATGAATCTGAACAGTTTTTTCTGTAGGTGTTATATGTAAATCTGTAGCTCTCTTTATAATTGCTAAGATTAAGAGTTTTTCAAAAAGATCTTCCACATTAAAATCTGCTTGAGGATTAATTTTTAGCTTTTCAATAAGATTTAAAATCTGCGCCTCTATAGGATTTTCTAAAAAATAATAAAATCTCTCTATAGTTTTTTTAATCTGTGAGGAAGATGATACAAGAGGAGATATTTTCATTCCAGAAACTCTAGAAATTGCTTCAATTAATTGATAATTAAAGGGATCTGAAATTGCTACTTCAAGACTTCGTTCTTGATTTATCCTTATGGGTAAAACTTCATATTTTCTTGCAAAGGAAGGAGGGATTTTATTTAAGGCTTCTTGAGAAGGTAAAAGTTGAGAAAGATCTAAAAAAGGCAAACCACTTTGTTCAGCAAGAACCATAGCAATTTCTAAATCTGTCACCAAACCAGTTCTTACTAAAACCTCTCCGAGTTTTTCTCCTGTTGCTTTTTGTTCAAGCAAAGCAAACTGAATATAATCTTCATTAATAAATCCCTTTTCTTTGAGAAGTTGTCCAATGGGTTTTTTTCCCATTTTTAAAGTCCTCTTTTTTCAACTATTATAATAAAATCTAGGCAAAAGCAAATTATTTTCACCTAATATTGAATATATCGGAATTTGTGATAGTTTAGTGAGATTAAAAAAATTATGGAGGATTAAATGGAACTTGATATACAAAGAGCAATAATCAAGTACGGGATGGAGGATCTTTATGAATATAGTGATGTAGATGTACTTGTTGTAGGGGCAGGGCCTTCTGGATTAACTTCTGCAAGATATCTTGCAGAAAAAGGTTTTAAAGTAGTTATTTTTGAAAAGAGACTTTCTTTTGGTGGAGGAATAGGGGGAGGAGGAAATATGATTCCTAAAATAGCAGTGCAAGAAGATGCCATCCCTATTTTAGAAGATTTTAAAATTAGGTATAAAAAAGCTGATAAAAATTTATATGTAATTGATCCAGCTGAGTTTATTGCTAAACTTGCAAGTGGTGCTCTTGATTATGGAGCAAAGATATTTCTTGGGGTTTATGTTGAAGATGTTATAGTTAGGGATAATCCTCCTAAAGTAAGAGGAGTTTTATGGAAATGGAGTGCTGTTGAAATTTCCGGTCTTCATGTTGATCCACTTTATACTCAATCAAAAGCCCTTATTGATGCCACAGGTCATGGAGCTGAAATCATACAAATTGTAGCAGAAAAAAATCCAGAACTAAATATTACTTTAAAAGGAGAAAAATCAAATTGGAGTGAGGTTTCAGAAAAATTGGTAGTAGAACATACAGGTAAAATTGCAGAAGGGCTTTATGTTACAGGAATAGCAGTATGTGAAGTTTTTGGACTTCCAAGAATGGGACCTATTTTTGGTGGAATGCTAATGAGTGGTAAGAAAATAGCAGAAATTATTGAAAAAGATCTGAAAACTTAAGTATTTATTTTACTCCCCAAAATTCAGCTTCTCCTGCAGATTTTAGGCGCTTTAGGGCTTCTTCTTTTTCTTTTTCATACCTTTCTGCCACAGCTTTAAAAGCTTCAGGATCTTGTGGTTTCCACATCCCTATTTTTACTCCCTCTATAATCATATCGTGAACTGCTTTTTCAATTGCTTCCTGAACAGCCATTTCCGTTGGTTCATTGGATGTAATTCCTGTTTCAATTTCAAGAAGACGGTTTAATCTTACAAATCTAAAAAATCCAGCTGAAAGCTGTTGGGAAAGAACTACCTTTGTTGCTTGAACTGTTTTTAAAATGGCTCCATTTTTTACTGAAACAGCTCTTAGATAAACTGTTACTCTATCTACCCTATATTGAACAGCACCTCCTGCTCCAAAATATTTAGCTCCAAATCCACCAGTAACAATATTTGTATCATAGCCAATTATTCCTCCTTCAAAGATAACTCCAGCATAAATTAAAGGCTGTAAAACCTTAAGAGCAGACTCTTTTAATTTCTCATCATTATATTGTTGGCTCATCTGTAAAATAATTTTTCTTTCTTGTAGTAAATTAGCTAAATTTTCTCTTTCAAGAGGAATAAACCATCCGCTATCTTCAAGTGCTTTAATCAGTATAGCAGTTGCACCTTGAGTTACTGCAGTAGAGAAAGTTGTTCCAGCAAGAGGAGGTTTATACTGACCTGTTTGGTCTCTAAATTTATAAACTGCTACAGGAATTTTGTTTTCAGGTGCAGGTAAACTTATTAAATCTTTATGAACAGAAGTAATATATTCTGTTCCACTTATGGCTTTTTCATAAAAAGGTGAATAGAGAGGACCAGCACATCCTCCTAAAATAAGTCCCAAACTAAATAATAAAAGACCATATTTTTTTATCTTCATCTCATCCTCCTGAAAAATTACATAATCTTAGGAACTTCTATGGTAGTTGATTCTCCTGTTGAAAGATCAGTTATGGTAAAAACATAATAATCTCCTGTAGGATCATAATCAATTTTAAAATTTCCTATGGTATAAGTTTTAGGGCTATCAGGTAATTGATTGTCCTCTCCGAAAATCTTATCCAGAATATAATCAGACATGCGATAAAGAAGCTGACTTGTAAAACTTTCCGTAAATCTTTCAATTAAGGATCTCTCCCTCCACCAGTCTTCCATTTTTTCCTTAAAAATATTTTGCATCTGAGCACTCTGAAGATAAAAACTTCCATAAAGAGGATTTCCTCCAAAAGAAGGATTGGTAAATTGAAAAACTAATTCAGTTGCATTAGATAAAGAAGTTAAGCCTAAACTTAAAATAAAGCCTGCTAAAAACTTTTTTATCTTCATTTTTGCCTCCTACATAAACTTTTCTTGTTCAAGATATTTCTGATATTGGAGATAGTTCATAAGATAGTTAAAAACTGTCTGAACAGCTTCTTCTGCCTTTTCATCAATATCTTCTGCACGGGGTTTTAATAAGGTATAATAAACAAGATTGTCTTCAACAAAGATTAAAATCTGGGTTCCCCATCTTGGATCAGCTTGCTCATCAATAACTATATTCATATGCTCTGTTCCAGAAGGAAATTCCCAAAGACTTGAAAAGGTCTCATAAAAATCTCTTCCCAATTTAGTTTTTGTCTTATCAAACACAAAGCCATAAAAAACGGGTTCTTTAAAAGGTTCTTTTTCTGTTTTTTCAGAGTTCTCACCTGATAAAAATTTACAGGGATAAAAAATTAAAAATAAAAAAAGAAAAGACAGAATAATCTTTCTCATACAAAGTTCTCAGAACTTATGGTTTTTTCTAAAATTAGATTTCCCTTTTCATCCCAGACCTTAATTTCTATAGTATAAAAATCTTCAGACTCTATTTTTATAACTCCAAGCACAGGCTTGATTTTTTCTTTTGGTAAAAGAGTTATTTTTTTATTCTGCAATACATGGGAAACTCCTGAAGGACCTTTTTTATTTATTTTTAAAGTGATTTTAAAATTAAAAGCCTCAGAACCTGGATTATAACAGATTGTATAAACCTTTAAAAAATTATTTTCCCTTTTTATTTCTAAATCTATCTCAACAGGAAATTTTTCAATTTTTAAAGGTAATACCATGAAAAAAATAACTCCTAAAATAATGCTAATCATATTGATAAATTATAGCACCATTTCCTTGATGAATAATAATGTTTGTAGAATGCCCTGGTTGATATTGAAAAGCAGAATTTCCATTACCAATCAGAACGATGATACCGGTATTGTAATCATTATATTGATATTGATAAGCCTTGTTATTTGAGCCTTCTTCAATAATATAAGCTTGATTATGATTTCCTTGTTGTTTTTGATAGGCATAATTTAAATTTCCTTCTTGATAAATTAATGCTATATCAAATATTCCATATTGATATTGATGAGCTTGATTTAGGTCTCCTATTTGGATAATAATAGCTTGGTTAAATTTGGTTAAAGGTACATTTATATTCAAGTCTAAATCTATATTTTGATTTATATCTATTCCTATTTCATTAATTTTATCAATGTATTCATCAGGAAAGCAATCATTTACTTGATAATTTATAGCTTGAAGAGATGAAACTAAAGAAAAATTTAAAACTAAAAATCCCAAAATTTTCAAAATTTTATCTTTCATAAGACCTCTAAAAAAAGCTTGGGCTTAAAGCCCAAGCTTTTAAAACTTTATTAATGTTGTGCAATTGAACCTATATTACCATTACCAACTTGAATAATAGCAGCCATTACATTAGATGCCCATTGAGCAATAGAAGCAGAATTATAATCTCCTTCCTGAATAATCAAAGCATCCTCACTACACCCATATTGGGAAATATAAGCCTGGTTACGGTCTGCATTTCTACCCTGAATAATCATAGCATCATCTAAGCTACCGCTTTGATAAATAGAAGCATAATTCCCACTCCCAAGTTGTGCTATACCAGCCTGTTGAGTGCCTGTATTATACTGAGTTATATACCCTTGGTTTGAATCTCCCTCTTGATAAATGAAAGCCTCTACACCATTCCACTTATCATCATTAAGTGTTCCAGGATCTATACAAAGATCTACATCAACATCTACCTTAAGATCATAACCTATAGCTACATTAATTTGAGTCGGACGGTCCACCTTACATATATCACCACAACATCCTCCACATCCACCTCCATATTGGAAGGAAAAAACTGAACTTGCTGAAAATAATAAACCTAAAGTAACAACTCCTAATGCTAATTTTTTAATCATAACACCCCTCCTCCTTTAAATTTTTTTACTAATACATCTAATTAATTCTTGATGCTGTTTTTAAAAATACGACCCTCACCCCCTTTTAAGTTTTTATTTCATATAAATATCCTATTAAAAAAAAAAGCAGAGTAAATTAAAAAAAAGGGTTAATTTGAGAT
>Ga0105162_1000555_pt1 | contig 24156 bp, 28 predicted proteins | sample JNZ201metaG_FD_81532 | JGI IMG/M metagenome (GOLD analysis project Ga0105162, IMG submission 81532) | Hot spring microbial communities from Jinze hot spring, China to study Microbial Dark Matter (Phase II) - JNZ 20120812A | ecosystem: Environmental > Aquatic > Thermal springs > Hot (42-90C) >...
ATAACCCTACTAGAACCACATCTAGGACATCGAACACCATCAACCATCTAACAATCTTAAACAGATTAAAACAGTCTCACTAGAATGAAGACTAAGAACACCCATAGAAAAAATCAGAAAACAGCCACAAAATCTTATTAAAGAACAAAATTTAAATCTATTTAGATTCTTTATGGATAGTAACTGTTTTAAGGCTTAAGGTAAACTTATTTAGGGGTTTAATGTCTGAAGAATTAAGGAGTAAGGTTCTAAATCTGGTTAAAGAGGAGGGGGATGTTGCTGCAGCTTATGTTGCTAAGAAACTTAATATTCAGCACATAGAGGCTATAAAAATACTTGAAGAACTTGTAGCTGAAGGGAAAATATCTAAGAAAGGGAAACGCTATAGAATAGTTAAGACGTAAAATGTATAAGGTTAAAACTGGAAGAGTGATGTAAAATCACTTCTACTTAACATGCTTAACCAATCAACATACTCTTTAGGTTTTACTTTATTATTAACTATATTAAGAGCCTCTCTGACAACTTCATCAACACTTTTTCCAGTCACATTAATTTCATATACTCTTCCTTTATGTCTATCTAAGGCATTTAATGTACATAGGTTAATAAGCTCAGCCTCAACGTTCTCCCTAATCTTTTCAACTCCCCATCCTCTCTCCATGAGCCTTCTTTTAAGCTCAATAGGATGAAGTCTAAGAACAATTATTTTCTTAACATATTTTGACGGTATAATATCACCGTAATGGCTATCAATAATAATGCCACTACTTACCTTAATAATCTCCCGAATTTTCTGATAAAGCTTTCTCAAATCAACTACGTAAGTTCCTCGTTCCACATCATAACCCCTATAAAGCTTCTCAATTAATACAAGTTCAGATAAGTTAATATAGTCTAATTTAAGAATATCAGAAAGTTTCCTAGCTACTACAGTTTTACCAGTACCTGGACAACCCGATATAACAATACATTTCCTAGCCATCCTAGTAACTATCACTTACTATCATAAGAGGTTTTCTATCATTACATATAAGGGCTTTGTGAACTTTGGCTTTATTTGGAGTTTGGCTGAAATTATTGGTGTAGACTCTAAAGTAAGATTAGTATTTTGATAGGTCATTATAGAATACTGAATACTCATTTCTTACTTCTACCTTTGTTGCTAGAAGCTCATTGAAGACTTTCACTATTAACGGTAAGGAATGGCATTGAATGCTTCATGACTATGTTCAGCAGTTGCTAAATGTTTACTTGCTTGAAAGTTACATTTCCTACATTTAAAGAAATGGATACTCAACATACCTATTCACCACATATTCACATGTTCTAAAGATGTTTCAGCCTTAACCATATTTGGTTTTAAGCCTTTCTTCATTACTTTATATTATTTTATCATAATTATACCATTCCATCTTAGTTTTCTTCAATTTAGTTGTTAAATAATTCTTTGGAAGCTCTACAATTATTGACTTCACCATTCTGAATTTAGCCTATCTATCAAATTTAATTTTGCTATTTTGTTGTCGAGCAGTATACTTTAACATTATGAATTATCATAAAGTTAAGCTTTAATAATACTAGAAATACATGGTCTAAATTAAGTTATTTATTAGGTACGTTTATTAGTATCTTTAGCTAGAAATAGTAGAGACTTGGTTAGTGATGTTTATGCAGGATGAGCATAGAAAATATTTGAGGGAAGTAGTAAACTTTGGACTAGTAGTTACAGGAGACTCTGTATATAGAGGAGATAAGAAAGACATAATAACACCACTAGTTGAGGAAATAATATCTAAGACAAATCATAAACTCGTGTATAGAGTAGTGACACCAAACAATGCTGAGATGATCAGGGAGGCAATACTTAAGGGATTAGAGAAAAATGTTGAGGCATTAATTGTTAGTGGAGGAACAGGGCTGAGGCTTAAAGATGTAAGCATAGATGTACTTGAGGAAATAGCCTTTAGGAAAATTCCAGGGTTTGGAGAAATATTTAGGTTATTAACGTATGAGTTGCATGGTGTCTTAGCATGGCTTACACGCGCATCAGCATATGTAGTTGCATATGGTGGTAAATACTGTTTAGTATTTGTAGTTCCAGGTAGTGTTGATGCTGTAGAGTTGGCATTAAAAATAATACTGCCCGAAATACAGCATGCTATCGGAGAATTAGTAAGGGACTAGATCAATCCAGGCTTAATTCTAGCTATTTCATCTCCATGTTCATTAACAATTATTGATCCAAACCTTACATATTTTACTTCTAGAGGGGACTTAACTGGAGACTTAACTTTAATATCTTCACTGCTTATATCCTCTAGTATTCCTAGAGATAGAAAGCGATTGCCCAAATCATATAATCCAAGAACTAAACCCCTAATTTTCTGGAGAGATACTATTTTAAGCTCATCATATTTCTCCTTCAAGTATGAGTAAAGCTTTTCATGCATATCAGGTCTCAGAAATGACTTAATAAGCATAACTATAGTTTTACCATAAGTTTTAACACTTAACGGTTTTATACTGATAATCTTTTCAATAATGTTTCTAATCTCTGTATTCTCATTACCATAACCTATAGATGTATTTAGAAGGATAATGTTGCTAAGTTTAAGTGTAACTGTTCTCGCACCTATAAAATACTGTCCAAGCTTAAATTCACGATAATCAGTTCTTTCACTTCTACTTTTCCTAGGTATATGTTGGGGAGTTTTAAGTCTTAAAATCTCAATAACACCTTCAAAAGGTTTTAGTAAATGCTCAATTTCAGAGTTTCTCTGTAGAGCAACTATAAAGTTTGGATTTAAAGCTTCAATCTTAAAGTATTTTAGTGCCTGAGCCACGCCACCATAAACCATACCAGTTGTATTAACTATAACTGCATTTGCACCATATTTAAAGCCTCTATCAACCATTCTCATAGTACCTACAACCATAGGTAAAAGATGGCCTACAGGAGTATTATCGCCTACAAAGTAGGCATCAGTTAATGGTAGACCAGCATAAGATGTTGATGGCTTATCAATAACTGATAATCCGATAGTTGTAGGGGGACCAATATCAGACTGACCAATATCAGAATCAACTATTGCTACTCTAATTCCGCTTAGACAAAATCTATTAGCAAGATAGAGCGTAAATCCACTCTTACCGGAATCTACATCACCTAAAACAATGATAACTGGGTTTTTAAAACGTAGAATCTTATCTACAGCATTTTTCCAATCTTGTGGTATGAGAGGAACACTTACAGTTTCACATAGGGAATTTTCACCGCCAGAAACCTCAATAATAGAGTTGTCAATAACTTCAACAGGATAATAACGATCAGCAATAGCAATAAATGACTCACCGGAGCTTACAGGAGCCCCGAAAACCTCAACTAAACCATCTAGAACCGAAAACCTTGCTGGACCTTTTACAATTAGAGAGGATCCTCTCTTAACCTCCACATCCTGTAGATTCAGCAACCACTTATAAGCTTTAACAGCTACTTTACACTTATGTAAGTTAATAATCGAAAACTTAATAAAGTAGCTGCTAATCTAGCTAAACATAACATGCGGACTTATAGCTTAGAGATTTTAGAGAAGTATCGTAGAATACCTACAACAACAATATCAGATGCTCTAGATAGACTAAATATAATTGGAGTTATAACTGGCCTGAAACCAATTATAGATGATGTAAAAATTGTTGGCCCAGCTTTCACAATAAAAGAAATTCACAGGAAAACTAATACTTCAGAATTTCGCGTAACCGAAGCATTAAATCAGGCTGAACCTGGTAGCATAATGGTTTTCGATGTTGGGGGATATACTGAAGCATCAACATGGGGTGGTTTAGCATCATTATCTGCGAAAATTAAGGGAATAGAGGGAGTAGTAGTTAATGGAGCTGTAAGAGATATCAATGAGATTAGAAAAATAAAATTTCCAGTTTTTGCTAGAGCTATAACACCAATAACAGGAAAGAGCCGTATAGCTACAGTATCCATTAACACACAAATAGAAATTAATAATGTTAGGATAAGTCCAGGAGATTTAATAGTTGGTGATGGAAACGGTATAGTAGTTATTCCATATGAAAAAGTTCTAGAAGTTCTAAAGATAGCTATGGAGATCGAGGAGAAAGAGGAAAAAGTTAGAATACTAGTAATGAGTGGAAAACCAATTATAGAAGCTGAAAGGGAATTGGGAACTAAAATATAGCCTAAATTTAAGTAGTAAAATAGGCTTATCTCCTGCTAAATGTAGCTATTTAAAATTTCTAATAGCTATAGCGAAGTCTGGACATAAGAGCTCGCATAGCTTACACCCCGTACAATCGCTTTCCCTTACTACTTTAGGAGGATGAAAGCCTTTACTATTTACTTCATTAGATTTATCTAATACCTTAAATGGGCAGAAAGATATACAGATACCGCATTCTTTACATAGATCTCTATAAATCTCTATTTTCACATTACCTACCTCTACAGTTTTAATCCTAGTTTAAAGGCTTCAAGATTTCTATTTAAGCCAGTAGTTTCCTTAATAGCTTTAATCATAGACTCTACGGATACAATTCTAGTTGAATTTACTAGAACACCTAACATAATCATATTCACCATTGAAGGTTCTCCAATTCCCTTAGCAGTATCAATTAATGAAGCTTTTTTAATAGTAATATTTCTACGCTTTGAATTCTCTATAATTAAGCTGGAATCCAGTATAAGAATACCGTTAGGTTTTAAGCTATCTAAATATTTGGATAGCATTTCTTGATTTAAAGCCGCTAATACATCAGCAGCTAAAACTCTAGGATAATCTATTTCCTCCCTAGATATAACAATATCTGATATACTTGGTCCTCCACGTGCTTCTACACCATAGGATGGCCAATGAGTTGCAAATAAACCATTTATAACTGCGGCTGTAGCAAGAACAATACCAGCAATACGAATACCCTGTCCACCAACACCTACAATTCTAATTTCAAATCTCTCCATAATTACACCAACTATGATTTAAGTTTTTCACGTAGTATTTTATACTGCTCAGTTAACTCAGGCCGATCTTTATCTACAAATTCTCCAATTATAATTTTACCAGATAACTCCTTAGCCGGTATATTGCTAGCAGATTCCTTCATTACTGAATTTTCAAGAAGCCATTTTAAGCATTTTGCAGGATCTGTTGTATTTAAAACATATCTTCCAAAATAGGTTGGACACTGCCCAACAACTTCAATAAATGAGAAGCCTTTCTTCAATATTCCCTTCTTAATGGAGCTTATAGCTCTATATGGATGAGCTGTAGTCCACCTAGCAACATAGACAGCACCTGCAGCAGCCATTAAACTACATAGGTCAAAGGGTTCTTCCAGATTTCCATATGGCGTTGTTGAAGTATGCATACCGTATGGTGTTGTAGGTGCAAGCTGTCCACCTGTTGAAGCATAAACCCTATTATTGTATAATATAACTGTAAGATCAATATTTCTCCTAGCAGCATGAATTAGGTGATTACAGCCAATACCAGCACCATCTCCATCCCCGGTTACAACAATAACTGTTAGGTTAGGATTTGCAAGTTTAACACCAGTTGCAAACGCTATAGCTCTACCATGAAGTGTTGTAGCGGAGTCGAAGCGAACATAACCAACACCTCTAGAATTACAGCCAATACCACTTAGAAAAACCACCTTATCCATATCGATACCTAACTCCTCAACTGCTTTAGCAGCATAATGGTAGATTTGGCCAATAGCACATCCAGGACAGAATTCATGAGGTAGACGTTCAGTTCTAATAATGTTTGAAAGTAGATGCATTAAATCACCTCTCTAATCTTTGCGAGAACCTCTATAGGTGTATGAGTATCAACAAGCTTAAGTAGTGGAATAACATTCTTAAATGGAAGAGCTTTCTGAACTTCGTAAAGTATTTGACCATTATTTACTTCAGCAACAATCACTACATCAGCATAATTGCATAGTTCTCTTATTTTCTGATGGTTAAATGGCCATAATGTAATAAGTCTAACATACCCAGCTTTAATACCGTTTTTTCTAGCTTCATTGACAGCTCTTAGAACAGCTCGAGCACTAGATCCATAGGAAACAATGATAACCTTAGCATCATCAACATATTTAGCATCAAACATACTAATTCTATGAATATTAAGCCTAATTTTACTTGAAATACGTTTAAGCACTTTTTCAGCTAATGGATACTTCTCTAAGCTAAGAACAGGAAAACCTTCAACAGTATGTAAATGACCAGTATAGTATACTCGATAACCATCACCAAAGGAAGCCATAGGTGGGGCTTCATTCTCTAAAGCCTCAAATGGCTTGAAATCCTTAATAGATACTGTAGGCTTTCTCCTATTTACTATATTAATTTTATCTGGAATTACAAGACGTTCCCTCAAGTGGCCGATAGCAGCTTCAGATAATAAAATAACAGGAACTCTAAACTCTTCAGAAAGATTGAAGGATTCAATAGTTAAACTAAACATTTCCTGAACGGAGTAGGGTGATAAAACGATGCTTTCATAACATCCACTATGAGTCCCCCAACGAGCTTGCATAACATCACCCTGCTGACTAAAAATACTTCCAGTACTAGGACCTATACGCTGAACATTAACAATGACACATGGAGTTTCAGTAGCAATAGCATATCCAATACCCTCCTGCATAAGACTAAATCCTGGACCACTAGTAGCTGTCATAGCCTTTAAACCAGTCCATGAAGCGCCAATAACAGCGCATATTGATGCAATTTCATCCTCCATCTGGATAAATGTACCGCCAACTTCAAACATTCTACGAGACATCCTCTCAGCAATCTCATTAGCAGGAGTAATTGGATAACCAGCAAAAAACCTACAGCCAGCAGCAATAGCACCTTCAACACAAGCATCATTTCCAGACATAAAAAACGTTTCACCCAAAAACATCACCGCCATCAAATATATTAAGAACTTATAAACTTTACCAGAAAGTTTACTGACTTTGTAAGCTTTAAATATGATACTGATACTGTAATTAATGACTTAAGCTCATAAAGATAGTTTACAGTCAGCGAATGTTAAATATTCTACATAGTTAACAGCTAATTCAAACCTAATCAAGACTTAATGAAATATAGTTAAGATATGAGTATATTTGACTCATAATTTAAGTTTTTCATACTCTATTCAACAACTCTTATTACTGACTGTTTATCTATACAGTTCATTTCTTGTTAGTATTGAGATATTTGTATTTATGGGTCTTGAATACTTAGGGCTAGAAGACTTTAGCTATCAAGTTGTAGAAGGAACGAATATTGTAAAGCTTAGGTAAATAATATACGGGTTTCAAGGTTGAAGATTTAGTGAGAATTGTAGATCTAAAGGACTCCCAGAAATTTATTATTAAAGATATTAACAAATCTAGAAGTCTAGGATATGATAATGTCTGTCTAGCTGAGTTATGGATACTGTCAAACATAGATTATTCTAATTCTTTTCTTAACTCATCTATAACTTTACTAATTAATTCATTAACTAGAATCTCTCCTAGCTTACGTGAAGCTTTAAATTCATTTCCTACTTCTTGGGGAAGCCATGGCTTGAATATATATTTAAGTCTTTTAACAGGAACTGGAACTTTAGGTATTATTAACTCATTAATGATTTCTACACCAATTTCTACATCATCAGAAACATAAGCTAGAATTGATGATTCAACAATTCCGCCATGATCACTCTGAACATCATTTCCAAATCTTTCCTTTAATACTTTAGAAAAAATACTCCAGACATCAATAAGGTATATATTAATGTTGGTATATGTACTCTTTAAGTCTGTAATTACAGCTCTAATTATGAAAGTGTTTCCTCCATGACCATTAACTATTATAATGTTTTTAACTTTATTTCTTATAAACTCTAATAATATCTCATATAAATAGGATTTAAATGTATTGATGGAAACAGATATTGTAAATCCTAATTCTCTATGTTCATTTGAAAAACCATAGGGAATTAATGGTGCTACAGGTATATTAAGTTTTGATCCTATAACTTTAGCTATAAATTCTGCAATTATAGAATCAGAGCCAGTAGATATTGGACCATGCCATTCTAATGATCCAACAGGTACAATGATAGAGTCATTCCTAACCATTTCAATAAGCTTCTTGCTATTGAAGTATTTAATCTCCATCAGTATCAATCGTAAAATCTAAACATCAATTTAAACTTTCCTAAATTATAGGAAATTGTAGATCAAAATAGAAACAGCTTATTTAGATTCATGATTTATTATCAACGAGAATATTGGCTTCATCGCAATACTTGTCTTGGTTAATATTCTAGTATTTAGGACTATTAGATCATCTAAAAGAATAAAAGTCTATACATATTATTAATTTATGCCAGACTATTTCATTCATCCTACAGCAGTTATTGAGGAGGATGTTACTATTGGTGAGGGAAGCAAAATTTGGCATTTTGTACATGTCAGAAGAGGAGCTAAGATCGGTAGAAACTGTAATATAGGTAAGGATGTTTTTATAGATGTAGATGTTGAAATAGGAAATAATGTAAAGATTCAGAATGGTGTATCGATTTATCGTGGAGTTAAGATTGAAGATGATGTTTTCCTTGGTCCCCACATGACATTTACTAATGATTTATACCCTAGAGCATACAATAATAATTGGCGAATTATACCGACAATAGTTAAGAAAGGGGCAAGCATAGGAGCTAATGCAACGATTCTATGTGGTGTAACTATTGGAAGATATGCTATGGTTGGAGCTGGAGCTGTAGTAACAGAGAACGTTCCTGATTTTGGTTTAGTTTATGGAAATCCTGCAAGACTTAAGGGGTTTGTATGCTTCTGCGGTAGAAGGGTTAGTAAAATTATTGGTGATAATGGAAAACATATGGTTTTTAAATGTGTCTACTGTGAAAGAAACGTAGAGATAAGTAGAGAAGACTATTTAAAGTATTTAAATAGATAAATTAAATCTTAACCTTGAATTTTCCATTTATATTATTAATCAATCCCTTCCTTAATAGTCTTTCAACATGTTTTTCGATCATTACTTTCTCAAAGATCATATATGCTAACTTAGGCTCTGGAAATTTACTATATATTATTCCTCTACCAACTAAATCATTTATACTTTTCTCAGTAGCAAGAAGTTTTAATATTTCCATTTCTCTATCAAATATCTTGTTAAGATAATTTTTAAGCTTTATCTTTATCTCTTCTCTTCCTCTAACTATTTCCTTATGACTTGATGTTGCTATATTAATATTCATTACTTCAACGATTTCAATAATTTTACTTATTGAATCAATAAACATATCCACATCACAGTCTAAGCAGCCATACCATGGACCGAAGGAGGTTAAGTCTATATCTGAAAGATGAATTAATCTTGTATTTTCATCATCAATTAAAAAGCAACAATGCCCTATTGAGTGCCCAGGAGTATGTATAACTTTTAACCTAACGTTTCCAAAACTGAACTCATCATTATCCCTAAGTCTTAAATTAACTCTTGATGGTTTAAAGTTTAGTATCTTCAGGAAATAATCCATTAAACTATGGATTTCTGAGTCTGGTGGGCCATAGCGTTTCTTAAGCTCCTCAATAGATTCTATGGCTGCTACATCATTTTCATGACAGCATACACATGCATTTCTAAGAAGAGTATTAAGAAATATATGATCTTCATGAGCGTGGGAGTTTATTAAGTAGTCAATTTCTTCCATATTTAGCTTCATAATTTGGTCAGTTCCAGCTCCGGAATCGATTAAGCACTTCACTCTATCATCAATAAATATGCAGTTACAGAATGGATATTTACCCTCATTTTCTCCTCTAATAAGGAAGACGTGTTTACTAATTTTAATACTCACCATAATATTTAACTATAGCTGAGATTTAATAACTTTATTAGAATAGATAGAAATAATAGTTAGCGATTTCAATGCTTTATGAATCTAGGTCATCAAACATAAGCTAGTTTAAACCTTAGTAAACTTAAGAATGTTTACCATTTCTAATAAATTCTCAATTTGAAGTTTAGAATTAACTAGCAATTGTAAATATTAACTTCTCAAGTTTACTAAGGTTTCTATCTATTATTTCTATCTAGAATGGCTTCAGATATTGTTAGGAGTTATGTATCTATATTATCGTGGTTTATCTTAAGCTTCCTATTTGAATTCGATAGGAGGGATGTTAGAATCGTTATGGTTGATGATACTATTATAAGTAGGTTTTAAGAGTAAGGTTATTTATGTTGCATTCGAGCCATTATTAAGAAGGATTCTATATGTATGGGTTTGCGATGTTGCAACATACTTACATCACTAACATTAAAAGGTTAGAGCTATCTATGGAATATAGTTGTATTAAGTGATGGAGCTCAATACTATAAAGCATCATGAGAATATTAAAATTAAAACATGAATTGTATAGTTTAGAGGTTAGAATTAATGGAGAGAATAATACAGTATATAGAATAGAACTAGATTATTCGATAATTACATACCGTGCATGAAAAATAAATGCGGTAATGAGCATGCATTAATGCTTATGAAGTCAATAGCATAGCTAAACGAAACATGGATTAACAGGAAAATAAAAGCTAAGGAATTCATAGAAAACATAATACCAAAAATAGAGGTGATAAACATGCTTAAGTTAACAAAGCCGGTTTAAAAATAGAAAGATTTATATACTGTGGTGTATTTTAGGTAACCGATGGTAAATATTAGGTTACTTGGTGGTTTCTTTGAGATTTCTAGGTGTTGATCCTGGTACGAAAAGCTTTGATGTATGCTGTTTTGAAGATGATGTTGACAATGTTGTATTGGATATAAGTATTCCAAGTGAAGAGGTTGCTATGAGTCCTGATGAAATTTTTAAAGCTATAAAGTCTGCTAACGCTGATTTTATTGTTGGCCCTTCAGGTTACGGCTTAGAGTTTAAACATATTTCTAAGTTTACAGATAGAGATGTTGCTTTGACAACTCTTGATAAAATTGATGATGTTGATATTCCAGTACTGAAAGGTTTACGTAGACTTTTATGGCTTATGAAGGAAGCTAATTTAAATGCTTACTCAATTCCAGGAATTATTCAACTTCCCACAATTCCTCTTCACCGTAAATTTAACAAAATTGATATGGGAACTGCTGATAAAACTTGTGTTGCTGCTTTAGCTATTTGGGATCAAGCTAGAGAGTATAGTATTAACTATTCAGATGTAAATCTTATCTGTGTTGAAATCGGCTTCGGATATAATGCTGCTATAGCTATTGAAAACGGTAAGATCGTTGATGGAATCGGAGGTACAATATTCCCAGGTCCAGGATACTTAACCCTCAGCCTTATGGATGGGGAGCTTGCATACTTATTAGGTAACTTCTCGAAGCTTAAGCTATTTCAAGGCGGAGCAGCATGGATTGCCTCTAAAGACATTATTGACCCTATAGACTTCTCCATGAAAATAGATTTAGATGAAAAATTTAAGCTTGCATGGAATGCTATGCTTGAAGGTATTTTAAAAGCTGTATCTATGGAGCTTATAGTTCTGGATAGTAGACCTAGAGAAGTTATTGTTACTGGCCGCCTTTCAAGAGTTGATAGGCTTTTTAAAGATATTAAGACTGCTATACATAGAAAGTTTAATTTGAATACTCGTAGACCAAAAACATTTACCAAAATAGCGAAGGATGTAGCTCAGGGAGCTGCTTTGATAGCTAATGGTATTGGAAATGGTAAATACAAGAACTTAACAGATAATTTAGATATTAGAAATGCTAAGGGAACAGTTCTAGACTACATTGGTTTTCCAGACTTTAATGTTGATTACGTAGTTAAAAATTTAAGAAGTAGTTAGAGTGGTTCTTAGTGAATTTATATTTTCTTGATGAAAAAATAATCTATGAAGGAATCCTCCTAACAAGAAACCCAGATGGGAGTATTAATGCTGCAGCTATGGGCTATATGAAAATCGATGATAGCCACATAATGGTTAAGCCCTACATCAATACAAAAACCTATAGAAACCTTACCGAAACTAGAAGAGGAGTCCTATGTATTATTGATGATGTTAAGCTTATTACAAACATAGTTTTGAAAAGATTAGACATTAGCGGTATTGTTGAAATAGTTTCAGATTTCCCGGAGCCTATTATTTCAGGATCGAAAGCTGCTTTAATGTTAAGTGTTAAGGATGAAAAGCTGAATAGAAAGCGGGCTGAAATTAAGTGTAAAGTAGATAATGTACTTATACGTGAAAATCCTAATCCATACTCCAGAGTTAAGCCAGCTATTATTGAAATGCTCATATACTATACTAAAATCAAATCATACATGGAATCTAATATGATTAATGAGGCTTTAAAACTCGTCGATATTGTTAAACATAATTTTAATATAGTTAGGGAAACATCTTTCGGAACTGTTTATGAAGATATTGCTGGAAATATTCTAAATGAAGTTTTAAAGGTGATTAAATGAAAGTAATAGTAAGAACTCCCTCACGGCTACATCTAGGAATAATTGATCCAACAGGTCTACATGGTAGGAGATATGGGAGTATAGGATTAACCATTAATGAGCCATACTTTGAAATTGAAGCTGAACCCTCAGATAATCTTGAAATATCATGTAATAAACAATACTATAACAGTGTTCTAGAAACTCTAAATACTATTTCAAATAGATATGGTGTTAGTAGGAATGTTCATATTAAGATCTCTAGAGAAATTCCTATGCATGTTGGTCTTGGATCTACAACTCAGCTAAAGCTTGGTGTTGCTACAGCGTATTTAGTATCTAAAGGACTAAGTATTAACGTTGAGAAGATATCTGAAACTCTCGGTAGAGGAAGTATTTCAGGTATAGGTACATATGCATTTGCTCATGGAGGATTTATTGTTGATGGAGGTGTAAAAGCAGGTAAACCACCAAAGCCAATAGTATCTCTTAGTTTTCCTGAGGAATGGAGAATTATTATAGTAATACCTAATGTTGAAAAGGGGTATGATGAAGAAGCTGAAAAGCCTATAATGATGGAGGTTAAGGGAGATTCCAGTTTGATAATGGAGATAGCGTATTTAACACTTATGAAGTTAATACCTGGCATAGTTAATAAAGATATTGTAGAGTTTGGGGAAGCATTATCAAATATTCAAGTTCTTGTCGGTAAAACTTTCTCAAAATATCAGGGAGGAGTATTTCGTAGCGGGGTTGTAGATAGTCTTGTCAAAAAGCTTAGAGAGATTGGAGGGCTTGGTGTTGGCCAAAGTTCATGGGGTCCTACAGTATATGCCTTTACAGATAAAGATATAGGTAGCTTATGTAGGGTAGCATTTAAATGTCTAAGTGATTACGGTGTTGATGGAAGCATTATAGTAACAAACGCTAGAAATAGGGGAGCAGATATTAGGGTGATTTAGTGATTCCCGATATACAGAATGAAAAGCCTAAATATGAATTTAGCCTTGTAAGTGTTGGGTTGAGAGGATTAAGAATTCCTAGAAATATATTAAGGGATAACGGTAATTTTGAGTTTTCAAATCCTAAAGTATCAATTTACATATCGCTTCCCTACAATCAACGAGGTATTCATGTATCTAGAGGTTACGAAGCTATTGAAAAAGTATTAGAAGAAAACTCTCTAAGTACTTGGGACTTAGCAAGAAAACTTGCTGAAACCACTCTAAGATCTAATAACTATTCTAACAGGGTGATAGTGAAGCTTTCAGGAAAGGTTATTGAAGTCGGTAATATGCTTAACCAAGTTGAAGAAGAGGATTTTACATTGACATATATGTTAAGAAGAAGTGGAGAAAGCATTTATATCCTTTCAGTTCGTGCTTACGGTATGACTGCATGTCCATGTGCATATGAGATTTCAAAAACATTAACAAACGGTAACTCAATAGTAACGCATACACAGAGAGCTATCGGCATTGTAAATCTGAAAACTAAATACATAATACCTAATGGCATTCATGAAGTTGCTGAACTCATCAGGTCTTCAATGAGTATGCGTCTACATATGAAACTTAAACGAGAAGAGGAAGCTAGAGAGCTTCTTAAGGTAAGAGAAAACCTAAAATTTGTTGAAGATGTTGCTAGAGAAATACTACATAAGCTTACCCTAATTAAGGATTTAGGTGATGATGTGATCGTTATGGTTAAGGTAATAAGTTTTGAAAGTGTACATCCATACAACGTAGAAGCTAAACATATAGCTACTTTAGGCCAGCTTAGAAAACTCTCTAAATAACATAGTGTGATACACTATGAATATAGCATGGGGAATTACAGGAGCTGGATATATGCTGGAGGAAAGTATAGTAGCAATCGGTAAACTTGTTAATCTTGGAGTAAATGTAACATGCTTTATCTCTAAAGCTGGATTTGAAGTTTTAAAAATGTATGGCTTACTTAACGTGGTTAGAAAGCATTGTCCTGGAAACTACCTGCATGAAGTATTTACAGATTATGATGAAGGGGCTTCAAGTCCACATGCAGCTAGACTTACTCTAAAAATCTATAGACTACTTGTAATATCTCCCGCATCTTCAAATACTATTGCTAAAATAGTTAACGGTATTTCTGATACACTAGTTACAAATGCATTTATGAATGCATGTAAAGCCGGCATTAAAGTTTTAATTGTACCCTCCGAATCTTCATATAAACATGTAAAATCTAAGACACCAATATCAGTTAATAGAACTATATGTATGTCGTGCACTACCAAATGTCCACCATCAATGAAGTGCCCTACAGGAGCATTTACATTAAGCAATATAGATAAATTACCGAGTTTAAAGCTTACATTATGTGAGGGATGTAAAATATGTGTTGAAGCTTGTCCTTATGGTGCAGTATCCTTCGGATTGATAGTGAGCACAAGAACAAGAAAAATCGATATTGAAAATATTAAGAAAATTAAATCTATGAAGAATGTTAAAGTGTTTAAAAATCCCTTTAAAGTTGTAGATTTTATTAAGTATTACAGATAAACTTATGAAAATACTTCTTGTTACAGGTAGACTTGCCCAGAGAGATGTTAGGAAAATCGCAATAAATGCTGAGAAATACAATTTGAAATGCGATTTACTTATTCTACCCATCTCGGTTGCAGCTTTCATAACACCTAAACTTCTCAAGGAAAATCTTAAGAATAAATGTTTAGAATATGATCTTGTTATCATTCCAGGAATGGCTAGAGGAAATTATGAGGAATTAGGGAACTTATTAAATCTGAAAATAGTCAAGGGTACAAGATACATTGGAGATATGGAGTCTTTACTACCAGTTCTCAGTAGAGTTCTTGATAAGTTCTCGCCAGTAAACCCAGCAGATGAACTTATTGAATATCAACCAATACATCCAGTAGAGAAAGAAAAACCTAAACGATGCATTGATATAGACAGCCTACCGATTTATAGGGGATGTAAACCTAAAATTATTGCTGAAATCGTTGATGCTCCATTACTTGATGTTGATGATGTTGTTAGTAGGGCTATTAAATTTGCCTCCATGGGAGCTGATATAATTGATATAGGAATGATTGCTAGTGAGAGCAATCCAGAAAAAGCCTTTAAGCTCATACATAATGTAAAAAGAAAGGTTTTGAAACCTATAAGTATTGATAGTATGGACCCCAATGAGATTAAAATGGGCGTTAAAGCAGGTGCTAAGCTGATTCTAAGTATTGATATGGGAAATATGTCTAAGTTACCAAATTACACTAGAAACATACCTGCTGTAGTTACTCCTACAAATATGGAGAGAGGAATATATCCGAAAACATTTAAAGATTCTTTAGAGATGCTAAATGTAAATGTTGAAAATGCAAGAAAGCTTGGATATAAGAAGCTAATTATTGATCCTATGCTGCACCCGCCAATTATTGGATTATCAGATTCAATAGCTGCATATAGAGTATCTCTAGAGAAGTTTAAGAATCCTGTTTTCATGGGAGTTGGTAATGTAACTGAGATGATTGATGCTGATAGTTTAGGCGTAAATGCATTACTAGCCTGCTTAGCTGTAGAGCTTAATGTAAGTCTAATGCTTACAGTTGAATCAAGCGTAAAGACAAGATACTCAGTTAAAGAACTAGCAAGAGCAATAGATCTTGCATGGATGGCTAAACTTAGAAATCAACCACCAAAAGACTTAGGAGTATCACTATTAAAATTAAAGAGTAAGAGAATAAGAGATGTAAAAACCTATAAGAATTTTGAGGGGAAAATTCCTATACTTAGCAAGTTAGAGAAGTTAGAATTTAAGCTTGACCCTAAGGGATGTTTTAGAATTGAAGTTGATCATGATGTCGGGGAGATAGTGGTTATACATTACCCGACCAAATCTAAAAATCCTGATTGGATGATAAAAGGTAAATCTTACTATGAAATAAGAAATAAACTACTAGCATTAAACGCTATTTCTAGAATTGATCATGCATTCTATATTGGATATGAATTAGCAAAAGCTGAAAACGCATTAGAAAGTGGAGGAGAATATATTCAGGATTAAAATTAAAAATACATTCACTAAGCTGTAAAAGTTAAGCATATTAATCCATAAGAGTAATGAATACCACTATTTGAAGCTATAGTAGATTAAGTTTATTCATCCAACTACTAGACTAAATCTAGGACTTGGTAGCCTAAGAAGAAAGCCATAGTATGCTAAGTTGTCATGTTCTAAATCTATAAGGCTAAGTTTATTTATAACTTAGTGAATAGTTGTTATGGTGTTAATATTTGGGATTTAAGATTACTAATAGAGCATTAATTGTTGAGTTATCACCAGTTGAGGAAATATCAAGAATAGCTAAGCAGGTAAAGGTAATCAATTTTGCTAGTGGAAACCCGGATTTTCAGCTAATACCTGTTAGTGAAGTAGTTGAATTTGTAAGAAGTGTTGCTACTAAATGGGGTGCTAAATCTCTTATGTACCCAGGTATGGGCGGTATTGAGGATTTAAAAATTGAAATTAGAGAGTTCGCTGAGCGAATAGGTGTTAATATTGGCAATGATGATATAGTTGTAACATGTGGTGCTCAACACGCATTCAAAATTCTCTCAGATGTACTTGTAGACCATAATGTAACTATATTCTGTGAGAATCCTACATTTTATGAAACACTTATACCATTAAGAATTAATGCTAAACGTGTAATTGGAATTCCATTAGATTCCAGTGGTATTGTAACTTATGAATTGGAGAAGCTTCTGAAAATATACAAATCTGAATACAATATACTATATCTGATACCTACATGTCATAACCCTACTGGTGTAACAATGAGTATTGAAAGACGCAAGCATGTCCTTGAGCTAGCTTCAAAATATGATTTAACAATATTGGAAGACGATCCATACAGACCTATAACTACTAATACTCCTCCACCACTCAAGAGTTTAGATAGAGAGGGTAGAGTTATCTATATTGGAAGTCTAAGTAAGGTGTTTGCCCCAGGATTAAGAATTGGATGGATTACAGCTTCTAAAGATTTAGCATATAGAATAGCTTTATTTGAGCAATTAGACTTTGCAACATCAACCTTTACCCAATATATTGCCTTAGAAGCTTTAAGATCAGGATTTATCTATAACTACATGTTGAAGCTAGCAGATCATTATAGAGGAAAAATGAAAGCTATGCTTAAAGTATTAAGCGATTTTATGCCATGCAATGTGGAATGGACAAAGCCTTGTGGTGGCTTTTTCCTTATGTTGACAGCTCAAGGATTCGATGCTGAACTTAGCTTAGCCGAAGCTATTAGAAATGGAGTAATATATGTTCCAACAAGGAAGTTTTATGTTAGCGATGAACGGAGAGAAACATTAAGACTTAGTATAACCCAGCCGACAGTTGAGGAGATGATTAAAGGTGTAGAAATACTTTCACATATTATAAAGAGGTCTAGAGCTTAACATACATAGGGATGTATATGATTCAGTTTAGAGAAGGGGATTTTATTGAATCTATTGATGGATTGATTTTTGATGTTAAGGGCTTTATTCATCCTAAAGATAGAGTTATAGCTTATATACGTTATATTCCAGACCCATTAGGTAGTAGAGTTAAAGGATGTTTAAGATATAAAAAGATTTATGAACTTAATGAAAGATTTAAATTTTTAAGCAAGAACTATCCCCAATACTTATTCTATGATCCATTCATAGATGAAGTTATTGAAGCTATACCTAGAAAGATGATTAAATCATTCTATAAGCCTGAAGCTAAGCTAATGGAAATGGTTAAAGAGTATGGAACGCTTAACAATATTGAAGAATTAGCCTTGGAGTTAGCTCTTACAATAAGAGATAAGGCAAATATACCACTAGATAAAATCGGTATTTCAGGATCTATACTTTTAGGATTACATAATCAATCTTCCGATATTGATATAATAGTTTACGGCTATAGAAATTGTTTAAAGGTTTATGAGGCATTAAAAACACTACGTCAACTGAACATATTGGAGAGCTATTCTAAAAGTATTAAGAGGCTATATAGATTTAGATCTAGGGAAACACCAATACCATTCAATACTTTTAAAAGAATAGAGAAAGTTAAACTACTTCAGGGATTATTTAAAGACAAAGAGTATTTCATAAGACTTATTAAAGACTATGATGAAGTAAATGAAAAATATGGAGATAAAAAGTATAGAAATCTTGGAAAAGTAGTTTTAAAGGCAACAGTAATCAATGATTTAGAATCAATATTTACACCGTGTAGATATCTTATAGATGATTTAGAAATTGTTGAGGGGGGAAATTATCCAATAAAGGAAATAACCTCTTTTAGAGGAAGATTTTGTGAACAAGCTAGAGTAGGAGATAGAATTATAGTGAAAGGAAAACTGGAGGAAGTTGAATTTAAAGGAGAAAAATATTACAGAGTTATTCTAAGTGATGGAGAAGACTACATGATGCCTATAAATAGCTAAATCCATTTTGATGTAGAATTAGCTATAATAAGCTTTAAAGCCTTTAAACCATAAAATTTATAAATTCCCTCCTAAGTATTTGCTGGTTGTAATATGCCACGTGAAATTCATAGTGTTGATGATTTCTTAAAGCTTTCAAACAATGCTATTGAATGTCGCGTTAAAAGACTTAAGGATATGGTAAAACTTAAACTTAGAACTAAAAAGTACCTATATACCTATAAGGTTAGTTTAGCTGAGGTTGACAGTATAATCAAGATGTTAAAGTGTTCTGTAAAAGAGTTGGATTAGATGAAATGTATTACAGTTTATATTAGCTTCCAGCAAGAAATTAATTAGCTTAAATAGGTAGGTTTAGATAAACTCTATAATATTTATGGTTTCATCAGTTCTTACCCATAGTAACCATTGTTACCGTTGATCTTACTTTATCAAGCCTTCTAATTTTCCATGTAACTATTTCCTTAATTTTATCTACATTTTCAGCTTCAATCTTAACAATAATATCGTAAACACCGTAAACAAAGTATACCTCCTTAATTTCATCTATTGATGCAAGTTTATCTAAAATTTCATTTTCTGCTCCTGTTTCAACATTAACCAGAACATAGGCGATAGCCAACTAAGACACCAAACTAGTTTTATCCGTCTACCTTTTAAGCTTAACTCTGATTATGTTGGCTTTGTGAATTTAAGCATGTTTACTATCTCTATTTTGGTTTTGTGTTTCTATGAATTCTTAGCCTTTATTCTTTTATTGATCAATGTTTATTTAACTATACTATTGATTTTATAAGCATTGATACATGTTCACTATCACATTTATCCTTCTGCATGGCATGTAGTTATCGAATAATCTAGTTCTATCCTTAAGATATTGTATTATCTCCATTAGTTCTAACCTCTAAGCCATATACTTCAATGAATTCAATATTTCACATGGTGATCCATGATGGTGTACATCACCACTTAATACAATTATATTAGAACCATAAATAGCATTTATTTTCTTAAGAAATGTTAGAGATGTAAACATATTTATAACATCATAAACCCATATGTATAGAATCCTCCTCAATAATGGCTCAAATACAACATACATAACCCTATTATTAGAATCTACATTTATAATAGCATCATTAATCATAACAATTCTAACTTCCTATTTACCAAACTCAAATAACTTAAAGATCTAAACCATAATATGAATACATATAATAATAAAGAACTCGTATGAAAACTCTTGAATGTTGCTATTTATGCATTTATATGAAGAAAATTAAATAGGTTAATAAGTTAACCTATTTAATTATAGAGTTTTCAGACAGACCCAAACTTAGAATATCTAAAGCCATTCTAGATGAATGAAATATAAGCATCATAAAGCTAGGATAAATGGAGTTCCCTAGTAAACCTAATAGTTTTAGACATACTAACACCATAAATAAGGGAGTGAAACCCCAAATAAAGCTAAAGTTAGCAAAGCCATTATGTTTTAGCTTATACTACTATACTCTACTATACTACAAAATAATAGTAGTATAGGTATTAGGTATTGTTAACTACGATTTATTTCTGTCTTTAATTCATCAATAAGCATATAGATGTCTTCCTCATTAAGTTTGCCAAAGCTTATTCTAAACTGTTTCTCCCCACCCATGAATGAGGGGCCAGGCACTATACCAACATTTATGTTTCGATTTTCCAGTAAAAGATTTTGTGCTAGTTTTATACTACTATCTATTTTTTGATGTTCTGGGAATACATAGAATGCTCCTCTAGGATTTGGAAAAGTGAAACCATTTTCTCTAAGTAGCTTGACCATTAAATCTCTTTTCGGCTTATAGTAGCTACGAATATATTCAAAGTAGTTAGTATTTAAGGCCTTTAACATTTCTAATACAATATTTTGGGAGACATCACTTACACCTGATGTTGTCCAGTAAACCATTCTACCAGCCTCCTCATAGTTTTCAGTATTCCAGTAGAGATAACCTACACGGAGTCCTGGTAGTGATAACGCCTTAGAAAATGTATCTATTAATATATCACCGATAGGTATAGGTTTCTCTTCATAATACATATGGTAATATGCAATATCATTAACCAATACTATTCCTCTATCTCTTAACTCTTCATAAAGCTGTTTAAGCTCACTACTACTAGGATTGTAGCCCGTTGGATTATTAGGATAGTTTAACATAACAATCTTGGTTTTATCTCTTAACTTACTAAGAACTTCACTAACAATATCCTCTGAGTATGCATTGTAATATTCAGCTTTAACATTGTTTAACTTAGCCTGCATAGAGTAATGTGGAAAATGGGGTTTAGGAAGAAGGGCGTGTAAATCGCTAAACATTCTAAAAACTATGTATAAAGCATGAACACCACCACTAGTAATAATAATTCTATTAGAATCTACATCAATTCCAATCCATCTTCTAATATATCTTGCCACTTCCTCTCTTAACTCTGGAATACCGATGAAGGGCTTATATTCCCTACCGGAATTGCTGCTAAGTCTCTCAATAACTTGCTTAACTGGTATAGGAGGCTCATGTGATGGAGCACCAATATGTGCATCTATAACTTGCTTCCCCATTTTTTTCAAGTTATTACATTTATCAAAAATATCTCTAATCGAAATATTTAAAGACAAACTATTTCACCAAATTATTTAGAATATTCAAATATTTGAATATTTGTAATTTAAAAACTTTGTAGACTTAAGTATTCCTTACTGCTTTGCCATAAGTAATGTTCTCATAGAATTCACTTTAACACTTCATTCATGTTTTATTAACAGTAATATTATTAACTTTAAGAAGTACTAAGCATGAATTTACATATCTTCTTACACATTGTAAGAGATTATTAAGTAGATTCAATTCTATCCTAATATGATGAGTTATTCTTTTCATAGGCTATGTTAGTCTTAAAACTTAAATCCTGGATTACTTATTATCTATTATGTGGCGCTTAATCCCATTAAGCATTAATAATGCTTATATGAACATGGCTATTGATGAAGCTATTCTCATAGCTAGAATGGAGAATAAAGCACCAAACACTCTTAGACTCTACATGTGGAATCCCTCAGCAGTATCTATTGGCTATTTTCAAGATGTAAGCTTAGAAGTTAACATAGATACTTGTCATACATATGGTGTTGATATTGTAAGGAGAAGTACTGGAGGTGGAGCTGTATACCATGATTCAATGGGGGAACTAACCTACTCAGTTATTACTGATAAACAATCAATAGGTGTAGATGATATAATTTCAACATATCAAAAAATATGTAGTGGAATAGTTTATGCTCTGGAAATCCTTGGAATTAAAGCAAATTTTAACCCTGGAAATCCTCATGAATGCCCAAACATAACAGTTAATGGCTTAAAAATCTCCGGTAATGCTCAACTTATAAGGGGATCATATATACTACAACATGGCACAATACTTTACGATTTAGATTTAAGAAGAATGTTTACATATCTTAAAATATCATGGGCTAAGGAGATAAATGATATTATTGAGATTGCAAGCAAAAGACTTACATGTATAAAACAAGTATCAAGCATGAAATTCAGCATTAACGATGTTGCTAGGGCTCTAATTGAAGGATTTAGGAAAACGTTTAAAGCAGAATTTACAGAATCAAACCTTACAGATTTTGAGTTAAAGCTGGTTAGTAAGCTAGTAGAAAAGTATAAATCAGAAAGCTGGCTCTACCATAGAATCTACAAATCTACGTAGTATAAACCAGTAGAAATTTAACCTAAAACAACATAATATTTAGACTATGGTTTTAGATGTTGTTTGTATCGGTAATGTAAATATCGATGTTATAGCTTACATCAATCATATACCGGATCCAGATGAATCTACATATGCCTCAAATTTAATAATATCTCCAGGAGGATCTGCTGCAAATACAGCAGTAGGCATATCTAGGTTAGGTTTAAAATCAGGATTTATTGGAAGAGTTGGAGCTGACCCATATGGCCAACTCCTAATTAAATCCTTCATAGAGGAGGGAGTAGATGTTTCATGTATTGAAATAGACAATACTGGAAATACAGGATTTGTAATAGTACTTGTAGATAGAAGTAGTGTAAGAAGAATAATTAGATGGCCAGGTGTTAACCTTAACCTTTCACCTCTAGATATAGATGAGGAATACATTATGAACGCCAAAGCAATACATGTCTCAGGAGTAAAAATTAACATTGCTTATAATGCATCTAATCTATGTGATAGATATAAGCTTACTTTCTGCTGGGATCCGGGCTTAATAGCTGTAAAAGAGAAGCTAAATAATATAGCTGAAATTCTAAGCAAAACATCAATACTATTTATAAGTGAAGTAGAATCTAAAATACTAACCGGAACCAACAATATTAATGAAGCCATAATGAAAATCCTAAATACGGGAGTTAAAATTGTAGCTGTAAAAGCTGGAGCAAAGGGATCATATATAGCATTTAACAATAATATACACCATATACCAGCTGTAAGAATCAAACCAGTTATCGATACAACAGGAGCAGGTGATACTTATGCTGCAGCCTTCATAGTTCAAACTCTTAGAGGTAAAGACCCAATTCAATCAGCTAGATATGCATCAATAGCATCAGCACTTAAAGTAAGATTTAGCGGTGCCCGAAACATACCTAGAAGAGAGGAAGTAGATACATTCATTAAAACCCACTATAACATATTTCAAGTAGAATAATTATCAAAATCAAATTTAACATGTAAACTAAATTCCAGCATACACGGGAATAAGTAGTAGTTAGAATATTACTTATATTTGAATGGCTTTGTTAACTTAAGCATGTTTTATCACCTCTATTTTTGGTATTATGTTTTCTATGAATTCCTTAGCTTTTATTTTCCTGTTAATCCATGTTTCGTTCAGTATGTATGCTATTGACTTCATAAGCATTAATGCATGTTCACCATCACATCTATCCTTCATGCACGGTATGTAGTTATCGAATACTCTAGTTCTATCCTTAACATACTGTATGATTCTCTCCATTAGATTCTTAACCTCTAAACTATACAATTCATGTTTTAATTTTAATATTCTACTGCTTTATAATAATGAGCCCCATCACTTAATACAACTATATTAGAACCATAAATAGCTC
>Ga0105162_1000556_pt1 | contig 24133 bp, 22 predicted proteins | sample JNZ201metaG_FD_81532 | JGI IMG/M metagenome (GOLD analysis project Ga0105162, IMG submission 81532) | Hot spring microbial communities from Jinze hot spring, China to study Microbial Dark Matter (Phase II) - JNZ 20120812A | ecosystem: Environmental > Aquatic > Thermal springs > Hot (42-90C) >...
ACTTTATACCCGGCGTGCCCGGATTAATGCCTACTTTCGGCGCAGTGATTTTCCAAAAAGGACCGATTGTCAATAAGGATGATTTGTTCGACATAGGGATAAGCGGTCCTCTGACAGGCTTCATAGCAAGCATAATAGTATTATTTATTGCCTTTAACGAAGCAACATGGATGAGCATAGAGGAAGCCCGAAAGTTGATCAGCAGCGGAGAAATAGGAGTCCTTCCTTCCCCATTGATATTTGAAATAGCTAATAGATTCCTAGGCAAACCTGGCCTAGTTCCAATATTTCCAATTATAGGATTCGCAGCCTGGCTGGGAATGGTAGTTACCAGTCTTAATCTTCTTCCAATTTGGCAGCTCGATGGGGGTCGAATATTTAGAAGCTTAGCCGGACCAAAAACTCATGGAATACTGTCTTACGCTACAATAGGCGCACTAATTCTAACCGGCTACATACCATTGGCACTTCTGTTATTATTATTTATGAGAAATCCGGTAGATTTCGCTCCATTGGACAATGTATCGCCTCTTTCATTTTGGAGGAAACTATCGTTGGTTGGTATAGTGACAATGATAATTGTCACGTTTGTTGTGCTTCCAGGCTCGCTTCTTTCCCCACAGTTAAGCGGGTAAAATGTCCATAGGGAACAATACATACTGATAATGATCTACTGTGAAGACGTATGGCCTGCTGTACGGCCTCCTGAAGCGTATCAAATACCTTAATATCTAGAAATGGCTGGATAATAGACCTAGGAATAGGGGAGACCAGATAAATCCTAGCATATTTCCTTACTCTTTCCAAAAAGTCTAAAAAGGCATATTCAAACGATAGATTAGTGTTTTTCAAGTCACTCTCAGAAACATTTTTCTTCCTAAGTCCAAGCAACCTAGTAAATTCTTTTGAGCCAATTCCTTCTATACATTCAGCAGTTAATATTATTGTACCGCCCTTTTTTACTGCCGAATAAGTTCCGAATAAGGATTGAAGGCTATGATAAAGGTTATCATCATACGGACTTCCGCCAGGCGATATTATTAAGCAGTCAAACTGATCTTTTAATTCAACATTATAGACAGAATGACAACCAGCTTTATCGTAATAGAGATCAATGAGCTCCCTGCCTGGACTTTGAGCGATCCCAATGTACTGCAAATTAGGAGAAGTCTTGTCTACTACTATTTCTAATCCTAGAAAGACTTTAAGTAAAATATTGTCAAGTCCTGGCTTTATAAGTTCTGTGAGAGGAGTCATTGGATAAACATAAATAAGTTTTTTCGCTTCTTCTGTGCATTTCTGAAGAACTGAAAGATTCTTCATCTGAAAAGATGGAAGTATTGTAGCATTAGACAATTTGTTCTTTAGCTCCTGAATTATCTTTAACTCCTTTCTTTCATCACCTAGCCTCCAGCTGGTCAAGAAAATTGTAGAGTCTTCAGTATCGAAATTTTTCAATACTGTTACATATGGTTCGAGAGGATACATAAAATCAACTAAAATTATTGCTTCTTCAATGAAAGTTCTTACTTTACTCAATTTATCTTGAAGATCTTCAGCCGCCTGGAGGCGAGGTATTGCCTCATAAATTAGCGCCTCCTCAGGAGCATCAAATGAATACTCTGCGTCACCTCGTCGAATCCAATACTCCATACCAACCACTAAAAGTGTATCATGGTTAAATTTTTAGTCAGATATTATTCTCCCCCATGTAGAGTGAAATACTCCTTCCTTATCTATTCTCTTAAACATATGGGCTCCGAAGTAGTCTCTTAATGCCTGTATCAAGTTAGCTGGCAGTCTCCTACTTGTTACTGAATATAAGTAATTGATGATACTTGAAGTAACAGGAACCGGGACTTTATAATTAAAAGCAAGCTGGAGATACTTAATCATGCTTGGAAGCCGAGAATTAATATCATCAGAATAATAATTTAATATTTTACTAATAGGATTTACAAATGACTCCTTGTCCTTTAATATCGTGTAGATTTCTTGTATTATCCGTGATCTTATGATGCATCCTGCCCTCCAGACCTTGGCAGCATCAGCTACGTTAAGGCCGTACTTCAGTGCTGTGGATCCTTCATGAAGGATATCGAGTCCTTGAATATATGATGCAATAAAACAGAGTTTAAGAGTATCTCTTACTATTTCTATATCCATTTGTGCCTCGCTCATTGCGGCATAGGGTGAATCCTTTAAGATTCCTAATGATGAGTAAAGCCTTCTTCGCGTAGATATGAGTCTAGAGGTTACTGCTTCCTCAATTGAAGGTGCTGGGACGCCTAGCTCGATGGCTGCTTGGCTAGTCCAGAGTCCTGTGCCTTTTTGCTCTGCCTCATCGAGAATCAAATCGACGAGGGGACTTCCTGTTTCCTCATCCCTAAACTTTAATACATTCGCCGCTGCCTCTATAAGAAATGACGACAATTCCCCTTTATTAAATTCGGCAAACAGGTCACCTATTATTTCTGACCTTAGTCCATAGACTGTTGATAAAAAATGATATGCCTCGGCTATTGCCTGCATGATAGAATATTCTATCCCGTTATGCACTGTTTTTACAAAGTGTCCAGCTCCCCCCGTACCAAAATATGCAACACAGGGAGTTCCATCAAACTTTGCAGAAATTTTTTCAAGAATCTCACCCACAAGTAAATATCCATCGATACTTCCTCCAACCATTATTGAGGGCCCCTTTAGTGCTCCCTCCTCTCCTCCACTTACTCCTACCCCCAAGAAATGAATTCCCCGCATTGTTAAGTCAATATATCTTCTATCACTATCTTTGAAATGGGAATTTCCACAATCTATAATTACGTCTCCTTTATCCAACAATGATTTAAGTAGGCTTATCACCTCATCGACTGGCGCTCCTGCCTTGACAAAAATTATTACTTTTCTAGGCTTATTGATGCTTCGAATGAATTCTGATAAGTCATAATAACCCTCTATCCCTCTAGCGGCTCCTCTCTCGCTTATGAATTTTCTAGTCTTCTCAGGTGTCCTATTGAAAACCGAGACCTTGTAGCCATTTCTAGCAAGATTAAGCGCGATAGATTCACCCATCACACCAAGCCCATATACACCAATATCGCTTCTAGGCATCTTTTCCTCTTCCCCTACGAGTCTTAGCAATCGTTATCCTATAAATCTACCTTTAATTTTGAAGAGAGGTAAGGAGGACATAATCATGGCTCGATACATCAGAGCGCCAGACTTGGAGGAGTTGGTGAGGAAGATAGCTGAGAATTTATCGATGCATCATATTGATCCATCTAGAGTGAAATGTGTGAGGAGCTACCAGTCAAAATCGCTGAGAGTTTGTGCCAGGATCCATACAGCATCTAGGGCGTTCTTTACGGGTATAGGTTTTCCACCAATATATGTTATTGAGTTTGTAAGCAGCAACTTCGATAAGCTTAGTGAAGAAGAAAAAATAAAAGTAATAATTCACGAGCTTTTACACATTCCCAAGTCTTTTGGTGGAGGAATAATAAGCCACAGTAAAATAAATTTTGATGAAGAATGTGAACGTTTATATAAATTTTTGATCAATAAAGTTGATACATCTCTTAATCCGCGAAACCAATGACAGTGCATGGAGAGCTATCAATATCCCTGATCAGGAGCGGAGCTATTATGACCATTGAATAAAAACGAGGCTTTGATTCTAAGTTCATATCCTCCACGATTAGGAATTTAGGGTTTTTTAGGAGAATTTTATGGGCTTCTCTCCCTTCTTCCCTATGTTCTGGCGAGCTTATACTTATTGAGTCTATGCCCAATGCTCTGAGATTAGGATAAAAATCCGAGAGATATCTCGCTGCTGAGCTTGATAAACATGGACCTTTATTGATGTATATGTCCGGATCATTAGTTCTAAAAGTCTGGACTCCTGTCCTTATCATTATCATGGATGCTTCTGATATCTCATTCTGATACTTCTCTAGATCACTTCTGAGTATAAGTTCGCTCGGCCTCTTAGGTACATCTATTATAACCGCTTTGCTGAGCACAAAATCTTCAACACCGTGTTCGGATATGCTTTTTCCATCTTGATAAAAATGTCTCTGCGAATCTACGTGTGTACCAACGTGATTTCCCATCGAGATATACCAACTATTGCTTGAATCTCCCTTTGAAATGCTCTTAATTGGCATTATGCTTATAGGTCTCATGCCTGGATATACAGGACTGCTGATTTCTAAGGTGTGAGAGAGAATCACGGGTTTAGTCATATAGATAAGCGTTTTTTGCCCATTATTATGGATGTTCAATCATGGCCTACTAATCTATATTTGGCCATTGCCTAAATAATCAGGCTATAAATAATGCAGAGCTGGCCAATTAAATATTGTAGGTCTTCATAAATATCGTAACGAATAGTATATCTATGAATGAAGCCTAGGGGAATTGGATTGAAGAAAGCATTAATGCTTGGGTATTGGGTGGCACAAGAGCAATATCCGCCGGATAAGCTGTTAGAATTTGCTACTCATGCATCAGTCATAGGATTTGACATAATTGTTACGAGCGATCACTTCCATCCCTGGTGTGACAAGGGAGGTCAGGCAGGACATCCATGGATATGGCTGACAGCCGTCGCTGAAAGAATTAAAAAGGTCGAAATAGGAACAGCAGTCACTACTCCACTATTCAGATATCATCCAGCCATAGTTGCACAAGCATTTGCAACACTTGACTACCTATATCCAGGCAGAGTCTTTATAACAGTAGGAACAGGACACGCAATGAACGAAGTCCCGTTAGGCTTTAAGTGGCCTACATTTAAAGAGAAAGTTGAGAGGTTAAGAGAAGCAATTGAGATAATTCAGTTATTATGGAAGGGGGACTTTGTTGATTATGATGGAAAATATTATAAATTAAACAAGGCTAAATTATATACAAGTCCAAAGAAAAAAATAAAACTATATGTAGCCACATCAAATAGTAAGGTTGCCGAGATTGCGGGAGAACTCGGTGATGGCATATTAACAAATCCGAGAGGACTTCAAAATTATCTAGAGATAGCTGCGGCAATGGAGAAAGCAGCTGAACGAGTAGGAAAGGATCCAAGTGAGCTTCATAGATGCATGGAGTTTAAGGTCTCATATGATGTTGATTATGATAGGGCCTTTAGGGCTGCAATGTTCTGGGCACCGACGGCTATACCTAGGCAAAAAAGAGAAAAAATTTCAGATCCAAGAGAGCTTGAGGCTATGGTTGGCCCTGAGGAGGAGAAGAAAATAAAGGAAACATGGCTAATCACTAGTGATTCTGACGATATTTACAAGTCGCTGGGGGAATTTTTAAAGCTAGGATTCGATAGAGTCTACATACACAGTGCATCACCCAATGAAGAAAAATTCCTAAACCTACTTGGCCGAGAGATCCTTCCCTGGATGCGTGAATATTATGAAAGCCTCAAAGTACCATTAAGAGCATCTGCTGAATAGATCCGATTGCTTATTGTTGTTTAAGATATCACAGAATGATACCATTTGAGAATGTATTCAGGTAGTCTGAGCCCTCTATCTCTCAGTCTATCCACAAGGTACAGTGGTATTGGGCTTGTTGCATAAGCTGCCTTGATATAAAAATCATTAGGAGAGCCAGCTCTATATTTTGACTCTATATAGTATGAATAATCAGAGAGACTTTCAATTGTTGAGTTCTTAGTGCCGACTATGGACGCTACAATTCCGCCTAGCTTCTTAAAGTTTTTGCACCATGAAGCAACTACTTCAGTCTCACCGCTATAGGAGATCACAATAAGTACGTCGCCTGCCCTTGGGGCTGGAGTGCTTGACTCGCCGCTTACATAGACTTGATCACCAATAGCCCTTTTTACGTGTCCCAGTCTTACTGCTGTCATTCTTGCAACTTCATGACTGCTTCCAAGCCCAGCAAAAAAGCATACATGTCTACGTTCAAGAAGGTCTACAAGCGTCTTGAGAAAATCAGACTTGACGATATCTTCTACAATCAGTGTAGTCTCACCGACAAGCCTTGAGATCTTTTGGTTGATAACAGATGGAGAGGAATCTTCGTGTATGGCTTCAGCTAATGCGTGTAGTATTAATCCAGCTCCTAGTATAAACACATCTTCAAGTATACCTACTGCCTTAAACTCTGTTGTCTCGGCTGAATCGTTATAAATTTCTCTGCCCTTAAGAATAGTTAATGTGCCGAACTTCTCACCAAGCTTACCTAAAGGTGATTCAGAATCACTCGTAATTACATCAATTCTATAATCTCTATTATTCTCAATTTTTGAGATCAATAATGCCATTTTTTGGGCGTCTACAAGTGGAATTAGTGATTTTCCACTCCCAGATAATATGAGTAATGAGACTTGGCCATACCTTTGTCTAAGAATGGGGGCTGCCATATCGATGTCTCTTTCTGGAAAACCTATGTCTCCTCTGTCAACCACTATTTTTCCTCTACTCATCTTTGCCATCTCGCTACATACGATACTTAGGGCGCCCTTACTTCTTCCTTCGCCACTTGGAATAATTACGCCGGCACTTTTAAGATCTATGTAGAGATTTTCTAACTGTCTAGGATTAAGTTCCGTCAGATTTTTGATTATGCGATTCATGAATCCTACGGTACTCGCTTGTATAGACATTTCATCAACAATACTAGTTAGCCTTGATAAAAATATTTAATGCATTAGGGTTGTCTCCATCTTGCATATTTCAATAACAATGCATTTATTAACACAGTATATAGAATTAGACCAATCCACATCAGTATTGTTTCAAAAAAACTTATGGAGACTAATTGTATGGAAGCTTGCGCTAATCTGGCTGGGACTGTTGTCGGAATTATGTATACAAGCACTCGGAGAATTGGGTCACTAATTATGTGTACTGGGTAATATACTGGTGGGAGAAAAGATAAGATGGCCGTTAGTATTGGGCCGTATGTCCATAGGTCTTTTATGTCATTGAGGAAGCTAGATATTAGAAATGCAAGGGCCGAGACCAACGCCCAAGTTAGTCCAATACAGGACAAGAGAATCATGCCTGAATAGAGTGTTAAATAGCCATAGACTTGTAAAAGAATAAAAAAGATCAATATTCCAGGTAGTGCGGTAATAAGATTTCCAATAGCTAGGCCCAATGAGTATGTCAATGGACCGACGGGTGAAGCAACATACATGCCTTGAAGTTTGAGGACAATTCTTAAAAATGCTGCATCACTTTCTAGAGAGATAGTTGTTGCAACCGTGATTGTTATTATTCCTCCAATCAATACATATGGTAGGTAATGGGATCCACCATAGAGATTTATGAAGAAGAGTAATGCTAAGGGGGTAATTCCATAACTTAAGCTCCAGAATGGATTTCGCTTAAAAGGCATGATACCGAAAAGTGCCATTACTGCATAGATGGATTTGATAACTCTAATCATCTCTTTAAGCTTCATCATGAACACTGCCACCTACTAATGAAATAAATACGTCTTCTAATCTTATTGGTGAAATGGTTATTTGGCAGCCCTGATTCAAAACAAGCTTAGCAACCTCATCTATATGATCTTCATCTACGTATAGTAGAAGTTTATCACCTAGATTAATTACCTGCCCATATTTTCGCAAAGCTGCTTCGGGGATGGTGCATTTAATCTCTACGCGTATCTTTGGTTTAATCTTAAATTTTATGCTCTGTAAATCTCCATATGTAAGTAGTCGGCCTCTATCCATTATGGCGATTCGATTAGATAGGACCTCTGCTTCTTCCATGTCTTGCGTCGTTAAGATAAAAGTGAAACCCCTCTTCGCGTATTGATTGATGTATTTCCAGACATTAATCTTGCTTATAGGATCCAAACCAATCGTTGGTTCATCTAAAAAAGTGACCTCGGCTTCAGCCGCTATTGCCATCGTAACTAAGACTCTTTGACGCAGCCCTCCCGATAGTTTCGAGCAAATTACATTACGATGCTCCCAAAGATCCATCTCTCTCAAATACCTAGTTGTCCTTTCTCTCGCATCATTCATGCTTAATCCTCGTGCTGACAAATAGTAGTATACGTGTTCCCATGGTGTTGCCAAGCTGAGTGGTCTAGCCTCTTGTGGGACGACGGCTATCAATTTTCTTACATTCTTTGCGTCTTTAAAAACATCGTAATCAAGGATCCGCACCGTTCCAGATGTCTGTCGTAACTGTGTAGTAGCTATGTTTATGAACGTTGTCTTTCCAGCCCCGTTCCTTCCTAACAACGAGACAAGCTCGCCCCGATTAACTGTCAATGTGAAGTCCCGCAATGCCCAGTTTATCCCATCATATGTCTTTGAGACATTAAATGCCTCTAAGACATTCTTCATTAATATTGAAGATGCATTTTCTGAGATTAATACTATGCATTCCTGTTTAGAAATATTTATCTAAGAGAAGTAAAAATATTATATGAGGTATCATGCCGATCGCGTTCGTGTTAATTAATACAGAAATTGGAGCAGAAGAAGAGGTTGTTAAGCAGATAAAAAAGTTACCAGCCGTCAAAGAGGCATATCTAGTCTATGGTGTTTACGACATAGTAGCCAAGGTTGAGGCTGAAACGATGGATAAGCTAAAAGAGATTGTATCTTGGAATATTAGGCGCCTCGAAAAGGTGAGGTCTACATTAACTATGCTCGTCATGAGTGGTGAGCAGGGAGGTTAAATAACTAGGACTGACGAGGTGTCTCCTGGCGGAGACGGCGACATCATAAGTTCCAATGGTTATTTTTCGCTCCTTTTTCGTTGATATAGGTTTCATATTACTCATCCTTAATTCGCATTTAGAGCATCTATATCCCTTCTCTCTTCCAAGAGATTTCATTTTTCTGCCACATCTTGGACAGGTCGGAGCCTCAAAAACCAGTTTAGGCGCCAGGTCCAATATTTTGAGTTTCTCAATATTTAACGTTATTCCTTGGGGCTTCAGTTTTACGGCCCCATATACCTCGATGGTGTCTCCTGGAATTAGCTCTGCGATTACTTTTCTCAAATTGCCTGTCGGTTCATATGCAGCGAGCGTTATTCTGCCTGTATTGTCTTCCATTTCTATGAATACGTGCCCTCCTTCTATTACTCTTGGCCTGGAGGCTACTCTTCCAGTAATAACGACGGATTGAAGTGGAACTACATCCTTTATTCTGGTCCGTACATAATGTAAATCTGTGGCCTGGTTAGTCTTGAAAATCTCAAAGAACGCCACAGGCTCGCCTATCTTTAACATATTATAAGCAGTCACGGCATACTTATCATCTATTGACCGCACCCCAAGTAAGACTGGGCACGGCGTATTGGGAGCTATCCTTATACAGTCCTTGTCATAGTCATAGTTATCAAAGGTAAATGGCCGGGTAGAAAGGTCCATCTTTATTACTGAATCTCGATCAATTCTCCGAGGCTTACCCCAATTTTCAGGAGTTCTATAAGCGATAAGTTCATATGTCTTGAGCGTGGATACATCAGCTCCAGCTGCCGCTAATGCACCGACTATGCCTCGTCCCTCCTTATACACCTTATATTTTATATCAAGCTCGGAGCATAGTCTATAAGCCTCTTCAAGATCTATTATCTCTCTTAAAGTCCTCCAGTAATGCTCTATAAGACTCCCCCTCTTTTCCTCAGGAACATAGACTATTCCTGGATCAGTGCCGTCGCTTTCAAGATCAGCATACCTCTCGACTATTTCAGCGACCGTATCCTCAATCACTTGCATGTTTGTCTCATCAACTTTTAAGACAATACATAGTGCAGCATTCCCCCTAGTCTTAAATGGACAATTAGGGTTGAGTCTTACTAGCCATGGATAATCTGCCCTTCTATATCCCTTCTCTTCAAGGACTTTTAACGCCATAGCAGCGACATAAGTAGTACACATAGTCCGCTTAGAATCAGTGTCATCAATCCCTATGTACAGCGTCTTCGGCATCTATTTTTATTATTTCACTTACCTAAATTAGAGCTTTAATTGTCGTTCTTCAGATGATACTATGGATAAAAATGAAGTATCGAGACATGTTGAACAGTTTCGTGCCATATGAGTGGGAACCCTCCACAATGGAGATAGCGTCAAGAATTGGATTAGATCCTAAAAAAATCATTAGGCTTGACACTAATACTTCGCCTATCCCGCCCGTCAAACTTCTCTCCAAAATTGGCAAACGAATTCATAAGATACAGATTAATCAATACCCTGATACTAGTTATTCTGCGCTTCGAGAGGCGATATCAGACTACACCGATATTTCAATGGATTCAATAATCCCTACGAATGGTGCTGATGAGGCATTAGACATTATTTGTAAAATATTTCTTGAGAATGGATACGAGGCAATTGCCTCTACCCCAACTTATTCATACTTTAGAATAGCCGTCGAGCTGCAAGGTGGAAGATATGTAGGTATTATCAGGAATGCTGATTATTCAGACAACATAGAGGCAATCCTATCAAGAATAAATAACCAGACTAGACTCATATTTCTCTGCAGTCCGAACAACCCGACTGGTAACCTTACACCGATAGAAGACATAGAAAAAATATGCAAAGAAACCGATGCCGCCGTTGTTGTTGATGAAGCATATTACGAGTTCAGTGGTAAAACGGCTGCTAGTCTAATCGAAAAATATGATAATCTGATAATTGTAAGGACGATGTCAAAGGCATTCAGCCTAGCGGGTGCGAGGATTGGATATATCCTAGCATCCGGAAAAACTGTGAGGCTCCTGAATAAGGCTAGGCCTCCTAATAGTCTCGGGGTCATAAACATCGAGTTAGCCATACTTGCATTAAAGAAACGAAAATACATGTACGACCTGACTAGACTGATCAATAGTGAAAAGGAGAAATTATTTAGGAAATTATCTAAGATAGATGGTATGATAGTATATCCCTCTGAGGCAAACTTTCTGCTGATAAAGTTTATAGATCCACCTGCAGATAAAGTCTATGAACACCTCTTGAAAGAAGGAATAGTTGTCAGGAATTTATCCACAATACCCGCGACTAAGGATTGTTTGAGAATAACTATCGGTACAAAGAAACAAAATCAGAGATTACTCAACGCGCTGAATAAAATAAAGGGTGAATAAATATATGCGGACCTATACATCAACAATAAAAATAAAATCGACCAACAGAGTAGAAATGATTAACATCACTCATAAAGTAAGTGAAATTTTGCGGAGTTCTGAAATAAAAAATGGCATAGTATTGCTGTTTACAAGGCACACAACGTCTGCATTGACCATAAATGAAGATGAGCATAGGCTAAAGAAAGATATCATGGATTTATTGGAAAAGATAGTTCCAGAAAATGCAGATTATAGGCATAACGAGATAGACAACAATGCTGACGCGCATCTGCGTTCAAGCTTGATGCAGCCTTTCCTAATAATCCCCATAGTCAACGGCTCCTTACAATTGGGAACATGGCAGAGTCTATTCTTCCTCGAGCTAGACGGTCCAAGAAATAGAGAAATTATAGCAACGATAATAGGCGAATAGGCTTTAAACTCCGAGTCTGAGATATGCGTCATTAAGCTCATAAATAAATTTATCACGCCATTTCTGAAACGCCTGAGGATATTTTGGATATTCTTCGTATAGACTGATTAGGCGCCTGCTTTTTTTCGCAACAAAGCTTAGACCTCGGGCAAGCCTCGGCCTTTCCATCACTCTTCTCCTCAACTCTCCATCGATTAGAAGTCTCAAAAAACCGCTTAGAAGCGGAAATCTGGGATGTTCTCTCCTCTTTATGCTTTCAATATCTTCTTGTGATAAGAAGTATTTCATGCCAAAATTGATATCATCATTTGATAACGTTTGGAGATATCTCCTTAAGACCTCGAAGCTTGCCATCTGATAGCCATACAGTTTTACGTATTCTACATTGTATTTCCAGAGTCCATTTTCACTGACATCGCCGGATTCAATGGATTCTACGAGAGTCCTCCCAAGCACTACACTTGCATACAATGCGGGCCCCATACCTCCTGCATCAATAGGCCTAGGCATCCATGCTGCATCGCCAATTATTGCAAAGCCGTTAGCGACCATACAATCATTTTGTCTCCTTACGGAGACTTGCCAAACGCCATATGAGTTACCGAGATCAAGCGGACCATTCGGCTCTCTCGGATTTCTAAGCACCATATTTGCCTTGACATATTTATCGATTAAAGATCTGAGAGTATCATTAAGCCCACTCATCATGTTGCGACGATCGAGACTTTTCTTCTGTATTCCTAACCCTATGTTTACCTTAGATTCTCCTTTTGGAAAAGTCCAAGCATATCCACCAGGCGCCAAGAATTGATCTAAATGAATCAAGCAATATTTCGGAGAGAACTGTGACTCATCATTTGCCGCTGGGTCGAACTCTAAAATATATCTACCAGTCGATTCTAAATCATTTTCCTTATCTATCTCTCTTTCTATCCAACTTTTGATCGGTAGATTCGCCCTAAGGATTGATGCTGCGCCTGAAGCATCGACTACTACTTTAGCAGTCTTCTTAAAGATGCCCTTATCAATCATATTAATCCCTTCTACTCCCGAGATAAAGTCATTCCTGACTAAGAGCTTCCTGACGTCTACTCCATGAGCTACATCTACACCCATTTTCTCAAGATACATAAGCTGTTTCCTAGACCATGCTTTCCTATTAACCAGATATCCATCACCATCAAAGATAACTTTCACTTCACGGTTGGGCGAATAGAGCAGGACACCATCGACCTTATGCTCAATTTCTGGGCTATCGTAGCGTATGCCGAGATTATTACACACGTAGTCGAGACTCCTCTTGCTTACTGCATCACCGCATATCCAGCCACTCTTTGTCTTCTTCCCAAACTCCTCTCTTTTATTACGATCAACAAGGAGTATTCTCAGCCGCTGATTGGAAAATCTCGATATAGCCATCGCGGTATGACAACCAGCTACTCCACCTCCCACGATTATGACATCATAGTCGACATTCATCAAGGACGATGAACAAAAAAGAAGTATAAAACCATTGCCAAAATTCAACAAACCAAATTACATCGCTAAATAAAAAGGGAAGTACTTAAATTGTTCTATTCTTTAGACACATTCAGATCTCGGGCCCGGCGGGACTTGAACCCGCGTTCTCCGGCTCCGCAGGCCGGCGCCTTATCCAAGCTAGGCCACGGGCCCCAAAATACCTCATTTATGATCAGCACACTCATTGATTATTTTTTCACATATTCTTCGCAATTCGTCTTTCATCATTGTTGCCTTGCTTGACAAAATTTTTTCTGCTTCTTCGAAAATTTTTTCAATCCGTTTAATGGTAGCCTCTTCCATATTTTTTATTTATGTTTAGGATGATTTAAGGCTAGTTGTCGATGACCTTCTTTCGATTAGTCTTTTAATATGTTTAAGTTTAGTAAAGTAGTCCCTCTCCATTTCATCTAACGTCATTGTTATTTCTTGAATGGCCGAGTTGTATCGAGGTATTACGACATATTCTAATGCATTTAGTAGCCTCTGAGTCTTTTTTAGCTCATCAGCTACTCTAAAGATTGCGCTTTCTGCAGCGGCAGCATTACATAATATGGGAACTATCTTTTTCATTTTTCTTACTGCTTCGTCTAAGCTGATTGAGGTATCGCTGATGCTGTAACTGTATTGGATATCACTTGATTTGACCTCTATTAACGGCAGAGGTATTCCCATCATCGTATATTTATTAATCTCTATCTTTACCGTTTCGGGAACAGTTAATGCGATGCTTTCAATTCTTGTTGGGCCTATCTTGATGTAGCTATCCTGGACGGAGAGGTAAGCATCAGTGAGCAGCTCGGTTAACTGTTCTCTATAATGTTTTGCCTGTTCTATCAATTCATTTAGCCTAGTAACAAGCACGTCACGCTTATCCTCTAAAATGCTGTAGACACGTTCGGCAACACGTACTGATCTCCTTAGCCTAATTAATTCTAACTTGGTTTTCAGGTATCCTCCTCCAAACGAGACAGACATCTACTTTTCCGAGAACTCATTTTTCTTAACTATAAAATAAATATTAAATCAATAGGAATGTAAGTAAGGTTATTTAATTTGGATTGATTCATAATTAATTAGAATTTGTGATGCAACGCGATGCTTCAAGATTTGTGGGAGTTGAGTATACCAGTATATATGAGATTAAAGGCCCCTTAATCATTGTAGATAATGTCTATAGCGCGGCGTACGATGAACTAGTAGAAGTTGAGACGCCAAGCGGCGAGAAGAGACTGGGAAGGGTATTAGAGATTGGACATGGCAGGGCTGTTGTCCAAGTATTTGAAGGCACACAGGGACTATCTATAGAGGGCGTAAAAGCAAGGTTTCTTGGAACAACGATGAAACTCGGCGTATCTACGGATATGCTAGGCAGGGTTTTTGATGGTCTGGGGAGACCGATAGATGGTCTTCCTCCTCCGGTTACGACTGATTATAGAGACATCAATGGAGAACCTATTAATCCTGAGCAGAGGGACTATCCAAGTGACTTTATTCAGACAGGTATCTCGGCGATTGACGTCATGAACAGTCTTGTAAGGGGACAGAAGCTTCCTATCTTTAGTGGGTCAGGGATGCCGCACAACACTTTAGCTGCACAGATAGCTAGGCAGGCAACTGTTCCGGGTAAAGAAGAAGAATTCGCAGTAATTTTTGCAGCTATCGGAGTTCAGAATGATGAAGCAAGATACTTCAAGACAAGTCTAGAGGAAAGTGGTGCACTGAGTAGGTCAGCCCTCTTTCTAAATCTAGCAGATGACCCCGCTGTTGAAAGAATAATTACTCCAAGGGCTGCGTTGACTCTTGCAGAATACCTAGCATTTGAAGAAGATTATCACATCCTCGTTATATTGACGGATATGACGAATTATTGTGAGGCATTAAGAGAAATAAGTGCGGCCAGAGAAGAGGTCCCAGGAAGGAAGGGTTATCCCGGCTACATGTATACTGATTTGGCCTCTATTTATGAAAGAGCTGGAAGAATTAAGAATCGTAAAGGAAGCGTTACACAGATGCCGATCCTGAGTATGCCGAGCGATGACATTACTCATCCGATCCCCGACCTCACTGGCTATATAACGGAGGGGCAGATAGTGTTAGGAAGAGAAATTCACAGGAAGGGGATCTATCCGCCAATTAACGTATTAATGTCTCTTAGTAGGTTGATGGGACCGGGAATCATCGCTCCTAAGAAAACTAGGCCAGACCATGGCGATGTAAGTAATCAACTCTATGCGTCATATTCACGTGCCGTCCAACTAAGATCACTGGCAGAAATCGTGGGAAAATCAGGACTGACGAGCACTGATTTGAGGTATCTTGAGTTTGGAGACTTATTCGAACAGCGATTTCTTAGTCAAGATAAGGATGAAAATAGGTCTCTTGATGACTCACTTGATATTGCTTGGGAGATTTTATCATATCTTCCTGAGTCAGAGTTAACAAAGATCAAGCCAGAGTATATTAAGGAACATTATAAGAATGTAGAAAAGAGTTAACTAAGTTGTCTATTAACTATTTTAAAATGTGTTGTACAAAACTAATGCAGTTAATCCGCCAAAGGCTGAACAAATAATATTTACAACATGATTGTTAATATAGCTAATTCCTTTTATTTTCTCACATCTTGTATTGCAGTGGATATAGTCCTCAGTAATTGAATGACATATTGGGCATCGATATACTGCTTGTAATAATTGTCCAACTATGCTGTCGATGGTTGTCCCTCCTATTCCTGAGACAAGAGTAATCAATGCAAGTTTTGTCAGTGTTAATGACTTATTGTTAATTAGAAATGGAGCTAAAGAGGCTGTTAAGATTAATGTTGAAAAGAAAGCCCCAGCATAGCCGTATGTCGTGACTCCGCCAGGAGTTCCGGGCCTAGTCTGTTTGAGCCCTATTATTAGCCTTGTTGGGCCCCTGTACAGTAATCCGACCTCGGTGGCTAGTGTATCAGCGAAGACTGCTGAGACCGAGCCAATAAAGCCTACTAATGGTAAACTTGATGAATTGAAGGTAAGTATTGAATAGATGCTGAAGAAGATCGCAATGAGACCATTTCCTAAAACGTTTCGCCATCCTCTTATGCCTGTCTTTGACTCTGCGGCACCTATGCTTTTCTTATATTCATATCCTATTCTCGTAGTTAGCCCGGAGATGAACATAAAGATACATAGAGCAACTATTCCTATTCTGCCGATTGTAAAATAGATTATTATGCCAATTATTGCTGCTGTTATGGTGCCTAGGACATCGAGTACTCTCAGTTTAATCGATAATAGTGCTATGAGTGATATAACCACAATCGACTCTATTATTAATGAGAGATGAATCAAAGTCTATCTTCCTCCCTTAATTAAGTCTGCAATCCGCCATAACTCTTCTAACGAGCATTGTGTCTGCTCCCTTCTATTTAGATCTCGGACAGTTATTTGATGCTGTTCCACTTCTTTATCACCAATAATAATTAGGAATCTTATGCCTCTTTTTTCGCATGACTTGATGACGTCGGATATTCCCCGCGCCATGACCTCGATCTCTGTTGCTATTCCCTGCTCTCTCAATTTTCTTGATATGTCGAGGCTGTAGCCCCATGCATTTTGAGAAAGAGGTGCGACATACACATCGGGAGGTTGAACGACCTCAGTCTGGCCGAGCTTATCAACTAAGTATTGGTAAACCCTAGTAATCCCGATAGCAGCCCCCACACCTGGGACTGGCCTCCCACCAAACAACTCCACAAGTTTATCATATCTCCCTCCCCCCGCGAGAGCTACTTCTGCCAAAGGACCATAAACCTCGAATATCATTCCCGTATAGTATCCGAGTCCTCTTGAGAATCCTGGATAGTAAATCAGTAATTCGCTGTTGATGGTCTTAGAAGCGAGCGTCACTATCTGGAATAAGTTCATAGCTGCTTCCGCTGCTTCTTCGTAATTATCGAGCATGCCTAACACCTTTTCTACAAGGTTCTTTGCTGGCGCAGGCTCAATTAGTATCAATTCTTCTAGAGTTCTTATGGGTGCAAGATTCTTTGCATTCTTTTTAGCGAGGTCTCTTGCCTCATCTATTCTAGCCCTGTCTATTAGTGAGAGTATCTCGTCCTGAATCTCTTCCCTTATTCCTGCTCTGTTCATAAGGGCTCTATGGATACCTACATGGCCAATCTTGAACGAAAACTCCGCTATCCCAATATTTCTAAAAAAGTCATTTACTATCATTAAAATCTCGACATCAGCTATTGGATCTTTGGATCCGAAAAGCTCGAATCCACCATGATAAAATCTACGTCTTCTTCCCCATTGGGGCTCGTCAAGTCTGTAACAATCAGCTATGTATCCAAGCCTTAGGGGAAGTGGTCTTCTGCTAAGCTTACTGGCAACTATTCTTGCGACGGGGGCAGTCATTTCTGGCCTAAGTACGAGTTTTCTGTTATGCTTGTCAGTGAATACATACATACGTTGAAGTATCTCTTCTCCGGATTTGGCCGCAAATATTTCGTAATACTCTATTGGTGGTGTCTCTATCTGATTGTAGCCATAAAGTCTAAATAACTCCTTGACAACTCGAATGATCTTATTAAATACTGTAAAGTCTTCTGGAAGCAGATCGTCCATCCCTCGTGGGGGTTCTGTAATCTCGGTAACTGGCAATTCTATCGCACAAATCCTTATTCATTGCTCCTTATTTATCATTATTTTCAGGGAGAAAACAACATCTTTTTTAACTCTGAGCCACCTATAATTTATTAGCGGATAGAATGACGAAGTGTTCGCGCTGTGATTCGGAAAAAGTCATATTCAAGCGAGAAGATTCAGGAGAGTTCTTTTGCAGAGCGTGTTTTATTGAGAGCTTTGAGAAGCGTGTAAGAAAAACAATAGCCAAGTATGATCTATTAAGGGAGGACGATAGGATAGCCCTTGCCCTATCCGGAGGGAAGGACAGCCTCGCTCTCCTAAAATTGTTGTCGAGACTAGAAAAGAACTTCCCAATGGCCTCGCTTGTTGCTATAACAATCGATGAAGGCATTCCTGGCTACCGAGATGAGTCTCTTAAACTAGCTATAGATCTTTGTAATAAGCTAGATGTGGAGCACTATATCTGCACGTTTAATGAGCTATACAATATTACCATTCATGAATATATGTCAAGCAATAAGAGAGAAAAAATTGGTCTTGGTCCATGCAGCTTATGCGGAATCCTCAGACGAAGAGCACTAGACATAATGGCTGAAAAAGTAAATGCAACAGTCATCGCAACAGCGCACACGTTAGACGACATAGTTCAGACATACATAATGAATATACTTAGAGGAGATCTACCAAAGGGATTAATAGGTATTAGAAATGATGAGGTACCCATCCCCAGAGTCGCGCCTTTTAGATTAACACCAGAAAGAGAAGTAGTCCTCTATGCATACATCCAAGGAATACCATTCCAAGAGACGCCCTGCCCATATGCATCATTTTCACAAAGAGATCTAATAAGAAGATTCTTAACAGAATTTGAGGAAACCCACCCTGGCTCTCTGTACGCCGCATTGTCGAGAATTGAAGAACTGCTATCTGGACAGGAGAGGAAATATGGAAAAAAATTATGCAAATCCTGCCTAACCCCCTCTTCTAATGATTTATGTAGGGCATGTCAGGTAATGAATGAATTACTTGGACTGAAAACTACTTCGACTCTCTAAGCGATGAATAGATAACATAGGCAACATACAGCGCTACACCAATTACAAATAGATAGTAAACATTTGAGTATAGCATGTCTATGTACTGTTCAAGACTCATGAATGTGTCATCCCTTGAATTTATGAAGCAAATGGAATCTTATTACCTTTTCTAAAGAGTCAGCTCAGTGTTTCTCAGCAAGTAGGCGTGATATATCGTTATATAGTTGCATTAACACATCTTGATAATTAATTTCATTGTTCTCAATCCTATCCATAGTTTCTTCTAGTTTCTTTGTTAATTCTTCGGAAACTAGATCACCATATTTACTAGATAGGTATTCATATACCAATTTTCCGAGCCTAGTATTTAGTAATCTTCCATTGTTCTGGAAGATGTATCCTCTCGAATATAAAAGTTCAATTATTCTTGAATATGTACTCGGCCTGCCTATCCCCTTCTGCTTCATCATCGAGATTAGCTCTCCTTCACTGAGCAGCCATTTAGAAGGAACACGCCTCAGCTCTAATCGCACAACTCTGTATCTTCCTGGGGAAATTTTTTCTTGGGCCTTTATAGTAGGCAAAACTTTGAGGAAGCCTAGTTCAATTATACTAACAACTCTATTCAACGTCGATATATTGTCATCTATATTTATTACGAGTTCTTGCGTTGTTACTACTGCGTCTACCATCTGTGAGGCTATGAATCTGTTAAATATTAAATCGTATAGCCTTAATTCCTTCTCTCCGAGCCTTAAGGGAAATCTCATGACGCCTGAACGGAGATAGAACTCTAATTGTCTCTTGCTTATCGGTCTGGTCGGCCTTATACATTCATGAGCGCCCTCACTTTTGTAGGTCCTCGGCTTAAACATGCCAGGATAATTTTCATCGATATATTGCTGTGCAATCGATAGTCCAGTGTTTGATACGGTTGTGGCATCTGTCCTATGATACGTAATTAAACCTGACTCGAATAGTGTCTGTGCTATGCGCATTGTCTCTGAGGAGCTTAATCTAAGATATATGCTCGCGTCCCTGAGCAATGAGTCGGTCGTATATGGTGGCGGTGGATGAACTGTCTCCAGCCTCTCTGTAGGGACCTCAACCTCTGCAAAAAGCTCACCACTATTCGCCTTCTCCTTTAGGTCTTCTAAATTCCTAGGCTCTATGAAGTCAATTCTTAACTCATTCTCAAGCCAAAAAGTGGCTACTGTTTTTTTCTTTTTCGCTTCTTCCACTCGCTCGATTATCCAGCCCAGCACTGGTGTCTGAACGCGCCCAGCTGAGAGGGTCTTTCTCCCAAATCTTTCCCATAATTTCCTACTTAGTTCAAAGCCGAGCCACCGATCCTCGATTCTTCTAACGGTCTGCGAGTCAACTAATGAAATTCTAATCCGTTCCGGCTGAGTTAGAGAGCTTCTAAGGGCTTTACGTGTAACTTCGTGGAATACAAGACGCATAATATTACTGTTATATGGATAAAGGTTGCAATAGAGGTCATAGCCGATCTTCTCACCCTCAGCGTCAGGATCAGTAGCTATCAGGACTTTATTCGCCTCCATTGCCAACTGCTTTAGCGAATCCATGATTTCTTTTTTCGAGAATACCTCTTCCGACCCGCATTCAGGACATTTATCATGATCTGTAAATTGTTCACCACACCTAAGACATCTCTTAACAAAAGTATAATTTGGAATGAACATTTTTCCTTGAATATTTATTCCGTGAAATCCATACATCGTCGTTAAATCAAATATGTGTCCTTGACAAGCCGCAATTGTTAGAACCATCTCTCCGCTTAAAGATTCATAGACTGTTAAGGCCCCGATTCTCCTACGTACGGGTCTCCCGAAAAATGTAGCAATTGTCCTTGCCTTTGTGGGAGATTCAACGATCATCAATGCAGACTTAATGATATCTAACTCCTCAGCCTTGAATTCTCCCTTTCTAATGCTTATTATTTTTCTTCTATCTTCGTCTACCTTTTCAAACTCTTTTGCAGCTATACTTTCTGAGTAATCAATAATTGATTCATCTTCGTAAACTAACTTGACACGCTTTAGCAATCCATGTAGTGCTTTTTCATCATCTACTATGATGAATGATATTCCTTTACTTATTCCCCCTGCGTAAAGTCTTGATGTTCTACCGGAGGCTTGAATAAAACCATCAACGTCTGGAATAATTAGTCTATACTCGTCTTTGAGAGCTTTAATGTAGATATCAGCGCGCTCAGATAGTGTTTTTACCCTATCCTCAGTAAGCAACTCTTGAATTAACTTCCTAGCTTCTTTGACGGCCTGAAGGACAAAGGCTTCAAATCCACTTAGCTCAGCCCCATTATTTATTGCCTCACGGACTTTTTCAATAACTTCTGAATGAGTTGGCACGGTTTTGGAGAGCATCGCTACGATCCGTTGAACTTCTGTTGATAACGGGTCATCAATTAGTGGGGAGATGTTTCGCAGAAGAGTTAAGAGCTTAGCTGGATCATATTCATCTTTGGATATTCTGATCTCTCTTCTCGGGACTCCGGCAAATATAACGTACCGAATATTCTCTGGGAGGTCTATTCCTCTTGCCAGAGGGCTCCTATTACTTGCAACCCCGATAAGTGCCTGGTAATGTCCATTAGTGAATAAGCTAATCATTTTTGGATTCATTTTGGAATATGCATGTACAGGGATTTTCTTTTCATTTAAATACTCAGAGAGCCTCAATGCATAACTAGTCCCCTGGATTTGGGGGACAAAAATTAGACATCCACTACCATATTTTTTAATCAAGCTGTATACTTCTTCTTCAATAGTTTTAGATGGCCTTATGACGAAGTTCGTTATATTTCTAACGAATTCGAAGCTGTATCCGGGCTGAAAACCAAAGAGGTACCGAAATAGCTGCATGCGTTTTGTCCTTATGCCACGTAGAGTCGCACCAGAGACTACTAAGATTTTGCCCCTAGTTTCATCATAATTCTGCATCGATTCCTCAAGCATATCTAGTTCGTCTATTTCTCCCTCTGTGGGTCTCTTCTTTCTCCTAATCTCAATTATGCGCATTACCTTATCAATAATTTCAGGCTCATATCCCATAAGCATAACAACTTTATCAATATTTTTTGGACTCTTAAGAAATGAATCAACATCGTCAACAAAAATAAAACTAAAATTGTTATGTTTTAGTATCTCAAACCTGCTGTAAAGAAATCTATCAGTCGTTATTAGTATGTCGAACTCGCCTTTCCTTACCCTATCTAGTATCTCCTCACTATCTTTCTTAGGCATGCCGGAGTAATAGCCTATTACTACCGGTTTCTTTCCCTCTAGCTTTTCGAGAAACATATTTGCCTTGTCTAGGAAATGCTGTACAAGTAGGCTACTTGGAACTATGAAGTAGCTCTTCTGACCCTTAATGGCCAAATATATGCACATGATTAAGCCGAAAATCGACTTCCCCATACCAGTAGGCGCAACGATCGAGAAACTCCTGCCCAGATAGACACGTCTTGCCCACGTCTCCTGAAGCGACCATGGATATGACCCCACTAATCTTTTGAAGAATTCCTTGAACTCGTTAATCCATATACTAACCTCTAGGGGCTGCTTGATTTTCATCAGCGTACCCTTACTGCTTAACTTTTCATAGAGCTCGAACCTGTCCATCACTTGCTCCGAGAGGCATTCTCTGCAGACGCCATTTGCCAATAGTTCATTATCAGTAATGTCGCCGCCACAATTCGGACAACAACCAATGTAGGTCGCTCTAATCTCCGTAGACTTCACAGATTACGTTATTTAAGAAGCAAGTAAAAAATATAAAGAGAAGAATTGTCAGAGTGGCATAAATATCTAACGAGGTGTCTGCTTCCTCTCAATCCTATTCCTAGCGGTGGACATAACTGGGCTGGCATAGCGGCAATAATAACATCTAGCAAAGAAGCACTGTTAGTGAAGAGAGCAGTCAGGCCCGGTGATCCCTGGAGTGGCGACTGGGCGATGCCTGGTGGAAGATGGAGAGATGGGGATACTAATCTCTATGAATGTATTAGGAGAGAAGTCTTGGAAGAGACATCGATAGATATTTCTATGCTTGAGGCACTCGGCTGGTTGCCTGAAAGATCGCCGCGTGTCAGACCGGAGCTGAAGATTATGCCCCTAGTATTATTGACAAATAGTCGATTAAGCGTGATTTTGAATGATGAACTAACGGATTATTGTTGGGCCTCTCTTCAAAAGCTTGTATATGAGAAAAGGGTTGTAAATACGCCGAGGGGAGAAATATTAACAGATGTCTACTTACTTAGTGGAGGTGAGTTTGTCTGGGGATTAACAGCTCGAATTATTCAAGAGATAACTAACTGCATTCAGTTATGATTTAGGAATTAGTCTGAAGGATTTTGGTTCTATGTATCCATACGTAGTTTTCCAGACCACATTGTAATCAGATATTATGATTCGTTTACTGAAAAGTGGGCAGTCTAATACAAGTGTCTCATATTCACCACCCTCACCTCCAGGATTGAATCCATAATTGTTTGAGGCGTCTATGAGTTCTTTCACAGCCTGTCGGTCGATTATTCTTCCGAGCCACTCTCGTCCTAATCCATATGCATTTACAGAAGTTATCATGACCTCGTAACCCCTACTTATGATCTCATCTAGTATAGCTGTGCCAGATGACCCCCAGTTAGGTGAGACGTGGCTTAGTGAATATTCTCTGCATATATGATCTATCCTTTTCTTCTGATAATTACTGATTATCGAGCCGCTCAGTATGCCGTTTACTCGATATTTAGCTATGATTTTCTTTATTGAGTGCATCAATTCAGTGTACTCTATTTCTTTTTCACCACTAACTTCAATGAATAAATGTGGTATTCTCATTGCTTCTGCCTGAAGTGGAGTTATGGATAGACACACTGTGTGAAACATCCATGAGTCGAGTCTTTTTGGCTTAATGGTCAGCAGACATGCAACTTCATGCCCAGTTTCTAATGCCTTCTCCACTGCAAGAGTCGAGTCCTTACCACCTGAAAAGAGTGCTAATAACCTCACTGGCGATCATCTCTATATCCAGCATTATAACTCTTATATTCCTATATTTGTTAAACTGAGTGATGAGGGATGTATAGAATCGCGATTATTAGGGGTGATGGGATAGGGCCCACAATAATGGGAGAGACGCTCAGAGTTTTAAGCTTCATCTCTGATAGGCTTGGTTTAAACATTGATTTTTTAGAGGCCCCAGCAGGCGATAAGGCCCTGAGAGATTACGGCACACCATTACCCAGTGAAACACTCTCGGTAATTGAGAAGTCTGATGCGTGTTTAAAGGGCCCAGTCGGAGAGACTGCAAAGGACGTAATTGTCTATCTTAGGAGAAGATTCGATCTCTACGCAAACTTGCGTCCTGCTAAGA
>Ga0105162_1000557_pt1 | contig 24121 bp, 20 predicted proteins | sample JNZ201metaG_FD_81532 | JGI IMG/M metagenome (GOLD analysis project Ga0105162, IMG submission 81532) | Hot spring microbial communities from Jinze hot spring, China to study Microbial Dark Matter (Phase II) - JNZ 20120812A | ecosystem: Environmental > Aquatic > Thermal springs > Hot (42-90C) >...
CACGCAACAATGCATCTTCTTTATGCAAGATTTATAACAAAAGCATTAAGGGATGCGGGGCATCTTGAATTTGACGAGCCATTTTTGAGTTTGTATCATCAAGGGACGATTACAAATAAAGGCGCTAAAATGTCAAAGAGCAAGGGAAATGTCGTAAACCCCGATGACTTCGTAAGTAGATACGGTTCTGATGTTTTTAGATTGTATCTTATGTTTATGGGAAGATACGATGAGGGTGGGGATTGGAGCGATGAAGGTATAAACGGAATGTGGAGGTTTGTTAATAGAGTTTATAACTTCGTCCTTGAAAATAAAGATTTGTTAAGAAGTGTAAAGCCGAAAGATAGATATAAAATTGAGGAACTTGGGGATTATGCAAAGTCAATTTACAGAAAAACGCACAGGACGATAAAGAAGGTCACAAATGACATTGATACTTTTAACTTCAACACCGCAATCGCTTCACTTATGGAACTTTTCAATCTTTTGTCTGAATTTGATCAAAATCTTTATGATGATCTGACGAAGGAAGTTTTCGCTCATTGTGTTAAGAGATTTATCATAATGCTTGGACCACTTGCACCGCATCTTGCGGAGGAGTTGTGGGAAATTTCGGGAGAAAGTGAGAGTTTATTCATCGGCAGTAAATGGGTTGAGCCAGATGAAGAAGCATTGACAGAAGAAGAAGTTACGATCGTGGCACAGGTGAATGGCAAAGTCAGAGCAAGGATTAAAGTCCCCGTTGACCTTGATGATGAAACATTGAAAAATATCGTTTTAAGCGATGCGAGTGTTCAAAAGTATTTGAGCGGGAAGAAAATATCAAAAATTGTCGTCGTGAAAAATAAACTTGTGAGCATTGCTTGTGAGGATTAAAATTTTCTTCTTTATCGCTCTGTTGTTCTTTTCACTTGGATGTAAATCAAAAGTGAAAAAAATCCTAATAACTCACGGTATATCATCCGTCTCTTACGCTTATTTTATTTCACAGAAAGATTCGCTTCCGTCAATTTATGCTGTTAATCTTTCTGATTACAAAGTTGAAAAAGTTTTGCCTGATACATTTGGTGCGGTGTGGGAAATAAAATTTTCTCCATCTGGGAATGTCGCTCTTTTTAAAACCGCTGACTTTGAAGGAACAGTTGGTGCTGGATTTCATCTCATAAAAAATCCGAAAATTTATCTTTTTGATGTCGCAAGTGGTGAAGTTGCGCTTCTCAAAACATTTGATGACTCGTGGGGTGTTAAGATAAGATGGCTCAACAACGATACGGTTGAAGTTTACAGAATAAGCGGAGGTTATCAAACGAATGAAAATTTCAAATTTGAAATTTATGGATTTGATCCAGATGGTAATTTGCTTTACGCTAAAAAAGAAGAATACGATTGGAGGAAAGGCGAATTCCCGCCGGAAAATGTACCTGATTTAAAATTAAATTCGCCAGATGGAAAATTTAGAGTTGAGATAAAAGATGACTCTCTTATTGGTGTGAAAAGAATTTATCTCGTTGACGAGTTGAATAGGTTTGAAATTTTTGAGACGAGATGGAAAATTGAACATTTGGAGTGGAGTTCAGATGGTGTATATTTAGTTTTCAATGTTGTGAATATAACGCCTGAGGCAGTTGAGGAAAGAAATGTTAAAACAGGGGAACTTTACTATTTCAATGTTGCGAAAAGAAATCTCTACAAAATAAGTTCTGGCAGTGGATTTTTCAATTTCAGATTTATAAACGACACGCAGATAATTTTTGACAAAGGATTTGAAAATGACTCGGAAATTTATCTCTACGATCTTTATGAGCAAAAGATAAAGCGAATTACCGATAATGATTATCCTGATGGTGTGTCCGTGATTCCAAAAATTCTGGGGTTTGAAGCTTGATTATGGAAAAGACAAGAAAGACATTGTCCGTTGCGATAATTGCTGGGAATGAGGAGAAGAACATCGGAGATTGTCTTGAAAGTGTTAAATGGGCTGATGAAATAATTGTTGTTGATTCCGAAAGCAAGGATAAAACAGTTGAGATAGCACGAAGATATACCGATAAAGTTTTCATAAGAAAATGGGAAGGATACGCACCACAAAAACAGTTTGCAATTGAACAAGCAAGCTGTGATTGGATTTTGAGTTTGGATGCGGATGAAAGAGTTTCGCCTGAATTAAGGGAAGAAATTGAAAAAATTCTTGAAAATGAAACTGAATATGATGGTTTTTATATTCCGAGGAGAAATTTTTTCCTTGGGAAATGGATAAAGTCGTGTGGCTGGTATCCAAATTATCAACTTCGTCTTTTTAAAAGAGGCAAGGCAAGGGTTACGCAGAGAAAAGTTCACGAAGGTTTTGTGGTTGATGGAAAAGTTGGCTATTTGAAAGGAGATATAATTCATTTCACACATCCGACTTTGAAAGAAACGCTTGCAAAGATAAATGAATATTCAAGTTTAAGCGCAGAAGAAAAAGCACATAGAAAGAAAGTAAAATCTTATGATTTAATCCTTCATCCGCTTGCAGCTTTTTTGAGCCATTACATTATCAAAAGAGGCTTTAAGGATGGAGTTTATGGTTTGATGGTTTCGCTTATCCACGCTATGACGAATATGCAAACTTATATGAAAATTTGGGAGATTCAAAATGTCGGAAAAGACGAAGAAAAATTCGGAAAGTAATTTGAAAGTTTTCATAAGGGTTTTGAAGTATGTGAAACCTTATTGGAGACAGCTTAGTTTATCCGTTTTTTTTACGATTTTGTTCTCAATTTTTAGCGGTGTCTCAATTTATCTTGCAATTCCTTTACTTGAGACGCTTTTTTCCCAAGATTATATTTCAGCATTGAACAGGTTGGGGGGTTCAGGTGGATTTCTCGGAAATTTGAAACAGGAATTTTTCGGTTTTCTATTTCGCTATGTTTTCTCAGGGACACATTCAGAGGCGCTTATAAAAATTTGCATCGTTATAATCATTGCTTTCTTCTTGAAAAATTTATCAGGTTATCTTCAAGCATATTTCATGGCTTATGTTGAGCAGGGACTTGTGAAGGATATAAGAAATGAACTTTACAAACATCTTCACACGCTTTCGCTTGGTTATTTTTCTTCCGAAAGGACGGGGAATTTGATCTCAAGGATAACAAATGATGTTATGATAATTAACACTGGAATATCCGCAACATTTTTGAATCTTGTGAGAGAACCGCTTTTGATAATTGTTTTTCTTGGAATTGCGATTTCTTTGAGCTGGAAACTTACTTTGATCTCTCTTCTTGTTTTTCCGTTTGCGCTTTACTTTATAAGCAAGCTCGGGATAAGATTGCACAAGGAAAGCAGAGTTTCACAAGAGAGAATGGCTGATATAACCTCTGTTTTACAGGAGACAATTACGGGGGCAAAGGTTGTTAAGGCGTTCGGAATGGAGGAGTTTGAGAATAAAAAATTTCAAAGAGAGACATGGAGATATTTTAAATCGCTTCTTAAAATCACAAGGATAAGAAATCTCGCAAGTCCGATAACGGAGTTTTTAAGTGTTATAGCTGGTGTTGTTATAATCTGGTATGGCGGAATGCAAGTTCTTGATCTTGGGACGATGAGGGCAAGTGAGTTTTTGACTTTTCTAATAGCGATATTTCAAATCATGCCACCAGTGAAAGAGCTGACAAATGTAAATAACCGAATTCAGGAGTCAACAGCAGCAGCCAAGCGTGTTTTTGAAATACTTGACATTGAGCCCGAAATCAAAGAAGCAGAAAATGCAGTTGAATTGAAAGAATTTAAAAACGAGATAGTTTTTGAAAATGTCTGGTTTGCATACAACGGACAGAAGAATGGTGATTTTGTCCTGAAAGATATAAATCTTATCGTCAAGAAAGGGGAAATACTCGCAATCGTTGGACCAAGCGGAGCGGGGAAATCAACACTCGTTGATTTAATACCAAGATTTTACGACCCGACGAAAGGAAGAATTTTAATTGATGGAATTGACTTGAAAATGTTGAAGATCAAATCGCTTCGTGATAAAATTGGAATTGTGACGCAAGAGACGATTTTATTTAACGATACCGTAAGGAATAACATTGCTTATGGACTTGAAGATTGTCCGATGGAGAAAATAATTGAAGCAGCGATTGCAGCTAATGCGCACGATTTCATAATGCAACTTCCTGACGGATACGATACTGTAATTGGTGAAAGGGGGACGAAGTTATCTGGCGGACAGAGACAGAGAATATCCATTGCAAGAGCGCTTTTGAAAAATCCACCAATTTTAATCCTTGACGAAGCAACGAGCAATCTTGACGCTGAATCTGAAATACTTGTTCAAGAGGCAATTGAAAGATTAATGAAAAATAGAACTGTCTTTGTGATCGCACATCGTCTTTCAACGATACGGAATGCTGATAGAATAATCGTCCTTGAAAATGGCAGAATAGTTCAGGAAGGAAAGCACGAAGAATTGATAAAACAGGACGGGCTTTACAGAAAACTTTACGAGATGCAGTTTAACCTTCAAAAATTAACGGATGATGTAGATTGAAAATAAGCGTCAAAAACTATGATTTGCTGATTTACATATTTCTTGCGCTACAAATTGTGAGCGTTTTCTTTTCAATTGCGGTTTCTTCAATTGCTTTTGCTTTTGCTGGTTTATTTTTTCTTTTGAAAATTTTTTCAAATCGTGATGAGATTAAAAATTTGAAAACGACGCTTGACTTGTTTTTTCTTGGTTTCATCGCTGTTGAAATTTTAAGCGCTCTTCTTTCGGATTATAAATCCGAAGCATTTTATCACGCAAGACGAATTTTTCTGATTTTGGTTTTTTATATGGCTATTTCAGTTTTTAAAGATTTTAAGCGAATTCAAAACATTTTGCTCGCAATTGGGATAGTTTCAGCGATAGTTTCGGTTATTGAACTTATTGTTTATTATTTGAGAATTGACATCGTCTGGCTTGGTGTGTTTCAGATTTCAATGACCGCTGGCGAGTTGAAGATGATAACACTTCTTCTTTTGTTTCCGCTTTATCTTGACAGAGATATTTCGTTTAAAAGGCGTGCTTTAATTCTTATTTTGATGTCGCCAACTTATCTAACATTTCTTTTAACTTTCGTAAGAAGTGCATGGTTTGGTTTTTCAATTGGTTTGCTTGTGATTGTGCTTTTAAGATACAGATATTTTTTCCCAGGATGGGTTTTTCTTGTGGCGGTTTTTTATCTTTTCTTTCCGTTAAAGTATAAATATGAGCATCTTTCGGAGGTTACAAGATCTGAGACAACGGTTGCAAGATATATGATGTGGAAGACGGGACTAAAAATGTTTTCACAAAGACCTTTGCTTGGATATGGAGATATTGACCTTTATAAAATTTATGTTAAGTTCCGACCGAATCCTGCTCCTGACGAAAGACACGGACATCTGCACAATAATTTCATAATGTGGCTTGTTTTATTTGGCATCGCTGGGTTTTTAATTTTGAGCGGACTTTTTGTGAGAATTTTAATTGATTTCTTCGTTCTTTTCAAAAATGTTAATTCAATTCCAATCGTTCGTGATATTGTTCTTGCTGGAATTGGTGTTTTCTTTGCTTTTAATGTGAGTGGGTTTTTTGAATGGAGTTTTGGCGATGCGGAAATTATGACGCTTTTTTGGTTTATCTGCGGACTTGTTTATTCTGTAAATAAAATTCTCAAAAATCAAAATGTCCCAGCTTAAGATATTTTTCGTGATGTCTTCCATAAGCTGGGGTGGACTTGAGATGAACATTTTAAAACTTGCGTGCAAGCTCAGAGAGAAAGGACACACGATAATAATCGCCTGTAACCCAGAAGGAAGATTATTTCAACAGGCGAAGGAAAGTTTTGATGTTGTTGAATTCGGAAGTGAGTTTAAAAACGATTTTAAATCGGTGCGAAAAATTTTGAAGCGAGATAAATTTGATGTGATTCATATTTTCAGGTCTGGTGATGTAAATAAGATGATTCTGTCTCTATTTGGGAATTATCATAAATCTGTTTTGATATTTGATCCTCAAATTGGCGTCGGCGTTAAAAAGAAAGACCCATTTCATAAATTCATCTATCAAAAACTTGACGCAGTGATTGCGATATCAAAAGATGTTGCAGATGGATTTATAAGAAATTTGCCTGTTAAGATGGAAAAGGTGCGAGTTATTCATCTGGGTGTTGATGTTGAAAAGTTCAAGTTTAGGAAGGATGGAAGGGAAAGAATAAGAGGTGAATTTAATCTCGGTGATGATATTGTTCTTGGCGTTGTGAGTCGCTTCAGCCCCGGGAAAGGTCACGAGGAATTGTTCAGAGCTTTTAAAATTTTAAATCAAGAGTTTAAAAATTTGAAGCTGTTGATTGTCGGTGAGCCGACGGTCGGAGAGATTGATTATTTCAGTAATTTGAAAAATCTTGAGAAAGAACTTGGAATTGGGGAAAGCACGATATGGACTGGATTTAGAAAAGATGTGCCAGATATTTTGTCGGCAATTGATATATTTGTTGCTCCTTCGCATGCAGAAGCGTTTGGGCTTTCACTTGTTGAAGCGATGGCGGTTGGTTTGCCTGTAGTTGCAACGAAAAATGCTGGATTTCTTGATATAATTGATGATGGCGTAAATGGTTTATTTTTTGAGAGAGGAAATCACATTGACCTTGCTGAGAAGATAGAAATGTTGATAAAGGATAAAACACTTGCGAAACGGCTTGGCGAAAAAGCAAGTGAGACCGCACGAGAAAAATTTAGTTTTGAAAAGTATGTTGATTCCGTTGAAAATCTTTATCTTGAACTTTTAAAGTCAAAACAAACGGAGGCAAGAGATGTTCAACATAGCAAGTCCTGAAGATATAAAGGCGGGCAAAGTTACAGATGTCTATTTTGAAAGGGCGATAAATGTTTTGAAAGAAAAGGGAGTGAATAAATATGTCAAAGCAGAGTTTGTTGTTAAGAAATTTCCGTCAAATTATCAATGGGGAGTTTTCGCTGGTCTTGATGAAGTTTTGAAACTTCTTGAAGGTTTGCCTGTAACTCTTAAGGCGATGCCAGAGGGAACGATTTTCAGAACGAATGAGCCGGTTATGACAATTGAAGGAATGTATCTTGATTTTGCAGTTTATGAAACCGCAATTCTCGGACTTATATGTCAAGCGTCGGGAATAGCAACAAAATCCGCAAGATGCAAACTTGCAGCTGGAGATAAAATTGTGGTTCATTTTGGGGCAAGGAGAATGCATCCAGCGATAACTCCTATGATTGACCGAAGTTCTTATATTGGTGGATGTGATGGGGTTGCAACTCCAATTGGAGCTAAACTTCTTGGGATTCCAGCAAGCGGGACGATGCCACATGCGATGATACTTTTGTTTGGAGACACGCTTGAAGCTGTGAAAGCATTTGATGAGGTCATTGATCCGAAAGTTCCAAGAATTGCTTTGATTGATACATTTGCTGATGAAAAATTTGAAGCGATACGAATTGCTGAAGCGCTTGGGGATAAACTTTATGGTGTTCGGCTTGATACGCCAAGCTCAAGGCGTGGGAATTTTCTCGCAATTTTGAAGGAAGTAAGATGGGAACTTGATTTGAGAGGTTTTAAGAATGTTAAGATATTTGTCAGTGGTGGAGTTGATGAGGAAATTATAAAGCAATTGAACGAAGTGGTTGATGCTTATGGAGTTGGGACGACGATTAGCAGTGCGCCAGTTCTTGATTTCGCTATGGATATAGTTGAAATTGAAGGTAAGCCGATAGCAAAGCGTGGAAAACTTTCTGGCGAAAAACAAGTTTATGTGAATGAAACAACTGGTGAAAGGATTATTTATCCAGCAAAAGAAAAATTTGAGAAGGAAGGTTTTAAACCGCTTCTTGAAACTGTGATTGAAAATGGGAAAATAATTAAGCCTACACCTGAACCATCGGAGATAAGAAATTATGTGTTGAAACAATTAAAAAACTTAACATTTTAAACATGGCAAAGAAAGTTTTCGCTCTTTTAATCATACCGTTAATTCTTCTGTCTCAAAATCAAAAGATTGAGAAAATCGGTCAAGCAGAATTTTACATTGCAAATGGCGAACTTGAAAAAGCAATTAAAATTTACTCTGAAATTTTCCATCAAGAGCCGACAGATTATAAAATCGCAAATCGCCTTGCTCAACTTTATTTGTGGACTGAAAACTTGCACGGTGCGATCTCTGTTTATGAAACTCTTTTAAATAACGGCGTCTCTGATTATGATGTCTTGACAAAACTTGGGCAATGGTATCTGTGGGACGGAAGACAAAGCGATGCAATTGCGGTTTATGAAAAACTCCTCCAAATCTATCCCGATAGTGTTAACTTTTATAAAACGCTCGCAAAACTTTACATCTGGAACAATCAATCTCAAAAGGCAATCCCTGTTTATGAAAAAATTCTTGAACTTGATCCATCTGACAAGGAAACGCTTGTTGAACTTGCACAGCAATATGTGTGGAACGATCAACAGTTGAAAGCGATACCGCTTTACAAAAAAATTGTTTTTCTATTTCCCGATAGTTTGAATTATCATTGGATGTTGTGTCAACTTCTTGTCTGGAACAATATGACAGACGAAGCGAAAAAAGAATTGCGAAGGTTTTTGCTCAAATTCCCAACGCATGCACGGGCGCTTGAACTTTCAATGCAGTTGAATTATTACTTGGGCGAGTGGGATGAAGCCAGAGAAAATGCGAAAAAACTTCTTGAGATTGAACCACGAAATCAAAATGCAAGAAAAATCCTTGATGAGATAAAATCGCAGTATTCTGATTTCGCCTTCGCAGAAGCGCAATGGTTCAGGGACACAAACAAATTGACGAGAATTGTTTATCCCATTGAATTTAAGTTTTATTTCAACAGATTTTTTGAGGCAAATCTCAATTTTCAAAGGGTTGAACTTGTGGATGATAGAGTTGGAGGGAGAATTTTTGGATATGGTGGTGTCGTCTTGTTTAAATATAATTTTTCAAGAGGAAATTATTTTGAACTTGGCTCTGGCGCATTTAAATATGGAGCAAATTTTTATCCTGTTTGGAAATTTACACTCGGTTTGAATTTATTTGACAGAATTTATCCGCAGTTCTCTTATAAAAGAACCGAGAACAGAGAAGGTGTTAAGGCGATTGAAAACAAAATTGAAATTGACAATTTCACGCTCACGATTTATAACCAAATTTTCAACAATCTCGGTTTAAGTTTCCTATTTGATTATGGAATTTATTCCGACGGAAATGCAAAGAAGACCTTTGGAAGTTATCTTAATCTGTTTTTGCGAAGAGAGAATCCGAGAATTTTATTCGTTGGGTTTTATGCGTTTGAGGACTTTGATTCAATCTATGCGAATTCAATTCCATACTGGACTCCAAATAATCTTTCCACTTATTGGATTGAGTTAAATGCTGAACAGGGGATTTTCAAGTTCATAACGCTTGGGGTTGCGGGTGCGATCGCAAAAAATCCGAAGTATCCAGCATCAACAAATTACAGGTTTTACGGGAAATTTACACTTGGAAGAGTTGAAATTTACGGGCTATATGAGAAATACGGTTCAACGGTCTATCATTACAGATTCTTCAGGGCTTATGCAAGGTTTAGGTTTTAAGTTTTTTGATTGAATGATTTGAGTTCTTGCGTTTATTAAGTTTTTTAAAAATGAGAAGCCCTATCAAAATCAAAGTTCCAAACGGCAAAAGAAGGATTAAAAGATATTTCCAATTTATCTTTCCATTTGTTTTCGGCTTTATTTCTTCTTCGGCGATGAAGTCGTCAAGATATTCAGACCTGTATCTTGGCTCGCTCATAAGTTTCTTGTGTTTGATTTTTTTGCATAAATTTAACAAAATTTTTCGCTTTTTTAAAGTGATTTGAATCAATCTTGCTTTTTCCAGTTTTAAGTTTTTGATTTTTGGGATGAAGTTTTTAAATTTTTTGTGAAGTTAACAACAAAAATGGAGAAAAATAGGAATGGCTGTTAGAGTTAATCCCACCGAAGTTCATAGCACACTTTCAAAGCACATACTCGTTGACGGATTTGAGATGGTTCTTGATCTAAAAAATAGTCAAGGCAGGCGTCTTGTTGATGCAAAAACTGGAAAATCATATCTTGATTTATTTTCTTTCTTTGCATCTTCGGCTCTTGGAATGAACCATCCAAAACTTCTTGAAAAAGATTTTCTTGAAAAATTAACACTCGTTGCAATTAACAAGCCAACTCTTTCAGATATTTATCCTGTTGAATATGCGGAATTCGTTGAGACATTTTTCAATCTTGCTGTTCCAGATTATTTCAAGTATGCGTTTTTCATTGAAGGTGGTGCTCCTGCGGTTGAGAATGCTTTAAAAGTTGCGTTTGATTGGAAGATGCAAAAAAATCTTGAGCGTGGATTTTATAAATCCGTTGAAGATGAGTCAAAGATGGTTGTCATACATTTTCGTCAGGCATTTCATGGACGCCTCGGTTATACGCTTTCATTGACGAATACAGACCCGATCAAGCATAAATACTTTCCGAAATTCAAATGGCCAAGGATTCACAATCCAGCGATAAAGTTTCCGTTGAATGAGGAGAACTTGAAGAAGGTTCAGGAGGAGGAACAACTTGCTTTGAATCAAATTAAAGATGCGATAAAGGAATACGGTCATAATATAGCAGCACTTATAATTGAGCCAATTCAGGCTGAAGGTGGAGATAACCATTTCAGGAAAGAATTTCTCGTTGCTTTGCGTGAGATTTGCGATGAAAATGAGATTATGTATATAATGGATGAGGTGCAGACAGGCGTTGGATTAACAGGAAAGATGTGGGCACATGAACATTTTGTTAAACCCGATATAATTGCATTTGGGAAGAAAACTCAAGTTTGTGGAATTCTCGTTGGTGAAAGAGTTGATGAAGTTAAAGATAATGTTTTCCATGTTTCAAGCAGGATAAATTCAACATTTGGTGGAAATTTAACAGATATGGTCAGGTTTGGGAAAATTCTTGAAGTCATACACGAGGAGAATTTGCTTGAAAATGCACGTGTGGTTGGCGAACATTTGCTTAATGGATTGATTGAGTTGCAGAGTGAGTTTCCAGAGTTTATTTCAAATGCACGCGGTCGTGGGTTGATGTGTGCGTTTGATTTGCCAGATGCGGAGTTTAGAAAGAAGTTTTTGAGAAAGGTTTATGAAAATGGTGCAGTTATGATAGGTTGCGGAGAAAGGACGATAAGATTTAGACCACCGCTTACCATCACGAAAGAAGAAGTTGATGAGGGAATTGAGATAATTAGAAAATCCTTGAATGAAATGAAGGATTAAATTTTGTGTTTTGAGCAAGTGTTAATTTTTGTGCATAATTTTTACAAAAATTTTTTTGATAGCCCCCACCTTTTTACTTTAACGGTGGGGGTTAATTATAATTGTCCCTCTTGACATTTGGATTATAAGTTTTTATATTTGAAGCAAGAGTTTGTTGCGCCCGCACCTTGGAGTGAATTTCAAAACTAAAAAAGTGGAGGTTTTATGGAAGAAGTTAAGAAAAGATCCGCAGGTGTCTCAAAAGACACCGCAGTTGAAATTACGCAAAGCGATAAATTAATCGCAGATAAATCTTTAAAAAGGGGGTTAAAATTTCGCCGATTCTTCACCAAGCCGGGGATTCATCCGTTTGATGAAATAATCTGGGAGAGAAGAAATGCAGTTATAACGAATGAAAAGGGGGAGGTTGTCTTTGAGCAAAAAGATGTTGAAGTTCCGGCATCGTGGTCAATGCTTGCAACGAATATAGTTGTGTCAAAATATTTTCACGGTCAAATCGGGACTCCGGAAAGAGAATACAGCGTGAAGCAATTGATTGAAAGGGTAGCAAGGACGATAACAAATTGGGGAATAAAAGATGGTTATTTTGCAAGCGATGAAGATGCGGAGATTTTTTATAACGAGCTTGTTTATCTTCTCGTAAATCAATATGGTTCGTTCAATTCTCCCGTCTGGTTTAATGTTGGGGTTGAAGAAAGACCACAAGCATCTGCTTGCTTTATAAATTCAGTGCAAGATACGATGGAATCAATTCTTGAACTTGCGAAGACTGAGGGGATGCTTTTTAAATATGGCTCTGGGACAGGAACGAATTTTTCAACGCTTCGCTCATCTAAAGAAAAACTTTCTGGTGGCGGAGTCGCAAGCGGTCCTGTCTCATTTATGCGTGGATTTGATGCCTTTGCTGGTGTAATTAAAAGCGGTGGAAAGACAAGAAGAGCTGCTAAAATGGTGATTTTAAATGTTGATCATCCTGACATAATTGATTTCATAAAGTCAAAAGCTGAAGAAGAAAAGAAAGCGCATATTTTGATAAAAGCAGGTTATGATCCCGGGTTTAATGTCCCAGGAGGTGCTTATGACTCTGTTCAATTCCAAAACGCAAATCACTCTGTAAGAGTTACTGATGAGTTTATGAGAGCAGTTCTTGAAGATAGAGAATGGCATACAAGATATGTCACAACTGGTGAAATATGCGATACATACAGGGCAAGAGATATTATGAGAATGATTGCTGAGGCAGCGTGGCTTTGCGGAGATCCCGGGATGCAATTTGACACAACTATAAACAGCTGGCATACATGTCCAAACACAGGAAGGATAAATGCAAGCAATCCATGTTCAGAATTTATGTTCCTTGATGATACTGCTTGCAATCTTGCTTCTTTGAACTTAATGAAATTTAGAAATGAAGATGGGACATTTAACACAGAAGCATTTCGGCACGCAGTTGATGTTTTCATCACCGCACAGGAGATAATAGTTGACAATGCAAGTTATCCGACGAAAGCGATTGAAAGAAACAGCCATGATTATAGACCGCTTGGTCTTGGATATGCAAATCTTGGGGCTTTGCTTATGTCACTTGGCTTGCCTTATGATAGCGATGAAGCAAGAGCTTACGCTGGCGCTATAACTGCAATTATGACTGGCGAAGCATATAGACAATCTGCGTTGATTGCGAAGGAAATTGGTCCTTTTAGAGGGTTTGAGCTTAACCGTGAACCAATGCTTGGGGTCATAAGAAAGCATATGTCTTATGTTGATAAAATTGACAAAAGTTTAATTCCAGAGGAATTGTTTGAAGAAGCGAAAAAGGTCTGGAAAGAAGCATATGATCTGGGGCAAAAATATGGATATAGAAATTCACAAGTTACCGTGCTTGCTCCGACAGGAACGATTGGATTTATGATGGATTGTGATACGACGGGAATTGAGCCGGATATTGCACTTGTTAAGTATAAAAAACTTGTTGGCGGTGGATTTTTGAAAATAGTTAATAACACGGTTCCGCTTGCGCTTAAAAAACTTGGATATAACGAAAAACAGATCAAGGAAATAGTTGATTACATTGACAAAAATGATACAATTGAAGGTGCGCCTCATTTGAAACCCGAACATCTTCCGGTTTTTGATTGTGCCTTTAAACCAGCAAAAGGTAAAAGATTTATTCACTATATGGGACATGTTAAGATGATGGCAGCAGTTCAGCCGTTTATTTCTGGTGCGATTTCAAAAACTGTTAACATGCCAAATGATGTCACCATTGATGATGTTATGCAACTTTATATTGATGCGTGGAAAATGGGGCTTAAAGCGATCGCCATATATCGTGATGGTAGCAAAGGAACACAACCACTTTCAACGAGCATAGAAGATAAAAAAGAAGAAACAAAGAAAGTTGAATTTAAACCCGTTCGCCGTCGTCTCCCAGATGAAAGAAAATCAATCACTCACAAATTCAGCGTCGCTGGTCACGAAGGATATATAACCGTTGGAATGTATCCGGATGGAACGCCGGGTGAAATTTTCATAACTATGAGCAAAGAAGGTTCAACTTTGAGTGGTTTAATGGATGCATTTGCAACTGCAATTTCTCTTGCGCTTCAATATGGTGTGCCTTTGAAAGTTCTTGTTGATAAGTTCAGTCATATGAGATTTGAACCGAGCGGTTTCACGAACAATCCAGATATACCAATCGCAAAATCAATAATTGATTACATCTTCAGATGGCTTGGGAAAAAGTTTTTAACACCTGATGAACAACCGAGCAGTGTTGATTACACCGACATTCTCAATGGCGTTTATTCTTCCCAATCTGAAATTGTTAAGATAAAAAGCGAGGCGCTTGAAAAATATGAGAAGCAAATTTTTGAGTCGCAATCCGATGCTCCACCTTGTCCGAGTTGTGGGACTATAATGCAAAGGTCTGGGTCTTGCTATGTCTGCCCGAATTGTGGAACAACAAGCGGTTGCTCATAAAAATTAACCATGGGGCATCTTTTTGATGCCCCATTTTTTTTAAAATCAAAAAGAACCTGAAAAATGCGTAAGATGATAATTGCCGGAAACTGGAAAATGAACAAGGACATAAAAGAAACCTTTGATTTTCTCCTGCCTTTGAAAAACAATCTCATCGGTCAAAATCTTTCGGTTGAAGTTGTAGTTTGCCCGCCGTTTACATCTCTTTTCGTTGCATCCGAGATGTTGAAAGAGACAAACATTAAACTTGGCGCTCAAAATGTATTTTACGAGGTTGAAGGAGCTTACACAGGTGAAATTTCGCCAAAAATGTTAAAGTCCGTAAAATGTGAGTATGTTATAATTGGTCATTCGGAAAGAAGGAAATACTTTTATGAGACAGATGAAATCGTGAATAAAAAAGTGAAAAAGGCAATTGAATTCGGCTTGAAGCCGATAATTTGCGTTGGTGAGACGCTTGAAGAAAGGGAAAAAGGAATTACTTTTAATGTGCTTGAAAGACAAGTTAAAGGTGCTTTTGAAGGTTTAAGTTCTGATCAGATTAAAGAAGTCGTAATCGCATATGAGCCAGTTTGGGCAATTGGGACGGGGAGAAATGCAACACCAGAGCAGGCACAGGAAGCTCAAAAATTTATTCGTGAACTTGTAGCGGAATTGTTTAATGATGAAGTTGCACAAAACTTAACAATTCAATATGGTGGTAGCGTCACACCTGAAAATGCATATTCACTTCTTTCACAGCCAGATGTTGATGGTGCGCTCGTTGGTGGTGCAAGTTTGAAGGTTGATTCTTTCCTTAAAATTATAAAAGCAGGTGAAACTGCTTCACTTGAAAAGAGAAATTAAGTCATTTCTTTGTCTGCGGTCTTATGATAAGAACTGGACAGGTTGCTTTGCGTATAACTTTTTCAGCAGTGCTACCAAATAGAAGATGTTCAACCCCTGTATGACCGTGTGAACCTATGACAATTAAATCAACGGATTCACTCTTTGCGGTCTCAATTATCTCCGCATAAGGTTTCCCAAGTTTTACCTCGCCCCTTATGTTATATTTATCTTTTAAACTGTTGACGATTTCTTTTATTTTTTCTTCCGACTTTTCAAGCAATTCGCTCTCAATTGATGGAATGTTTACCTGTCCCATCGTAAGGTCTGCGACGAAAACGACAGGTTCAACGACATTTAAAAGTATAAGTTCAGCGTTAAACTTTTCTGCAAAAAGTTTTGCATATTCAAGCGCAAAAAGCGAATGTTCCGAAAAATCAACTGGAATTAAAATTTTCTTTATCTCATTCATTTGCTCTTAACTGTTGATTTTGTTTCTTCAAGGATTGATTTTAAAGATTCAAGTTCTGTTTTTAAAAGTGTGACCTCTTGATTTGTTCTTCTCAATCTTTCGGCAATTATCTGGGCGAGTTTAAGGACGATTTTAATCCCGAGTTTTGGATGTCGTTCAATAATTTCAAAAAGGTCTGGTCTAAAAAAGCCAATTATTTGACAGTCGGTTTTGCAAATTGCCGATGCCGAGCGTGGCGATTCGTCTATAAGCGCAATCTCTCCAAAGAAATCACCATCTTTTAAAATCGCAAGGTCTTTCTTATTTCCATCTGGATCGGTGTATTGAATTAAAACCTCTCCTTCTTGAATTATATACATTCCGAGCCCTGGGTCACCCTGATAAAAAATGTATTCCCCCTTTTTGTATTCACGCTTGTGGACAATTGAAGCAAGCAATGTAATTTCTTTCGGCTCAAGATGTGAAAAAGCAGGAACTTCTTTTAAAATTACTTCAACCTCCTCATCTCGTTTCCTTTTCCCCTTGAATATGTTTGACCAAAATGTGTCCTTGGTTTCCATTTTAAACCTTTGTCTTAATTTTTAATTTAAGTTAAAAAATTGGTTTGAAAAAAGCAATGGCTTTGGTATTACAGAAACTTTGTCCCAAAATTGTTTAATTTTGCTCTATCATCCCCGCCAAAGAGCATTTTTGCCACATTTATCTTTGTCCTTACTTAAAAATACGCATTTAAAATCAATAAATTTTGACGAAAATTTTGGCATAATGATTGATGATTAGTTTATAGAAACAACAAAAGTCCAAGTAAGATGAAGAAGATTCTCGTTGTGGATGCGGACGAATCAATGAGAAATTTACTGATAAAATTTCTCAATCGTGAAGGATTTCAGGTTTCCGTTGCAGGCACTGGTAAAGAAGCAGGAGAAAAATTGGCTCATGAAAAATTTGACATCGTCATAATTGATGAGAATATATATAAGCAAAACCAGTTTGACATAAAACATCTCGTTGCTGAAATAATGCCAAAGGCAAAGGTGATTTATATTTCACCTTTTTATGCTTTGAGTGAAGAACTTGACCTTGAAGATGAGCGAGTTGTGAAGTGTGGAGATAAACTTTTCAGGATATCCGAATTAAAAAATTTGATAAATGAAATCAAGGAAATATCACCTTAATACACACTTTCGGGAAAGCACCTTGCCACATCCAAAATTAAATTTACAAAGCACCTATGATTAAAAGATGTTTTAAATTTGCGTTTTTGCTTTTAATAATGTTTTCAATCAAAGTTTTTTCACAGACGAACGCAGATTGTTTTTCCTGCCACGATGATAAAACTCTCACGATGGAGAAATATGGGAAAGTGATTTCTCTATATGTTAATCCAGCAAAATTTGATAATTCTTTGCACGGCTCGTTAAGTTGCATTGATTGTCATCGTGATTTTAACCCAGAAGAAATTCCTCATAAAGAGAAAATTGAGCCAGTTGATTGCTCGTCCTGTCATAGCGAAGAAGTTGCGGGTTTTAAATCAAGCAAGCATTTTTCAAAAATTAAGTGCGAATCTTGTCACGGAAATATACACGAACTTGTCAAGACAAAGCGTTTGGATTTTGTTGATAAATGTTCGGGATGTCATAAAAGTGAGTTTGAAGATTTTAAAACAAGTGTGCATTATAAATTTAAAAATGGCGCTGATTGCATATCCTGCCACGGGTATCACTCAATAAAATTTGCATCGTCAGATGTTTGTTTGAAATGTCACAGCGATAAAAGAATCGTTCATCAGAAGCAGGAATTTGTTTTGAAGTATAAGGAAAGCATCCACGGGCAATATATCAAATGTTCAGATTGTCACACAGGGCATAAAATTTTAAGGTCAAATGATCCAAGATCAACTGTTGCAAAAGTTAATGTCGCAAATACATGTGCGAAATGTCATAAACAAGTTTCAGATAGTTATTTTGAGTCCGAACACGGTAAAACATTTTTAAGTGGTTTTGAAAGCGCACCTACATGCACGGATTGTCACGGTGAGCACGATATAATGAGAGTCACAAGCAGTAAATCAAAGATAAGCAGGGCGAATGAGGTTGAAATTTGTTTGAAATGTCATCTTGATAATCCCGATGTGAGAAATAGAATGACGCATGTTTCTTCGTTTATAGCGTCTTATGAAAATAGCATTCACGGTCGGCTGTATCATTTGGGGAATAAAGACGCTGCTGTTTGCAGTGATTGTCACGGTGCTCACGAGATGATGAAAGCGAGCGATCCGAAATCAAGGGTTTATAAGTTTAACATTACATCAACCTGCGGTAAATGTCACACGAAAATATCAGAAGAGTTTAACAACAGCATTCACGGTGTTGCTCTTGCCAGAGGCAATGCTGATTCACCTGCCTGCACAGATTGTCATGGTGAGCATTTAATCCTTGAGCCAACAGATCCACGCTCGCCTGTTGCACCGAAAAATGTTGCGCTTCAACTTTGTTCAAAATGTCACGCATCCGTAAAACTTACGGAAAAATATGGAATCCCATCAGATAAGTTTAAAACCTTTACAGATAGTTATCACGGTTTAAATGTGCGACTTGGAAATGTTGAGGCAGCAAATTGTGCAAGTTGTCATGGGGTTCACGATATTCTTCCATCTTCTGATCCAAGGTCAAGAATACATAAAGCAAATCTTGTTAAAACCTGCGGACAATGTCATCCTGGTGCAAATGAGAATTTCGTCAAAGGGAAAGTTCATATCACAGTTGCAAGCACAGATGAAAAAATAATTTACTGGGTTTCAACTATTTACATTGTTTTGATAGTTTCAATCATTGGTTCAATGTTCATTCACAATCTTCTTGACTGGATAAGGAAAACAATTGACAGGTATAGAGCGAAACATACGAAGATAAGGCATCAATCAGATGAATTGCCGAGAAAGACAAATCTTTATTTGAGGATGACGCTTGAAGAAAGAATACAGCACTTTGCTTTGCTTGTGAGTTTCTTTACACTTGTGATCACTGGATTTATGCTTGCATTTCCAGATGCGTGGTGGGTTGTCGCTATAAGAAATATCGGCGGTGAAACATTTTTCAAATACAGGGGTTTAATCCACAGAATTGCTGCTGTTGTGCTCGTCCTTGATTCAATTTATCACCTTTACTACATTATTTTCACAAAAAGAGGACGTGAGTTCATCAAAGATATAATGTTCAGGATTCAGGATGTTAAAGATATGATACAGGTTTTGAAATATAATCTTGGACTTTCAAAGACGAAGCCAAAATTTGGAAGGTTTAACTACATTGAGAAAAGCGAATACTGGGCTTTGATCTGGGGAACTGTAGTGATGACAGTTACTGGTGTTGTTTTGTGGTTTGAGAATCATTTTATGGGATGGTTTTCAAAAACTTTCGTTGATGTTTGCAACACAATTCATTATTTTGAAGCATGGCTTGCTTTCCTTGCGATAATTGTCTGGCATATTTACTATGTCATCTTTAATCCGGATGTTTATCCGATGAATTTCGCATGGCTGACAGGATACTTAACAGAAGAAGAAATGGAAAAAGAGCATCCGCTTGAACTTGAAAAGATAAAACTTCAAGAAATTAAAAAAGGAGAAATGGTATGAACTGCGATGAAAAAGAGGTTAAAAACATAATGATTGAAATTTTGAAAACAGCCATTGAACGGGAGAAGGACTCTTTTGATTATTACTATTCTGCTTCGTTGAAGGCGTGTGAGCCAAGCGTTCAGAAGTTTTTGCTTGAACTTGCGGAGATGGAGAAGGAACATAGGAGATTGCTTGAGGAAAAATTGAGGCAACTTGAAGCAGAAGTTTCAGTGATTGAAGGTATAAGGTCAAGTTTTGAATACCTTGAATAAAAAATTTGGTGGAAAAATGGCGAAAGAGAAAATGTTTCTAAGGTTTTCTCTGTCCTGGCGAATTCAACATTTTCTTTTAATGTTAAGTGTGACGCTTTTGATAATAACGGGTTTTGCACTGCGTTATCACGATACCTGGTTCGGGAGGTTCTTGATTTTTATTGAGGGCGGATTTGAAGCGCGCGGGACATTGCACAGGATTTCTGCAATTTTGCTTTTTATTACAGCAGTTTATCATTTGATTTACATCTTGTTTACAAAAGAAGGGAGAAGGGAATTTAAAGAATTGCTCTTTAGAAAAAAAGATTTCTCCGATTTGATAGCAAGTGTTAAGTATGATGTTGGAAAGGATGAAAAACCGCCGGTATACGGCAGATACTCTTACAAGGAAAAAATTCAATACTGGGCATTCTTCATCTTCGTTGTGTTGATGATTTTGAGCGGGATAGTTCTCTGGTTTCACAATTACTTTTTTGGAATTTTGCCAAAGTGGTTTTTTGATCTTTCGCAGGCGCTTCATAGTTCAACAGCGACGCTTGTGTTAACTTTCCTTGTCTTTTGGCATCTTTATCTTGTTCATCTTTCGCCGGGAAATTTCCCGATCAATGCTTCATTCTGGCACGGTTATGTTTCGGAAGAATGGTTGAGAGAAAACCATTATCTTGAATATCTTGAGGTAAAAAACAGGGAAGAGGAAAAATGAGATTACTTCATTTAACTTTGATTTTCCTGTTGATTGAAATTGCAAACGCACAGTTGAAGAACGAGCGTTGTTTTATCTGCCACGGTGTTAAAAATTTTGGCATAGTTGAGCAAGGCAAGTTCAAATCTCTTTATGTTTCAAGGGAGGATTTTGAGTCCTCAGTTCATAGTAAGTTTGCCTGCGTCTCCTGTCATGTTGATGTTAGAGTTATACCGCATTTGGCGAAGCCACAAAAGATTCATTGTTTGCAATGTCATTTTGAAGGCAATGTTGTTGGTGCTCCTGTTACAGCAAAACCGGAAAAATACAAAGAAAGCGTTCACGCAAGAGCAATTGCAAAGGGTAAAAATGCTCCGGATTGTAAAGATTGTCACACTGTTCATTATGTAAGAAGACCCAATGACCCGAAGTCAACCGTCTTTAAAGCAAATGTTCCAGAACTTTGTGGAAGATGCCACACTTCCATTAAGGAAGAATATTACAATTCAATTCACTGGGCTGGAATTCAAAAGGGCGAGTTATCTTCAGCTGTCTGCACTGATTGTCATCAAGAGCACGATATTTTACCGCCGGAGGATCCGCGTTCAAGCTTGAATCCTAAAAATGTCGTTGGGACTTGTGAGAAATGTCATTCTGATGTAAAATTAATGAAAAGAGTTGGCGTTCCTGTTAAAAATCCAGAAGCATACAAAGAAAGCTTTCACGGCATAGCGTTGAAATTTGGTGTTGTAAGAGCTGCAAATTGTGCATCTTGTCACGAATATCACAATGTTTTACCATCACGTGACCCGAGATCGCCAATTCATCCGGCGAATCTTGCAAAAACCTGCGGTAAATGTCATCCAAGGGCAAATGAAAATGTCGCAAAGGGTAAATTTCATGTTTTGCCCGGTGAAAAGGAATCGGGAATTGTTTATTATGTTTATACTTTCTTCAAATGGTTCACGCTTATAGTTCTTGTTGGTTTATTTACACATATTGCGCTTGATTTAATTGGACATTTGAGAAGGAAAAGAAAAAAGAGTGAAAAATGATGGAGCCAAGAAAAGAGGCAGAAAAGATAATTCGGGAAATTGAGGCAGAAAAGGGGATAACACTTGAAAAGGAGTTTAGAGAGAAATTGAAAAGAGAAATTGAAGAAAAAATTAAAGCCGAGCTTGAGCAACGAAAGAAGGAGGAATTAAAAAAGATAAAGAAAGGCGAAGAAGAGGAAGAGTATTTCATCAGGTTTAGTTTAAACATACGACTTCAGCATTTGACGCTTGCAATTGGTGTTCTCCTGTTGATAATAACGGGCTTGCCGATCAAGTTCCACGAGTCGGGCTGGGCTGAATTCTTTTTTGAATTGATAGGCGGAATTCAAGTGTCAAGAATTTTGCATAGAGTTGGAGCTGGAATGTTAATTTTCGTTTCAATCTGGCACACAATTTACATCGCTTTTACAAAAGAAGGAAGAAACGAATTTAAAGAACTTTTGCCGAGGAAAAAGGATTTTCTTGACTTTTACCAGAACATAAAATACATGCTTGGCAAAACAAACGAAAGACCGAGGTATGGAAGATATTCATACATTGAAAAATTTGACTACTGGGCTGTTTACTGGGGAATGGTGATAATGGTTTTATCAGGTTTAATTTTGTGGTTTCATAACTTCTTTCTCGGAATTTTTCCGAAGTTTGTCTTTGACATCGCAAAGGAAGCACATTCTGATGAGGCGATGCTTGCTACGCTTGCAATTGTGATCTGGCATTGGTATAATGCTCATTTCAATCCACACATCTTTCCGTTCAATCCAACAATTTTCACAGGAAAAATTTCAAAGGAGAGAATGTTAAGAGAACATCCACTTGAATATGAAAAAATTATGAAGCAGAAACTTATGTCGGAGGGAAAATCTGATGAAAACCAGGCGTAAAATCGTAATTTTTACAGTTGCTTTCGTCTTCCTGTTTTATTTGTTTTTCCTTTTTTTGAGAACATCAGATGATCCGGAGTATTGTGGTTCCTGCCATTTTATGAAACCATATTACGAGAACTGGCTTTCTTCAACACATAATCAGGTTAATTGTTCAACCTGTCATTATGGACCTGGCTTTGGCAACTATATCAAGGGCAAGATCAGATTGCTTTCTGAAATCGCGAGGTATTATCTCGGTGCTTATAGTTATGAGATAACATCAAAAGTTGATAACGAATCCTGTGTTAAATGCCACGAGGAGAAAAAATTTGTTGATAAGGAGATATTTTTTGTCAATGGCAAAGTTAAATTTTCTCACGCTAAACATTTGTCGGAAGAAAGAATTGGATATAAATTGCAATGCCAAAATTGTCATTCTGAACTTGTTCAAGGAAGGCATGAGGCGGTTTCAACGAAAATTTGTATACTTTGCCATTTTCCGGGTGGTGAAGTTGCGGGTGGACATCCTGTTTCAGGTTGCGGTAGTTGTCACGGTCCGCCCAAAGATGATATAATGATCTGGGGAATTCCGTTCAATCATTCTGAATATATCAAAAATCGCATAGAGTGCGGAACTTGTCATCTTCATGTCGCTGTCGGACGAGGTGATGTGAGATTAGATAAGTGCAATTCCTGTCACATAAACATAACAGGATTAACACAATCTTCCCGAGATATTCACCGTGTTCATGTAAGCGTTGAAAAGATAAATTGTTTTAAATGTCACGATGAGATAAAGCATGGAAAGGTAGAGGTTTTTGAAGTTTTTTCACCGGTTTGTCAGGAATGCCACGGGAATAAACATTCTATTCAGGAGAAAGTTTATGCTGGAAGTGGCGGTAGAGGCGTTGCAGTGCTTCCGGATCCAATGTTTCTTGCTGGTGTTTCTTGTAGAGGTTGTCACGAGGTTAAACTTGTCAAATCCCACGCAGAGACAATTTTTGAACTCCCTGAATTTAATCCAAGTTCGTGCAGTAACTGTCACGGTAAAGGATACGATAAACTTGTCGCACAATGGCAAAAAATTGTAAAAGAAAGATTAAACAAAATAGAGACAGAAGTTGAGATTGCAGGTCTTTTGAAGAAAGTAGGTTTGAGAAATTTCAATGATGAAAATGTAAATTTGAATCTTGAAATTGTCAAAAGAGATGGAAGCTTCGGAGCTCACAACATAAAATATATCAATCTTTTGCTTGATGTCGTTGAGAAAGACATTAAGATGTCCCGAAGAAAACCTGATCTTGAAATTGTCTACAAAAATAATTCAAGATGTCTTGATTGTCATTTCGGGGTTGAGAATTTAAATTCTGGAAATTTTTCGCACGGGGTTCATCTTTTCAAGTTGAATTGCGTTAACTGCCACACGGGTGGTGAGCCAACACAAATTTCACACGGAAAAATTTTTGAAACAGTTCAGAATTGTAATAATTGCCATCATAGAGATTTTCTCACAGCTGATAAAAACAACATTAAGTGTGAGAACTGTCATTCAAAGCAGACGAATTTTTATGCTGGGAAATTTTTAACTGATTCTGAAGATTTTATGTCACAAGCTGGCATTTCCTGCGTTGATTGTCATATGGCGGAAAATAATTTGCCATCAAGACCCACTGCTGAGATATGTGGAAATTGCCATGAGCAAAGTTATGTTGATGATTTTGTAAAAAAGCGAGAATCGTTGAAAGAATTAATATCAAAATGGAAAGATGCTATGCCGGTTCTCGTTCGCAGTTTGAGGTCAGGTGGAAGTAGGGATGATATATTTGAGTTTGAAAAGTTGAGAAAGCAGATAGATGAGTTTATTGAAGAAGGTTCTTTTGGAGCACATAATTTGCAGTATATGGATGAATTGGAGCAAAAGATTAAAAAGTTCGTCAAAAAATTTGACATTGTTCAAAACAAAAATTAAGAATCCGTGAACATGGAAAGAGCGAAAGCAACGAAAATAATCTTGATTACGGGACTTGGTATA
>Ga0105162_1000560_pt1 | contig 23997 bp, 29 predicted proteins | sample JNZ201metaG_FD_81532 | JGI IMG/M metagenome (GOLD analysis project Ga0105162, IMG submission 81532) | Hot spring microbial communities from Jinze hot spring, China to study Microbial Dark Matter (Phase II) - JNZ 20120812A | ecosystem: Environmental > Aquatic > Thermal springs > Hot (42-90C) >...
CAGTTTCTTCTGTGTCTTTGATCTCTGGCTCAACCTTGAAAACCTCAAGCAATCTATCCATTGAGGCTGATGCCCTTTGCGTCAAATTTACAATCCATCCAAATGCAATCATTGGCCAGATCAGATAACCAAGATAAATTAAAAACGATGTTATTTGTCCAAGCGTCATCATACCTTTTATAACTTGATAACCGCCATACCAAACAACAAGTATAATTGAAATTCCAGTTATCAAAATCATCAACGGATATGTCAGTGATTGAATCTTTATAAGTTTTATGTTCTTTAGCATATATTCAAAACTTAACTTCCTAAACTTTTCAATCTCGTAGTCTTCTCGCACATAAGATTTTATCACCCTTATTCCGGAGATATTTTCCTGCGCCACAGTTGTAATAGTTCCAAAATGTTCCTGTATATCCTCATATCGTTCGTGCACAATTTTCCCGATTTTGTAAACCAAATAGGAAATCAACGGAAGTGGTATCAAAGTTACCAGCGTAAGTTTAAAATTCATAGAAAACATAATCCCAAGTATAACAACAAATTCAATTACGGTTTCAACAGAATACATTATTCCAGGTCCCAAGAAGTTTCTGACAGCGGGGATATCATTCGTTGCATAAGCCATTATATCGCCAATCTTTTTATCCCTGAAATAAAGATAATGCAAACTTTGCACATGACGGTAAAAATCATTTCGCATGTCATATTCAATTTTCCTTGAAGCAACGATTATAGTTTGCCTCACAAAGAAGGAAGCTATACCGCTCAAAAGAGTTGAACCAATTACAAGAGAAGCAAACCATAGAAGTTTTTCACCTGTAACTCCAGATTTTAAACTATCAATCGCTCGCCCAATTAAAATTGGAATCAAAACATAAAATGCCTCACTGATAAGAATTGCTAAAACTCCAAGCGTGAGCAATTTCTTGTATTTTAAAAGATACGGTTTGAGCTCAAGGAGTGAACGCATAAAGTTTTAAGAAAAAAATTTTAGTTTTCACAACCAATCTCACTTATAACAGCAGAGGATAAAATCTTATTTTATGTTTACCTTTATGATCACGCCCTCTGCCGAAAAACCAATTTTTTTATGTGTCCCATCGCAAAAAGGCTTATTCTGTGAGCCCCCACATCTACAAAGAGCGATTGTCTTCTTTTCAATTACCTCGCTCCTTTCATCTTTTTCAATTTCAAAATTCCCTTTTTCTATCTCAATCAGATACGGCCCATTTTCACTTGCCTTTAACTTAATCATTGTGGTAACCTCTTTTTGATTAAACTTAACAAAGATCGGTAATTTTTACAAATTTTGGTGGTTAACGAAGGATTTTATCTAAACTTGAATTTCAAATTTAACATTTTTAATTTGTTTCAAGTTAAAAGCAAAGAAGAAATATGATGCGAAGAATATCAAAATTTTTGTTTGAGTTGAAAAAATGGGTTGAGAACTTTGCCGACAAACCCTATGCTGGACTTGCTCTGTTTTTAATCGCATTTACAGAATCCTCATTTTTCCCAATTCCGCCAGATGTTCTTTTAATCGCAATTGCCCTTTTAAAGCCACAGTTATCATTTAGATACGCTCTAATTTGTTCGGCTGGCTCAGTGCTTGGTGGGATGTTCGGATATTTACTTGGGTTACAGTTCTATGAGATCATCGGAAAGAAAATCATTGAATTTTACCATCTTCAAGATGAATACAACACGGTTAAAATTATGTATGATAAAAACGCATTCGTCGCTATTGTGATTGCTGGATTCACACCAATACCTTATAAAGTTTTCACAATTGCTGCTGGCGCCTTTCAAATTAACTTTTATACACTTGTTTTGGCATCCGCATTGAGCAGACCAGCAAGATTTTTCCTCGTCGGTGGTCTAATTTATTTCTTTGGTCCGAAAGTTAAAACATTTATTGACAAATACTTTGACTGGCTGACAATTGCATTCATCACACTTTTGATTCTTGGTTTCACTCTAATCAAATATCTCAAATGAGAATGAAAAGAGGAGTTTCACTTGAACGGGCAATTTCAAAGCTTGGGTATGCATCAAGAAACATCGCAAGGGAAATAATCAAACATGGCAGGGTCAGCGTGAATTCAAAAATTATAACAGATCCATCTTACAGAGTTAACCTTAAAAAAGATAAAATCGCCATTGATGGACAGATTCTAAAACAAAAAGAAAAAATCTACATAATCCTTAACAAGCCAAAAGGAATTGTAACAACAAGGAGAGATGAACTTAACAGAAAAACCATTTACGATATAGTTAAACTTGATACATGGGTTGCCCCAGCCGGGCGACTTGATAAAGATACAAGTGGACTTTTAATTTTGACAAATGACAATAAATTTGCCGACTTTATCACAAACCCGGAATCAAAAGTTCCCAAGACATATCTTGTAAAACTCAACAAAAAGATAAAACAAGAAGATTTGTTAAAACTTAAGCTCGGGATAGAAATTGAAGTAAATGGAAAAATTTATACGACGATGCCCGCAAATATAAAAATTGTCAAAACAAATCCAAAAACATGCTGGGTTGAAATTGAAATAGTTGAGGGCAAAAATAGACAGATTAGAAGAATGTTTGAAAAACTCGGCTACAAAGTTGAAAACCTTGTTAGAATAAAGATTGGAAATTTTGAGGATAAAAATTTAAAACCTGGGGAATGGAGATTTTTAAATAAAGAGGAATTAAAACAAATTGCACCAACATATTTTAAATGAGACCACTTACAATTGGAATAGCCGGTGGCACTGGCTCTGGAAAAACAACCGTCGCAAAGAAAATTGCGCAAAAAATTGGAACAGATAAAGTCATAATCCTTGAACACGATAGTTATTACAAAGACATCTCTCAATTTGGAGGCAAAAAAGCTGAAGAAATTAACTTTGACCATCCAGATGCACTTGACACAAAACTTTTAATTGAACATGTTAAGAAATTAAAAAATTATCAACCCGTTGATATACCAATATACGACTTCGCAACATACAGACGACTTGAACAGACAAGACATATTGAGCCCAAAGATGTGATCGTAATTGAGGGGATACTTGTCTTTGTTGAAAAGGAACTGCGTGATTTGATGGATATAAAAATTTTCGTTGATACAGACGCAGACGAAAGAGTGTTAAGAAGAATTAAAAGAGATATAATTGAAAGGGGAAGATCTCTTGAATCCGTGATAAATCAATATATTTCAACTGTTAAACCATCACATCTTGAATTCGTTGAGCCAAGCAAAAGGTGGGCTGATGTAATCATTCCAAGAGGTGGGGAAAATGAAGTCGCAATTGAAATGGTGGTCTCAAGAATAAAAACAATGCTGGAGGATAAAAAATGAAAAAAATCTCAACAGTTTTGATCATTATTTCTTTGATTTTAAACTCATGCGCAAGCAAAAGATATCACATTGTTGAAAGAAACAACTCAAAAATAATCATCGGCGAATTTCCAATCCAATTGCTTGAAAATGAAAATTTCAAATGGTACGGCGATGGATATTCTAAATATGTTGTTGAAGATCCCGAGAGCTTCAGCCTGATAAAATCAAAAGCTAACAAATTTGATGTGCTAATTTTTATAGGGACTTGGTGCCCAGACAGCAGAGAATATTTCCCAAAGTTTATGAAGATAATGGACGAAGCAGGCATCTCAAGAAAATATATTAAAGTTATCGGGCTTGATAGAGATAAAAAGTTAAAGGGTTTAACTGACAAATATAACATAACGAGAGTCCCAACATTTATATTTTTTAAAAACGGCAAGGAGATCGGACGAATAGTTGAGCATCCACAGGGTACACTTATCAAACATATTGCAAAAATTTTGAACGAGCTCAAATGAACACATGGCTTTCAATTTTACCACCCATCTTTGCGATAATTCTGGCTTTGATAACCAAACAGGTTTATATTTCACTTTTCATTGGAATATGGCTTGGGTGGACTATTTTATCTGAATTCAATCCATTACTTGGACTTGTTAATTCTATTGATGCGATAATAAATGTTTTCAAAGAGCCTGCAAATACGAGAGTTATAATTTTCAGTGCGCTTGTTGGAGCCTTAATCGCCCTAACTCAACGCTCGGGTGGGGTTCAGGGATTTATAAACTTAGTTTCAAGGCGCAGTTTTATAAATTCAAGAAGAAAAGCGCAAATTTTCGCTTGGGCTATCGGGATGAGCATATTTGTTGAATCAAGCATAACCTGCCTTGTCACAGGAACAGTGTCAAGACCAATTTTTGATAAATTCAAAATATCAAGGGAGAAACTTGCTTATATTTGCGACTCAACCTCAGCCCCTGTTTGCATTATGATACCACTTAACGCATGGGGTGCATATGTGATTGGATTGCTCACACAAGTTGGTGTTAAAAATGAGATTCAGCTTTTTATTTCTGCCTTGCCTTTCAATTTTTACGCAATTTTCGCAATCCTTCTTGTTTTATTCATCGGACTCACAGGATTTGACTTTGGACCAATGAAAAAGGCAGAATTAAGAGCAATACATGAGGGAAAGGTAATTGCAGATGGAGCGATGCCTCTCATCGCCGATGAAGTGATAAATATCCCCCCAAAATCTGATGCAAACCCAAAAGCAAGAAACATGATTATTCCCATTTTGACGATGATATTGATGATGCCCATTGGACTTTACATAACTGGAAATGGAAACATCACAAATGGCTCTGGTTCAACATCTGTCCTTTGGTCCGTGATGACATCAATCTTCGTAGCAGGATTTCTTTATAAAATTCAAAAAATTCTATCAATTCGCGAAACAATTGAACTTACACTCAAAGGCATGGGAGGGCTTATTCCACTTGCCGTTTTGATGACATTTGCTTTCGCAATTGGAGCGGTATGTAAAGAGCTAAAAACAGGTGAGTATGTTGCTCATATTGTAAGCAAATTCATAAATCCAAAACTTTTACCAAGCATAGTTTTTTTAACCTCGTGTTTTATCTCTTTTTCAACTGGAACGAGCTGGGGAACCTTTGCTATAATGATCCCGATATCTGTCCCCGCTGGAATTGCGCTTGGCTCTAACTTATCACTTATCATAGCAAGCGTCTTAAGCGGTGGAGTTTTTGGAGATCACTGCTCCCCAATATCAGATACGACGATAGTTTCTTCAATGGCATCTGCCTGCGATCATCTTGACCATGTTAAAACACAACTTCCGTATGCTATTACAGCCGCTTCTTTCGCCCTGATATTTTTTACCATCTTTGGTTTTATCTTAAACTAAAAAACTAAAAAAATGACACTTTTAATTCTAACACTTGGATTGATAGCAACGATTGCTGAAATACTTGGTGGTTTAATTATATTTTTTACGCGAAAATGGCCCCAAAAACTTCAAGATTATATGCTTGCTTTTGGAGCTGGTTTCATAGTTGCCCTCGTGCTGACGCAACTTGTCCCTGAATCAATCAACTCAATAGGTGAAACAGCACCAATTTTAATTATGCTTGGATATGCAACACTTCACTTTTTTGAACACGCCATCGTCTCACACTTACATTTTGGCGAGGAAACTCACACTGAACATATAATTTCAAAAACAGCAAGCTATTCTATTTTTTTAGGTCTTTTCATTCACGCTTTCTTTGATGGAATGTCAATCTCAATTGGCTTAAAATTTAATTATGTGATTGGGCTTCTGCTTTTCATCGGTGTTTTCCTTCACAAATTTCCCGAAGGTATGACTGTAGCATCAATTATTTCAGCATCGGGTAAAAAAGTTAGCACATCGCTTTTGCTCGCTTCAATCGTTGGATTTGCCACATTTGCCGGTGTCTTGATCGGACTTGCTATACCTGCAATAAGCGAAAAACTCACCGGGTATTTCTTTGCGTTCATCTCCGGAGTTGGTTTATATGTTGGAACTACTGATTTAATACCCGAGATAAATAATTCAAAAACAAAGCTTGCTCCAATTGCGGTCTTCTTCGGGATGCTGTTTTTTTACATGACCTCTGACTTCTTACACAAAGTAATTCACTGAATATGAAAGAAATAAAGAAAGAATACAAAAAATTAACTGACACAGAACTTGTAAAACTTGCCGTAAAAGGTGATGAATTAGCTTATGTTGAATTGATGAACAGATATAAAAAGAAAGTTGAGACAATAGTTAACCGCATCGTTAGAAATAAGAGCGAAACCGACGATCTTGTCCAAGAAATTTTCACTAAAGCCTTCACTTCAATCTCAAGTTTTAAATCGGAATTTTCATTCTCAACTTGGCTTTACAAAATTGCGACAAATCATTGCATTGATTTCGTCCGAAAGAGGAAAATTTCAACTTATTCACTTGATGAAGAATACGAGCTTGAAGATGATTCCATCCAGCGCGAGATCCCAGACTGGAGCAATGTTCCCGACCGTGAATTATTTCAGAAGCAGAAAAACGAGATAATTTACGAGGCGATCAACTCTCTTCCAGAACACTATCGCAAGGTTATCATAATGCGACACTTTGAGGATAAATCTTACGAGGAGATAGCAAAAGAGCTTAAACTTCCACTTGGAACGGTTAAAGTGCATATTTTCAGAGCAAGGGAGTTGCTTTACAAAAAGTTGAAAGATAAATTAAAACATTACTGAAACTGTACTTTCCTTTTTCCGTAAAAAAATAACATAGAACACAAAACAAAGAATACGCCAATTTGAAACTCCATAAACTTGAAATAGTTTTCCTAATTTTTTTAATTCAGATAGTCAGGGCAAACGATGAAAAAATTTTTCAGACAAGGTTTCATAAAGAGATACCGAGGAAAAATGAAAAAGAATTGAAAATAAAAATTTCTGGTGGTACTGGTGTTTTCTATATCCTGCCGGGAAGTGATGATAAAATAGCTGTGATTGATGGCTACTCTGAAAAAACTACGACAAAAAATCTCGTAAACATTGATTACTTTGTTGAGGAAGGGATTGGGTATCTTGAGTTTGAAATAACGAAAGTTTCATCCAGAGAAATCTCAAGCGATGAAAGTTGGTATATAAAACTTTGCAATGATATCCCGACAACACTTGATATTACGCTTGGAGCCAGCAAAGCAAACATTGAACTTGGGGGGTTAAGTTTGAAAAATTTAAAAATTTCAACTGGCGTAAGCAGTACGAAGCTTAAATTCACAAGCCCAAACAAAATAACAATGAGAAAACTTGAAATTGAAGCAGGCGTTGCAAAATTTGACGGTGAAAAACTTGGTAATGCAAAATTTAGAAGTTTTAACTTCTCCGGTGGAATGGGCTCTTTTGATATTGATCTATCAGGCGAATTACTTAACGACGGTGAGCTTAATTTTGAATTAGGCTTTGGTAATCTTGATATATATCTGCCAAAAGAAGTTGGTGCAATTATAACCTCACCTTCAAGTTTTCTCTCATCAAGAAAATTTGACAATTTCTATAAAAGGGGCGATAAATTTATAAGCTTTAACTATGAGAATGCACAGAAAAAAATTAATATCTTTATTGAATCAGGTCTCGGAAATGTGAGGGTAAGATGGATTGATTGAAGTTAAAATCTTTAAGCAAAACTTCTGAATTCTCTCACCCACCGCACCTTTTATAATCTCACTTCTTCTAAACTTTTCCACAGCATAAACTGTAAATCCTGATTTTTCAAATTTTCGTTTCAACTTTTTAATATAAGCATCCTCGCCAAAACCACCGTAGGTGAGAAAGAAAAAAATTTTTATTGATGATTTGAATTTGACCCGTTTTAAAAACCTAATAAAATAAGTTACAGGGGGACAGTTAAATGTCCATTTGGGCGTTCCAAGTATTATTGCTTCGTAATTATCTATCTTAAGAAGTTTTAAATTCTTAATCGGAAAGGGTAAAGACGGGATAAATGAGAGAAAAAGCCAAAAAATATATTTGAACTTTAATACAGGTTCAATTTTAAAAACCTCACAATTAACCCCGTTTTTTTGAAGATTTTCCAGAATACTAAATGCAACTTTCTCCGTGTTTCCCGTAAATGAAAAATAGACGAGCAAAACTTTCACTCTAACCTAACAATTTTAATAATAATGTTGCAATGGTAAGATAAGTTGCTGAGCTTAACATATCAGTTCCAGTTGAAACAAGTGGACCTACCGCAGTTGCGGGATCTCTCTTCAGTTTTATTAAAACAAATGGCTCAATGGTCCCCATAATTGAGGAAAAAGTCATTGAAGCAAGACATCCAACGAAAGCAGATACAGGTAAAACAAATGAATATTTTAGCCCGTAAACAAGTAGCGTGATAGTTGCAAGAACAAATCCATAGACCAATCCCATAATGGAACCAGCAAGTGTTTCCTTTACAAGGACTTTCTTCAAATCGTTCATTTTTATGCTCCCGGTCGCAAGACCCCTAACACAAATCGTTGATGCCTGTGTTCCCACATTCCCACCCATAGCTGCGATAAGTGGCATATAAGAGGCAAGAGCTATAATCTGTTGTAATGTTGGCTCAAAATATTTTACGATGAAAGAAACTATTATCTCACCAATATAAGTTAAAATCAACCATGGCATTCTCAATCTTGCGGATTTCAAAGGCGAAAGCAATGTCTCAATGTCCTCAAGCTGCGTTCCAACCATTTTTGCAATATCTTCGGACGCTTCCTCATGAATGACATCAATTATATCGTCAACAGTGATTATACCCATAAGTTTTCGGTATTTATCAACAACAGGAATTACAGTCAAATTATATTTCTTCATAATTGAAGCAACTTCCTCTTGGTCGGTATCAACTTCAACACTTATAACCTTCTCATCCATTATGTCGCTTATTTTCCTTTTAGGGTCGGACAGAATCAAATCTTTAAGTTGCACCACACCTACAAGAACCCCTTTTTCACTTGTGACATAGATTGAATAAATTGTCTCTTTATCTGGAGCTGTCATCCTTAAAAACTCTATCGCTTCGCCAACGGTCATACTTTCAACAACGGATGCAAACTCTGTTGTCATCAACCCACCTGCGGTCTCGGAAGGATAAGCAGTTAAAATCTCAACCTCACGCCTTGCTTCCTCGGTCATCAAAGCTTCGTATTCCTGGGACTTATCTACAGTTAACTCCTCAAACAAGTCCGCTCTTTCATCTGGGGACATTTCATTTAGAATAAATGCCCTATCTTCAATTGGAAGCTGCTCAAGTATCAAGATCTGATCATTTTCATCAAGTTCATCAAAAACCTCAATGGCTTTTTCTTTACGAATAAGTTTAAAAAGTTTCACCTTTTCATCTGCTGGCAACTCTGAGATTATCTCCGCAATGTCAACTGGATGTAAATCATCAAGGATATCAATAAGTTCTTCATTTCTTTCAGCCTGAATCAGCTCCCTTATATCTGGCAGTAAAATAAGCATTGTTTTCATCTTGATAAACCCTGTCTTTATTTTTTCGTTGTTTTCTTTTCAAACTCGTAAAACTTTATCTCAGGTATGAATTCAATCACGCCATAATAAAACGCATATGTAAAAAACTCCTTCATCCCCGAAATTTCAGCTTCCCCAAGATCATAATATAAATTTTGCGTCAAATACGACTTACAAAATTCAAAATCAACGCCATATTTTACGCTTGCCTCATGAGAGATCACATCAATGTTTTGAGTTCCATATTCTTTTGAATTTATTAAAGCCATGATATCATCTTCGCTCAAACTTTCTCTTCTCCCAACCCATAATGCGTAAACGAATGGCAAACCTGTTAGGTCATTCCATTCATCCCCAAGATCAATATAAGATTCATAACCACTTTTCTCAAAAAGCGCATGGTCTCCAATTAAAAGTGCCGCATCCGCCTGTGAAAGCATATCTATTAGGTCAGGTTTCATCGCCACAAATTTCGGTCTTACATCATATTTTTCAGAAAGTATAATCCTTGCAAGAATAACAGATGTCATTGAGCTTATATCCGTTGCGACTGTTTTTATATCTTTCAAATCTTTTCTGAAATAAAGCCGAATGCTATTCACAGCTCCACGAGAGGCGATACAAATTTCTGGAACAATGCGATATTTTACGGAATATTTTGCATAGTGAATTGATGGGACAAGCCCAGCATTTATTTCCTTATTTAAAAGTTTTACCGCAATTTGAGAAGGTATATCATAAACAAGTTCAAAATTATGCTGAATTCTGTTTTTTTCAATTGCGTAAATTAATGGCTTTGCATTTAAAAAATCAAAAACGCCAATCTTTACCTTTGACACTTTTGGCTCCTGATTTAATTTTCACGGCAAATTTAACGGAACTTTAACATCTATCTTTTTAAGAAATCTTGAGCCAAACTTCTCATATTCACCGTAAAGTCGGTTAATCCCCTCACCCTTCATAACTTTATCAAGGAGAACGATATGGAGTCGCTCAAAGTTATATCCATACATTTTTGAAATCAAAAGAAGTGAGTCAATTTTCCTTCTGTCAATTTTCCCGCTTGTGATGAATTTTATCTCAATCTTTCCAAGCTCCGTGTAAATCAAACCTCGTTTATCTCCAGTTTCTGCGAAAATTTTTTCAGCTTTCAAAAACTTTTCCATCGCTTTATCAAGATCTCCAATTACCTTTGCAAGCGTTCCCTCGCCCCAAAGAGTATAAGCATAGCTTATCTTATCCCCAATTTCTTCATAATTTTTTGTCGCAAGCGAAAAATATCTCATCGCTTCTTCAAATTTACCCATCATTCTGTTTGCGTTTGCAACCCCACAGTAAGAGTAAGCAACGCCAAATTTATCTTTTATCTTTTTGAAAATTCTGTTAGCCTGTGTGTAATATTCAAGTGATTTTTTAAAATTTCCCATCACCCTTGACGCACCCCCAAGCCCACATAAGGAATATCCAATTCCTGCTTTATCACCAAGCCTTTTGTAAATAGAAAGAGATTTTCTAAAAGATTCAAACGCACGGTTAATATAACCCATAAATCTAAATGTTCCACCCTTTGCCCACAAAATATACGCCTGCCCTTCTATATCATCAAGATTTTCATAAACTTCTTGAGCAATATCAAAAACTTCAATTGCCTTTTTTAATTTCCCAATTGCTCTCAAAGCAGTCCCAAGCCCAGCATATGCATCAGCAATCGCACTTTCATCAAGATTTTTTGCAATCTTTAAAGCGAGACGATAATAATTTATTGCTTTCCTAAACTCACCCGCTAACCTTGCGCAATGTCCCTCGTTAAGGCGAAGGTAATAAAACCATTCCTCATCAAAAGAATCATCTGTTAACTCTTTATCAATTTTTTCATAAATTGAAAGTGCATCTGCAAACCTGCTCTCACGCTGTAATTTTTCAGCTTTTTTAATTTCGTCAATAATTCCCATCTCAAACTTTTTCCATTCTTTTGATTAGATTTTCAATCTCTCTTTTCATAACATCAATCGGTAATTTTATCCTTTGACCGTGTCCTGGAAGAACCCATTCAAAATTAAAATTAAGCAATTTCCTCGTTGACTCAATTTGCTTATCCCATGAATACCAGCAAACATCTCTCCCAGCATAAAGACATTTATTTTTTCTATCCCACCATATATGGTCACCCGTAAATAAAAATTTATTTTTATAAAGCAAAACACAATGTCCCGAGGTATGACCTGGTGTTGGAATCACCACGAAATCGGAAGCAATTTCAACTGGTTGGTCACCTTCAATTATCACTTGAGCATAATTCACACCGTAACCATCTTGCCTGTGAATGATTACTTTTGCCCCAAAATGAAGTGCGAATTTCCCAGCATCCGCCACATCATCACGATGCGATAAAAATATATAACTTATTCCACCCATTGCTTCAAATCTTTTTACGAGATGAAAAACAAACCTTGGTGAATCAATCAGCCAGTTTCCATCTTGATTTTTGACGAAATAACTATTAGCACCAAATGATTTTTCAGAATTAAATCCACAATAAAAAACATCATCCTCAATTAAAATTGGAAAATCATCAATCACACTTGAAACTAAATATCTATTGCCAATCATCCCAATTGCTCCAACTGGACAGGAGATTAAAGCTTGGAGCGCTTTCCTTCTTTGTTTTTCATTTTCAGGTTGAGAATATACATATGAATACCCCTCAAAATCAGCAAAAACTTCAGGGGCGATTTGTCTGCAAGCGTCACAATCTATGCAAGTTGAATCAACGAAAAATTCACCTTTTACATTTATTGCCAAGGCTTTGTTTAAATTTGCCATAACTTAATATTCCGCAATAACATTATAGTAAGCATCTCTTTCAACAGGAATTTTCCCTGCATCTTTAATAAGCTTGATAAGCTGATTCTTTGAGAGATATTGTGCTGTGTCTGCACCAGCCATGTGATAAATTCTCTCCTCACGAACTGTTCCATCAAGGTCATCAACACCAAAACTTTGTGAGATCTGTGCGACTTTTACGCCAGTTGAAACCCAGAAACATTTTATATGCGGAAAATTATCAAGCATCAATCTTGCAACTGCAAAACTTTTCAAATTTTGTAAGCCTGTTGTCCAATCGCCAGCATATTTATTATTTTTCGGGTGATAAGGAAGCGGAATGAAAGCTAAAAATCCACCCGTTTCATCCTGTAATTCACGAAGTTTTATCAAATGTTCAACTCTTTCTTCAATTGTTTCCATGTGACCGTAAAGCATAGTTGCATTTGTCCGTATGCCAAGTTTATGAGCTACCCTATGAACCTCAAGCCATTCTTTAGCTCCAATTTTATCTGGGAATAATCTCTGCCTCACCCTCTCGCTAAAAACTTCTGCACCTCCACCTGGCATTGTATCAAGCCCCGCTTCTTTAAGTTCCAAAAGAACTTCCTCATAAGTTTTACCAAACATTTTCGCAAAATAATCTATCTCAACAGCGGTAAAGGCTTTTATGTTAATGTTTGGATTTATCTCCTTTATGCCACGCATCATATCAACATAATACGACCATGGTAATCTCGGATCAAGGGCCCCAACTATATGAACTTCAACTATTTCATCTTTTAAAGGGCGAATTTTATCAAAAATTTGCTCAAGTGTGAATCTATATGCCCCATCTTGACCTTCTTTCCTGTAAAATGAACAAAATTTACAATCAAGCTCACAAATGTTTGAATAATTTATGATATGGTTCTTAACGAAATAAGTTCTGTTGCCATTTAATCTCTCCCGAACTATATTTGCAAGAAACCCAAGCGAGAGTATGTCATTTGTCATGTAAAGTTTAACTCCATCCTCAAAGCTTAACCTTTCCCCATTAGCAACCTTTTCAAAGATATCAACTAAACCAGCTTTTTGAATCCGCTTTTCCTGAAGAGATACAAGATCTATTTCCATTTTTCCAGTTCTTTTGTTTTTAACTACTTTTGATTTAAAATGTTTTCAAGAAACTCAACAATTTGTGCATAATGTTCAGAAACTCGCACTTTATCTATGATTTTAGCAATTTTACCCTCTGGATCAACGATAAATGTTACTCTTTTAGCAAAGCCAAACAAACCAGAAACCCCAAACGATTTTATTATCTTACCATCTTGATCAGCGATAAGTTCATATGGAAGACCGTATCTTTTCTTAAATTTCATTTGAGTTTCAAGGTTATCTTTGCTTATGCCATAAACATTTACATCAAATTTTGATAAAATTTCAAAACCATCCCTTAAATTGCAAACTTCTTTAGTACAACCTGGGGTAAAAGCTTTGGGATAAAAAAATAAAATAGTCCATTTGCCTTTGAATTCCTCAGAATTTAACACCGTTCCATCTGTGCACCTTGCGGTAAAATTTGGAATTTTATCTCCTTCTTTCAACATTTTCCCGTCTTTTCTTTTAAATAAAAAAAGAGACACGCATATAAGCGTGTCCCTATAACTTTACTCAGATGTTTTTTGTCTTACTTGTTTAGCGCTCATCTCACGCAAATAATAAAGTTTCGCCCTTCTTACAGCTCCTCGTTTTTTCACCTCAATTTTTGCAATTGAAGGCGAATGAAGAGGAAATATCCTTTCAACCCCGACACCATCACTTATCTTTCTAACCGTAAATGTCTCACTTAACCCACTTCCTCTTCTTGAAATAACAATACCCTCAAATTCCTGAATTCTTTCTTTGTCACCCTCAACAACACGCACATGAACAGAGACAGTATCACCAGGCTTAAAGTCTGGTATGTCCGTTTTAAGATATTTTGATTCAACAAGTTTTACTTTATCCATTTTTATCATCTCCTGTAATTTTGTTTAACAAATCTTTTCTTCTTTTTATTGTTTTCTCAAGCGCTTTCTCATACCTCCACTTTCTTATAAGCTCGTGATTTCCAGAGAGTAAAACCTCTGGAACTCTCATTCCTCGGAACTCAGCAGGTCTCGTATAATGTGGATGATCAAGAAGACCAGTTTGAAAGGAATCCGTCATGGCAGATTCAATATCGTTTAAAACACCAGGAATAAGCCGAATCGTCGCATCAATGACAACAAGTGCCGGAAGCTCTCCACCAGTTAAAACATAATCACCAATTGAAACTTCCTTTGTTACAAGTGCTTCTCTAACTCTCTCATCAACTCCCTTATAATGACCACAAAGGAGAATTATATTATTTAGTTTTGAGAATTCATTTGCCATTTTTTGATTGAAAATTTCTCCGTCAGGGGTTAAAAAAATTACCTCGTCATATTCCCTCTCGCTTTTCAACTTTTCAATACAATTGAAAATTGGCTCCGGTCTCAATATCATACCAGCTCCTCCACCGTAAGGATGATCGTCAATTTGCCTATACCTACCAATCCCATAATCATGAAGGTCGTGAACATAAATTTCAACTATCCCTTTCTCCCGAGCTCTTTTAATTATACTTGAATTTAAAGGGCTTTCAAATATCTGTGGTACAGCAGTTATTATGTCAATTCTCACCTGCCATCACCTCCTCACTCAATTAAACCTTCCATTAGCTCAATTATGACCATCTTTTTTTCAAGATCAACCTTTTTGACGACATCACTTATTGCCGGGATCAAGATTTCCTTTCCTTTTGATTCAACAACATAAACATCGTTTGCTGGGAGAAGCCATACATCCGTTATAACACCAATTTTATTGCCGTTTGTATCAAAGACCTTAAGCCCGATCAAATCATGAACATAATAAGAATCCTCGGGCAAAGGGATAAGCTCTTCTTCGGGTATATAAACAAATTTTCCACAGAACGATTCAGCCGTTGTTCTATCATTTACATTTTTAAATTTCAAAATAACATCCTCATTGCGCAAAAATGAACTCACGATATAATATTCATCAACTTCAATTGGATTATCACCGATATAAACACGCTTCAATTTTTTAAACCTCTCAACGAAATCGGTTATTGGTTTAACACATACTTGCCCTTTGAGACCGTATGGTCTCAAAATTTTTCCAATTATGCACAGATCGCCCATAGAGATATAAAATTTTCTACCTCAACTTAAATGTCGGCATATTAAACTTCTCTTTTGGAGGATGCTTCCAGATTCGTATAAAATACTTAACATTCCCACAAATCAGACCAGTATCATCAAACATCGCGCCATCAACAATTTCAACCTTTGGCACAACGAATTTCTTTCTTTCAATGTCTTTAAGATTTCTCTTAAACTCTTCAATCATTTTTTCTGCCTTCTTGTCATCAAGATATCCCACTTTTAACTCTTCTGATTTTAATTCTTTTGAAATTCCAATTATCTCATCCGCATAAATGTCAAGTGATCCTTGCATTGCCTCACAATTAGAAAACGAATCTGGAAGCATGGTTTGGTAACGCATCGTATCTTCACATTTTGAACTTGCTAAGCCTTCCACAACAAGGAAACATATTAAAATCATAAATCCTAGCATGGCTTACCTTACTTGCTTACTTTAAAACTTCAAGTGAAGCATTTTTCAAAATCAAACGCTTCACTGCAAAATCTCAAGCACAGCTCTTTTACCTTCTTTTGCAGCGACTGCGCTCAGGAGAACTCGCATCGCATTTGCGGTTCTTCCTCTTCTTCCGATCACTTTCCCAACATCGCCTTCGCCAACTTGCAATCTAAAAATCACCCGATTCTCCCTGTCTTCCATTGTAATTTTAACATCCTCCGGTCGATCAACCAGATGCTTAGCGATAAATTCCAGGAATTCACGCATTTTTCAGCCCTCCATTAATGTTTCAGTTTATTTTAGGAGGGCGTCACCATCAAGAAATTAACCTTCCTGAGATGGCGCCTCTCCTTGTTCTACACTTTCCTTTCCTTTCTCTTTCTTCCTTGACCTTCTTCGCTCTTTTCTTTCTTTCTCTCTTTTCTCCCTATCCACCTGAAGTTGAAGCCATTTCTCATATTCAGACTGAATAAACGACTCATCCTTACCCTGCTTAATTAATGACCACTTCAACCATATACCTTTTCTCCTCAAAAGAGCTTTAACTGTATCAGTTGGTATTGCACCTCTTTTAAGCCAGTGTATAACCCTGTCCTCTTTAATTTCAACCTGCATTGGCTCTGGAATAGGATTATACCAACCCACTGATTCAATATACTTTCCATCTCTTGGTTCCCTTGAGTCAGCAACCACAATTCTGTAAAAAGGTTGTTTCTTCTTACCAAATCTTTGCAGGCGAATCTTTACAGCCAAATTTTCACCTCTCTTTTTGTTTTTAAATTTTTAAAAATCATATGAATAATACAGTGCTATTCCCTTGACTTTTAAATAATCTTCAACATCAGGTTCGCTTATCATGTGCACGACCATAACTGGGAAAATATCTGGATAAACACCTTCTAACCTGCTAAGTTTTTTCCTTATGAAGTTATCAACATCATTTTTGGAAAGCTGTGACTTACACTCACCTATTATCGTTATAATCTTCCCATTCTTTTCAGCCTCACCAAATATGTTAACCTCAATTTTATTACCTTCCTTATCTGCGACATATCCTCTTTTTAATCTCGTTTTTACCTTGATTCCAAAATCCCTTTCAAGCAAAGCTGGTAAATGCTTATATGATTCATTTTCAAGCATATAACCAATTGTATTTGATAGGCCACCAAGTTGCTTATTTATTCTATCTTGATCTATCGCAAGAATTCTAACTTGTTCAGTTAACTCTTGCACCGTCTTAATCAGTCCAGCCACCACCTCTTCAAGATTTAAAACCCTTTCCTCCAACCTTGCAAACCTCTCTTCGTTTCTCCTCTGCGCCTCAATCAATTCAGCAACTGCTTGCTCCAACCTCCCAAATCTTTCCTCATTCCTTTTCTGCGCCTCAACAAGCTCCGACACCGTCGCCCTCAACTCCCTAACAGATTCCTCCAAACTTAAAAACCTTTCCTCATTCCTTTTCTGTGCCTCAACAAGCTCCGACACCGTCGCCCTCAATTCCCTAACGGATTCCTCCAAACTTAAAAACCTTTCCTCATTCCTTTTCTGCGCCTCAATTAACTCAGCAATAGATTGCTCTAATTTTGTGAATCTTTCTTCATTTCTCCTCTGCGCTTCCATAAGATCTGACACTGCGCTCCTTAACTCCCCTATAGACTCCTCGTTCCTTTTTTGTGCCTCTATAAGATCTGCAACTATTATCCTCAATTCACTAATGGCTTTCTCATTCTCCCGTTGTAGCAAAACCACACTCTTTATACTCTCACTTATCTCTTTCACAAGACCTTTTAACGCATCAAAATCATCCTTCGTTACAGCTTGGGCTTTTATTCTTTCATCTATAATCCGCTCCACCTCAAGCCTAAAATCCTGCGGTACTTTTGCCTGTTTTGCCTTCGCCATAGCTTTATTAAAATGGAATTTTAAAATTCTTAAACTTACCACGATTTAATTGCTTAAGCAATTTCTGCATCTCCTCAAATTGTTTTAGCAAACGATTCACATCCTGAACTGTCGTCCCACTTCCCATTGCAATTCTTCTTTTACGACTTGCATTAATTATATTCGGTTTCCGTCTCTCTTCTGGCGTCATTGAATTTATTATCGCTTCAATTTTTACGAGTTCTTTTTCATCTATATCAACATTTCTTATCGCACTTCCAACTCCCGGTATCATGCTCAAAATCTCTTTTAAAGGTCCCATCCTTCTTATCTCTCTTATTTGATCTCTAAAATCTTCAAGTGTAAATTGATTTTTCTTTAACTTTTCCTCAAGTTTTTTCGCTTTTTCTTCGTCAACCTGTCTTTGTGCTTTTTCAACAAGTGTTATAATATCACCCATTCCAAGAATTCTTGAAGCCATACGATCGGGGTAAAACGGCTCAAGCGCATCAAGCTTTTCACCAACGCTTACGAATTTTATCGGTTTATTTACAACCGCTTTAATTGAAAGTGCTGCTCCACCACGAGCATCTCCATCAAGCTTTGTTAAGACAACACCGTCAAAATTTAATCTATCGTTAAATTCCTTCGCCACATTAACCGCTTCCTGTCCAGTCATTGAGTCAACAACAAAAAGAATCTCATGAGGCTTTAGCGCTTCTTTTATTTTCTCAACCTCTCTCATCATCTCCTCATCAATATGCATTCTACCAGCGGTATCAACTATAACAACATCCCTATAATTTTTCCTTGCAAAATCAACTGAATTAAGAGCGATTTGAATTGCATCAAAACTTGACTCGGTGTAATCAATGCCTGAGTTCGTGGGGAATACGGGGACTTGAATTTGCTCCCCGAGTTGTCTTAACTGCTCAATAGCTGCCGGACGATGCACATCAGCAGCAACTAAAAGTGGATGCCTTCCTTTATGCTTAAGATGATTTGCAAGTTTTGCACAAAATGTCGTCTTACCGGAACCTTGAAGCCCAACAACCATTATCACAGTTGGTGGATTTGAAGAAAATTTTATATCCGCTCTCGCTGAACCCATTAAACTTACAAGTTCATCATAAATAATTTTTATCAACATCTGCCCCGGTGTAATGCTTCGCAAAACTTCCTGCCCGAGCGCCTTTTGTTGAACCTTTTCAGTAAAATCTTTAACGACTTTATAATTAACATCAGCCTCAAGTAATACTCGCCTTATCTCACGCATCGTCTCAGCAATGTTTGACTCTGTAATTCTTGCCTGACCTCGTATCTTCTTAAAAAGCGTTTCAAATTTTTGAGTTATCTCCTCAAACATCGTTATAAAAATTATTTTTAAAACGGAAAGAATGAATTTCTTTTGCTTTGCAAATTTACGAAAAATCAATATCTTTTACAATTAAAACTTACCTCTTCCCAGCGGAGTATCGTACAACCTCCACCTTCTCAAGCGTAATCAGCGCACCACAGCCAGCTTTTTCTATTAGTTTCTCTATCTCCGGAATCAAAGAAATAATTTTTTCTTCACTATCTACAACTTCAATCAAAATTGGCAAATCCGCGGATAAATCAAGCAAACTCAACTTATGTATTCTGCTTCCTGCGCCAAAACCCTCAATTCCTCTTATCACTGTTGCTCCAGCAAGCCCAAGCTCCCTTACTTTTCTGACTATAACTTCAAATAATGGTTTCCCTTCATATTTGTCGTCTTCTCCGATGAAAATTCGCATTAGCTTCCCAACGCCTTCAATCCTCATTGCCGAACTCCGTTATTTTATTATCAATTTTGAAATTACCTCCCCAAGCCAAGTGGCAGCAAGACAGTTCAAAATCGTATAAGTTATATTTGCAATTGCAGTAAGCATAGAGCCTTGCTTTAAAAGTTCAACCGTCTCATAAGAAAATGATGAAAATGTTGTAAATCCACCCAGTAAACCAACCGCTATAAAAATTCTCCAATTTGAAGATATTATCAAGCCTCTATCAATCAAGCCCATAAATAACCCAATTAAAAATGAGCCCAAAACATTCACAACAAATGTCCCATATGGAAAATCCGTCCCCAAAATTTTATAAGTAAAAGTTGAAAGAAAATACCTTAATCCAGCCCCAACAAATCCACCCAGTCCAGCAATTATAAATTTCAACATCAAGCTTTAGCATTTTGTTTTAAATAGATAAAACAAATGAAAGATAAAACTTGAAATGTAGTTGAGAATAACACAAGATAGGAAACCGATAAATCATATAACCTCCCTATCACAATTCCACCAATAAACCATGCAAGTCCAAAAAAACTGTGAAATAATCCAAAAGCCGAACCTCTTTTATATGATGGTATAATTTCAGCTATTGCTGATTTCATAATTGTTTCTTGAAACCCCATTACAATTCCCCACAACAAGACAGACAAAACAACAGCAAATAAACTGTTTAAATAGAAAGCCAAAATTGAAATAGGTAGCGAAATCAGAGGAATTAAAAAAAGAATTTTCAACTTAAACCTATCAAACAAAACCCCGGCGATCACCGCAGTTAATGCATCAACCCCCATCGCAACCGCAAATAAAATCGGTATTATTTCATCCGAAACAATTTGAACCTTTTTAAAATGATAGGAAATTATTTGAAAGTGGGGATAACCACAAACAGTAAGACCAGTGAATAAAAGGAAAAGATAAAAAACCTTGCCAAAACCAGAATCAGATATTTTCTCTTTCTCCTTTTCAAGCTTCTCTGGTTTTGGATAAATACCAATTGTTATCAAAAGGGTTAAAATTGATAAAAAAGCAGGAATTCCCAACAAAAGAAAGGCATTTGAATAAGATTTACTAAAATAGATTACACCTGAAACAATCAAAGGTCCAATAATCGCACCAATTTGATCAATAAATTCATGCAAAGCAAAACCCTTGCCATATCCAATGTTTGAAGATGCATACGAAATTATCGTATCACGTGCTGGTGTTCTTATTGCTTTCCCAAATCTTTCAGCAATGATCAAGGCGGAAGCAATCCACCAATTTCCAGCAAAAGCAAGCAATGGAATTGCTATAAGATTAACTAAATACCCAAAGGTAGTCATCAACCAATACTTTCTCGTTTTATCCGAGATATACCCAGAAATTAACCTGAAACCATATCCCACTAATTCACCCAATCCACCAACGAAACCAACAATAGTTGCGCTTGCCCCAAGCAAATAAAGAAAAGGTCCAGTGATTCCACGGGCACCTTCATAGGTTACATCAGCAAACAAACTAACAATCCCAAGCAAGATGACAACTTTAAAAGCTTTACGCATATTGATTTTTTCTTCAGCTCCCATCTTTTGGAATCCAATTTTATTTTAAATTTATGCACATACCAAATACTTTCCCGGTCTTATTATAACTTTGCACTAAACGGTCTTACTTCATCCCACGCCCTTATCACATCATCTTTACCTGAAAAATATTCCAAAACCAAACGCCACGAGTTTAACTCCTCACCCTTGAAAGATTCCTTATTTTGATAATCATGCTTATCTATGAACTTTTTCATATGACTCAATAATTTGTTAAGCTTTGAAATTTGCAATTCCACAAAAAATGTAAATGAACTTCCATTGTTTGCTCTGATACACTCTTTTAAAATACCAATAAAATGATAGCGACACAAAATTACATTATCCAAACTAAAAAGTCTCCTAAATTCTTCATCGCCAGCACGATTGCAAAATTCATCAATATATAAACTTTCTACAGACCTTTCTTGAAAACAAGCAGGACATTCACCAGTAGGTTTAAGCTTTTCAATCTCCTTTAAAAATTTCCCACCAGCAGATTTTGCAAAAAATTTATAAATATACCCTTTCAGCAACCTAAGTTTATAAGTCCAATTCCTCTTTAACAACTCAAGCTTAACAATCTCATCACCGAGCAAAGTTTCATATAAAATTGCAACTTTAAGTCCATCATCGCCAAGATTTCTCATAGCCTTCAAAAGTTTATACGCATGATTTGTGCAAAATCCAGCCGATTTATTGAGTTTACTTCTTACCCCAACATCAAGGACATATTCGTAAAGCAAACTTTCAAGATAATGTTCTGTTGAACTTTCCATAATAAAACAGATAGGGCATCCTTTTCTCTTAAAAGATCCTTCTATTTTAAGCCATATAATATCAGCGCCTTTTCCCATTTTGCCTATCTCTTTTGAACTTTTATTTTAAAATAAAAACTCCTACTTTTAGCCACCCACGACTAAAAGTAGGAGTCATCAGTTCTGACCCTGCTCCAAGTCAGAACGGTTCAGAGCGGACTCCATCGCTCGTTTAAAAATAAAAAAATTGCCCCGAAAAACCAATAGATGGATTTTTATATTCTTGCTTGATTTAAAATTTTTATTTATCTTGAGTTTGAAAAATAAACAAAATTTTCATCAAGAGATGGATCATCACGATTTTGAAGGCAGAGAAAACTTTGAAGAGTTCCCAGAAAAAGAGAAAATTCAAGATAAAATAAAGCAATACGAAGAATTTTTGAAAAGCCATGAAGGCGCTTACATGAATACTGAACTTGTAGAGGAATTAATTGATCTTTATATGATTTCGGGGCAATATGAGAAGGCACTCCCCCATGTTCAGAAACTTATAGAAATTTTCCCATATTCCGCAGATTACTGGGTGAGGCGTGGAATTATACTAAATAACATGTCCGAATTTGAGAAAGCTCTTTTATCCTTCCATAAAGCGTTGATGCTCAACCCCAACGAAGCAGATGCGTGGGCAAATATGGCTATAACATTTGAAAATATGGATAAATCTGAAGAGGCACTTGAATGCATTGAAAGGGCAATTGAAATTCAGCCAACGAATTTTGAATTTTTACGAATTAAAGCCGATATCCTTGAAAAAAATGAAAATTATGTTCAAGCCATTAATGTCCTCAAACAACTTGCGGAACTGAGTCCAAATAACAAAGATATTTTACTTAGACTTGCGGATTGCTATGAAAAAACAGGCGATTTTGAGAGTCTAAACGATGTGGTTGAAAAATGCTTGGGAATTGACCCATACGATTATAATCTCTGGTATAAAAAAGGAATTGCGCTCACAAAAACAAATCAACTTGTCAAAGCAATTGAAAGCTTTGACATGGCGCTTGTAATAAAAGAAGATTTCACCCCAGCACTTGAATTGAAAGCAGAACTTCTTTTCAAAATCGGAAGATATCTTGACTCAATTGAAGCTTTTAAACAACTTTTAAAATATAAACCAAACTCCGAAGTTGCCCTGTTTTACATTGGGAATATAAATATAAAACTTGGTCAATATCGTGAGGCAATAAAATATTTCAACCAAGTTATAAAGATAAACCCTAACAATTATGTGGCTTATTACATTCGGGGAAACTGCTATGAAGCACTTGGAAGTTATAAAAAAGCTCTCGCTGATTATACAATTGCGGTCAACTATAATCCACGAATCCCTGACCTCTGGGAAGCGAAAGCAGAGCTGGAATATGAAACTGGCAAATTTAGCGAAGCCCTGTCAAGCTATATGATGGCGATAAAACTTGATCAAAAAAATCCCGAACTATGGATCGGCGCTGGAATGGCATATGAACAACTTGGTAGATATCAAGAAGCAGTGCAAGCGTATTACAACGCTATAAAAATCAACCCCGAATACGCTGAGCCGTATTATCAAATCGGGCGTTTATTTCTGCTCGCAAACATAATTGATGAAGCTGGACAGTATTTTGCAAAAGCGTTTGAACTTGACAGCTCAAAAATTAAAGAATTTGAAGATGAATTCCCCAAATACAAAAGATATTTAAAAAAATGGATTAAAAAATAAACAATGCCGAAAACAGCAAAGAAATTTAAAATAACTCCCGAATTAAGAAGCGAAATAGAAAAATTGATAGAGGAAAGAGTAACAACCGTCCAAATTAGCGTCGGTGATTTAAACGAATTGAAACAAATTGTAAAATTACTTGCGGAAGCACAAATAAAAACAGAAGAAAGATTGCATATCCTTACGCAAAGAATTGACGACCTCACACAAAAGGTAAGTCAACTTGCAGAGGCACAGATAAAAACTGAAGAAAGATTAAACATACTTACGCAAAGAGTTGATCAACTTACCGAAAGAGTTGATGATTTGACGCAAAAATTAA
>Ga0105162_1000562_pt1 | contig 23953 bp, 25 predicted proteins | sample JNZ201metaG_FD_81532 | JGI IMG/M metagenome (GOLD analysis project Ga0105162, IMG submission 81532) | Hot spring microbial communities from Jinze hot spring, China to study Microbial Dark Matter (Phase II) - JNZ 20120812A | ecosystem: Environmental > Aquatic > Thermal springs > Hot (42-90C) >...
AGCTGGATTAGCACTGTATTTTCTCTTCAAGGACAGCGTATTGGAAATAGCCATGGTGGGTCTTATACTAATATTTGCGAGCATAATGTCTCTACTATTGTTCCCACCCTTCATATTGAGGATGGGTAACGGGATTATTTTACGCTTCACACTTTATTTTGAGCCTTATTGGACCCTAAACTACAAATTGTAATTTAAGGTCACAGTTCCCTAAAATTGCGCATAGGATTTCGGTTCAGATTTTAAGTATAAGTAATCTCCATTTATGTTATGAAAAAAGAGAGTCAAGGAAACTCTAAAGGAAAATCTTTATAATTATCGCCAAAGTTAATTTTTATCTAAATTAAATTAACTTGAGGGGACTTATTATGTGTAGCGGTTTCTCAATCAAGGCTGATGAATATGAAATTCGTATTGATAGACTTTACACTAAGACGCATGAGTGGGTTCTGATTAAGGATAGTAAGGAAGCTGTAGTCGGAATAACTGACTATGCCCAGAAGAGCCTTCACGACATCGTATATGTTGAAATGCCTAAGATTGGTTCAATTGTAAGACAGATGGAGCCAATGGGGGCCGTAGAGTCAGTAAAAGCTGTTTCCGAAATATTCGCCCCTCTCTCAGGGGAAGTCATTGAGGTAAATCGAAAATTAATAGAGTCCCCAGAGATCATAAATAAATCTCCTTATGACGAAGGCTGGATAACAATAATACGACCATCCAACTTAGATCAAGAGATAAAGAATTTATTGTCTCCTGAGGAGTACAAAAAACTTATCCTCTCTCATTAAAAAGTAATGAGTTAAAGAAGAACTATCTTTCTAACCCCAGCTCAACGAGTTTTTCTTTTCTTGGCTCGCCTTTGTCATCCCAGCCTCTGATTCTATAGTATTCGTTAAGCATTTTTCTCAATTCTTCTTTGCTCATGTAGTGACCCTTTGCTGGACCAGAGGGAAGCGGTTCCTCCATAAATCGAGTTGGCAGCTTCTCTTCCATCTCTCTTGTGAGCCCCTCTCTTAAATTGATTAGTCTAATGAGATTCCATATTCTCTCACCAATAACCATAAAATCTTTAAACGTTACCTCGTAACCAATAGCGTAAGATAGAGCTCTAGTAAAGTAGCTGGGATCGACCCCGAACCTTGTTAAATCACATTGAATAAGCGTCCCCATGGCGCTTGTATAATCCTGATCCCATTTACAACAGGCGGCTTTTCCCTCAGTCGAAAGCCTCTCTATCTTTTGCCCTTCAGGACCGGTTCCAGCAGTTTCATAGACTATAGGCCACCCACGCTGGTGACATCCTCCTCTATCGACGGTTACATATTGCAGGGCCATTGCCGGCGCTCCTCTTACGCCCCATGCGGGTGTCTCTAAACCCTTAATTTCAATTGCGTAATGCTCGGATCCTTTACCAATTTTTTGCGAAGCTATTCTCACTCCTTCAGCTAGGATTTTCCCTATGCCTTTCCTGTAGGCTACCATTTCAATTAGTTTGTTCAGGGCATCATAATTGCCGAATTTTAGGTCTAATCCTCCTAAATCTTCACGTGTTAAAATTCCCCTTTCATAACATTCCATAGCAAAGGAAGCAACTGCGCCCATTGAGATAGTGTCAATTCCAAGGAGATCACAGAGTAGGTTAGCTTGTAAAAGCGCATTTAAGTTTGAGAAGCCGCAGTTTGCCCCCAACATGGCTACGGTCTCATATTCGGCTCCATGAACAACTTTACCAGCAAATGGGCCCCTCGTTATCATTGCAACTTTTTCACAGAGCATTGTGCATCCATAACCAGATCTATCCTTTATCCACACCCTCTTCTTCTGCTCTTCGCCAGAGTATTCATTTACTGCTTCATCATAAACTTGGTCCTGCCAGTTCTTATAGGGCCAGAGGCCTTCTACATTAGCGTATGACACAGCTATTGATGTGCCGTACTCAGAGTATCCGCTGGCGTCAGGCGTTTTCCTAAGAACTTCAGAAAACTCTTTTGCAAGGTCAATCAGCTTATCAACTTGCGCAACCTCTATCTCTCCAGAGCCACGTACAACTATTGCCTTAAGATTTTTTGAACCCATTATTGCTCCTCCTCCACACCGCCCCGCCTGTCTATGAATGTCCGCATCGATGCAAGCAAATCTAACCATATTTTCTCCAGCTGGTCCTATACATACGACTTTAACGGTCGGGTCACCATGATCTTTCTTCAATATATTGTAAGTTTCATATGTTGTCTTTCCCCAAACATGGGTTGCATCCAGAATTTTAGTCTCATTATCGTCAATAATTATGTAAACTGGTCTTTGAGACCTTCCCTTTATTACAAGAGCGTCATAACCTGCAAACTTCAGCTCGGCTCCGAAACCACCACTGAAATAGGAGTCCATGTATAGCCCGGTTAAAGGAGATTTCCCTCCAACTATATTCTTATTTCCAAAGGGTGGGATCGTACCATTGAGCGGCCCAGCAGCAAATATTAGCGGGTTTTCTGGTGAAAACGGGTCAGTATTTGGGGGTAGTAGATCATAAAGAAGTTTAGCGACAAATCCCTTGCCGCCGATGAACATATTCCTTATATTCTCTCTTAATTCACGTCTTTCGACTTTGCCAGTTGTCAGATCTATGAAGAGAAGAAAACCGGCATATCCATGTACCATAAAATATTCCTCCAATAAGCTATGTCATAAACTCTAATGCCTTCGTTGGGCAGAACTCTACGCACTTAGGTTTTCCCTTGCAGAGATCGCAAATCAGCGCCTTTTTATTCTTTGGATCAATTTTTATCGCATTGACTGGACATACATTCATACATAAACCGCATCCGATACACGCTTCCTCATCAACGCAAATTATACCAGTTGCACTTTTTATTAAAGCGTTTCTTGGACAACTTTTTACGCATGGAGAATTGGCACATTGGATACAAAATTCTGCAAAGCTATGAATTCCTGGTTCTGGCGTCACTATTCTTATCCTCGCTCTTCTTGGACCTATTTTTCCATTCTTATATACTGAACAGATCAGTTCGCAGCTGTGGCATCCCGAGCATCTATCTACATGAAAAATCAACTGCATTTTGCGATCCCCCGAAACTTATCATAAAATAGATCCTTGCATTTAAGAATTTCGAAAAATAGAGGGGAATACTTACCTTTATGAAGACTAAAAAGAAAATTCTTAATTCTCCATTTTTAGATATCTACATAATGTGAAAGTGGTTGAAGAGGTAGCTCAAGCGTGCAGCGGCTTATATAAGGGTGATTGATTATGGGGAGAATACGTCATGCCAGTTAAAATAAAAATATCTATCAAGGAAAATTTCTTCTGTAACCCAGCTTTTACGCTATTCTAAATAGTGGATGATTAAGAGGGGGCTTTTCACCTTTTTCCAGCATCAATTGTCCATATGCCGTATCCACTAAAGCTACAGATGGAAAGAAAACTTTTGCGTCCTCTATTGGCCCATAGAGAATGAAATCCGCCCCTATGCTAACAGCCATTATTGCCGCTGAAACAGAACAAGGCATAAAGGCCTGAGGACCTATTTTCTTCTTTAAACCTTTCCATGTTGCGATTGCGTTATGTGTGCCAGCACCGGCAGGATAACCCCATTCATTTTTCACGTGTAAGATTGCTTTACATGCTGAACCCAAAGTAGGCACGTCAAGAACGCATGTGTCAATTAAAGGCTTTTTAATACCTAAATTCCTAGCTAGCGTGATTAAATCGTTAACTGCTTTTATCCTTCCCTTTGATGTGAAATCTGTGGCGTTATATGCAAGTAATATAGCGCTTTCAAGTCTCGATCGTTTTATCCTTTCAAGCTCAAAAGTTTTCGCTTCTGGCAATATTGAATTATATACTATCCGATTAATTAAACCGGAATCTTCCGCATATTTTAGTCCCGCAAGTCTGATGCTTGCTGAAGGCGAGTCCATTAAAATGGGGGCCTCTGTTATGGAGGCAACAAAGTCGAGTTCTTTTATCATGGCCTCTTGGCTAGCTGCAACCACGTCGATCATGCATGGGTTTCCAGTTTTCTCTGAAAGATCATCCTGTAAATTGATTAAATCCTCAGCCGCCTTCTTGTTAAATTCGCCAGTCATTTCGTTCCCCACTATTTTATGTCCATGATAAAAGATTGAGCCTACCAGAACTACGGGCCTTTTTCCCGGATAACCGCCGACCGATATTTTTCCAATCTGAAACGTTTTTTGTTCTACTCGAAATTCCAGCATAGTTTTCCCCTCGTTAACAAATTAAATTACGACGCGAGGAAATATTTAAAAATTAATAATGATTTTTTATTTTCAAATTATACCGATCTATCTTTAGGTTGTGAAAGTTCCTGGAAAATCGGTTACAGAGCTAAGATTTTTCTGCTTCGAGACATGGTTATGAGATTTAACTTTAGTTTATTAGCATTAATACTCCGTTTACGTTCCAGCGTAAAAACCATCTTTACAGAAAGATTTAAATTTCAAGTCCAATTATTATTGGTATCAGGTGCTGTTATATGGCCAGCTTAATTGATGAATTGCGCTTTGCATTACTATCGTTTGAAGAAGAAAGATTCTTTGAAGCTATAAAGAGATTGTTAGAGAAGAAGGTAAGCCCGCTTGAAATTATAAACGCCCTAACCAAAGCCCTAGAAGAGGTTGGCCGAAGATTCGAAGAAGGCGAAATTTTCCTCGTACATTTAGTGATGGCTGGCGAAATGGTGAAAAAAGCTGTATCTGAATATTTGGAACCACTACTTAAAGAAGCCAGAACAGAAAGAAAAACTCTTGGTAGAGTTGTAATAGGCACGGTGGCTGGCGACATTCACGACATAGGCAAGAACATAGTGGCAGCAATGCTTTTTTCCGCCGGATTTGAAGTAATAGATTTAGGAAAAGACGTACCAGTCGAGGAATTCATTAGGGCGGTTAGGGAATATAACCCGGACATTCTCGGACTTTCAGCACTATTAAGTACAACATTGCCAGTACAGAAGGAAATTATTGAGGCTCTTAAAAAGAACGGTTTAAGAGACAGAGTTAAGGTTATTGTTGGTGGCGCGCCAGTTACTGCTGAATGGGCAGAACAAATAGGTGCAGATGGTTATGGTGAAGATGCAGTTGAAGCTGTCAAAGTAGCTAAAAGACTTCTGAGGGTGGAGGAATAAATGAAACTCGGTTTAGAGAGTGGACAATTAAAATTTCTATCTAAAGATGACGTAGAAAAAATACATCAAACTTCCCTCCGAATCCTCGAAGAAATAGGGATAAAATCTTCATCAAAAATAATCTTAGACTTCTTTAAAAAAGAGGGAGCCGAAACTGATGAAAAAACAGGCCTGATAAAGATCCCGGAAAATTTAGTGAAAGATTCGTTAAAGAAGGCGCCTTCTAAAGTCGTAATTTATGGATACAACCCAAAAAATGCAATAGTTTTGGAGAACAAGCGAATATATTTTGGGTTTGGGGGGACTCCTACACCTTATATTTTAGACCATGTGACAGGAGAGATAAGACGCCCAACAAAAGAAGATGTAATAAAAGCCACCCGGCTTGGAGAATACCTCTCTGAGATGGACTTTATAATGACTATTGCTGGAGCATTTGATGTACCGTATGAGCTTGAATATATTCACGAGTGGGAAGTCTTACTCACCTACACAACTAAACCCATAGTGTACTCGGCTCCGGGACTATTTAACGCTAATAAAGTTATAGAGATGGGTAGGGTGATAAAGGGAGACCGTTTAGAAAAGGAGCCCGTATTCGGAGTTTACGTTGAAATGCCATCTCCATTAATGTTTCATATGACAAATGAGAACATCTTCAGTCTTGCTAAAAACAACATACCTATTGTGGTAGGTCAGATGCCTCAGCTTGGTGCTACTGCTCCCATAACTTACGCAGGGGCCGTCGCCCTGAGCAATGCGGAAAATTTAGCAGCCTTAACCTTAGCTGAGTTAATAAAGCCGGGAGCGCCATTTGTGCTTGGGGCATATGTTACGCCCTTAGATATGCGGACTGGAAGGTGCGCTTATGGAGCCCCAGAATTCGCTATGGGAAACATAGCAAATGCTGCTCTAGCCGAATTCTATAATCTTCCCACATTTGGATGGGGTGGGTGCTCTGACTCAAAGTTGCCTGATGCGCAAGCTGGTGCGGAGGTTATGATGAACTCGCTAGTAGCAGCTCTCTCGGGCATATGTTTAATTCATGATTGCGGATATTTAGCTGGTGGAAGTATAGGGTCATTAGAAATGGCTGTGATATCTAACGAAGTTGTAGGCATGGTTAAAAGAATTGTTAGGGGGATAGATGTTAATGAGGAGACTTTAGCCTTTGACGTTATAAGGGATGTTGGCCCCGGAGGACACTTCCTCTCACATAAACATACACTCAAACACCTTCCATCACTTTATGTGTCAAGATTATTTAGTAGAGAAAGCGAGGTTAAATGGATGAAAATGGGTAGAAAAGATGTTCGAACCAAGGCAAGGGAAGAGGTGAATAAAATTCTCTCGCAACCAGTCACTATAGATAAATCTTTAAGTGAAGAAATTAAGAAAATAGTGAGAAAAGCGGAGGAAGAGGTGCTTAAAAAGAGATGAAACCAAAAATAGAAATATTGTCAAAAGATGAAATTGAGAAGGTGCATTTAACAATTCTCCAGATTATGGAGAAAGTTGGCATTAGGATTTATAATGAGCAAGCGCTTAAACTCCTAAAAGATGCAGGGGCTGAAGTCGATGAAAAAACTTGTAGGGTTAATATTCCCTCCTATCTCCTTGAGGAATGTATCAGAAACGCGCCAAAATATGTGCACCTTTACGGGAGGGATTCAAAGTATAGATTAAAACTTGAATGCGACAATTTCTATACGGTTTTAGGAAGCACCCTTCCTAATGTGATAGATCCGGAGAGCTTCTTAAGAGTCAAGGGCAGAAAGGAGTACGTAGCTAAAGCTGCCAGAGTTGCGGATGCTTTACCCAACATACATATTGCTGCTCAGTTTTGTCTTGCATTGGATTGCCCGCCTGAAACCCAAGATGTGCATGAGCTGGAAGCTGTGTTCTCGAACACTACTAAGCCAGTTATGGCTATAGCGTATAGTCCTCAAGGAGCTAATAAGATAATTCAAATGGCTTCACTGATTAAGGGAGGAATGGACAGACTTAGAAAAGAGCCTTTGCTCTTTATATACGTGGAGCCAACTTCACCTTTAGAATATGGGAGGGAAGCTGCTGAAATCACTATAAAAACTGCGAAACTAGGCATACCCCTTTTGTGCGCGCCTTGTGTTCAAGCAGGGGCAACTGGTCCAGTTACGCTCGCCGGAACATTAGCCCAATCATTTGCTGAAAGCTTAACGGGTTTAGTTATTGCGCAGCTCACTAATAAAGGAGCGCCATTTATTCTCGGCATTGTCAGCACTATTATGGATATGAGAACCGCTGTTATGGCTTATGGGGCACCTGAATTTAGCGTTATAAATGCTGCTTCAGCTCAGATATCCCATTATTATGGACTCCCATTTTTCGGCACGGGAGGCTGCTCAGACTCCAAGATCCCTGACGAACAAGCAGTGATAGAAGCTTCTTCATCCATGTTAATGGCTATGTTAACTGGAACAAACTTAATACATGATGTCGGATATACAGAAGGTGGTGCTACGGGCAGTCTTGAGATGGTGGTTATACTCGACGAAGTATTCTCTATGCTGAATAGAATTGTTAGGGGGATAGATGTTAATGAGGAGACTTTAGCCTTTGACGTTATAAGGGATGTTGGCCCCGGAGGACACTTCCTCTCACATAAACATACACTCAAACACCTTCTAAGCGAGCATTGGACGCCAAAGCTCATAGATAGAAAAAGATATGAAACTTGGAAAAGGGAGGGTGCAAAAGATATGCTTACAAGGGCTAGAGAGGAACTTAAGAAAATCTTAGAAGAATATGAGCCAGAACCTCTACCGGACGACGTATTAAAGGATATAAAAAGTCTCATTGAGCATTAATTTCTAAATCTCTCTAATTTTACTACTAAAAAAGAAAGATGGTTTAACTTCTTGGTAAGCAAAGTTATTCTCGGCTTTATGGAATATAATAACTCGCGATCAGGAGGCTTATAAATGTCTTCAATTCTTCACGAAATATTTCGTGTTAATAAGCCAGTTATAGGCATGGTTCACATGCCTCCGCTGCCAGGTTCACCGAAATACGATTACAGAGATTCTATGGAGAAAATAGTTAAGCGGACTATGAATGACGCTGTAGTTCTTGAAAGAGGAGGAGTAGATGGGCTGCTGTTCTCCAACGAGAGCGATACACCATTTCTTTTTGATGTAGGTCCTGAAACTGTTGCCGCAGTAACATACATAGTTGCGAAAGTTACTGATCGAGTAAGCCTGCCCTTCGGCATCGATATTTTATGGGATCCTTATGCAACTATAGCCGTGGCAAAAGCTACCAAGGCTTCCTTTGTAAGAACATTGCTAACCGGAACTTTTTCAAGCGATCTTGGTTTAATTAACACAGAAGGGGCGAAAGTGCTGAGATATAGGAAGTATATTGGTGCTGAAAACGTGAGAATATTTTTATATCTGAATCCAGAGTTTGCTGCACCTATATCACCACGCCCTCTGGGCATAGTGGCTCAAACCGTTAGATGGCTTTCCTTAGCAGATGTATATTGTATCTCTGGTCCTATGCCGGGATTACCACCAGATGAGAAAGACATAATTAGTGTTAAGGAAAGTGCGAAGGATATGCCTATACTGGCAAACACTGGCATTAATAAAGATAACATTGCTACCTACTTTAAACTTGTTGATGGAGCAATTGTTGGCACATCCTTTAAAGTTGGGAACATAACCCTAAATCCTGTCGATGAAGGAAAAGTAAAAGAATTTATGAATATAGTGAATTCGTTAAGATAATTGTTGTACTTCTATTTAGCGAAGTATTTTAATGAGCATTTATATGTTGGGCTACTATTCTTCTATTATTGGGATCCTATGCGAGGACTCGAAGAGGAACTGGTTTATTGGGATAAGGACCCCGTGGACTTTGAGCAGCGATAGGGTTTGGGAGAAGACCCATAGGCTTGGGGGAAAGCTCTTTAAGACCGCTGGGTGATCGCCATGTTGGGAGCATTGATCCAGGAGTACGCATTCATCCTAATCCTAGCCCCAATATATTATTGGAAACGATATTTTATTGTTGAAACGTCATATTAACACCTATTCATTCTATCGTTGAGACTTTCTATGAAGTTTGTAGTTTGTATATATTATTATGAGTTATGGGTTTTAATTCACAAGAAATATTGAGGGTATGGAGACCCATCTCTTAGCTGGGATATGCTGAGCTATATGACTGTGTCTTTTTTATAAGGCATGGTATCTCCAAGAGCCTGAAAGTATTATTTATTTGCATCTATTGCAAGGCTAACAACAATTGGATATAAGGTATTCTTTGGAATACGAAAGTATATCAGTTAGAACTTTATTGGGTTTAACTTCCCAAGAGAGCGAAGTCTCTAAAATTAGCGAACTTTGGTTGCGGGAAGGTAGGAGGAAAATAGGCAAATTATAGCATGGGTTTTTTGATAGGGCAAAGTATTGTAATAGTATCAGCTATAGCAACTGTACTTATATTTAAGGCCCTCTGGTTAAGACCCCTTTAAATTTGAGAAATCATATAACGGAGAATAAAATAAGGTTTGCCAAAGTTTTATTGTGAAATAGCTTTAGATTCCTGCCGGGCAATCTCCACGTATTCTCTGACGCGGGAGATGGGGGTTTTGGGGGTTACGGGGCTTCCCAGCGACATCACAAACTTTCCATATTTTCGTCCTATAGTAATCTGCCTCCTAATTTCTCTTCTCAGTTCAGCACTTGTGCCGTTTTGAAGAATCCTTATGGCGTCTAGATTGCCGAAGATGCATACTCGACCGCCGGCAACATCGTTGATCCAAGCTATGTCGATTTCAAAGCCCTTCTTACTATCCTCTAATGATATGGCGTCTGGACTAGCTTCTATTATTAAGTCCAATCGATCACGGACATCTCCACACGGATAATAAATGCTTTTCATACCTAACAGTTTTATCTCTGAAATAAGTTCTCTATTGTAGGGTAGAACAAAATGTTTAAATTGGTTTAGGGAAATCTCAGAAGCTGAGGCGAGGCATTCTTCGATCCAGATACCATCAACACCGATTTCTGCATATGCCTTAAGTTCTTCTATAGTGCGCGCTAGAATCTTTTCAAGTACATGTTCAACTAATCTGGGTTTTCTAAAGAGGTTTATCATCATTCCTTTAAAGCCGAAATAAGAGAACATGGCCGCCCAATAAGGAGTACTAATGCTGGCGAATACAAATTTTTCAGAGCCAAACTTTTCCACTACCATTTTGGCGTAGTCAAGTCTTCCGCTTTTGATGAGAGTTTCCTTGTCTATAATGTTTATATATTTATCGACATCTTCCATAGATTTTATCAATGGTTCTTTCTCTATTGGAATATGTGAGCCACCTATTGGTTCTCTATATAACTCGGTCTTCTTCCTATCTAATATGTTAACTAGAAAAACGCGGTCGCCTTGAGCTTCAATGATATGAAATTCTCTCCACTCTTTCGACGGGCACATTCCACAGTGAACCCAATCCAAATCTAATTTACTTTGAAGATCCTCTTCAACCTTTAATCGAGCTAAAAGATTAAATTTATAGATAGCCCACCATGGTTGATCAGTTATCTCGTCCCAGTGATCCCGTAAAAGTATGCTCAGGTAAGGTATTACAACTGGAAAATCACTTCTAAGCCCGCTTGTCATAGCTTTTATCATCTTATCTTTACTCTTCATTTTTATACCTTATATTACAACGTCTTCTTCTCTATTAGAGATAGTTTCTTATAAATCTTTTCTCTGAAAATAATAAGACATACTGCACCAAGAAAGCACTAACCTGAAAGCATCCTCAAAATTATATGTGATTTTTTCATGTAGATTACCAGAAAACTTCTCTCCACCTACTCATATTATGCATGATTTGGAAGTTTTCAAAGCTCTCTATAAAATAGGCATTCTTCTCATCTAAATTTAGAACTCTTGCAAAGCTTATAGACTAAAAATACTTCTAGTTATCTAGAGGGATGAAATTGATAGGTAAGGGAGAAGTTATTAAAGATTTCACTCTTAAACCAGTAGTTATTGGTGCTTTATTGGTATTCTAGGGTCAATCATAAGTTCAATAGGGTCGGAGATCTCGGCAATAATAACGTCCCATTTATGACTCAATATGTTGCTTTTTTCAGTCCAACACACCTCAGCGTAGAATCTTCTGGATAGTTTAACTCGGCGTTATTATCTTCGTACAGTAGTTGTTATTGCGCTCGTTATAGTAATTCAAGTGGTTAGAAGAAACATCTTTACAAAAACTGAAACAGCAGTCACGACAATTCTTGGTTTACTATTCATTCTTTTCAAGACCGCGATAGGTTCTAACTTCGGATGGTTCAACACGTTTACAAATGTCCTTTCCTTTACAGCTGACGCTTTCTGATAAAGACCTAAACAAATTGTTTGATGACTACTACTTGCTTAGAAGATGGCACAGTACCTGTTAACAGTAAATGAATTCTAAGTTAGGTGTAACGAAAAAATTAAATAATTTAATGAAATTTATTTTTAAAAAGAGCTCCAGAGACTGTGGACTAATGGATCAATCCTTTTTTATCAAAGAGGCGGAAAAAATTGTTAAATTAGGAATGGAGAGAGGTATATCAATTAGAGTGATGGGGGCGTGCGCGATAGCAATTCATAGTTCCAAACGTGGGCATGAGCTTTATGATAAACTCAATAGACCGCTTAGTGACTTGGATTTTATTACAACTGAAAGCAGGGATAAGGTAAAAAGTTCTTTATTGAAATTGGCTACAAACCAAGAAGTAGATTCCTGACAATGATGGAAGAAATTAGGCATATTTATGATCATGAAGAAACAGGACTTGTAGTAGATGTTTTCTTCAACGAGCTCTCCATGTGTCATACAATTGATTTTAGAAATCGGATAAATGTTGATTATCCAACCCAAAAGAGATGGAAGAGTTAAATGCTAACCCTGAGAAAATAGAAAATCTCTTTCTACACCTAATAATCCAAAGGATAAGGGAATGGATTAAGTTTGCTGATGAACGATTAAAGGGTACTGGCATAAAATGTTTTGTGTGTCCTGACAACGACGATAGGTTTGAAATCGATTCAATTATTCAAGAGTCTGAAACTGTTATTAACGCCGAAAGCAAAGTTATTAGAATAGACGATTATCATGAAATGATATCCACAGGGTGGACTAATCCAACTCCATGGAACACCTTTAGAGAATGTTGTGAAAATGAACTGTACAAAAAAATTGAGGTATTGGCGTCTCAACTTACGGATGTAAGCAACCCTATCTTTAATTTACACGCTCCTCCATACGGATCAACACTTGACGAAGCGCCGGAACTCGATGAGGAATTAAGGCCAAAATATGCTGGACGAGCCCTAGTCTCTGTTAGCAGCGCTTCGGTTAGAGACATTATTTTGAAGTATCAACCTTTATTGGGATTACATGGGCGCATCCATGAAAGTACAGGAGAGTACAAAATCGGTCGAACACTTTGTCTTAACCCAGGCAGTCAATATGAGCAAGGTATACTTATGGGCTACATAATTGATTTAGATAAGAAAGGCATCAAAAGGTTTTTCCGAACATCGGGATAACCCTTAATGCTGATACTATAAAATGACTAGTTTAAAATTTTCACTCTATTGAAGATGATCCCAATTTTATCGAATTACTTAAATAAAGATTCTTTATATAAGTTAAAGAGGTGATTTTCCATGAGTTTAGGAATCGAGAGTTATGTATTGCCTGAAGCAAGAGTAAGCTACTTTGAAAATGTTAAGAGAATAATTTATGGTGCTGGTTCGTATAAAGCTGTAGGGTCTGAGGCGAAAAGGCTTGGTAGAAACGGAACTGCACTCCTGGTGACAGATAAGGGTGTTACTAAAGCTGGTCTAGCTGAAAAGGTAAGAGAAGTTGTGGAGAAAGAAGGATTAAGAGTAGATGTTTATGATGAACTTTCTGCGGAGCCAACCTTAGAAAGCGCGCGTAAAATTACAGAAGTTGTTAGAGGAGCAAAGTATAGTGTAATCATTGGGGTTGGTGGTGGAACAGTCATGGATAGTGCAAAAGTAGCGGCTGTAATGGCGACTAACCTAGGTGATGTGAGTAACTATCTAGCATACACTGAAGACCGAGTTAAAGAGAAACCGCTGCCAAAAATACTTATTCCAACAACGGCGGGAACCGGAAGTGAGGTATCAATGTACGCTGTAATTGTAGACGAGAAGGGGGTTAAGAACTTCATAACTAGCCCATCAGTTCTCGCAGATGTTGCAATTGTAGATCCTTTAATGACGATCACCTGTCCGCCAAGACAAACGGCTGCTAGTGGGATGGATGCCTTGGCTCACTCAATGGAGAATATTTTATCTCTAGGGTTTACTCCGCTCTCAGACATGTACGGGCTACAATCAATAAGTCTTATAGCTGCTAATCTTAGAACCGCTTACTATTGGGGAGACAATCTTAGAGCAAGATATAATATGTCCTTAGCTGCTTTACTAGGTGGACTTGCGATGGGAGCTACACCTGCAGGTGCCAATATAGGTCACTGCATTAGTGAGGCAATAGGTCCAATCTATAAAATACCCCATGGTATAGCTTGCGCAATAGTAACCCCGTACATGATGGAGTACAACCTTCCAGCATGTATAGAAAGGCTAGCAATGGTAGCCTCATATATGGGCTTAGATGTTCATGGACTTCCATTACGAAAGGCAGCTATCGAGGCCATTAAATTCGTTAAAGAGCTGGTTGAAGACCTAGAGCTGCCTATCAGTCTAAAAGATGTGGGTGTTCCAAAAGAAGACATACCCAAAATTGCAGATTACATAATGGAGGAACGACAGCATTACTACTATCTACAGACTTACAACCCGCGAAAACCTACCAAAGAAAATATAACTGAACTCCTCGAAAAAATGTACGAGGGTAGAATCTTGGAATAATTCGTGGTAAACCTGTGAAGAGAAGCCCAATAGAGAGCAATGTCACTGTGGCTCTCCAAACAAGATACCTTTTTAAAAGTCGTCTATTCAACAATAACATTCAGGTGGCAATATCTTTGAACTTCTTTTGATCGTTGACGTGAATATTAATTCTCCTCTCATTCTATACATGAGATATGTTGACGTTATACCGACGTAAACCACATAATATTCTTCATTAAATCGTAAGTTATGTTGATCCTTCCCTGTCCGTGAGATTTATCGCGAAGTAGTGTCGAAGCCGTTAAGGAAGAATTAACAAACCCAGATAGTGAAACGGATAGTAGGAATCCAGCGATAATCCGCCTATACCGCTCAAGCCTCTCATCATAATCATAGATCTCGCTCTTCACGCTAAACTTATTATTCCTAGACTTAAAAGGAGGTGAAGGGATTTGGACCCTAGAGGTTGGCGCCCTGGCCGGGATTTGAACCCGGGTCGGGCGGGCGACAGCCGCCTATACTAGACCGGGCTATACTACCAGGGCTTATAACCAAATATTTTTGATTTAAGTGTCTTAATAAACGTTGCGCTTTACTGTTTAATAGTGAGAATTTATATACTGAAAATACGCTTTCATTTTTAGAGGTGTGTTAGAATGGTTGATGTTAGCGTTAAATGGTTTGGGCATGCTAGTTTCCAGATAACCGCCGATGGAAAGAATATCTATATTGATCCTTATGAGGGGGACTACGTTGATAAGGCGGATATAATCCTTGTAACTCACTCTCACTATGATCATTGCGATGTATCTAAGATTGAGAAAATACGGAAGGATGAAACCGTGATTATTGCGCCGGCGGACTGCGCGGGAAAGATAAGGGGGAAGATTAAGGTTCTTAAGCCTGGAGAAAGCACGACGGTTGATAATATAGTGGTCGAAGCTGTCCACGCATATAACGTTAAGCGCTTCAGATCACCGGGGGTTCCATTCCATCCAAAGGGTTTCGGTCTAGGATATTTGATAAAAGTAGGTGATAAAATCATTTATCATGCGGGTGACACGGACTTTATCCCTGAAATGAAAGAGCTCAAAAATAGGAGGGTGACTCTAGCTTTGCTCCCGAGCGGAGGCACCTACACCATGGATAACCCTGAAGCATCCGAGGCTGCCATAGCCATAAACCCTGAAATAGTTATTCCAATGCATAGGTGGGATACGAACCCTGAAGAGTTCAAAAGGAAAGTTGAATCCTCCTCAAACATTAAAGTTGTCCTGCTTAAGCCCGGAGAAAAATACAACCTTTAGCCGCCAATAATAATTAATCAGCCTAAAGTTAAAAGTTGGGAATACCTATCGTTTAATTTGATGGATATAATAAGGTTTTATAGCGAGAAAACTGGAAAATTTTATAGGCTTGTTGAAACAGAGACATGGCCTTATCTTGAGATCTCTGGTATACGTATGCATAGAGCCGACGATGTTGATCCTAAAACTGACGCGATGCTGAAAATTAAGGCTTTAGGTAGAATTTATGGTTCCATTCTTGATTGTTGTACTGGTCTGGGCTATACAGCCATTTTAGCGGCTCAAAAGAAAAGTGTTAGAGAGGTTATAACGATCGAGAAAGATGAAAACGTTATATTCATCGCTAGACAAAACCCTTTCTCGAGAGCTCTTTTCGAGAATAGCAAGATTAAACTTATAATTGGCGATGTTTTTGAGGAAATAAAGAATTTTGATGACGAATACTTTAACTTTGTGATCCATGATCCGCCGAGAATTAATATTGCTCCGGAACTCTATTCGCTGGAATTTTATAGGCAGCTCTTTAGGGTTCTTAAGGGGAACGGAAGGATACTACATTATGTTGGAAGGCCTGGCGTAAGGCAAGGCAAAAGATACTTAAAGGGCATAATGGAACGTTTAAGGCTTGCAGGCTTCTCAAGGATTAGAATGGTTAACTATGCTTTGAGCCTGGTCGTTGAGAAATAAGTGTAACAAATTACTTTTCAAGTAGCAGCATTTTTATTTCACAGTTACTAATCTTATAAGAAGGTTCTCGAAATGAACGTGTTTGTTCTAGGACCAGCTGGATCCGGTAAGAGCCTGTTTGTCAAAAACTTTTCAGCATACTTGGCTAGTGAAGGTTACAAAGTTAGGGCGGTGAATCTGGATCCGGGGGTTCTGGATCCCGGGTATCGCCCGGATTTTGATATAAGGTCGATGTTTACTGTTGAGAGCATAATGCGTGAGATGAATTTGGGTCCAAATGGGGCTATACTTGAGAGCATGGAGAGGTTAACGAAAATCAGGGTGCCAAAGTTTAGGGATGCGGATTACGTACTGTTCGATACCCCTGGGCAGTTGGAGCCATTCTTATTTAGGGAGACCGGGAGGATTATAGTTAGCGGCTTTGAGGATAGATGCTGCCTTTTCCTCGGCGACCTTTCAGCGTTAAAAACTAACTTGATAGGCTTCTACTTATATGCTCTAACAGTCTATTATACTCTTGAGACCGAAACCGTGGCTGTCTTAAACAAAATGGATCTCCTCAACGAGGAGGAAATAGAGGAGATTAAAGGCATGCTTAGAGACCCAAACAACCTTCTAGCCAGAAAGCCTGCAAACCTTAGAGAGGAAATGGATATGGAGATGCTGAAATCTCTAAGGGTCTTTTTCCCGCCTAAAAGGGTTCCATTAATATCCGCTAAGACAGGTATGGGCTTCGAGGAAATTTTAACCATTTTACATGAGATTAAATGTGCATGTGGGGATCTAACATAAGTTTTATTTTCCTCATAACTGAAGAATATTTTTGGTGAATTGTTATGAAGAAGTTGGGCGTAGGCTTCATAGGTTCAGGCTTTGTGGCTAGGTTCCACGCGTTGTCTTGGACTGGTATAAGAGATGCGGAGATAACGGCTATTTACAATGTGAGGGAGGAAAGCGCCCGTAAATTGTCGAATCTAATTGAAAGGCTGGGAGTTGGTAAACCAAAAGTTTACACAGATTTAAGGAGTATGCTTTTAGACCCTTCCGTGAACGCTGTTTGGATACTTAACCCGAATTTCATGAGACTTGAAGTTGTAAAAACCATAGCGGAGGAAGTATCGCAGGGAAAGACGAATATTGTTGGTGTATGCTGTGAAAAACCGCTTGCAAGGAATGTGGATGAAGCTGAAGAGATGGTTAAACTCGTTGAGAAAGCAGGTCTTCTTCATGGTTACTTAGAGGATCAGGTTTTTGCTCCTTCAGTTATTCGTGCAAAAGAAACCATATGGAAGTATGGCGCTAAATATTCTGGCAGACCATATCTGGCTAGAGCGGCTGAAGAGCACGGTGGGCCTCATTCAGCGTGGTTCTGGAACCCTCAACTATCGGGTGGTGGGGTGCTGCTGGATATGACCTGCCACAGCTTGGAAGCTAGCCGATATCTGCTTATGAACCCGGATAAACCTAAGGAAGCGCTTAAGCCTGTAGCTGTTCAGTCAGTTATAGCGTCCCTTAAATGGACTAGGGAACCTTACATTTCCGCGCTCAAGAAGAACTTTAACGTTGATTATGGTAAGACCCCCGCTGAAGACTACGCTTTAACACTTGTAGTTTACGAGGATGAGGACGGCAGCTTAGTTCTCTCGGAGGCTAGAACATCGTGGAGCTTTGTTGGTCCTGGCTTAAGACTAACATTTGAAGTTCTCGGTCCAGAGTATTCCGTAACCATAAACAGCCTACAGCAGGAGCTAAACGTGTTCTTAAGCAGAAACGTTAAGATTCCACCAACGGAGGAGTTCGTTGAAAAGCAGGCGGCGGAGCAAGGGCTAATGCCGATAATACCGAATGAGGCTATAACTTACGGCTACCAAGACGAGAATAGACATATGGTTGAATGTTTCCTGAAGGGCACGCTTCCTGAAGAGAATTGGAGAGATGGTCTGTTAGTGACACAGCTTATGATGGCGGCTTATATGTCAGCTGAGAAAGGCAGAAAGATAAAGTTTGAGCCTGAAGCCTTAAGAGGTTATCGACCTAAAGTATTTTTAAGCGAGTGGGATCCTAAATCTGTGGCAAAAGCCGAGTGATGATTGATAGCGGCATATAATGGACATGTTTTTCTAAATCTTTTAAAAAATATTAAATAGATCTTTGTCAAAAAGTTAATTTTATGATATATATTGAAGAAATAGTGGCGTCATCCATATTGCTCGTTTGGGTCATCTTTGTAGTCATGGTTTTAACTAAATACCTCTATGGTTTCATGAGGAGGAGGGGTCTTGAGCCGAACGTGGCTATTTACTACAATAGGAAGGTGATACATATATTGACTGGAGGATTATGCGCTGCGCTTATCCCGCTAATGTTTAAGTCGTTTATTTTACCGTTAATTATGAGCCTCCTCCTTGCAGCCTTCTTATTTTCCTTTCATAGAAGGAGGCGATTAATGTACTGGTTTCAAACCAACGACAACGCTTATGAAGTATCCTTCTGCATTATGTGGGGTTTAATCATAGCTTTAGGCTGGATACTAGCCGAGGGAGACTTCCGTATAGGTGTATTGCCAGTTATCTTTATGTCTGTTGGAGATGCAATAACGGGCATTGTGAGAAACGCAATTTACAAAAAGAGAACGAAATCCTGGTGGGGTAACCTCGCAATGGCGTTATTCTCGATGAGCATTGGTGCGATAGTTGGATTTGCCGGAATAATTGCTGGAGCAGCAGCTTCTTTGATTGAGCACTTTGAATTCAAGCCGATAGACGATAATGTGCTCGTGCCAGCGGTATCCTTCCTAATCCTTCTGCTAGCTAAAATTCTCGCACCATCGTTTCTCACATTATAATTTGCAGATTTGTCGTATGCTTTCCAACTGAAAAATTAAGGGGAAACACAATACAGTTATATTTATCAATGTAAGTTAAACAATAATTCCCGTAAAAGGAGCGAACTTTGGAGGTAGTGAAATTGCTTATTGAAGTGCGCTGGCATGGTAGGGGTGGTCAAGGCATAGTTACGGTCAGCCGGCTTCTGGCTCAAGCAGCTCTCTTGGATGGAAAATATGTTCAGGCTTTCCCGGAGTTTGGTCCGGAGAGAAGGGGTGCCCCTGTTACTGGATATACAAGGATATCTGATGAACCTATATTTCTGCACAGTCAAATATATAATCCGAACATAGTTGTCGTTGTTGATCCAACGCTTATCGGCAGAGTTAACGTTACTGCTGGTCTTGCTCCAAAAGGATTTATAGTAGCTAATTCTGAGAGAAAACCTGAGGAGCTCAGGGGAATCTTAAGCGTTAAGGATGCTAGTGTTTACACTGTTAATGCGACAAAGATAGCTTTAGAGGTTCTTGGAAGACCAATATACAACACAGCTATGCTCGGAGCGCTTTTGAAAGCTGCTCCTTTAACCACGATGGATTCGCTGATAAAAGTTATCTCTGAAAGGTTTCCTGGAGCTGTTGGCGAGAAGAATATAGCCGTCATAAAGAGGGCTTATGAGGAGGCTGTTGGGGTTGAGTGAGAAGAAGCTCGGGTGGAAATCTCTCCCAATAGGCGGATACCTGCTTGAACCCGGTTCAGCTATGAAATACAAGACTGGCGATTGGAGGGCCTTTAAGCCAGTTATAGACCAGAAAAAATGTATAAACTGCCTCCTATGCTGGATTTATTGTCCAGACTCCGCGATAATTAGACTTGAAAAATATGTTGAGGTAAACTATGATTACTGTAAAGGCTGCGGTATCTGTGCTAACGAATGCCCAGTAAAATGTATAACTATGGTTGAGGAAGAGAGGTGATCGGTAGATGGGTAGGGTAATGGGGTTAACTGGCAACGAGGCGATAGCCTACGCCGTTAAGCAGTGCAATGTTGATGTTGTGGCAGCTTACCCGATCACACCGCAGACCATAATGGTTGAAGTGATAAGTGAGTACGTTTACAACGGTGAAATCGATGCGGAGTACATATGTGTTGAGTCGGAGCACTCCGCTCTATCCGCATGTATCGGTGCAAGCCTAACCGGCGCGAGGGTCTTTACAGCTACAGCGAGCCAGGGTTTAGCCCTTATGCATGAGATGCTCTACATTGCTTCAGGATTGAGATGCCCAATAGTTATGGGGGTTGCAAATAGGGCGCTTTCAGCGCCACTCAACATTCACGGCGATCACTCTGATATGATGGGGTCAAGGGATTGCGGCTGGATACAGATTTACGCTGAGAACCCTCAGGAGGCATATGACTGGATTATCCAAGCGTTCAAGATAGCGGAGGACCATAGGGTGCTGCTCCCAGCAAGCATAAATATTGACGGATTCATACTTTCACATTCAATGGAGAAGGTTGAAGTTTTAGAGGATGAAGATGTCTCAAAGTTTCTTCCGCCTAGAAAACCACTTATAACAATCGACCCAACTAAGCCAGTGACTGTGGGAGCGCTTTGCCTCCCAGACTACTACTTCGAAGTCAAGTTTCAGCAGCTCCAAGCTTTAAGAGGATCTCTCAATGTTATACGTGAGGTTAACGCGGATTATGAAGCGTTATCTGGAAGAAAATATGGCTTTTTAGAGGCTTACGCTATGGACGATGCTGAAGCCGCAATAATATGTCTCGGGAGCACAGCTGGAACAGCTAAAACCGTTGCAATGGCCCTTAGAAAACAGGGGAAAAAGGTCGGTGTAATAAAGCCATGGGTTTATAGACCATTTCCAGAAGAAGAGTTGATTAAGGCTATTGGAGACGTTAAGGCTATAGCGGTTCTTGACAGAGCGTGTAGCTTCGGCGCACCTTTCAACGCACTATGCAGCGATGTTATAGCAACGCTTTATCATTATGGAAAAGACTTGAGGGTCTTCAATTGCCTATATGGTTTAGGCGGCAGGGACATTACACCAAGCGATTTAAAACTTATTTTTGAAGAGGCGCTTGAAGTTGCCAAAACCGGGAAAGTAAAAGAGTATATGAAGTATGTGGGGGTGAGGGAGTAGAATGGTTAGACTTCAGGATTTACCCGTTGAAGAATTATTCACATCTGGTCATAGGCTGTGCGCTGGATGCGGTGCTGGAACAATAATGAGGATGACGATGAAGGCTCTTAGAGGACCAACAGTTGTCGTGAACGCCACAGGCTGCGTCGAAGTTGCATCAACAATATATCCTTACTCTTCTTGGAAAGTTTCATGGGTTCATATCGCTTTCGAAAACGCTGCCGCAGTTGCATCAGGGATTGAGGCGGCTTACAAAGTTTTAAGGCGGAAAGGATTATGGGATAAGCATGTTGACGTCATCGCCATAGCTGGCGACGGTGGAACATTCGACATCGGGATACAGGCGCTTTCAGGCGCCCTCGAAAGGGGGCATGACTTCCTATACATATGCTATGACAATGAAGCCTACATGAACACGGGGATACAGCGCTCAGGAGCAACCCCTCATGGAGCTGCAACAACCACTAGCCCCGCTGGCAAGAAGATTCCGGGTAAACCGGAATTCAAGAAGGATTTGATTGGAATATGTGTAGCTCACGGAATCGAATATGCTGCAACAGCCTCCCCAGCCTACTGGAACGACTATATAACTAAGGTTAGGAAGGCTCTAGAGGTTAATGGCCCAGCGGTCATACATGTCTTCGCCCCATGCCCGACGGGTATGAGGTTTGATCCATCTAAAAGCATGGAGGTCGCTAGGCTGGCTGTTCAAACACGATATTGGCCAGTATACGAGGTTGAGGGGGGTAAATACAAGCTTAACATTAGAGTCCCGCAGCCGAAACCACTCTTGGATTTCCTGAAGATGCAGGGTAGGTTTGCACATCTATTCCAGCCTGAAGCTCAACGCGAACTTGAAGCATTACAGAGATGGGTTGAAGATAACTGGAAGAGGATAGCTGCGCTGTGCGGCGAATTAACGTGAGCGTCTCTACCCTTTTCTTATAAAAATCACAGCTTTTTCTTTATTCTTCCCCAAACTAAATCTCTTATCGGGTTCTTTCGGCTTAACAGTTCGTGAGCGGCTTTCTCAGCCCTCTCCATGACTTTGTCTTCGTCCACGCTAATTACGCGCCTTCCATCCATAACTATCTTCCCATCAATAATAACCGTGTTAACGTCGCTTCCACGCGCTGAATAGACAAGCGCCGCATATATGTCGTGCAGCGGGGTTAAATGAGGTTTATTAACGTCTATCAATATTATGTCGGCTCTCTTCCCGACCTCAATTGAGCCGATTAAATCGCTTAGACCAAGGGCTCTGGCACCATCCCTCGTAGCCATCTCAACAACTTTCTTGGCGGGTAGAACGCGTGGATCTTTATACTTAGCTTTCTGTAGTAGGGCTGCGGTCTTCATGGTGTCAAAGATATCTAGAGTGTTGTTACTGGCAGGTCCATCTGTTCCAAGCCCAACCGTTACGCCAGCGTCTAAAAGATCTTTAACCCTAGGTATTCCCGAAGATAGCTTCATGTTAGATATGGGGTTGTAAACGGCTTTAACATCGCGTTTAGCCATAAGCGCTATGTCAGCGTCCGAGAGATGTATGCAGTGGGCTGCCAGCAAATTAGGTCTGAGCAGACCTAGATCATCTAGCAGTTCAACTTCACTCTTACCGTAAATCTCCCTTATTCTGGCAGATTCATTCTCCGACTCCGCTAAATGTATATGTATGCCGACATTTAGCCTGTTAGCTTTCTCACCGATCTGCCTAAGTATTTTCGGGCTGCAAGAGTATAGCGCGTGGGGTCCGAGCATAACGAATATTCTATTATTCGCGCTCCGATGATATTTTCTGGCTATTTTCACAGCTTCTGAGAGGAGAGCTTTACCGAATAATTCGCCTATAGAATCAATTATTCCAGGTGATAGAATGCATCTCATCCCGGTTTCTTCAACCGCCTTAGCAACCATGTCCTCGTGGAAATACATGTCTGAGAAGCACGTTGTCCCACTCTTAATCATTTCAACACAGCTGAGAAGCGAGCCATAGTAGATGTCTTCAGGTTTAAGCTTTGCTTCAAGCGGCCATATGGTTTCCCTTAACCAAGAATTTAGCTCCTTATCTTCTGCGATCCCTCTAAAGAGGGACATCGCCGCATGCGTATGACAATTGATTAGTCCGGGCATAGCGATCTTTTTGCTTCCATCAATGGTTACGTCAGTTTCAAATGTGGGGGCTTCAGAAACTCTTCCAACGTAGATTATTGAACCATCTTTTATGGCGATTAATCCCTGCCTAATCACGTCTCCCGCATCATTCATTGTGACTGTTATGCAGTTATATATAACTATGTCGGCTTTCATGTAGCAATGCTCCTCCCTAAATAAATTACATCGGCGATAACCAATAACCCTTAACGTTCTTTAATGTCTTAGTTAACGCATCCGATCTTAGACAGAGTCCGGCTGGCTGAAGTTCCTAAATTTTTAAATACTTCAAAAAATACGTAAAATATATAGGGCTGTGAGGGGTCAAGATAAACATAATGGTGGATATTTGTCCAATATGCGGGCTTCCAAAGGATATATGTGTTTGCGGGGAGATCCATAAAGAACAGCAGAAAATTAAGATCCGGTTGGAGACAAGGAAATTCCGTAAAGCGATGACGTTGATAGAGGGTTTAAATAGCAAGGATATAGATCTCGGCCGTTTGGCGCAAAAAATGAAGTCTTATTGTGCATGCGGCGGCACAGCTAAGAATGGGCAAATAATGCTGCAGGGTGATCAAAGGGAGAAGGTTTATCAGCTATTAATCCAGATGGGTTATCCCAAAGAGAACATTGAAGTGCAGTAAGATATGGAGAAGATTAAGGCTTTTGGTGAAGTGCTTCGCAACATTAAATTACGCCTTTCTTACAGTGG
>Ga0105162_1000564_pt1 | contig 23932 bp, 23 predicted proteins | sample JNZ201metaG_FD_81532 | JGI IMG/M metagenome (GOLD analysis project Ga0105162, IMG submission 81532) | Hot spring microbial communities from Jinze hot spring, China to study Microbial Dark Matter (Phase II) - JNZ 20120812A | ecosystem: Environmental > Aquatic > Thermal springs > Hot (42-90C) >...
CTCTAAAATCAATTTTATTCGTAACCATATAAATACTTTCTTTTGCGGAATTCAATAGATTTATAATTTCATTTATAGTTTCATCATAATTTGTAATAATTTTAACACCATACAAAATTTCACTGATGTCTATGAATGTAAATATTTTACTCTTAGAAATTATATCGAGTGAATTAGACTTATTGTCTTCCAGTAACTTTCTCATTTTATCAGCCAACTCTAATTTGTCTTTTTGTTCCGCAATTTTCATCAATGCTTCCACTATTTTAAGACAGAATCTCCCTAATACAGTAAGCCTATAAGAGCTTTGATCCTTCTCCACTAGACCGGACTCAATTAGTTTAGTGAGCCGCACATAGTATCTCTTCTGAGTGAGCCCAAGTTTTTTAATAATTTCAGTTGATTTTTCTATTCCTTTTTCACATGCCAATAGTATTTTTATAGAGTCTTCACTATCTAATGACGAAATAATGTTGATTACGTCTTTCAAATCACTCTCAAACATGAAATTTGATCACTAAAGAGAAAAATGTAATGACCAGTTATAAAGGCAATGTAGAATAACAATTATTATATGATAGATATGCGTTTTAAATCTAAATTCTCACGGAAAAATCATCGCTCATAATGACCTATATAAACAATCCTGGAAAAATACCTAATATGACAAGTACATTATTTATTACACCTAAATAGGGAAATAAAGCTAGAATATTTATACTTATCCTCCATCTTCTCGTTTTTGGTAAAGATATTGTTAATATTGTTATTGCGCTCCAAAATATTGCTAGGGCTTTTAGCGGATGATATTCTGGATGAGTTTCCACGAAGCCCATGTTTAAGCCGATTGTCGTAGTCCAATAGTCAAGCAGTATTCCACTTAATGATATTAGGAAAGGTATTAGAGCCATCAGTAATTTGTATGATTTGAGTTTCATACAACTATATTATGAAAATGTATTTGAAATATATGTTTTTCCTATTTACCCAGAATACTTGAGATAAAAATAGATTATGCTGGCGAGAAATGCGGGAGATAAATTATAAAGTTACGCTAAAAGCTTCTAAATTATCTTTTTCTCTCTTAAAACCATATTATCAATTATTAGGCATAATGCTTTGAAGACCTCGTCTTGATTTAGGTTATTTACGTCGAGTATTACGTGGAATGGCTCGAAGTCTTCGCCTAATCTGAAGCCGTATAGTCTCCTATAAATCTCCTTGGTTCTACCTTCCCTATCCCTCATGCGTCTAAGAGCCTCCTCAACACTTATTCCATCCCTCATAGCTATTCGCTTAGCCCTAACATCCTCGGTGGCATCAAGCCATATCTTGAAGCCCTCCTTTAGGATCCATGGCATAGTCCAACTGTCTAGGACAACATTGCCTTCTTTAGCCCACTCAAGCATCTTCTCATCAACCCTTCTATCCAAGTCTAGATTTTTTAGGCGCTCTTCGAGGAAGTGTATGCCGCCCTCAGTCTCCCACCAACCCCTATCAGAGACGTTGTAGCCCATCTCCGCAGCAACAGCCTTTAAAGCATCTCCACCAGAATAATACTTTAATCCATAGTGCTCAGCAATCCTTTTAGCAACAGTACTCTTTCCAGAACCAGCTAAGCCAGATACGCATATAATGATTTTTTTGGATTTTTCCTGTAAATTCATTTTGCCCACCAATCACCATTGAAGAGCTAATTCATGAGAATAATAAGGAATCTATGTTTTAGGCAGCATCCCCATCTCAACATTAAAGATTTTCGAGAGCACGAAATTAAAGAAGAAGTGGCATACAGGATACCAAAAAACGAATGGTATCCCAACCCTACTCCAGAATAGGGGTATATATGCCACGGGCGTATTCCCATAGAAGAATATTAATAGCCACCATATTATCATAAATGAGATCATCATGATCAGTGAGGATTTAGTTTGCTGCTTAGACATTTTAGATCTAATCTGCATTATCCGAAGCTCCTGCTTTTTAACCTTAGCCATAAGCTTCTTATCGCCAGTTTTCTTGGCAAGCTCTCTCTCAGAGCTCCATTCGGCAATTTCTTTCTGCCACTCACTAAATAAACGTCTATCAATAAATTTACGGTTTAATAGAATTGTTGTTAAGGAATGAATAAAAGCCAAGAACGTTATGAAAAGGGTCGAATATGGAGTGACGCTGATGAAATTGAGAAAGTCCAATAACATAATATTTTACCTCCCAAGAAACTTTCTTATTCCAGGATAAATTTCCTCGATACGCTCACTCATTATTTGCTGATAATATTGGTAGATAATGCCCACGGAGAGCAATATACCAGTACCTGTTCCGAACGCGCCAAATAAATCTGCTATAGCCGCCAGGAAGCCAACAATTAAACCGCCAAGTAAAGTCACGGTTGGAATATATCGCTTCAAAATAATCTCAATGGGCTTCTCAGATCTCCTGAAGCCTGGAACCTGCATACCTGCATCAACAAGCTGCTTAGCAATAGTTCTAGGGTCTAATCCACCAACTTGGAGCCAAACCCATGAGAAAATAACACAGAATAAAATCAGCAACACCGCGTAAATAGTGTATCTTATTGGGTCAAATATGACATCCGCGAAACCTCTTGGAGATGAAACATAATATGCTAATCCGCCTATTGGTCGGTAACCGCCCTCAACATACTCGAAGTCGCCAAGTAACCTTATCCATGGACCTAGCTCAGGACTATTACGATAATTATTCCATAATATTTGCCCTATAATATAGATGTTACCGAATAATGCCGATGCAAATATGACTGGTAGATTAGAAACATAAAGCAGGCTTATCGGATACCTCCCCCTAAAACCCCTAAAACGTGAGTGTGAAATTGGTATCTCAACTCTAACTCCCTGAGCATATATACAGAATAGGAAGATTCCCACAGTCAATATTAAGCCTAGAATACTTGGGTCATTACCTATAATAATATTACTTATAGAGCTGCCGCTAACTAGAGTTTCAATGAGAGCCGGGAAGACTCCTCTAAATCTCGCTGGAGTACCAACCCTGACTATTGAAAAGCAGTCTACCATTATATTTTGGGCTACCCCAGCTAAGATGAATAGGCTTATTCCACTGCCAATCCCCCAACCCTTCTGAATCATCTCATCTAAGAGCATGACAATTAAACCAGCGAAAATTAGCTGAATAAAGATCACTATTGATTGTATAGCCCCTAAACCAGTACCAAATAAGCCGCCCAAAAGATATGCTGATGCCTGAATAATAGTCATAATTATTGCAAAGACCTTATTGGCGCCTGAAAAGAGAGCCCTATCCTCCGGGTTAGAGAAATCAACGTTTATAAAGCCTGAGGCTGCGAGCAGTTGTAAAATCAGTCCAGCAGTAACTATTGGGCCTATACCAAGCTCCATCAACGTCCCTTTACTTGAAGCAAATATTACTCTATAAAAGAGTAATTCAGGGCTTTTACTCAAACCATAAAGCGGTATCTCAGACATAACTAAATAAATAACTAGGGCGAAAGCTGTCCAAAGAAGCTTCTCATTAAAGCTAACCCTACGCTCAGGAGCCCTAATCTCAGGGATAAACTGTATTAGGGGCTGAAAGGCTCTTAGGAACTTGCCAGCCAATTTTCCCCCTCAAATAAATCTTATAGCTCTTTAATTTAAAGGTTTAATTATCCAGATTTGGCTATAACCTCAGTCTCCTTAATCTCTTTGGATGCTATTATTTCCCCACCAGCTTCCTCAATCTTTCTTCGGGCTGTTTCAGTATATAATGGAACCTTAACTCTTACTGGCAGGCTTATACGTCCCTCACCCAAAAGTTTATCGTATCCCATAGCCTCCAAATCTATAAATATCTTCTCACCCTTCTTGATTTTACCAGCTGTTTTTAAGGCTATTTCCTCAAGGTCCTTTAAATTTATGCATCGAAGACTCTTTATCATCTTCTGTTTTGGAGAAACAAAGCCAACTTTACCAAAGTAGTCTGGCTCATACCTTAAAACCCAAGACCATAAATGCTTATGTCTACCAGCCCTTCTCTCACCCTTAGATCCACTCTTTCTATGCTGACCAACCCTACCATAACCACACGTCCTGGAACCACGCTTCTTTCGAATCTTCCTAAGTTTATGAGGCATAACACATATAACCTCCAGATACGTCATTACACCATTCTCTTAATCAGATCGTTTATGCTCTCACCCATATACCCAGTTATACCACCACTCTTCCAGCTCTTTTTTACACTACCCTTATAACCCTTGCTTGGCGGATGAAGACGAAAAACGGGCTTAATCTTCGGGAGACTCTTAAACTCAACCTTCAAATTATAGATGGCTTCAGCTAAGGCATCAATAGACTCAAAACCAATTCTTTTGGCATAATCATCCGTAATCTTCTTATCCCCCACAAGTCTACCTCTTTCCTTAAGAAGCAGCACAATGACATCTTTTGAAACCTCACCCCATGCCACCTGATTCTGAACCTTCTGAAGCATACCCATATAAGAGGGGCGATTATCAATTAGCGTTACATGGCAATTACGTGTTAAATTAAGCATTCTTAAAGTATCTTCGATATCTTCTCTAACATTAACTGTACCTCGAACCCTAACAACAGCCAAACATTTATCTCCTTTCTCCACATTAATCTACCTCGCCCAATCTAACGGTGTAGTAATTTCATATGTCCTCTTTAGAGCATCAAAGAGCGCATACGCAAATGAGGGAACAGTTCTTGTTGGACCATAACTCCTCGTCCAGCAATCCCTAACGCCAGCAAGCCTAAGAATAACCTTAGCAACCTCACCAGCAACTAAACCTAAACCTCTAGGTCCAGGTATAAGTTTAACCCTCACAGCACCACATTTTCCAGTAACCTCAAACGGCAGTGAGTGTGGCTGTCCACATCCACACTCCCAGCTTCCGCATCCCCTACGTATAATCGTGATATTTAGGCGAGCATCATTCGCCGCCTTCTCTATTGCTGTACGAACCTGCGTAGCCTTACCGGAACCTATACCTATATACCCATCCCTATTCCCAACAGCAACTATAGCCTTAAACCTAGATTTTTCGCCAGCATCAGTCTGTTTTTGCACCAGGCTTATATTTATAACTTCCTCCTCAAGATTTGGAACAAGTATATTCACTATCTGCGGCTCACTAATCTTAAATCCATTGGCGAAAATCTCCTCTAGAGAGGATATTTTACCCTCAAGCACCATCCTACCAAGCTTAGTTCGTGGAACCCATTCCTCTGGACCCTTCGCCTCACCGACATCTTCACTCAAAGCTCACCACATCCAGCGACATTAATCATGAACTACCATATGCACATTTAAATTTTTAAACAAAGAAACAATACAAATAATAAATTTAAACTTATCTGCTACTGAGTGCGCTTAAAAGTGCATCTACAAGCATAGTAGATAATTCCACCATTAAATATTTCCCTCAAGAACAAGGGAAATGTTTATATTCTCTGCAATTTAATGACCATAAAAACTAAGAGGTTAAATCGATTATGAAAGAGGAGCCTATTAGATGGGTTGTTGAAGATCCAGAGAAGAAAAATGTTTTCTGGCCATCCGAGGAGATGAAGAAGAGAGCTTGGATAAGTGATGAGAGAATCTATGAAGAGGCTGCAAAGGATCCAGTTGCTTGGTGGGCTAAGCTCGCTAGGGAGGGTATAACGTGGTTTAAGGAGTGGACTGAAACATACGTATGGAACCCACCATTTTATAAATGGTTTGTCGGTGGAAAACTCAATATATGCTATAATGCTGTCGACAGGCATATTAAGACCTGGCGTAGGAATAAGGCTGCTATAATATGGGAGCCGGAGCTGATAAATGAGCCGCATAGGGTTCTAACATATTACGATCTTTATCGTGAAGTCAATAAGTTTGCGAATGTCTTAAAGAGTTTAGGTGTAAAGAAGGGTGATAGGGTCGGCATATATCTGCCGATGATTCCAGAAGTTATTATAGCGATGCTTGCTTGCGCACGTATAGGCGCTGTGCACAGCGTTGTTTTCTCAGCCTTCAGTGGGCAATCGCTTAAGGAGAGGATGATCGATGCTGAAGCAAAGGTATTGATCACTGCCGACGGATACTATAGGCGGGGAAACGTAATAAATCTTAAAGCTAACGCGGACATAGGTGTAGAGGGAACTTCAATAGATAAAGTTATTGTTGTTGAAAGAATGGGGAAAGAAGCTGGATTAAGCGTTAATATAGTTGAGGGACGCGATTACTGGTGGCATGAGTTAATGGAGAAGGCTGAACCATATTGTGAACCAGAGGTTTTGGACAGTGAGGACATACATTTCATATTATATACGAGCGGAACAACTGGTAAGCCTAAAGGGATAGAACACCATGTCGGCGGATATGCTGTTCAAGCATATTGGACAACCAAATGGGACTTTGATTTACATGATGATGACCTATTTTGGTGCACAGCTGACATAGGGTGGATAACTGGGCACACATATAACTGCTATGGTCCATTAATGAATGGTGTAACATTTCTGATATATGAAGGAGCACCTGATTATCCAGCTCCAGACAGATGGTGGCAGATAATTGAGAAGTATGGCGTAACAGTATTTTACACGGCGCCTACAGCTATAAGAATGCTCATGAAGTATGGCGATGAGTGGGTTAAGAAGCACGATCTAAGCACTCTCAGAATTCTTGGAACCGTTGGTGAGCCAATAAATGAGGAGGCTTGGCTATGGTACTTTAACGTTGTAGGCGGAGGAAGATGCCCAATAATTGACACGTGGTGGCAAACCGAGACTGGTGGAACATTAATCCACTCATTACCCGGCATAGGTCCATTCATACCAACGGTTGCTGGCAGGCCATTCCCAGGAACGAAATTTGCAATCCTAACTGAGGATGGAAAACCAACTAGTATCGGTGAAGGCGGATACCTAGTTCAATTATCTCCTTTCGCACCTGGAATGTTTAGGACTATTTATAAAGATCCTGAAAGATTTAGGCAGCAATACTTCAGCGTCTATGGTGAGAAAATATATTATACTGGTGATGGCGCCTATATCCATGATGAGATGGGCAATATCAGGATCACTGGAAGGGTTGACGATGTAATGAAGGTTGCAGGTCATAGACTGGCTACAGCTGAGGTTGAAAATGCAATAGCCCAGCATCCATCCGTTGTTGAAAGCGCTGTTGTCTCAGCACCGCATGAGATTAAGGGTGAGACCCCGGTAGCGTTCGTTGTTCTTAAACCCGGATATAAGCCTTCAGCAGAGCTTGAAGCTGAGATAAAAAAAACTGTTGATAAGATTATAGGACCCATTGCTAGACCGGAGAGAATAATATTTGTTGATGACCTGCCGAAAACTAGAAGCGGGAAGATCATGCGCAGAATACTTAAAGCCCTATTAAGGAATCAACCCTTAGGTGACATAACAACATTAATGAATCCAGAGTCGGTCCAAATGCTTAAGGAAAGAGTTGGATATAGAGAAGACCAGCAATAAACCAGATTTGCCTCTCCATTATTTTAACCTTGTTTTGTCTGCGCTGACTGAACTTTACCTAAAAGAAAATTTTTAATTTCATTTATGTAATCTGAGAAAGTATAATTCTTTTTCCACTGAAACTCTAAACCTAACTTTATATATAGATTCTCTATTATCAAGTCTTCAATTATAATTGAGCCAACCCCAATTATCCTACGAAGAGCCTCAGAAAAAATAGATGGATGCTTAGGCATTTCATCCAAATCTAAAAAATATTTCTCCCTCATGGCACGAAGGATATTATCAAGGGCTTTTCTACTAAAAATGTTTAGCATAACCTCTTCGGCTACTTCACTAATTATTTTGTTTACTTGCTCCTCGCTTTCCTTTCGATCCATCATTCTTAGGATCCCATATACTTATTCTATCTTTCTTTCCTTTTTATTTTTTAGATTTATGCTTAATCTCTCTTATACGCGACTCTATAAATTCAGCAACTTTTTCCTCGCTGTATTTTCTTTCCTTCCTCTGTCTCTCCAGGTGCTCTTCAATTTTCCTTAGAAGTTCATCCATATTTATTGGCTTAATTATGTATCCGTCAGCCCCATTATTTACTGCTTCAATAGCATTCTCCAGCGTTGGGTAGCCCGTCATAATTATCTTAATCATTTTTGGAACAGTATCTTTCATTTCAGTTAAGAGCTTAGTTCCCTCAATATCTGGTAACTTGATATCTATTAATGCGAGATTATAGAAGTTTTCCATCGACTTTCGTATCGCTTCCTCCCCACTCTCAGCTGTGTCAACAGAGTAACCCTTCTCCTCAAGTATCATTGCCAAGGTTCTTCTTATACTCTCATCGTCATCAACTATAAGGATGGAGGGCATAAAGTTCACTTAAGCATCATCTAATTACAGACAGACGCTTATAAGTATATTATGAACTAAAAGAATTGATGGAAAATGAAGATTTCAGATAAGTATTTTCAAACTGCGCCCAAAAAATAGATTATTAATTCACAAATAATTTCAGTTGTTCACCCCATTTGTATGGAGGGTTCTATGAAGCTACGCACTAAAATATTCATGGTAATATTGGCGATAACGATATGCCTACTTATAATTTTGACTCTCTTAACGCATTACGGGATTATGTCCAGCATATTAACTTTTGAGAAGGAGCTTATCAATGAGCAGGCGAATCGAATCCGTAATGTTTTGAAAAATGAGATTGCCACTCTCACCTCTCTAGCCTTTGATTGGGCTTTTTGGGACGATACATACGTTTTCGTTCAAAATAATAATAGCCAATACATAGAGAGCAATCTAGTTGATGAAACTTTCATTGACCTCAAATTAAATTTTATGCTCTTCTTCAATTCTTCTGGGAACCTGGTTTTTGGAAAAGCATTTAACCCAAGATATGAATATGATAATGTTCTATTAGAGAGGCTCATAGAATGTTTTGGCTCTTTCAGCCCATTTATAAATAATAGCGATGCTGGGGATGTCATAAGCGGCTTACTTATGTTGGAGGAAAAACTTGCCTTCTTCGTCTCATGCCCAATACTCACAAGCGAGAAAGAGGGGACAATCATGGGCTCCCTCGTTATTGGGCGCCTTTTTGATGAGAATAAACTTAATGAGCTTTCGGAAGCAGTTCAGTGTGCTTTAACCATATATATGTTTAGCAGCCCTAATATGCCAAGCGACTTTGTGTCCGCTAAATCCCATTTATCCGCCAATAAAACTCTTCATATTCAGCCATTAAGCGAAGATTATATTGCTGGCTATATTCTCCTCAGCGACTATTATGGCAATCCATTAGCAATACTTAGATTTGATTTGCCGAGAAAAATTTACGCCGAAGGATTAAGAATTATCTCAATTGCCCCCGTAGTGTTTATAATAATATGCATAATATTTGGTTTTACTATAATGGTGTGTTTAGACCGCTTCGTTATATCGCCAATTTTAGGGCTCAGTAAGGAAATAAATAATATTGAGAGGAGCGCAGACTTCAGTAGACGCGTGAAGATTGTTAGAGGAAGCGATGAATTATCAGATTTTTCTAATGGGATAAATAGGATGCTCCAAGCTCTTGAGAATCTTTGGACCCCATTCTTTACAACTAAGCCCAGGGGACTAGGCTTAGGTTTAGCCATATGTAAGCGCATAGTTGAAGCCCATGGCGGCAAAATAACCGTTAAAATAACCGTTGAGAGCGAACTAGGGAAGGGCTCAACATTTAGGATAATATTACCGATGAAATCAGCGACCTCATAAGAGTTTTATACATGTGAATTTAATCAATACCAGTAAGCTTTTATTTATATTTTAAACCTTTTCATATTCGTGGCATATACTCTATATAGAGGATGCTTGAGGTTGGAGAGAGCAGAGAAGATAATTGGTCATGGGACATGGTATGATAAAATGGCTCATAAAATAATTGAGCGTGAGCGGAAGATAGGTAGAAGAATCGATTTGATTAGGGTGGAAAGTGGCGTCGCAGCATCCGGTATACCGCATATAGGGAGCATATCAGAGGTTGTAAGAAACTACGCTGTCTCATTAGCTATTGAGGAGCAGGGATACAAATCTGAGTTTATAGTTTTCTCAGACAATAAGGATGGTCTAAGAAGTGTTCCAGCCGGGATGCCGAAGTTCCTTGAGGAGCATTTAGGTAAGCCAGTAACAGATATACCAGACCCATTCGGATGCCACAGCAGTTATGGAGAGCATATGGTTTATCTGCTGCTCGAAGCCCTAGATAAGCTGGGCATAGAATACAAGTTTATGTCGGCCGTCGAGGCCTATGGGAAAGGCCTACTTAACAATGAGATAAGGGATATTCTAGTGAATTCTAAGCGCGTCGGCGAAATCATTTATGAGGAGACTGGTCAAGAGAAGTATCTCAATGCTCTACCATATTTTCCGGTATGTGCATCCTGTGGAAGAATATATACAACCAAGGCCTATGAATTCCTGCCAGATGAGGATAAAGTGCTTTATGTCTGTGAGGGCATGGAGGTTAAGGGGAAGTGGCTTGAGGGGTGCGGATATAGGGGTGAAGCGGACTACAGGAGAGGCGAAGGTAAGCTGGGCTGGAAGGCTGGTGAGTTTGCTGCCAGGTGGAGAGCGCTTGATGTGAGATTTGAGGCGTATGGAAAGGATATAGCCGACTCGGTTAGGGTGAATGATAGAATCTCGCGGGAAATATTAAATTATGAGCCGCCGCTCCACGCAAGATACGAAATGTTCCTCGATAAGAGCGGAAGAAAAATCTCTAAGTCTACTGGAAATATCTTCTCTCCGCAGATTTGGCTCCGTTATGGCTCCCCACAGTCCATGCTACTATTACTACTAAAGCGCTTTGTTGGGACTAGAAATATTTCAGCCTCAGATATACCGCGCTACATGAATGAAATGGATTGGCTGGAAGATGTATATTTTGGCAAGGTTAGGATTGAGGATAGAATGGAGGAGGCGAAGCTTAAGGGCCTATATGAATATTGCTGGTTCATGAAGCCTCCAAAGGAACCTAGCATACATGTGCCATACAATGTGCTCACATATCTTGCTAAGGTTGCGCCAAAGGGCTCGGAGATAGAGTTCATAGCTGATAAACTGCGGGACTATGGATATATTAGAGATAAGAGCGAGCTTACCGAGGACCTAAAGAGGCGCATAGAATACGCTCTGAATTGGGTAAGCGACTTCCAGGAAATAACTGAGACTAAAGTTAAGCTCAGCCAAGACGAGATGAATGCGATAAGGCAGCTTATACAGAGAATTCAAGTCGAGGAAGAGGCTGAGAAAATACAGAGCGCAATATTTGAGGCTGCCAGAGAGAATAATCTTAAGCCAAAAGATTTCTTCAGAACATTATACATGATACTTTTGGGAGCACCATCCGGACCGAGGCTTGGACCATACATTGTTGCCATGGGAAAAGCAAACGTTATAAAAGCCCTAGAGAAAAGCCTAGAGGATGCGGACTAAAATACGCTAAGCTTGCTTGGAAGCTCCTCTATTCTAGTCTCCTCCTGAACCTTGCTCCTCATGTCTCTTAAGATAACTTTCCCCTCACCAAGCTCCTTAGGTCCAATAATGATTGTATATGCTATTCCCCTTCTATCCGCGTCTGAAAGAGCCCTTGAGAGCCCACGCCTCATAACATCAGTCTCGGCTTGGATCCCATGTCTTCTCAGCGTAACCGCTATTCTAAGGGCATCGACAATATTATTCTCATCAACCGCTACTACAAGCGCTCTTATCCTCTCAGGTTTAGGCGGATTAACTCCCTGCTCTTCCATCGCCAACATTATTCTGTCAACGCCAAATGCAACACCAATAGCTGGCACATCCTCTCCCCCAAATAACCCTATCAGTTTATCGTATCTTCCGCCTCCACCAACCGCTATATTCAACTCTGGCGCATAGACCTCAAATATGATCCCAGTATAATATTCTAGACCCCTAGCAAAACTGGACTCAAACTGAAAGTGAATGCTTAAGCCGCCACGCTCAACCAAATCTACAATCTCACTAAAGTTGTTGAGGGCTTCTAAAGCGCTAGGATAATCCTTAACAGCCTCAGAAATTTCCTTGAAAAAAATGTTTTTGTCCTTGCTCCTCACGCTAAAAAGTCTCTTGAGGGTTTCCAGGCATTTATGGGATGTACCATATTTCTCGGCGAGCTTAAGGGCTCCATCCCAATCCTTCTTGTCGAGTAGTTGCATAATTGAGTTCTGTTCATCCTCAGATATCCCCTCATGCTCAAGTATGCCGCGTAACACACCAATATGATTAATTTTTATCACATAGTTCCTTAACCCGACAGCTTCAATAAGATCGTTGGTTAAGCTTAGAATCTCAACATCAGCCTCAGGCTTATCCGAACCAATAAGCTCATAGTTTGCCTGCCAGAACTCCCGATATCTCCCCAATTGAGGCTCATCATAGCGGTATAGGCTTCCAAAGGAGAATAGTCTTATGGGTTTTGGCGCGCTAACCATTCTTGTTGAGACTAGCCTGGCAATTGAAGCTGTGAACTCTGGTCTTAAAGCAACCTTTCTCCCACCGAGGTCCTCGAAGACATACATGCGCTTCCTGTTTTCTTCACCTATTTTAGCAGCTAATAGCTCATAGTATTCTATAATGGGCGTTATAACCTCCTCATAGCCATATAGCTCAGCAAGACTCCTAGCACAACCCTCAATAAACCTAAGCCTCCAAGCCTCATCGGGAAGGAGGTCTCTCATACCGCGAACAGTCTGCCGCAAATCTGGGCGCAAGCAAGTCTCCTCCATAAACTACTAAACGGCGCCACACATTAAAAGGATTATAGGGAAACTTAAATCTTTTAAAGATTCCTTAATAATCAAAGATGCCCGCAAATCTTAAATTAAAGTACATGTAGCTATCATTTTCGTGAACCACTATGGCTAAGATTCGAGCTAAAGCAAGATTGATTGAGAATTTTCAGGTGCTTAGCACAAACGAGAGGGCCCATGCATTCATATTTGATTTGCCAGCCAGCTACAAGGGAACGGATATTGGTCCAACAGCATTAGAGGCTGCCTTAATGTCTCTGGCTGGCTGTGCTGCGACGATATATGCATTAGTTGCTAAAAACAGTAACGTTGAACTAGAACGCCTAGAGGTGGTAGCTGAGGCTGAGAAACCCGAAGACTCGCCTAAATTAACAAGCGTTAAGCTTAGAATTAATGTGCCTGGGAATGTTAGTGATAAAATATTAAGTGCGCTTTGGAGGAGAACTGAGGAGAATTGCCCAGTACTCTATATATTCAGAGATTCAATCCCTATTGAAATTGAATTTAAGGCTGCAACATCACTCGAACAATATTAAATCTCTGATCTCTCAGGAGCAAATTAATCGTGAGAGAGTTTTTGCTCCAGACACTTTCCTAGAGAATCCGCTAAAAATGTCCCTTAAACCATGCAAGCAACTATTGAAAAATACTAAAGGGGCAGCATTTTTGGACTCAGGAGCGGGAAAAGATCGTCATCCACATTTACGCGTCCACGTACCTCGATTTCCTCATTGTCCAAGTAAATAAGTGAATTAAGGAAATATGAATGTTTCGCGAGATTAAGGATAGATGTAGTAGCAGAAGTAAGGTGAATTATGCCCCTTTAGTCTTTTCATACATTTTCTCTAGGGTCCATCGTATTGCGGATCTTAATTCACGCTCTCTTTGAGGAGAGACGTTCCGAATAAAGATCTCGCGGATAATATCGCCCTCTAGCTTCACATTAAATGATAGAGCTTCATCGGGCATAAGCTCGCTTCTCTTAACAGCCTCCTGATCAACTTCACGCATTTTGGTTAAAACTTTCTCGATCAAAAATGATTCAAACGGCGGTGTTTTATAATCAAATTTTTTATCAGCCTCTGGAATAACGCGCAAATTCTTATCCTCAACATATATGTATGCCAAAAGTTCACCACTACTGGTCTTTAGCGGTATGACTTTGGTCGGTTCCTTAGCTGGCGGCGTAGGTGCCTTTTCAGTTATTTTTTGCGTAGTAATCTCCTCAACTCTTCTGAAGCTTTTCTCCAACAAGAGATTATTGACAAATTCTAGAATAATTTTTAAACCTTCAATCTCAGCCTCCAAACTCTTTATTCTTTCCTCAAGAATCTCCCTAAGCTCCGCTATTTTTCTTAGATTTTCATCCTCCATTCCAGATGCATCCTAAAATTCATTAGCTGTCTCCAACTATAGTATGCGGAAACTGCGATATATTTTTAATTATTGCCCCACAAATATTTATTGGTGTCCAAATGCAGATAAGCGTCTATATTTTAGTTGAGGTTGAGAGAGGAGAACCTTGGCAAGTAGCATCTGAGATATCTAAGATTGAAGGGGTTAAAACAGCTCATGCCGTAACGGGACAATATGACATAATCGTTTACGCGGAGCTAGATTGTTTAGAAACCCTAAAGAATGTTATAAAGAGGATACATGCCATAGAGGGCGTTCAGCATACACAGACAGCGGTCTGCATACCATGAAAAAATTGTGATATCAGTGCTTTCAGCCCCTAGTTAATTCATATGACCCCTAGAGATTCAAGGATTTAGAAGACTTCACGGGATCATAAAAAACAATCATGCCCATTCACCTCAATCCTCTTTCCCTTAAAATTCACAAAGAGAAGGCAAGTTTAATAAATTGAATTTAGGTAAGCATTAAATAGTTTGTAAATTTATTCTGTTATTAATTCGGGAGGTTAAAGTACATGAGCAGTTCCACGCTTATTGTGGACACAACCCATAGTCCCTTTGCGAAACTCCGCCCGGTGCCAATTGAAGATGTTCGCTTAGAAGACGATTTCTGGGCGCCTAGACTAAAGATGATTCAGGAAGTAACTCTACCATCACAATATAAGCTGCTTTATGATACTGGACGCGTATTTAATTTCCGCCGTGCTTCAGGAAAAGAGAAGGGGGACTTTCAAGGACTTGTATTTAATGACTCAGACGTATATAAATGGTTGGAGGCGGCGGCTTTTTCATACGCTTATAACCCAAATGAGGATTTGCTTATCAAGTCGAGGGAGCTTATTGATGAAGTTGCCGTAGCGCAGGATGAAGATGGCTATTTAAACACTTACTTCACATTTGAGAGGAAGAAAGAGAGATGGACTAATTTAAGAGATTTGCATGAACTTTATTGCGCAGGGCATTTAATGCAGGCTGCCATAGCATTTTACAGGGCTACTGGAGAGAAGAAGTTATTTGATGTTGCATGCCGTTTTGCAGATCACATAGTGAATGTTTTTGGACCCGGTAAGAAAAATATTCCTGATGGGCATCCAGAGGTTGAAATGGCTTTAGTAGAACTTTACAGGGCAACCGGTAAGAGAGAATATTTTGATCTAGCGGTATTCTTTGTGGATAATCGTGGAAAGAGACTCATCAGTGGAAGCCCATATCATATTGATCATAAGCCCTTCCGTGAGTTAACTGAAATTGTCGGGCATGCTGTTCGTGCGCTCTATCTGAATTGCGGTGTGACAGATATATATCTTGAAAATGGCGATAAAACCCTTTTAGATGCTCTTATGAGGCTTTGGCATAATTTAACCGAGAAGAAGATGTATGTGACCGGTGGGGCTGGTGCACGCTACGAGGGTGAGGCTTTCGGTGACAATTATGAGCTGCCTAATGCCAGAGCTTATGCTGAGACATGCGCAGCTATAGCAAACTTCATGTGGAATTGGCGGATGCTACTAGCATTAGGTGAAGCTGCTTATACAGATGTCATGGAGTTAACCATTTACAATAGTATATTATCCGGGATATCCCTGGATGGAAAACACTACTTTTACGTTAATCCATTAGCCAGTAGAGGTAGGCATAGACGCCAGGAATGGTTCTGGTGTGCATGCTGCCCACCAAATGTTGCTCGTTTAATAGCATCGCTACCAGGCTACTTCTATAACACATCAGAGAATGGAATATGGGTTCACTTATATGCAAAGAGCAGAGCGCGCATAGAATTCGGCGGCAACAATGTAACAGTAATACAGGATACAAGATACCCGTGGGATGGAGATATTGAGATAACAGTTAACCCGAGTAAAGAAGACGTATTCAGCTTATACATTCGTATACCGGGCTGGTGTAGGGATTCCAGACTTAAAATTAATGGGGAAAAAGTGGAGAAGTCGTTGCAACCTGGAAGCTACTTTGAGATTAAACGTTTATGGAGAGCTGGTGACAAAGTTAATTTATCACTTGCAATGCCAGTTGAGAGAATAGTGTCCCATCCACATGTTATGGAAAATAATGATAGAGTTGCATTGAAGCGTGGTCCAATAGTCTATTGTCTCGAGGGAGTTGATAATCCAGGCTTCGATGTTTGGGACATGATTTTACCGGATGATGCACCATTAAGCGCTGAATATATGCCTGATATGCTAGGTGGAATAGTTGCTATACGCGGCGAAGCTTTAGCAATAGACCCTGAAAAGTTTGGTGAGAGACTTTATGCACCTAAAACAGAGGTTAAATATGAGGTGCGTAAAGTGAAGTTCACGGCTATACCATACTATGCTTGGGCGAATAGGGAAGAGAGCCCAATGACAGTATGGATAAGATCCCGCGAGAAAATTATTCCAGCATACTGAGTCTATCAAGTGTTCCAATAAAGGTTCCATCCAAAAGATAAATCTCAGCGCGCTCCAAAAGCACACTTCCAGACCTCAGGATAGGCCCGATAAAATCTTTAAAAATCGCATCCCTAGCTATCGAAGACTTATTTATGGCTCTTCCACCCAGAAAGTCATTGAAAGATGGCATTATAAGTAGGGTTTTTACTCTAGGCTTAATGGAAAAAGATGATTCCAATATGACTTCCGGGTTCTCATCTCTCTTAAACTTAACATTGTAATGTTTGAGTATCGATCTGGTTAACACAGCCCTATCACATGGCGCTTTCACCCAAACCTGGTTTGTTATTCTGAAACCTATCGGGTCCCTAAATGTTATTGTTGGATGAATATGCCCTATTACTAACGTTTCACACCCCATCATTTTGATGTCAGGCCACGTGTGTCCATGAAATAACCCAACATTACCAATTATTACTCCTTGTTGTGATGCAACTTCAATGCCCTCTGGTAGTAGAACCTCTATGTTCCCGTCATGGTTTCCGGGAACAATTTTTATACAAGAAATTTTCTCTCTGAGCCTCTCAAAGAAAAATGGTACGTCACGCCATTCCTCAATTTCTATTTTTTCGATTGTGTGCTTGACGTCCCCAAGCATTATTAGGCAATCAGGTTTCTCAAGCGATATTATGCGCTCAAGTCTTCTTAAGAGCTTAATTGTCTGAGAGGGAACATGGATTCCTTCTTCAGATAAAGATGCCTCCCAACCTAAATGTATATCAGATATTACCAAAGTTTTCTCTGAACCATCATTTATAAGGAGGGCTGCGTAGGGGCTTATGGGCTTAAGTAGAGTATCTTCCCCACCCATTACACATCCACTTAACCAAGCATTTTTTGTTCAGGATTAACTAGCGATATTATTTCATCAAATAGGCTTCTATTAGCTGAAGCTATAACCGAGAAGCGTTTAATTTCGGTTAATGGGATATTCGGTATCTCATCACCATTCGGTTGTAGGAAAACGCCGCCAGCCTCTTTAATTATTAGCATCCCAGCCGCAAAGTCTATTGTTCTAAGCATTTCACGCAAATCAATATACGCATCCAGAAACCCAGACGCAACATGGCAGATCTCGAGGGACGCTGATCCAAGGGATCTTAAGCCCTTAACTTTTCTCATTATTGGCACAGTTCTCTCTATTGATTCTATGCTTCTTGAAACGTCAACTGATACAATAGCATCCTTTAAGCTACTCACATTGGATGGTTTAATCAACTGATTATTGTGTTTGGCGCCGCATCCCCTCTCAGCCGAGAATATTTCACCATCATGCAAATCTATCACAACAGCTGCTTCTATCTCACCCAATCTTCCCGTGGGTGAAATAGCAATTGAGGAGGAAGCAAATTTTATACCTCTAATGGCATTATTTGTGCCATCAACGCCATCTATTATAAGATAGAATTCTGGTGATGAACCAATCTTCTTGACGCCGCACTCCTCACCAATAAATATGCATGAAAAACCATTTCTCTCAAGATAGTTTATGGCAGCATTCTCAGCTACAGCATCAATCAATCTTGTTTTGTCCCCGCCGAAACCTAAGCCAACTATTTCTCCAGCCCTAGAGGTCCCAAGCATTGGGTGGACAGATGAATAGATTTCTTTGGCAACATCGATTAGCAGATTAAGGTTGCCGCCCATCTATCCACCAGCAACTCTAACTTTAATGAGTAAAAATTCCCATATATATTCTTGTAAACCTTATATTCGCGTGGAGGTTTAGATAATTTTGGAGGAATAAATTTGTCCGAAGCTGAAAAGAAAAAGAAATACTATTATTACGGTAAGAAGGAGAAGAAGGCTGAGGAAGTAAAGAAGAAAGGATGCGGAAGAAGAAAGAAATAATAGGTTTCAGCCTATCTTAAAGGGTTTCAGAAAACTCGGTATGCACCTTTCATCCTCTATTGGATTGAAGTTGTCAATCTCAGCCACGTCTATTGGCATCACGATTCTGGAGACCATACCATGAAGGCTATATGGCAGTCTAATGAGCCTCATGCTTCCCGACGTGACCCATTCATCTATTATAAAACCTTTATTTTTTATTTCTTTAGCAAGTTCAATTCGTTTTTCACGGCTCCAGCTGAAAACATCCCTATCGAAAACATGTATGTGGAATCCCCTACCTGAATAGACTATTTTTAGGTTTGAGAATATTTTGGAGAGCTCATCGTAAAGTTTTATTGTTTCATCCTTAACCATGTCGAGCTCTATTTCGCAGAAACTTAGTCCCTGATGCCTACGCATTTTATCCTCAAGCGACCCGTGGATTGGACATGTCAGATTTTCCGGATCTAGATCAAAAGCCAATCCCTGACCCGCTATGCGGCCATACTCATCATAAACATTTCTATCATAGTATACTGATTCTGGAAGAAACTCCAGTATCCATTCCCTAACATCCTCCAAATCTGAATAATTATCTATGAGAATTGTTGTTGATGCATCCTCCTCATATTCCGGCGGATAAATCCTTGTATGCCTCCCAATTATTACAGCGAAGACTATTCTTCCACTCCATTCATTAAACCATTCTCTAACATTATTAAGATCGAATTCGCTCATATAGAATTGCTCCCGCTCATCCAAAGTTGAGGGACGCATACCTTTAGGTAAATAATAGTTGCCCAATAATATCAACATCCACTAATTTTTAGGTTGTTCCGAGCTCCCAGTTCTCCATATACTTCTTTTGTTCCTCAGTCATCTCATCAATCTTTATGCCCATCGAATTAAGCTTCAATTTTGCGATGGCTTCATCTATCTCCCTAGGCACATCATAAACTTTTGGCTCCATTCGCGGATTATTAACCAAATATTCAACGCATAAGGCTTGATTAGAGAATGACATGTCCATAACCTCCGAGGGGTGCCCCTCGGCTGCAGCTAGATTTACAAGCCTACCCTCAGCAAGCAAGTATATTCTTCTTCCATCCTTTAGTATATATTCTTCAAGGTTCGGTCTAATAGTTCTCTTCGATATCGAGATATCTTCAAGATCTGGTATACTTATCTCAACATTGAAGTGCCCACTATTAGCCAGAATTGCGCCGTCCTTCATCCTGAGCATATGCTCTTTCCCTATGACATTTATGTTACCAGTAGCTGTTACAAATATATCCCCTATGGAGGCAGCCTCGCTCATAGGCATGACTTGGAAGCCGTCCATGACCGCTTCAAGAGCCCTTATTGGATTAACCTCGGTCACTATGACGTTTGCACCCATACCCCTAGCCCTTAGAGCTAAGCCTCTACCACACCAGCCGTATCCGCATACAACAAATCTTTTCCCAGCTAAGAGGATGTTTGTTGCCCTTAAAATGCCATCTATTGTGCTCTGCCCAGTTCCATATCTGTTATCAAACAAATACTTTGTATACGCGTTGTTAACGGCTATTATTGGATATTTCAGCATACCCTTTTGGGCCATAGATTTAAGGCGTACAACGCCAGTCGTCGTCTCCTCAGTTCCACCCATAACATTTTCTAAGGCGTCTGCTCTAGAGGAATGTATTGTGCTAACGAGATCCGCGCCATCGTCTAGGGTGATCATTGGCTTATGATCTATAACGCGGTTAATACACCAATAATATTCATCGACTGTTTCACCACGCCAAGCATAAACTTTAACACCCATCTTCACTAGGGCCGCTGCAACCTCATCCTGTGTTGAAAGGGGATTAGAGCCGCATAGCGCAACATCGGCTCCACCAGCAATAAGAGTCTTAACTAGGACTGCTGTCTCTTTAGTCACGTGAAGGCATGCGCTAATCCTTAAGCCCATAAGCGGCTTCTCAGTCTCAAATCGCTCAGCTATTTGGTTTAGAATTGGCATATGTTTTGAAGCCCACTCAATTAATAGGAGACCCTTATCGGCTAAGCTTAAATCCTTAACCTTAAAGTTCAATATGTCTTCACCTATCCAGAAAATAAGAGCGTCTACTAAAATATATGTTGTAGGGTGAATATTGGATCTGAGAGATATAACTAAACTTAGACCTCAAAATATAATATTCGCGGGATGACTGAGAAAATGGGGAGTTGAATTTTTAAGAAGATCTCATTATAACTGGATGACTTACTTTTTATCTTGCCAGAACCCTTTTAACAACGGGTGGTCTGATCTTTCTTAAAACCCTATACCGGCAGTATGGGCATCTTATGCCCAGCTCGAGCTCTGTTGATTTAATTATAGCTCCGCATTTAACGCATTGATATAATATGACTTGTTCTTCCTCACCAGCCAATAATATTCACCTAAAGATGAGGGGATGCGCCACAAATTTAAACTTTACTATACTGCTATAATGTAAATTTCCAGTATAATATTAAAGTTTATTCGCTAATCCTATTTGGAAGAGCGGGATAATAAGGGAGAAATACTAGGCTGCATGATTTATTTAAAAGCCTAAATATTAAGATAGTGCGGTGAGCTACTTGTCTAAGGCTTTAGTAACTGGCGGCGCTGGTTTTATTGGAAGCCACCTAGTGGGAAGGTTGATGGAGGACGATTTTGAGGTTGTTGTTTTGGATAACCTGTTTACTGGCAGTCTTAATAATATCCGTGAATATTTTGGGAGTCCGCATCTACATCTCATTAGGGGCGATATTAGAAAAAAGACCGATGTAAGAAAAGCCGTTAAAGATGTGGATTATGTCTTTCATTTGGCGGCGATAGCCAACATTGACCTATCACTAAAGAAGCCTAAGTTAGTTAATGACGTTAATGTAAATGGGACTCTGAATCTTCTGGAAGAGTGTTTAAATTCTAATGTTGAAAAGTTCATTTTCGCTTCCTCATGCGCTGTTTACGGTGAGCCAGCATACATACCTATCGATGAGAACCATCCAGTAAATCCTCTATCCCCTTATGGTGCTAGTAAGGCTGCCGCTGAGCACTACTGCAAAGTGTTCTATAGCGCTTATGGGTTGAAGACTGTTATCTTAAGGCTCTTCAACGTTTATGGCCCTAGACAGGAAAGGAGCCCCTATTGTGGTGTCATAGCCAAGTTTATAAACGTTCTAAGAAATGGTAAGGCACCGATCATATTTGGTGATGGTGAGCAGACAAGAGACTTCATATATATTAGCGATGTTGTTAGTGCCTTAATGCTAGCCTTGAAAAATAAGTCATGTTCTGGTATGATCTTTAATATTGGCTCCGGTTTAGAGACTAGTATAAATGAGGTTGCTGATAAACTCATTAAGATGTTCGGTTTAGATGTTAAGCCGATTCACATTAATGCTAGGGTCGAGGATATAAGGCGTAGCTGCGCAAACATTAATAGAGCCATGAATATTCTAGGATTTAAGGTGAATGTATCTCTAGATGTGGGCTTAGAGATATGTGTTAGAGAGGTTCAGCGATCGATGGGGGATTAAATGTGGCTAAGAATGTGCTTATATTGGCTGGCGGAGGCGGGCATACTGGATACGGGTATGCATTAGCCCAGAATCTTTATGGAAGAGCTAACCTAACATTCCTAGCGCCTGAAGGAGACACCCTAAGCCATAAGAGACTAAGCAAGTTTGGTGAAGTTTATCCATTAATAAAGCCTAGGGGTCCTAAGACCCCGCATCACGAGTTTATACCTAGACTTATTAGGGCTTTCCCAGAAGCCTCAAAGCATATTTCAGGAGACTATGATGTTGTTGTAAGCACTGGAAGCAATTTCTGTATTCCACCCTCAATCCTAGCTTGGCTGAGGGGTATACCGGTCGTTAATATTGAGAGCTCAGTCCGATTCATAAAACCATCTAAAACAGCCTTCCTACTCCAGCCTATATCGGCGCTGACAGCCCTACAGTGGGAGGAGCAGAAGAACATACTAAGGGGCGTTGTTGTCGGACCATTAATACCTAAACCTGAGGTTGAACCTAGAAACGAAGGATACATTTTAGTAACAGGTGGAACCGAGGGGCATAGACTGCTCTTCAATGTTATTGCGAGGAGTAACCTAAAAAATGTTGTTATGCAAACTGGCAAAGTAAACCCGGAGCCATATAGGAGAATTCATCCAGAGTGGAAAATAATAGATTACTCAACAGAATTCCATAAATTAATAGCTGGCGCAGATGTTATCGTAACACACTTCGGAATGACGGTTCTAGAGGCATTAGTCTATAGAAAGCCAACAGTGATAGTCCCAAACCCAGAATGGACAAGAGCAGCCACCCCAGAAGATGCAAAACATTACGCGAGAAAAGTAAACGCAGTAATAATAACAGAGATAACATTAGAAAAAATACTAAACGCGATAGAAGAAGCAAAAGAAAAAGATCAACCGAAACTGCCGGATGGAGCAAAAAACCTAGCAAACATTATTCTGAGGGAAATAAATTAACCCAGTATATTATTAACCACTTCCACTAACTTTTTCGATAACTCTTTCCTATCAAACTTCATTGCCAACGCCCTCGCCCTTTCAACATATTTATCATATTCATTAACCAGAGTTGCTAGGCTGCTAGCTAAAATCGCGGGATCTTCTTGATCGACATAAATGCCTACATCATTTTTTCTTATAAATTCTTCCAGAAAAGAATCCGTGGAGCCGTATCCTGCTATAGGTAACCCGGCTGCCAAATAATCATAAACTTTTACTGGAATCGTATAGAGATACTCTATATTTTTGATGAAGGGGCGACCTACAACGCCAACCTTTGCTTTACACAAATATTGAGACAAATTCTCGTAGGGAACCCATCCAGCGAATGATACACGATCACTTATTTTAAGGTCACTCGCAGTATTTTTTAGAATAGGAAGATATTTTCCTCCACCTACGATTATTAAAGTTAAATTCTCTTCTTTCATTGCTTCAAATAAGAATTCTAGGTTATGATATGGTTGATTCAGATCCGCTAGATAAATTAAGTCTATATCACGTTTAATCTCTTTACTAGGTTTAATTAAGTTTGCGTCTGTACCGTTGCTAATAATAGCAAGTTTATTTGCTACATTAAGTTTCTCTTCATAGTATCGTTTCATGGGTTCGGTAACTACTGTAATTTTTGATGAATATTTTAGCGCCTCGTAATATTCTCTAATAATTTTTTGGACTATTCCAACACTATGTAATATGGAATGCTCGGTTTTAGCGTATTCCTCCCATATATCCCTTATGTCAACAATTAATGGCAGATTATGTTCTCGCGCAATTTTGTAACTTGTTATCGCGTTTAGTATCGGTGGAACTGAAGTTATAATTATATCGGCGTTCTTA
>Ga0105162_1000565_pt1 | contig 23927 bp, 27 predicted proteins | sample JNZ201metaG_FD_81532 | JGI IMG/M metagenome (GOLD analysis project Ga0105162, IMG submission 81532) | Hot spring microbial communities from Jinze hot spring, China to study Microbial Dark Matter (Phase II) - JNZ 20120812A | ecosystem: Environmental > Aquatic > Thermal springs > Hot (42-90C) >...
TCTCTTGAATCAGATGTTGTGAGAGAGGCATTCGTAGCAGTCTTGAGGGATTGTGATACTAGCGTTAGCGACTACATTAGGATAAGGTATCGCGCTAGGACAACCCTACTCAGCGAATCAAGGCTATTAGTAGAGTTACTGGCAGACCCCAGAATGGTGAACGAGTTTAAAGAAGAATTCGCAGACCGTATAGAAAGCTTCTCGCGAAGCGGAGTTATGATTCATACTTTAAACCATTACAGGAAGTTAAAAGCTTAAAAGAATTAGATAAGGCACCATAACAGCGTGATTTAGGATGGCTAGGATAATAAGAGACGAAGATATAACAATAGAATTAATAAGAGACAAGACTGTTGCCGTAATAGGATATGGTTCTCAAGGAGAGGCGCAGGCTAAAAACATTAGGGATAGCGGAATTAAGACGATACTCGGGTTAAGAAAAGACGGTCTCTCGTGGAAGAGGGCTGTTGAAGATGGCTTTGAGGTCTATGAGATAGGAGAAGCAGTGAGGAGAGGAGATATTGTAATGATGCTTCTACCAGACCCTGTCCAGCCGAAGGTTTACGAAGAGCATGTGGCGCAGAATATCTCTAAGGGTTCTACTCTCGTATTTGCACATGCTTTCAACATACATTATAGGCAGATAGTACCTGCGCCTTGGCTAGATGTTGTGCTTGTAGCTCCTAAGGCGCCTGGTCCTGCTTTGAGAGACGCTTACGTACGCGGTACAGGCGTACCTGGGTTAATAGCAGTACACCAGGATTATACGGGTAATGCCTCAAAGATAGTTAAAGAATTGGCAAAAGCAATTGGTTTAAGTAGAGTTGGCCTGATAGAGTCTTCATTTAAAGAAGAAGTTGAGACCGACCTCTTTGGTGAACAAGCAGTTCTATGCGGAGGAGTGTCTTCTCTCATAAAAAGCGGGTTTGAAGTACTTGTTGAGGCAGGCTATCAACCTGAAGTTGCTTACTTTGAAGTATTAAACGAGCTTAAATTGATAGTTGACTTGATATGGGCCAAGGGGTTATCAGGTATGTGGCAGGCCGTTAGCGATACTGCTAAATACGGTGGCTTGACGCGCGGCCCTTACCTTATAGACGAGGATGTAAAGAAGAAGATGAAGAAGCTTCTCGAAGATATTCAATCCGGCGTTTTTGCTAGGGAATGGGTTCTCGAAAATAATTCTAACCAGGTTGTTCTAAGGACTCTAATGGAAAGGGAGAAGAACCATCTTATAGAAGTCGTTGGAAGTAGAATAAGGAAATTAATTGGGAAATGAATATCGATATAACCATTGAGAAAGTTAGTGAGAATTTGAAATGAGAAGCGATGTGATTAAGAAGGGTGTTGATAGGGCTCCGCATAGAAGCCTACTTCATGCAGTAGGTTTAGAAAAGAAGGATTTTGAGAAACCATTCGTGGCAGTTGTTAACTCTTACACGAATATAGTTCCAGGACATATTCACCTTAACTCTCTTGCTGAAGAAGTCTCAAAGGGAATTAGGGACGAAGGCGGCGTCCCCTTCATCTTCAACACAATCGCCGTCTGCGATGGTTTAGCGATGAACCATGAGGGGATGAAATATTCTCTCCCAAGCAGGGAAGTAATCGCCGACTCTATAGAAATCATGCTTTCAGCACATATGCTCGACGCTGCTGTTTTCATCTCTTCATGCGACAAGATAGTTCCTGGTCATCTCCTCGCAGCTGCTAGGTTAAATTTGCCCTCTATATTCGTCACTGGTGGACCTATGTATCCTGGTGTCTTTAAGGGTAGAAGAGTGGATCTCGTATCGGTCTTTGAAATGCTGGGTGAGTATTACGAGGGAAAAATTACACTTGAAGAATTAGGGGAATTTGAGAGAGCTGCATGTCCCGGGGCTGGAAGTTGCGCTGGGCTTTTTACAGCAAATACTATGGCGTGTCTTGTAGAGGCGATGGGACTATCTCTTCCAGGCATGGCTGCAACGCATGCTTTAGACGATAATAAGAAAAAGTTAGCATACGAATCCGGGAGAAGAATAGTCGGTCTATGGAGAGAAGGGCTTAGGTTTAAGGATATTGTTAAAAAAGAAAATCTGATAAACGCAATAATCGTTGACAATGCTATGGGGGGGTCAACAAACACAGTGCTTCATATAAGCGCATTAGCTAAGGAGGCTGGTTATGATCTTCCTTTGAAAACTTTTGACGAAGTGAGTAAGAAAGTGCCAACACTTGTTCTAATAAGACCTTCTGGCGAGAGTTTTATGATAGATTTTTACAATGATGGCGGAGTCCCCTCACTTCTTAAGGTGCTCCGGAAATACCTTCATCTAAACACCATGACTGTGACTGGAAAAACTCTAGGGGCTCTTATTGAGGAATTTCCTGAGCCCAAAGGGAATTTCATAAGGCCTCCTAATAATCCATACAGGAGTGAAGGAGGAATAGCTATTCTATGGGGCTCGCTCGCTCCTGAAGGTGCTGTAATAAAGCTCGCCGGAACCCCTATTCAGCTTAGAACATTCAAAGGTAAAGCGAAAGTATTTAACTCTGAAGAAGAGGCTGTAAAATCGCTTGAGAGAGAAGAATTTACAGAAAATACCGTGGTAATCGTGAGATACGAGGGATTGTTGGGAGGCCCAGGTATGCGCGAGATGCTAATGCCCACTTCACTCATAGTTGGGAGAAATCTCGTTGAGAAAGTTGCACTAGTCACTGATGGCAGGTTCTCCGGGGGAACTAAGGGAATCGCCATAGGACACGTTTCGCCAGAAGCATTTTTAGGTGGACCCATAGCTCTTGTTGAAGATGGTGATGAGATACTGATAGATGTCCCCAACAGAAAGATAGATCTACTGGTTGATGAGAACGAACTTAAGAGTAGGAGGGAGAAGTGGACTCCGCTGGTGAAAAAAACTGATAGTAGATTTTTAAACAAACTCAGGGATAACAAGTTCTTCACTTGATGAGAGTTGTCGTATTTTTCGAAGAAAGTATTTTCAATCAATCTGGATCGTTTTGCAACAATCTATGTGAATGAACATGAAACACTATTAAAGCCAGGGTCAGATTCTTCAGCAGACTACGTTTTTATTTCGCATGCACACTTGGACCATATTTATAAAAGCACTCAAGATTCGGGGGCAATATGCTCCGAAGAAACGTTTCTCCTATCAACCCTTAGAGGAATAGGATTGAAACGGGTTGAAGAGCCTTTCCCCCTGTTCGATTCCGGCCACATACTTGGATCTAAGGCAATACTTATCGAGGCAGGTGATGAGACAATACTTTATACCGGAGATATCAACACTTCTCCCTTAGGAAATATACCTAGACAACGTTTTCCAAAAGTACATACTTTGATAATAGAATCTAACTACGGAAACCCAAACCTGGTTTTCCCACCTAGAAGCGAGCTTGTTAAAGAAGCTGTCGATTATCTTAGGGAAAATCTGAGTAAAAATAGGCCTGTAGTCTTAATGGGTTACCCGTTGGGTAAGTCCCAACATATTCAAATGATACTAGATGGTCTTTTACCAGATGTTGAAAAATACGCTTCTCCTTCAATAATAAGGTATAATGATGTATACAGGTTATTCTCACTTACTATAGAAAATAAGAGTATCATGTATTCTCAATCACAAGCCCTGCCTAAAGGCTATAATTGGATACTTTACTATCCGAACATTTCTGGCAGGAATGCATTCATGCAAGTCCTTAAGAAGAAATACGATGCGGTTTTAACCGTATTCTCAGGTAGGTCGCTCCTAGAAGGATATGAGGAAGCTCTTGGCATCGATAAGGCTTTTCCGCTGAGTGATCACGCTGATTTCAAGGGTTTGCTCGAAATAATCGAAGAGACTTCCCCACAGAGAATCTTTACAACTCATGGTTTTTCTAAAGAGTTCTCTCGAGAGCTTAGGAAGTTAGGTTATGAAGCATATGATCTAAATTCCATGAGAGGAAAATGCATCAGGCTTTTCTAATCACTTACGTATGAATATTACATACTCTTCTGCATAACCTATTTTAACAACGCGGTCTCTAGTGGCCACTCTCCTATTAACCAGCCACATTTTTTCAGTTTGGAAACCGATTTCAGTAGCTATCTCAGAGAAAATCTTCTCAGATTCTACCACGCCCGTTGGGAATACTCCTTGGGCGATTACGAATACTCCTACTCCCCCTTCTTTTAGAACACGATAAATCTCCAACAATACTTTCCTAAGGTCTTCAAAATACGCTTTGGCTATTGCAGGTAATCCCTCATATCTGAAGTCACTCTCCTCCTTTACCCGATCACCTATGTAAGACCTCAGCATTGGCTCTGTATTCTCGAAGAAAAGCTCATTTTCCACCCGGTAGACTTTAGTATACTCTATCTTATTCAAATAAGGTGGTGAAGTAATTACGGCGTCGAACATGTTATCGCTTAGAAAATCTAGGTTTCTAGAATCTGCTTTTAACGTGATTATTTTTGGACTAAGGGTTTTGAAATTCTCCAAGTCTTTTATCATGCGCTTAATCCTATTCTTATAGAATTTCCTAAACGGAGGAGTATTCCTATCCTTGATTATCTTTAATACTCCCCCATCCTTCACTATATAGGATGCTTTAATTGCAGCGCTTATCAATCCCAATTTGAAGAAACCATTTGCAACTTTATCCTCTATCTTCTCCACTATACTTCGAAAGAACAATACGTCTTCTAAAACATGTCTTGGAAATGCTTTCTTAATAAAGCTACTGAGTCCACTCAAGTCTTGCCTTTTGAATTTCTCGGAGAATATCTTTTGTGAAATCTCCTTTAACACGTTAACATCGTAATCTGCAGTCTTGACTCTAGATACGAATACTGGAAGCTCCGCTATGTCTATACCTACGGCGTTTACTCCAATCTCTTTACAAGTTAGCTGCGTAGTACCAACTCCACAGAATGGATCTAGTACCCAAGAATCTTTTCCAAGATTAAGATGTTTAATTATCAATTCTACGAAGTCTCTTGAAAATCCCTCCTTATAGTAGAACCAGTTATGTACGGGTGTGTGCTTATTTGGTATGAACGTTACAAGTTTTCCTATTTCAGGCTTTTTCTCGATTATCATTACCTAAATCCTTTCCAAGTGAGAACATAAGTAGCCCATGGTTTTTTAAATTTTTGGAATTCTCATCTGTCTATAACCTTATTAGCCTGCCTTAAACGCTCATTTAGGAGAATGGCTGAAGAAGGTATATACCGGAGTCGGCTGGAGCCGGCTTTTCCAGAAGCAACCAGATACGCTTCAAGTATGAAAGAAGACTCTTGGATATTAGACGAGGATATAGAGGCAACTATTGCGCACGACTTTATGCTTATGAAACAGGGATATATAACGGAAGAACAGTTTAGGAAGATTGTTTATGCTATTAAAAAACTCTTGGAAAACAAGCATCTAATCCAGGTTGATGCTGAAAAATATGAAGATGTACATGAGCTAATAGAATCTTTCATTATTAGAGAAGTGGGAATGGAAATCGGAGGCTTAGTCCATACTGCTCGTTCAAGAAACGATCAAGTTGTAACTGCAGTGAGGCTAAAAACAAGGAGGGAAGTTTTCAGAATTCTGAAGGAGATACTTGATTTGGAAAAAGCTCTTTTGAAAAAAGCACAAGACACCATAGACGTTCTCTTTCCGTTTTACACCCATCTCCAGCAGGCGCAGATTGCTCCGTTATCCCACTATTTCCTCGGCTACTTCGATATTATTCTAAGAGATTTTGATCGTATTTTGGATTCTTTGAAGAGAATTAACCTAAATCCTCTTGGAAGCGTTGCAATAGTAGGGACTTCTTTAAAAATAGATAGAGAACTTACGACTAGATTACTTGGATTCTACGGCCTTTTAGAAAATTCCTTCGACGCAGTATCTTCTAGAGACTTCATACTTGAAGTTGTTTCAAACCTAAATATATTGATGCTGAACTTAAGTAGAATGATGGAAGACTTTATAATCTGGCTTACTTCCGAATTCGGCTTCTTCACCCTTCCCGATGAGCTGGCTTTCCCCTCGAGCGCTATGCCGAATAAGAAAAATCCTTGTATACTCGAGCTCGCTAGAGCCAGGTCTGGTAGAGTTTTCTCGAGCCTGACCCAGCTTTCAATGGCCTATAAGGGGATCCCAAGTGGTTATGTTAGGGACTTGCAGGAGACCAAGCCTCCCTTGATCGAGGCCTTTGAAACAGTGAGAGAGACACTTAGAATTATCAGGATAGTTATCGAGAATCTTCATGAAAACCGGGATAGGATAAGATCTTCAATGGAGCAAAGCATAGTAGCGCTTGACATTGCGGAAAGGATCATAGAGGAAGCTAAAATCCCATTCAGGCTAGCTCATAGGCTAGTAGGTGAGATGGTTAAACAGAGCATTAAGAAGGGCAAGAGCTTCAGAAGCCTCGGGGAAGAAGAGCTTAGAGAAGCCTCTCTACGAATACTAGGCAAGGATATAAGCCGGCTTCTGACTAGTATTCTAAGTAAAAGAGACGAACTGCTTGTTTCTCTAAGGTCTTCGAGGGGTGCAGGTTCGCAGAGTAACGATATGAGAATGCTGCAAGAAAGAAAGAAGACCTTAGAAGAGTATTATGCCAAACTGGATAGGATGATTGAAGAAGATAACCTCGCCAAAAAAACTTTGGAAAAACATGTTAAAAGCGTTGTAGAGGATTTTGCTTTCTCCTAACCAACTTATTTGAGGTTTTAAAACGGTAAAAATGTTAACAATCGTCGGTAACATGATATACTAATGTCGAAATAAAAGAATAAAAGCGAGCATGAGATTCATACTATGAATTGCTAATTAGAAAAGAGAAGATAATAGGCCTTCAAGTCTACGATAAGAAGGGTAGGTATGTTGGAGTTGTAAAAGACATAGGTTTTGTATTGGGCGAAAACCTTGTAGGTATAGTGGTTGAGGGTAGAGATAAGCGTGAAATGGAGTTTATATGGAGTGAAGTCGAGGCTGCTGAGGACATTGTTATCCTAAAGAAGGAGGTTACCATCCCGGTTGTTACAACTGCTCCTAAGAAGCCAGTTGAAGTACGTGAAGAAGCAAAACCCGTCTTAAAGGAACAGCCTGTTTCAAGCCCAACAATTCCCTTAGAGAAACCACAGCTGACCGGAAAAACTAGTGAGGCGGAAGTCCAAGTGGCTCCTAAAAGCGGAGTTGGCGGAGTATCTGAACTACAAACTCAGTTCAAAGAAGAGGCGAGTTATATGGTTCCGGAAGAAGTGGAGGAGACCAGTGTTCAACCGAGCTTTGAAGCAAGCAGGATGGAAGAGGAAAGCGTTGCTTCAAATACTAAAACCTGTCCCAAGTGCGGCGCCATAAACAATGCGCGTTACAAATTCTGCTTTAGATGCGGTACTCGACTATCCTAAGTTAAGGGTTCTTTAAGGACTATACCCCTACCACGTTCTATTTCAAACCTGTATATCGTCGGGTTAACAGCAGTCCATCGCATCTTTCTGATGAACATCGTTCTTATGATAGAATTTCCAACTCTTGTTAATGAAAGTATTATGACACCGGAGGCTAAGAATTCTTCAACACCATATCTACTCATCGCATTCTCACCAGTCGGTATTTCAGAGGTTATGAGTGTTGTTACACCCAAACGCTCCTCTATGGAGAAGATTAGGCTTCTAATATACTCTCTAACCCATGCTATCTCGTTTGAATACGTTGTCACTAAGGGTGCTATAGGATCTATTACGAGTCTCTTAGCTCCTATCTCCTTCTTTTTCCTATCCAATTCCTCGACAATACTGTTTACTATAGTATCCATTTCCCTACCCCACATCTTAGAGGTAAAATACCTCCTAACCGGTATTATCGAAAGCTTCCTAGTCTCTATCAGGGGTTGAAGGTCCCAACCGAAGTTTCTAACGTCCCTTATTAATACCTCGGGCCTTTCATCAATCGTTACGTATATACCTGGCTCATTGTTTTTAGCACCATATATCAAGTATTGTAGACTGAAAATAGTTTTACCAGTACCGGCTTCTCCTGCAAGTAAGTATGTCTTACCGGCTTCAAAACCCCCTTCCAATATCTCGTCGATAGCGGGATTCCCAGTAGAAACCTTTCTAGTATACGAAACGCCTCTGCGAGGCGTCCCACAGGATGGGCAAAACTTATACTCGGGGCTGAGAGGGCGACCACATACTGAGCAAGAGGAATACTTAGTGACTGTTTCTCTACGCTGCAATTGTAAAAGCATATTCGCATCGGGTTTATAAATAGTTATCGGAGGATTTACTATACTGATTTCCGCCTTTTTTCTTTGAAATAATTTATTAACCCGCCTGCTTTCAATATTTCCACTATGAAATCGGGTATTTTATAAAACGAAAATTCCTTACCCGTACTAAGCTCTTTCAAAACACCTTTTTCTAAGTCTATTTCTACTTCAACCCCGTCCTGGAGCTCTTCAATCCTATTTTTATCCTCCAGTATTAGGGCGGGTACACCAAGGTTGATAGCGTTCCTGTAGAATATTCTTGCAAACGATTTTGCCACTATAGCCTTTACGTTAGAATGCTTTAATGCTATTACAGCATGTTCCCTTGAGCTTCCTAGTCCAAAGTTTTCTCCAGCAACGATTACAGCACCCTCCTTGGCTTTTTCTCTGAACTCGGGATAATAATCTTCAAAAACGTGTTTTGCAAGTATTGACGGGTCGTGCGTTACTAAATATCTCGCAGGTATTATTACGTCGGTATCTATGTTGTCGCCGAGCTTTATCACCCTGCCTCGGATGATCATTTAAGATACCTCCTGGGATCTGTTATTTTCCCCTCGATTGCAGATGCTACAACTGTCGCTGGAGAAGCCAGGTAAACCTTACTGCTTTTAGCACCCATTCTACCGATGAAATTCCTATTGCTACTTGAGACTGCAACTTCTTCTTCTGCAAGGACCCCTCTGGACATCCCTAAACATGCGCCGCAAGTCGGGGATGTAACTATTCCTCCTGCCCTCAAAATCTCCTCGATTATCCCCATTCTCAAAGCTTCACTATACACTTTCACTGAAGCAGGGCTTACTACAAGCCTTACCCAAGGAGCTATTTTCCTTCCCTTCAATATCTTAAAGGCTATGAGAAGATCATCCAGCCTACCGTTGGTGCATGAGCCGAGGAAAGCCTGATCTATCTGCAGGCCCTCAACCTCCTTCACAGGCTTAACGTTATCAACACTATGGGGAACGCTTACCACCGGTTCTAGCTGAGAAGCATCTATCTCTACTTTTTCGAATTCAGAATCGGGATCGCTTTTAACATCCATATACTGGCCTTCCCTGTTAAAGCTCTTAGCATATTCGAAGCTTTTAGAGTCGGTTTGAACAATACCTGTCTTAGCTCCCATTTCAATGGAGAGATTCGCTAGAGTTAAACGTTCCGATAAGGATAATTTCTCTATCGTCTCGCCTGCATACTCAACAACCTTGTAAGTAGCTCCGTTTGCCCCGATTTTTCCGACGATGTATAGGGCAAGATCTTTTGCAAATACTCCTTTTTGAAACCCTCCTCTCACTTCTACAATCACAGTTTCAGGAACTCTTAGCCAAATTTCCCCTGTCGCTAAGACTACTGCAGCATCTGTCGATCCTACTCCTATTCCTACGGCACCAGTTGCTCCAGCAGTGCAAGTATGACTGTCAACACCAATTATCAAGAAGCCTGGGATATCGAAGCCTTCTTCGAAGAGCACTTGGTGAGCAATACCTCCCCTTCCTATTTCGTAAAAATTGCTTATACCGTATTTCTTAACGAAATTCCTCATTTTCTTCATCTGGTTGGAAAGTTCAATCGTACTAGGGGGGACGTCGTGATCGAAAATAACGACGACCCTACTGGGATCCCATACTTTTTCAGATATTTTTTCAAACTCTTCGACTGCTAGTGGCCCAGTTACTTCGTGAAGCATGAGATAGTCTACTTTAGCCTCTATTATATCGCCCACATCGACTTTTTTACCGGCTTTTCTCGCAAGTACTTTTTGAATTGCTGTCAAACCGCTCAATTAGCACTTAACCCTCCTCATTTGGATTAACCTGTTTGCACCATTAAGTATTGCGTAAACCCCAGCTAGTACAATATCCTTACTGAAACCCTTTGCTGTAACACTCCTCCCCTCTTCATCGGAAACCCTTACAGTAACTTCTGCAAAAGCCTCAGTCCCACCAGTTATTGCTTCTAACCTGAAACTTTCAAGCTTTATCTTTATTAGGTCTCCAAGAAGCCTACTCACAGCCTTCATAGAAGCATCTATTGGGCCCACTCCGAATTCAGCACCTCTCCAAGATTGTTCGCCCCATCTTATTTTGATGGTTGCTGTAGGGGTAATGTTCAACCCTGTCACTACTATTAATTCCTCAAGTTCAATACGTTCCTTTTCGCTTATCCCGTAACCCATTACGCTTTCAGCTATAGAAGCAAGCTCGGCATCGGTAACTTTCTTACCCTGGTCCCCCATCTCTTTCACTATTTTAACTATTTTCTTAAGTTCTTCTTCACTGGGTGTATATCCCATCTCCTTTAATTGTGCATAAATACCATGTGTTCCCGCATGCTTTCCTGCTACCAATCTTCTCTTCGCTCCTACAAATTCTGGATCGATCGGCTCGTATGTCTCGGGAGATGAAATCACACCGTGCGTATGTATTCCGCTTTCATGTGAAAAAGCATTTTCACCTACTATCGGCTTGTTTACAGGTATTGTTATACCGGTTATCGATGAAACTATCCTGGAAGTATTGTATATCTCCTTGAAGACTATTCCTGTGTCTATTCCATAGAGTACCTTGAGGGCAACTGCCACCTCTTCTAGACTAGCATTCCCCGCCCGTTCGCCAAGCCCATTGACTGTAACATGCGCCTCAGTAGCCCCTCCTTCAATTCCTGCGAGAGTATTTGCAACCGCCAGACCCATGTCGTTATGACAATGGACTGCTATTGGAATTCTTACTGCCTTTCTTACTCTCCTAACTATTTCCCTCATAGCGAAAGGAGTTGCAACCCCAACAGTATCGGGTATATCTACTATATCCGCTCCTGCTTCCTCAACAGCCTTGTAAAACTCCACGAGGAAATCTATATTCGTCCTAGTAGCGTCCTCTGCAGAAAACTCTATTTTTAGACCATACGATTTTGCAATATCTATTGCTTCTAAAGCCCTTTTAATCGCCTCCTCTCTGCTTATCTTGAGCTTCTTCTTCAAATGTATATCTGAAGTAGCTATGAAAAGATGTATTCTTTGAGCACCAGTAGAGGCTACTTTCTCAATATCTTGTCTCGAAGACCTTGCTAAAGCAGCAATCTCCGCTTTCAACCCCTCCTTGACTATTCTTCTAACAGCTTCCTCTTCTCCCTGTGAAGTTATCGGAAAACCAGCCTCTATCACCTGTACTCCTAATAAGTCGAGCTGTCTAGCTATCTTGAGCTTGTCTTCTGGTGTAAGTGCTACACCAGGTGTCTGCTCACCGTCTCTGAGAGTAGTGTCGAAAAGCACTACTTTTTCTGGTAATTCCGATTCAGTAAAATATCCTCTCCAAGCCATTGTATCCACCTCCTAAAATTTTTCTAGAAATTTTACCACTAGTCACTGTAAACAGAGGTATGCTTGTCTTCTGAAGACAGGTTATCTCGCCCCCTTAGGGCGACGTTTATGCTGTACACGCACTACACCTCCTTTTTGAGCCTCTCTTATAGAACTATATTAACTTTTCTATAGTGTCTACAGGTTTAAACTTTCAAGACCATTTCTAATCATTACTATTCCAAACGCAACTATTATCAAGTTGAATATTTTCGCAATAAGCTTTGAGGGAGTTCTTCCTATGCTTGCCATAATCCTATCGCCGTTCAAGAGTATTACATAAGCTAAAACAGCATTGAGGATAATTACGAGTATACATGTGAAAACGTTATACGGCGGATTTGAAATTATGATGACAGTAGATATGCTTCCCGGCCCTGCTAGGAGAGGAGTTGCCAGTGGGAAAACAGATATTTCTTCGAATCTCTCCTCCCTAACTTCACTCTCCTCCCCAACGATTATGTATTTTAAAGATATTGCTACGAGGACTATTCCCGAAGCTATGTAAAAATCTGAAAGCCTTATGCCGAGAAAGCTGAACATGGTCGAACCAAGTAGTGCGAAAAAGATCAATACGCCCGTTGCAGCGATAACGGACTCAGAGATTATCTTCCTCCTCTTCTCTTTGGGTGCGGACTCTAGAAAAGCGTGGAAAACAGGTACGTTTCCAACAGAATCCAATATTGCAAATAGGAGTATGAATGCCTTCGTAAAACGCTCCAATTCAACTGCTAGATCTATACCAATATTCATTTCGAGATTCCATTAGCTGTGCAGACTATTATCTCTTTTGTTGAAAATCGGTATGATCTTAAGACTGCCACATTTCATGCAAATAATTCCCAAGCCCCTGTTTTTCAAAATCCTGATTCGGCAACCGCGGCCAGGTATTACGAAGCTTTTACACTTGCTACATCTGAAATACCTTCTTAATATCGGTTTTCCCCGTATGTTATATCTTTCAGCTATTCTCCATGCAAGCTTAACGTATGCTTCTGCATCGTTAATGTTCTCGCTTGCCATATCTAATGCCATTCTCATTAAAATATCCATCCTTTCTCGTGCTATCGCTATTACCCTCTTTTTTACCATTAAGCACAGTAAAAAAGTAGTGGAAGTTTATTAGACTTTATTGCGGCGTCCGGGATTTGAACCCGGGATCCCCAGCTTGGAAGGCTGGTGTCCTAACCAGACTAGACGAACGCCGCTGTCTATATTTTTAGAAACACGATGGATAAAAGTTTTACCCTCTGCAATTTCAAGCATGCTTAGAATTCTACTTACCAGTTTTATATATCCCCTTTTAATTGTTAATAGTTAATGGGTAAGGTCATAGTTTTTACTGGTACGCCTGGAACAGGTAAAACCTCTCTGTGTAATTATATCGTTAAAAGAAACAAGGACTGGGTTCATCTTGACCTAGGGAGTTTTGCAGTTAGTGTAAATGCGATAATAGGCTATGATAGGATTATGAAATCTAGCATCATAAACATGAGAGCTTTGAAGAAGGCTCTAAGAAATTACGTTTTAAATATGCCTGATGATAGTAATCTTCTAATAGACGGCCATTATGCAGCAGAAGTTTCCCCCGCTAATTGTGTTGATTGCTGTATTGTGCTGAGATGCAGACCAGATATTCTTTGGAAGAGGTTAATAAAGATTAGAGGATACGAGGAGAAAAAAGCCAGGATTAATATTGAATCAGAACTCACAGATTACTGTTACTTAACCGCTAAAAGATATTTGAGAAACGTAAGGATCGTACAATTTGATACGAGTAATACGAGTATCGTGAAGCTTTACCGTAGATTTATGAAATGCTATGAGAATGACTTTAAATGTGAAGGAGATGATGTGGACTGGATCAGCTATTTTTCGAAACATCCGGAGAAATTCAGTAGGCTTTTTCATTGAAATCTACCGATAAAAGTATTGGCTTGGATATTCCTTCCGCAATTAGAAAGCCATACCCTGGCGGTAGCCTTTTAAGTAGGTCGTAGTCAACTTGGGAAAGGCCCATTATATCAATCAAAGTCCTCGACTCCTCACCTTCACATATTCTATGAGAGATTTTCAAACCAGTTGACTTCACTACTTCCGGAGATATTTGTGACGGGAATTGTGATATTAATATTAAGCTTTCATTAAACTTCCTCATTTCTAAAAATAGCTTTTCAGCTATCGTTGGAGGAGATTCCCTCCTCCTATAAGGCAGTATATTATGCGCCTCCTCTAAGACTATGAAATGACATTTTTCATCTCTATTCTTTAATCTATATTCATAGATCATCGCAAGAATGAAAAGCGAAGTTAATTTACGCATATCCACCTCAACTATATCTCCCAGCTCGAAAATAGTAACCCCTTCCAGTATATCCCTTATACTTATCAGTTTATCTCTATTACAGAAAATTTCCCTGTTCTGTCCAGTTATTAGAGGTTTCAGCCTTCTTAATAATGCGAATTTAGTTTCATTCTCGTAGAAGGATTTAATACTCCACTTTTCTAACGTCTCTATGAAGGAGACTAAGGGATTATTTGCTTTAATACCAAGTTCTTTTTCTACTAAAGTTTGCAAGAGTACTTCTCTAAACATGTATGATTGTGAAGGTGTAAAATTATATATTTGGTCAAAAATATCGGTAACTATCGCTACATGTTCGGACAAGTTTTCGGATTCGATAGGGTTAATTATATCGAGAGAGAAAGAGCCCAGTTCTAAAACTTTTCCATTAAGTTCTTCTGCAAGATGACGGTATTCATTATGCCAATCTAAGACGGTAAAAGAATAACCCAATTTCGCCAATTCCCTCAGTATACGTTTAGCTGTAGTTGTTTTCCCAGAGCCCGTTGAGCCATAGATTGCTACATGTTTTTTGAAAACATCTTCCTTCAAATTCAGCGGAGAAATTCTAGATCCGTTGAAAACGATAGATCCAAGGTTTAAAAGCCTTTTTTCCTTTTGAAGTTCAGTATGCGATTCCGAAGATAATGGTAAAAAGCTATTGATCGTATGAACTGCAAATAGGTATTTTAAGTTATTACTCGTCGATTTTTTGGAAGCAATCCTGTTTATCAGAATATTATTTAAGTATTTGACAAGTTCTTTCCCACTTAATTCAACTATTCTAAATTCGGGGAACACAGTATTATAAATAGATTTAATCTTTTCAATATCGGTTTCAACCATCTTCAAAGATTCTTCAAGTTTTCCATACTCCACTTTCCTACTAACTACTAGAATTTGCATTAAATTAGCATACTCGCCAGGATTATCTGACGGAGAAATATGAGTAATACAGGTAAGTTTAACTCCGGATTTCAAAACACCGCTAACAAAACTTTGTATTTTCTGATAGTAATCGTCTGCTTTAAGGCTGCTTTCAGAAACATCTTCTCTAGATACTGAAACTCCTCCCATTATAAATTCCGATGATTGTGTTTTTAAAACCAGGTATTTCTCATTATCTATTGAGAAAAAGCCTATTATCGATTCATAGCGTCTTTTTAACAAGAAAACTGCAATAATCGTCACAATTAGTATTGCGATCAAAACAATAGTTAGATTATTGGAGAGAAAAAATAAAGCATTTATAGCGTTTTTAAACACGGCTATCAGAAATATCGTTATTGCTACAAAGTATAATGTTTCTAGTTTCTGTTTCATTATCTCAGGGTAGTAGCCATCCGAATAGGCTGTAGCCTAGATCGCTTACTCCCTTTATTAACGAGTCGAAAAAGTTGGATATGTTGTCTACGATTTGCTTAGAAACTCCGAAGACTGCTCCGAGCATTACTAATGCTAGTACAATAAGCAATCCTTCTTCTATGAGTTGCGAACCCTTAAGCCTTAGCTTCAATTTACCACACCCCGTATTAAAGAAGTATTCGATAAAATATAAGCACCTATGAAATTAAGATGGCTACTTAAGCAGGAGTTTTGCTAATATACCGTTGAATATTAAGAATGAAGTTATGAAACAAATTATGGAATATGAAAGTGTTTTCAAAACGCTCTTATAGGAAAGTGAATAGTGTACCAATAACGAGACGCTCACCAAGTAAAAGAATAAAGATATGGTTGATGATTTTTCTATTCTGAAAATGGGATTCAATGAGAAGGAGAATAAAGTGCTGATTACCGATCCCGCTGCAGAAAGAAAACCCATCAATAGAGCACTTATAATCAACATTATCCTAGCTCTAAATCTTGCTTCAGAAATTATGTTCCTCCTCTCGTTTTTTAAAGCATCGTTTTCTCTAAGAACTATAATATAGTTTTTCAAAACGTTCTTAGCCGATATGGTGTCTTTAGAAAATAGGCTTGAAATAAGTCTCATTAATACTTTAATAGTCCTATCTGAAGACTTAGAATACCTTAATATTGCTTTTTCCATTGGAAAACCATTTATATTATCTTGAATTGCTTTTCTAAAAATTTCATGGCAACTTGTTTTACTATTTGTGTCTGAAAATGACTTTAAAACGGAATTCTCTAAGTTTCCAAGACATTCAGATAATTTTTCTACTGGCCTTAAGTCTCTGTTTTTCCATAGGTCTTCCTCATTTTCCCCACTCCTAGTCAGCATAAAGGTATATATTAAAAGTTGTAATGAACTTACGACTTGAATTTCAAGCTTAAAAATAAAAGATATGATGACTATTCCAGTTTCGATAAACAAATATCGGTAAAAATTTCTCAACCTAGTAATACCTCCTTGATCTTTTTAATCTTGCAAAAGAACAACTTAAAAATAAACATATTCAAAACAAAAAAAATCGGTAGTAATAAGTACGAAACCTGAGGTAAGAATTCAGAAAGTAGTACAATTGGAGTTGGGATAAGAAATATGTAAAAAAAGAAAATAGAAATTAAAGAATTAAGCTTTAAAGTGTATTCTTGATATTTTCTTCTTGCCCTAGATTCAAATATTCGTAAAATTGTCAAGACTTCTTCTGAACTCATAGTTCTTATGTCGATTGATATTGCTTGATCTATGATATTTAGTAGTTCTCTTTCTCGCAGATATTTTTTTAATACCCTTTTAATATCCTTTCCATTTAGATTTTCTTTAAGGCAATTTCTTAACAAGCCTGAAATACAAACATAATTCTTTTTAGAAATATCGTAAAACGTATTATATAGATTACTGTAAATAGTTCTTGCAGTAATGATCTCAGTTATTATTGGAGTAATTATTTCATAAGGTTCACTATCTTCCGGTTTCGTTTTAAAAATGATGTTTAAAAACTTCTTAAAGTTCAATTTCAAACCCTTCACTCTTCTTCAAGGCTTTCAAATAAGCGTCAATAATAAGCTTCTTTAAAACACGGTTTTCCAAATACTTGTTATTATTTATTATTCTCAAGATTTCCTCATACATTTTTTCAAGAATTCTCTCATCAATGCAGTTTACGCGTGACAATTTCTCAAGTAGTTTCGAAATATTCGAATCATCGAAAAATACAGGGTTTAAAAAGCTGTAATTAGAATATATAATCTTCAAATTGGAATCATTGTTCACTACCGCTATCTCACTTATAAACCGTCTTATTGAATTCCCAGTTTCTATTTTCTTCATAACTACTATTAGATCAAGCTCTGAAACTAGTGGCTTTGGTACTCTGTATACTTCTACTATTCTCTTAATGAAACCGTCACTATCGGAAGCATGTGCAGTATGCATTACTCTAAGCCCTGCAGATATTGCTTGGAACATCGCTTTCACATGATTCTTAGTCTGGATTTCGCCAAGTATAAGATAAGATGGGGTTCTATGAAGCACTTTAATTATTTCAAGCGTTTTTGTGCTTTTAGCATCTTTGCTTTCAAAAGGCTCAACGATATATACTATCCTATGCTGATTTGAAATCCTTGGGGGAAGTGTTTCAAGAGCATCTTCTATATGCACTATGCGCCACCAAGAGGGCATGAAATAGCTTAAAAAGTTCAAGAGAGACGTCTTTCCAGAATTCGGTTCGCCTACGATAGACACGTTAGCACGGTTAAGCGTAGCAAGAATTAATAATGCAGCGGATTCTGGCGAGAAATAATCTGTCTCTAAAAGATAACTAAAAGATAAAACATCTGCCCTATGCTTCCGTACATCTATAACACCCTTACTCCAAGTTAACGGAGGTATGTCTATTGAAACCCTTGTTGATACATTATCGAAAACTATTGTGGTCTTAATCGAGGGATTTGCATAGTCTAGATTAAGATTAGATTCCCTCTTAACCAGACTTACAAAGCTTTCAAAATCTTTTTCATTGAATTTAAGATTTGTATTTAATCTCCCAAAAATAGCATGGTCCAAATATATTTTCTTGTTGATATCGTCTAGAAAAAAATTCTGTACATTTTCATCGATTATAAGAGGAAATATCTTAGATAAACCTATGGAAGAGTACACAGCATGTTTAACAAGATGTTTCCCAATATGTCCTTCTATTTCCTCCAGTGTTAAAAGATTCAGCAATTTTAAGCCTATATTAAATCTATACTCATAAATATGTTTAAATTTTCCACTTACAAACATTTTCTTAGAATAAGCATGACTCAAAGCTGTTGAAAGCTCTTTATTAAGCCAATAATAAACATCTGATGAAAAGTAAACCCTATAGAGATTGTTCATACTATCTATTGAATAAACTAAATGTCCTATACTATAGTTATGCCCGTTCAAAACCCTGTCATTTGGAAAATACTTTTCATCAAGGTCACATCTAGCTAATATTTCGCTAGACAGATTAAGGTCCAATATATGATCTAAATAGAGGCTTCCATAAAACGGTGTAATGCAGATTTTTCTTTGAACGTTGTTATAGCTGTCTTCCTTATTGACACTTTCTTCTACAAGTATTCTATAAAGCTTATTCTTTTCTTCTTTAACCTTCCTAGAACATTCCTTTAATGAATCTAACGGCTTTCCATAAATCTCATACCATTTACCGTCTAAATTAACCAAAACCCTTTCTGGAGAGAAATATGAAAGTTTATGTATTATGTTACAAAAGAAAGAGGAGTTAAATTCTCGATCAAATAAGTATAGTACTTTATTCCTAGAGTCCCACATCCATGTTTTTCGTATGAGAAATAAAGAGTCTTGTTTAGTCTTGCTCATTTGGAAGCCACCTTAAGAAACTGCTTAATTCACGATATCTTCTCTCTAGCCTTAGAACTCTGTTATTAAGTTTACTTAGATTGACCTTCAAATCCTCTATTTCCTGAAGTATTGCGCTAACTAGTAGCTCATCTTTATCAATCAATCCTTTTGAGATTAGTTGAAAAATTATTTATTCACCTATGTCGCCAAATATTGGTGGTTATAAGCATCTTTAGGATTTTCTCATTGAGGCTAAAAGATGAGTAATCTCTTAGAGAAAAGCTTGATAATATTCTTTTCGATAGTAATCTTTAGCATGAGTATTGCTTACCTGATTGATAAAGTAATTCCTATGATTAAGCAGCTATACGAAGTCGTATTTAGACTCATTACTAGTTGATGAGGTGATTTCAATTGAGCGAAATACTTGAAGAACACTTGAAAGATATTCTCTGGCTCTCTACATCAGTCATCATAGGGGTTATTCTCCTTAATGTTATCAACGTGTTAAAAGTAGAATTTTTAAACAATGTTTCTAAAGGCATAATTTCGATTATAGGAAAATACGCCGATCTTTCAGCAAGATACGGATGCAGCCTAACTATATCTATGCCAAATATCCCCTTAATTGATTATTCGATACTGCTTAAAGGCAATAAATACTACATCATCATCCAGGGTATTTGTGTCTCTGAAGGGGAGGTGGATCATTATTCGTTTAACGAAGCATTCTTAGAACCTGGAGTCAAGTACCTTATTGAAACACTAGATAAAGAAGTTATTTTTACTAGAAAATGAGCGATAAACTATTAGACTTTTTGTTTTCTTCATTCGTACTAATACTGTTAATAATTGAAGTCGGTTTAGCCATTTTAATCACATTACACAATGTGACTATTATCATAAGTTTTATCGAGGGGTGCTAAGAACATATGCATTTTCTAGAAGATGTTTTAATAACGGTCTTGGGCATATTCCTATTGACATCTATAATAATCGTTTCTCAATATTTGAAAATGAAATTCGAATTAATATCCAGTATTAGTGAAGATTTAAAAGTGGAAGTTAATATGCTTTCAATATTTAACCAAGAAAATAATATTGAGGCTTTACTCAATAAATTGGTTGAGTTCTTAAACTCTAATGGAGTTAAATGGGTTAATATAGAGCTTTATAGTGAGAACAATGGGAAAACTACCCTTTATAATAATGTCTTAACAATACCTAGGGAACGAGTAAGATACATTAGAGCAATAAAGATTACTAGTGAAGACGTGGTATATCTAACAATAGGTGTCAAGGATGATTAAAACATGGTTTATCATAATACCTGTTTCTATCCTGATAGCATTTATTCTACTTACGACAAACCTTATTATTATAATGGAGAGTGAGCTCTCAATAAGTTATTTAAAACAGAAATCGAGAATAATGTTGGCAGATCATTGTATAAACGATTTCTTTGAAAGTATAAACGTCATCTTGGACAAAAGCATAAGTTGTTGTGAAGGAAATTTTTCAACAGTAAAGGAAATACTAGAGAAAGAGATTGAAAACTTTATGGAAAGAATTCAAAGAACTAAGGATTTCTTAGAAAAATGCGGATTAGGAATTCGTTTTCAAGAATCAATCATTTACCATGATAATGAAGACGAATACGTAATAGAGATAATTGCAGAAGTCTACATAGAGGATTATGAAGGATGTTTCTCATTTAAGCGCAGTAATAGAATAATGCGTGCGTTAAGAAAGTTATGAGGAATTGGAGGCTGTTGAGTTTTTACCAAACAACTCTTCATACGTTTCTCTAACACTATACTCTGCATAACCTATGTATTCAGCCAACTCTCTTTGAGTAATTGGGTTTTTAATGTTTAAAATTGCTGCCGCTTCTTTAGATGCTGCGTAAATAACTGAAGCTATGCATATTATTGGATTCTTACTCCTAAAGTAGTAATGTTTAGCTTTCAGATCGTTAAATATCCTAAATGAAATTGTTTTAAGATTTCTGATATAACTAACCTGATCCTCCGGCTTAAGTTTTTTAAGATAATTGTTATTCCTGACAATCATAGATATTATTTCAATGATTGTTTTTTCAACATCGTTTCTCATTTCCATAAAGCCTATTTCCCTAGCTGCAGATATTACTTGTAGAATATCTTTTGTTTTAACCTTAAGACCAATACCCTGTAAATATGTTATTATCTTCTTATAATGAGGAGTTACGCTTAAGCCGTGAAACCTTGCTGCAGTAACTACGGAATACGTTGCAATAGCCGCTTTATTAATCCTTCCACGGTTACTTTTCAATACGCGTAGTAAGTTTAAACCAATCTTGTGAGAATCATGTTTTATTGATGGGCCCAGATGGAAACTATCACATAATTTATCTATTAGCCATATTAATTCAATTTCACTCTTCTTTGGAGAAGATATGCTTTTTTGCAGTAAAGAGAGGTTTCTGATAGGCATTTTGTTCTCGATAATGCTCCCATAACTCGGTTCCCTTTGAACAGTATGGGTTTGATATGAATGGATTACGTACTTGTCTAAGTTATTAACTACTAGACCGCATTTACTACAGACAAGTTCCCCTCCCGAATTTAATAGAATAGCGTTACAACTGGGACATTCTGTAATATCTTTAATAACTTCCTGATACATCTTCAAAAGAATAGCTTTGTTAATCGATAAAAGCTACTATGTAATAGAGTTATACTTGAAAGTAATCCACTTATCCCAGAAAGTATTAAAAATAGGGAGTGTAGTGTAAAAATGAGTTAAGATGATGAGGACAGGGTTTACAACGGAAGTCAATCGTCTATTAGGGAAAAAAGTCGTTGTAATTACTCAAAGTGGCGAGGAATTTTCAGGCAACTTGGCATCTTTGGATATCGATACTTTTTCAGTAATTCTAAACAATGTAGAATTAAAAGATGGTAGTAAGATACCAAAGATTATACTAAATGGCAGAGATGTAAAAAGAATAGAACTCAAGAAGGCAATTGTTGATTTAAGGAAACTAGCTGAGAGAATAGAAAGAGTCTTTCCAAAAATGGTACAGTATAATGAAGAAGCCGGCGTAATTATAGTGATGAATAGAATAAGAGTTACTGAGAACGGTGTCGTCGAGGGAAGTGGCCTTGCAGCAGAAAAGGTAAGTGAAATATATAATGAGTTCATTAAGGAAATTTCAGAATCCTAAAATTAAGCTCCTTTCAAGTATTTTTTAAGAAAATCCTTTATATTATTGTAAGCGGTTTGGGCAGCTGTTAAATCAGCCCCTTCACCCCTGGTTTCCACAAGTACACATGCACTGTTCAAACCATGCAGGCTTGCAAGGCCCGGAACTAAACCAGCAGCACCAACAACAGTCCCTCTTAAAGGTAGAAATCCTAATGAAGCCCCGATCATAGAGGCTTTCCAATCAGACGATGAGAGATATACCTTCCTCTTATCACTTACATGTGGAATAGCATACCCTCCTACACCAATTATGATTTTAATATTGTGTTTTTCAGCAATCTCTACGAGAGTCTCGGCTAATTCGTACTGGTTTATTTGAGTAGTTGGCTGAGACGTCCCTTTAACTATTAAAAGACTCCCCAAATCCTTTATAAAAATCCTGTTAACGCTTATTCTCGGCAAGGCTATTAACCCATCCTTAGAGGCTACTGATACGTAGAGGAGTGATTCCGGATAAAGTTCTAATAGTGTGGTTTTTTCAGAAGCCGATTCGATAAAAAGCTCGCCGGTTAAAGAACCTACCAAACCAATGCCGGGTAAACATATCATCATACAATCCGCCGCCTCAAACTTGTTATCTAGAACCTTTTTCAACATCTCATAAATCCGTGTCTCCCTTCTTATTAAACCTTAAATAATGGCATGAAAATAGACTTTGGAAAGAGGATTAGAAAAAATGCTTATAAAATTTTTAGGGGGTGTTCGTGAAGTAGGTAGGTCTGCCATATACCTGGCTGATGAAGATAGGCGTTTTCTTCTAGATGCTGGTGTAATGCTTTCCGGAGGAGGTGTGAAGTATCCAATGCACGTCCCCCCACGGGAAGTGGATGAAATAATCATCACCCATGCTCACTTAGATCATGTTGGTGCTGCTCCTATTTTCTTCATAGGCTCGGGTAGGAGGTCTTTTCTAACTAAACTTACGGCACCCTTAGCAAGGTTAATACTATTAGATTTCATAAAGGTGTCAAAAGGCATGTTGCCTTTCGAAGTTCTTGAAGTAGACAGGTTTATAGAGAAATCTGAAAAGCTAGAGTATGACCAAGAAGTTTCAAGAAATGGTTTTAAACTAACATTTTTAAGAGCAGGACATACTCCGGGAGGGGGCCAAGTTTTATTAGAATTCAAGGGGAAGAGAATTCTTTACACGGGAGACATTAATACTGTTGAAACTACTCTACTTAAGGGCGCTTTTACGGATTATCCTCCAATAGACGTGGCAATAGTAGAAAGCACTTATGCTAATAAAAATCATCCGATTAGAGAGGAGGTTGAAATAAAATTCGTTAAGAAACTTAAGGAAGTTGTTGAAAGAAAGGGTACAGTACTCGTACCGGCCTTTGGAATAGGAAGGTCTCAGGAGGTTATAACAATATTGAAAAAATATTCTTTTCCGTATGATGTATATTATGATGGTATGGCTAAAGCAGTAACTCAGATACTGTTCGATTTTCCCAATTGGTTGTCAAACCCCGCTCTCTTGGAAAAGGCAGCAGAAGAAGTAATATGGATAAATACTCAGGGACAAAGAGAAGATGCTTTAAAAAATCCTGGAGTAATAGTTACCCCTGCTGGCATGTTGCAAGGCGGACCCGTGAACTTCTATTTGAAGAAAGTAGGAGATTCAAAGAGGAATTTAATAGCGTTTGTTAGCTATCAAGTTGAGGGGACTCCCGGAAGGATTCTGCTTGAAAAGGGAATAATCACAGTAGACGGTAAATTCGTTAAAGCTAAATCTGAGATAAAACACTTCGAGCTTTCTTCACATAGTGATAAGGATCAGCTTAGGGAATTAATTAGAAAGATTAATGCAAACAAGACGTTCATAGTTCACGGTGAATCGGAAAACTGTGAGGCTCTTGCAGAGTATGCAAGAGAAGAATTAGGATTAGAAGCTTTTGCTCCGAAAATCGGAGAAATTTATACTATTTAGTTCAAGGCTTTTCCTGTCA
>Ga0105162_1000566_pt1 | contig 23885 bp, 23 predicted proteins | sample JNZ201metaG_FD_81532 | JGI IMG/M metagenome (GOLD analysis project Ga0105162, IMG submission 81532) | Hot spring microbial communities from Jinze hot spring, China to study Microbial Dark Matter (Phase II) - JNZ 20120812A | ecosystem: Environmental > Aquatic > Thermal springs > Hot (42-90C) >...
AATAACGTAAGGTGGTGCTATACCCAGCTCCCTAACTAGGGTGTCCATGAAGTTCCCGAGAGCTATATCTAGAGTCTCACCGAATACTCTGTACCTCCCACCGTACTTAGCAGTAATAACGGTGTTCCCACCTGATATGTAAACTACTAGAGGGTCTCTAGCTCCGGTAAGCATCTTACCTATCTCGATGTGGGCAACAGCGTGGTTTACTGGAACTAGAGGCTTTCTATAGTATGACGCAAGAGCTCTAGCGGTAGTAGCACCTACTCTAAGGCAGGGACCTAGCCCTGGACCGAGTGCTACTGCGACTGCGTCAATTGACCGAAGAGAGAGCCCAGCTCGGTCTAGAGCTTCCTTAAGGACGCTAGGTCCACTTCTAATAAAGCTCTCGGCAGCCTCCCTTGGGTGGATGCCCCCCTTTTCAGGAGTGTAGTTAAACCTAGAGTCTGCTAGAATTCTTGGTTCATCAGAAACTATTCCAACACCGAAAGTGTGTGCTGTTGACTCTATGCCGAGAACAACTACCACTAAACCACCTAAGACCTCACGATCTCGACGTAGCTACAGTAGCCGCAGTGCCACCTTGGTACCGGGTGCCTATGTAGTGCCATAGCTCTACCACACTTAGGACATAGCCTATTCTTAAGTCTCGCAACACCCTTCTGCGGATCTACGTCGTAGAGCGCACTCCTGAACTTCTTTCCCTCTTTACTCAACTACTACACCCCGAAACCGTGCCTCTTGAGGATGTGCTCAGGCTCGAAGCTCTTAAGCCTATCCAAGCTGTCGTATATGTGGGCATAGACTCTCGATAGTCCAACGCCGTAGTCGCTCTCGACTCTCCTTATGATCACGAGGTCCGGGCTACGTGAGTAAATCCTACCTAGTGCTTCAGCTAGAGACTTCTTGCTAGGAGTCGGCAGTCCCTGGTGGCTTACGACAGCTTCTACTTCGAGTCTGCGGACTAAGCCGTTGTATCTCTCAGATACTACCTTGAGTTCACCACTATCTACCTTAACCACTTTTTCCTGAGTCCTGCTCACTCCAATCAGCCACATACGTTAGAGGCGATTAACTTAAATACTTTAACTAGCTCAGCTAGTTAAGCATCAAGCAAGTAGTTAGGCGATCAGGGTAGCTCACTGAAAAAGCTCTTAACGAGCTTAGCGACAGTTGCGACATCGCTCTCGCTTAGACCCGGGTGTAGGGGGAGGGAGAGTACGTGTCTTGAGGCAGCATCTGAGTTAGGGCAGCAACTAGGTGATTTCTTAGCTCTAGCCAGTGCGGGTTGTTTATGTAGGGGGGTTGGGTAGTGGATCGCTGTCTCAACACCTCTATCCCTCAAGTACTTCGCCAGCTTGTCTCGAGTTCCATTACCTTCAACCCATATAGTGAATAAGTTGTAGACATGCTTAACTCCGGGCTTTTCTATCGGCAACCTAACTTGGGAGACTGACGCTAGCTCCTCTAAGTAAACTCTAGCCAGCTTCCTCCTCTTCTCGTTCATCTCGTCTAGTCTCTTAAGCTGCGAGAGCCCTAGAGCTGCCTGCACATCCGTAATCCTCATGTTCCACCCGATCTCTACGTGGTAGTAGCGAGACTTCTGACCGTGGTTTCTAAGTAGCCTTACAACGTCTGCTACACTATCTAAGTCAGTGGCTACAGCACCTCCCTCACCTGTAGTTATACTCTTCGTCGGGTAGAAGCTGAACGCCGCAGCGTGTCCAAAGCTACCTACTTTCCTACCTCTAATCTCTGCTCCTAGTGCTTGAGCACAGTCCTCTAAGACGTGAAGATGTTTCTCACTAGCGATTTCGGTTACTCTATCCATATCAGCTGGGTGACCGTAGAGGTGTACAGGCACTACGACCTTAGTCTTACCGCTGATAGCTTCGTGCAGCTGGTCTGGGTCGATGGTGTAGGTCTCTAGCTCGATGTCTACTAGTACGGGAGTAGCACCAGCGAGTAGAGCTGTTGAAGCGGTAGCAAAGAAGGTGAAGTCGGGGACTACAACTTCATCTCCTTGACTAACACCTAGAGCCTTAAGCGAGAGGTAGAGAGCTGCGGTACCGTTGGAGACTGTGACAACGTGCTTGACTCCCAAATACTTAGCTAGCTGCTTCTCAAACTCTTCTCCCACGCGACCGAAGGCAAGCATGCCAGACCGTAGAACACCTACAACAGCCTCTATATCGTCTTCAGTAATGTGAGGTGCGCTAACTCTTATCACATTAATTTCACCAGTGTCTGTAGTGGGGTAGAGTAAAAGAGCTTGCTGATTACTACCTCACGAAGTTTATGCTGTTTTTATTGCTGTCTTACAGTATACTGTGTTTTTTATAGTGGCTACTCAAATTTCTGTAGTAGTGGGGAGTGTGCTAGCTAGATTAGCTAACAGATTGCTTCAGAGCCCACTGAAGCTACTGGTTAGACCTCTGTATAGACTCTACGAGGGCATGCTGTGGGATCAAGTGAAGTCAGGTCCACTGCCGAGGCATGTCGCTATAATACCTGATGGTAATAGAAGGTGGGCTAGAGAGCTCGGTATGGACCCTATTCAAGGGCATGAGTACGGGTACAAAAAGATTAGGGAGGTCTTAGATATCCTATGGAAGCTTGGTGTTAAGATAGTGACAGTGTACGCTATGTCTTCTGAGAACTGCGTTAAGAGGGATCCAGTAGAGAGAGACCACCTCTTCAGTTTAATCGAGAGAGCTATCGATGAGCTCGAGAGTAGTGGTGAGCTAGACGCAAGGAGAGTGAGAGTTAAGGTTTTCGGCAGACTAGACCTGATTCCCGAGTCTCTAGCGTCGAAGATCCGCAGGATAGAAGCTAAGACGGAGAGATTTGATGGTGGGGTACTCAACGTAGCCTTATGCTATGGTGGTCGCGAGGAAATACTTAGAGCCGTTAGGGAGCTAGCTAGAGACGCTATTTCGGGTAGAGTTGCTCTCGATAGTATAGACGAAAAGACCTTCATGTCCTATCTCTACACATCACATCTTGGTGAACTCGGTGACCCTGACTTAGTCATAAGAACTTCTGGAGAAGTACGGATCAGTAACTTCCTACTGTGGCAGATCGCGTATAGCGAGCTATACTTCTGCGAAGTATACTGGCCCGAGTTTAGGACTATAGACTTACTGAGGGCAATTAGAGACTACCAAAGGAGAGAGAGAAGGTTTGGAGCATAGGAATCCGTTACCCGCTTTGAGTTACTATCTTACGCTTCATGCGATGAAGATGTTGTCGTACAGTGTTCACGCTACTCGATGAACTCGATCGATATTCGAGGTACTGACACTGGTTCGCTGTAAGCTATAGGTCTACTTCTATTAAAACACCCTCGACTACGTCTTTGTATCTATTCCTTATTGTTACCTCGGAGATCTCCGTGTCTCTAGATATAGCTGACTGAGTCTTCCTAATGTCTAGAAGTATGGATGCTACGTATAGAGATGCGACAGCTACTCCCTGCGGACCTTTACTCAAGAGGCTTCCGGAGGTTCTACCCGCTTCAACTATCTTCATAGCGAGTGTAGCAACTTGACTCGGAAGCCCGGCTTTTTGAGCGTATGTTAGTACGAGTGTCCTCGGGTCATACGACCTGGACTTAGCTATCCCTAAGTCCCTGCGGATCTTCATTAACGCATCCCATAGGTCGCCTAGGGTAACACCGCAGTAGTTTACGACGTCCTTCGTGTTAATCGGTATGTTCAAGTTTTCAGCTGCGCATATTATCGATGCTGCTACAAAAGCACCAAGCCTCTTGCGACCGAGTATTCCACTCTTCACGAGCTTTCTAAGGATAAGCCCTACTTCCTCCTTAAGTCTTGTGGAGCTGGGTGTAGAGAGCTTGTTTATGACTTCATTAGAGAGTTTTAATGCTCTAGACAGCTTTCTATCATCACTAGATACGACTCTACTCATGTTGTTTAGCTCAGCAAGCCTCCTACCTATCCACGAGCTCTCATCTATCTCCGTGTGTAAACCCATATCGTGAACTTTAAGAGTATTCGGGACTTCCCCCCTCTCCTTATTACTTGAAGAAGTGAAAGACCTCCACTCCTTACCCAAGTCAACGAGCCTATCTTCGATTACTTCACCGGTCTCAGTGCAGATGTATTCGCCCCTGAACTCGTCGAAGACTACCATGTCCTCTCGACAGCTCACGTACATCACCTAACGAAGAGCTCCTCGTACGAGCTAACTGATACCTCCGGCTTCACTGGCTTAACGACAGCGTAGGGAGACCTGACCGGTCCTACTATATCTACTAAAACTCCGATTACCTCACCTCGTGAGTTCACTACCTTCGAGCCTAATCTAGGAGGCTTTGGAGAGCTTAACTTGACGATGAGTCTACCTGATGAGGTTGTATGCAGGAAGTAGCCTAAGCGCTTCAAGCGTTCACCGTTGGATAATAGCTTTTGGTAAAGTATAAACCTATACCACTTTAACACCGTTCTTACGTTAGTGGGTATTACCCTGAGATAGGGTAACACCAACTTATTGCTTTAAGAGTATTACTAGCCATTAGATTAAATTCCGGTGTTACTTGAGTGCCGAGAAGTAAGTGATGGAAACAACCTTTCGACTAACGAGTTCATGGCATTACCTTAGATTACAGAGTAAGCAGGTCTGTTCTTGCTTACTGAACCGTAGTTATGAGTTCAGCTTGACGGGCATAGACACCTAACCAGCCTCAGCCGAGTTCATGCTTTGTGCGAAACTAAGACTGTTTGTAGGTTGTTTAGTTTTTGGTTTTTCTGGACACGGGCAAATCACTTCATAGCCTTAATCTCCTTAAGCTTTCTAAATATTACTAAAGTTAGCGCAAGTACTACAGCAAATGCGGCAATAGATGAAGCTAGGAGAACTACTGGAATAGTAGGCGAAGGTTCTTGAGGGACTCCCTTTTCTACTGGCAGTCTTATGCTTGTGAGGTTAAGGAAGTTTAGTTTAGATAATTCGACCCTCATAGTGACGTCAGCTCCACCCTCCACCTCGCCGTATATAGATGCGCTTAAGCTTACGAGGATACCGCTCGGGCAGTCGTAGACTAGTTCAGCTCTAGGAGTGAGCATTTTATACTTAACTCCACTACCGACGGTAATGTTACCCACTCTAACCTCTTGACAAGCCTCTCCAGAGGTATTTTCAACTATCTTATACCACCTTACCACAGTGTTTAAAAACAGGGGGATAGAGTCCTTAGGCAAGACTACGTTCACAGTTACACCATCAGACGGAGGAACGTACAGAAGGTCGACGAAGTACTTAGTTAGGTTTGTGATAAATAGTGGTGCTAAGACGTGGAGAAAGACCAGATTGCTAGAGGTGAGAGAGTAGGTTACGTTACCCGCTAGAGCACTCACTACATAGTGAGTCCTATTGAGCTTCTCTACGATAATGTGTAGAGTGTAAGTACTTAGAGCGACCCCACTCGCACCGGAAGCAGAAACGCTAACCCTATAGGATACGTCGTAGGCTATGTAGAGAGTGTCGCCTTTAAACTTATCGAGAATGTTCCACGCGCAACTAACTACGGGTAGGACGGCTATAAGCACGACTACTACTGCCGCCGTTACCCCTGAGAGCCTCAATTTATTTACCCAATCCATAATCTACACGGTAAAATAAGTAGGTGTGATGAAGCACGAGCGGGATGAGCTGTGATTGGTAGCAAACCAACTGAGCCCTTCTTAGACCATGACCACATAGAAGATAGTAGTGGGCGAATATACATCACAGTCGGCAACACCCACCCTCCAGGAGCTGTTATTGCCTACCTCAAGTACGTACCTACTCCACGCAGGACTTACTGGTGCCGCGGGTTCCAGTGCTATGAGAGAGTAGTAAAGAAGTACGGTGTGGACTATGTTCTAAGTGTAGCTAGAGAACACCAAGAGGAGGTCTACGACCCCTCTCTCGGTGTAACAATACCTATAGTCAGGTTGTGGAGTATTGCGTCAGTCTACAGACCTCGAGAAAGACTTCAGGAAGTCTTAAAGAACCCTAGAGACTCTGTAGAAGCTGATGCAGTTATAGCTTATGAGAAGTTGAGGGAGTGTTCGGGAGTGCACTCGGGGAGTATCGGGGTTGATGGGTCTATAGCTGTTGGAATACAGAACCCGAAAATATCGGACGTCGACCTAGTTGTTTACGGGTGTAGAGAAGCTCTCGATGTCGTAGAATCTATTCAAGGTTCTTTTGAAGCCGTGCCCACCGAGGTCGAAGCTGAGAGGCTTACTAAGATGTCCGAGATATACAGGCTTCCCCTAGAGGTAGTGCGGGCCATATCGGCTCCCTACAAGAGGTTATACTTACGTGAGAGGAAGCGGGAGGTTAACTTACTGTTTTCAGATGACTCGTGGAGAAGGTATGGAGAGAGCGTCTTAGTTCCAGTAGCACTAGTTGAAGCGGAAGTTCTCGTTGAGTCACGTGAGTGTCGCTCCCTCTTTTATCCCGGGGTAGCTAGAGTTGTTAGAGTTTTAGACCTAAGAGTACTGGGGTCTCTTAGGGAATCTACTGTTGACTTACGCAATGAAGTAACTAAGATAGTTACATACGAATCCATCTACTCCTACCCTCTATACATGGGTGGAGAGATTAGAGTTAGAGGGGTTTTAAGTATTGAAAAACCTAATAACGACCTCGTTATCACTGTCGGCACTAGGGAGATACATAGCTACGCAATTCCGAGGAAGTTTAGTGTTTAAGTAGCGTCCTCGATAGTCTAACTAAAGAGAGTAAGGCTAGAAGTAAGGCTAGAAGAGACACTACGAAAGCGGTAGAAGCAGCAATAGTCAACTTACTCAAGTCACTAAATGCTCTACTATAGTGAGTACTTAACTCCTCAACTTGTCCTTCCACTTTCTCAAGCCGCTGAACGACGTTCTCGGCAGCCAGCTTGTTGACCTGGCTCTCAGCTTGAGCTATTCTGTAGCTTACGTTATAAATGGCTTGACCTAGGTCTGCTACTATAGAGCTGACCTTACTTAAGCTCGCGGAGAGCTCTACTACACTGAGATTTAGATTGCTTAATGCCTGCCTCACTTCGTTAGACTTCTCCTGCTCAAACCTTAGGGAATCCCTCAGATCGCTGATAGCCTTCTGTAGCTCGGCTACTGCACTAGCGATAGGTTCCAGTGGGTCTACAGAGACCACGTTAAGTGATTCAATACTTTTAGCACAACTACCGGCATAGCATGCCTGGACCTCTATAAACGCTACCCCCTTGCTTGGGTAATCAGTTACTTCAATAGTAAATACAGTGATATTTCTCTCATGCGAAACGTTGATAACCCTCAAAACGGGGTGTTCAGGGTAGACCTGCTTCAATGAAACATTGAAACCTTCGTGAGGTAGTAACACCTCGATAGTACTCCTATAGTTAACTACGTAGTAGCTCTTCACGTTGACCTTAAGGACTGCCTCCGGACCCTCAACTGCTTCAGCTTTCGGCATAGGTGGGCTTACACTCACTAGTGTCGATAGATATACTCCCGGCATAGACAGGTCTTCCACAACTACGTGAAGGCTCCTCGGCTCACTTACGTACGGAGCTAAGACCTTAGTGCGGAGAGAGCCTCTGAGATTAGTGCTGTCGAGTAAGAGAGTGTTTCCAGCTATGTAGACTACGACGAGATCGCCTAGTCCAAGCCCTGAGATAGTTATGTCGTACAACTGACCCGAGGTCATGTTGCTAGCTAGACTAATCAAGGAGTTTACGAAGACTAGTGTCTCTCCATAAGACCTCCCATCGCTTGAGACTACTGTAACCGTGTTTCCACCTATGTGAGTAAGTGGAACCGTGACTGTAACTCCTCCTACTGCGTATGAGCCTGAATACACTCTCACACCCGAAATGTAGATGTCAACGTAACTACCCGGGGTGATACCCGTAAGTACTCTCACTGTGTCTGTCGGTTGAGCACTAGTGGGTGATACCGATGTAGGAACTATTCTTACCGGGATGTTCATGACCTTAGCTATGGCTAGATACGCTCTAACTCTTCCGTACCCAGACCCAGGCTGATTCAGAGGAGAGGCTGTCGCAGTGAGCGCGTCGTATACGGCTTCAACTAGGCTTGGGCCGCTCAAGCCCTTATTCCTTAGCTCACTAGCTACTAGAGCAGCTATACCAGCTACTAGAGGTGTTGAAGCGCTAGTTCCACTACCAATAGCTAGAAGACCACCTGGGTACGCACCAGGCACTTTAACCCCGGGTGCCACTACGTCAGGCTTAGCATAACTCTTCGGGTACTCCCCCTTAAAGGGCCAGCTAGTTGGTGGTGAAGGCCATTCTACCTCCTCGTAGCTACTGAAGTAGGCAATTCTGTCGTTGAAGTCTGTTGCTCCAACACCTATAACGCCCCAAATGTTGCCTGGGTTAGAGCTTATATACGGACCTCCGTTTCCTATAGCAGCTACTACTACGATTCCGGCGTTAAGAAGCTTCTCTATTGCCGGGAGAAACAAGTTGCTGTAGTTACCTAAAGCACCTAAGCTCATTGAAACAACGACAGGTCTAGGTGCATCTACGTACCTCTTATAACAGTCGTAAGGCTTGAGGACCCACTCTAGCCCTGCTAGTACTTGTGCGAACGTGCCGTAACCACCAGGAAGTACACTAGCGACCATGAGCTTAGCGTTAGGTATTACACCGAAGATGTACGTAGAGGTGTCTCCACCTACTATAATGCTACTAACCCACGTCCCGTGACCATCGGTATCTCGAGGTTTAGAGCAAACAGGTCTACCTCTTCTATCGAACTCGATCCAACCACCAGGGTATGTGGGATCTAGTGGGTTAACAGTGATGAGTTTGTTCAACAGTAGGGGATGCTCTGGGTCGACCCCCGTATCAAGGACTGCTACAACAATGTCGTTACCGGCTACTCTAAGGTAGTTCCAGACCATGTCTGCCCCAACTCTACTGATAGCCCAAGACCATGTTGTAACGTACTCACCACTCTGACTCCCTAGCTTACTCAAACTGCCCACAACCCGCAGGTTTAGCTCGGCTTTAGTTACCTCGAGGTTTGGAAAGACTTTATCTCTATGCGCAGACTCCACGTAATTAGGGCACTCGACTAGTGCGATACTGAAAGCCTTGTATAGCCTCAGCACTCTACACCCACGAATAGATAGGTCATCAAGTACAGTCGGGTCTTCCTCATAATGTACTAGATACTCCACACTACCGCTAGTAAAAACTGAGAAAGCTACTGCTACTAACTGAGTAGAGAGGATTAGGTAGAGTACTGCTAGTAAGTGAAACCTGGGTGCCGCAGTACTCAATATCTCACCACTTGTTTTCCGCCTTACCTATAATAAGGTGTGGTTGCTTATGGACGTAGCGTGATTAAGGCATTTAATAGAACCCGATTTATACAGTATGACTGAATCCTTATATCCTTTGACGAAGAACTAACACGGTGAGTTAATGAAAGACGAGCTCTGCTACGAGCTCTACGGGGAATACATATCTCTTAGAGAACTCGGGATGTCTGTGTTTATATCTACTGCCTTCGCAATGTTGTTCTTCTTCTTAGCTCCTGCCGTATCAGCGGTTCTAGGGGTTCAGTCGGCAGGTATATCGATTACTCTAGGAGCTCTAGGTGCTACGGTAGGCTTTACTATCTCAGTACTGGTCTCTAAGGTCAAGAGGGTAGTCGTAGAGGTGTGAAGCTTGGATCCACTATCGCTACTACTGACACTAGCTCTCTCGGCAGTCTCTACACTTCTATACATATTCATTGGGATACTGCCCGGAACCGATGAGACAGCTACTATGGCTCCAATAGCTCTTACCCTACTACTAGCAGGTCTTGACCCTCTCCTAGTGCTCGTGTGGTTTATAGCGAGTATTGCTGCGTTTAAGATGGCTGACAGCATCCCGGTTGCTCTAGCCGGTATTCCCGGTGGTGTCATGGCTGTCCCCCAGGTTCCAGACGCACTTGTAGCTAAAGAGCGGGGTCTCGCCGATACGATACTGAGGAAGGGTATAGCAGCTAGCATAGTGGGTCAAGTAGTAGCTCTAGCAGTTACCCTCTCGATTTCGTACTACCTCATGCCGGCTGGTGAGTGGCTGAGAACTGCGGATGTAGTGCTCGGAGTTAAGGTAGCTAGGTGGTTCTGGTTAGTGCTAGCAGGTCTCGCAGTTCTCGCACTCACCTCCCGAAGCCGATACGTCGCACTCATCTCAATACCGTCTTTCGCACTCCTCATCCAAGGCTTGAGAGGTGTATACGGAAGACCCATATTCGTGAGCTTCTTTCTAGGTATAACGATAGGTCCAATGATCTTCGAGCTCCTCTCCATGCTTCATAAAGACTTGAGGCAGGCGTATGTCCGTAGAGGTATGAAGGAGGTGAGACTAGTGAAAATCGGGAAGATAAGCCTTAATCCTCTCAAAATACTAAGTAGAGACGAGCTTCTTCACTGCTCTACGTGGTCAGCAGTAACTTCAGTACTCGCAACAGTTATGTCACCAGTAGGCTTAACCATTCTCATAGGTGACTTACTCAGAGAGAGCAGTAAGGATAAAACGAGAGGGGCTGTTCTAGCTTACACAGTTCGAGATGCGATCAAGAACGCTACGTATATAGGTGGAACCCTTATCCCCTTACTTGTTATAGGAGAACCTACGGGACCCATGGCAGCTGGACCCGCCGCACCATTCTTTCAGAAGCTAGACTCCATCGGGATGACACCACGAGACTACATACTCAATAGGTACGATTACGCGACAATTGTACTCATGATCCTCTTAGCTACGGCTGTATCGTTCTCCATAGCCTACCCTATCTTAGTAAAATACTCGAGGAAGCTGACGCTAGCAGTCTTCAAGAGAGTTCCTGCGGAAGCCCTCTACGGGCTGTTTATAGCTATAGTGATCATGCTGTCTTACTACGACGCTAAAATAGCTGGAATATTTGGTACACTAGTAGTGAGTCTAGTTTCAGGAGCACTATGGAAGCTCGGGGTATCTCTGGGTGTGCTCTTTATGACTCTAGTAGCAGCTCCCACTCTAGTTAGTCTACTTACAGCACTACCTCTATAAACACTACACACGGTAGTACTACAGCACTAAACACTCTGGTCTTGAAGTAAGTTTTTTGCGATGGTGCTAGTGGACTCCTGGAGCTAGTTGCTACCATCAGCACCTACTTAAGGTTCTTGAGCGTCTTGAAGGAATCTAACTTCTAGCATATTCACGAGGACACATGCTTTATGTCATTATCACTACTTAGCGTCAATCCAGCTCAGCTCGACCTCGGGGGCTATACCGTCCCTAAAACATCTACACTAAAAACGCTATCCCACGCTATGAAAAAGACGGGAGCGAGCAGCATAGAGCGTTAGGAGATGAGGAGTTTCGTAAAGTGATGATGTACGCTACTATGCTTCAAGGTTCTCTATTATCTCTTTCAAGAGCTTATCCCTTAAATCCTGCCTCTTGATTTCGGGAAGTAGGAGTATTCTCGCTAAAACACCGAGTAAACGCTCAATGCTTTGAAGCCTGCTGTCTAAGCTCTTGATGGAGCTAGCTAAGTCAGAGAGGTGTCCATCAAAGTGCGACATCATGTGAACGGCACTAGCGAGTAGTGACGTTACATCAGCCTCCACTTCTTGTTCCTCCATATGTTCTCCGTGTTCGTGTGAATGTACTTCCTCCGCGCTATGTATCTCCTGTACTAACTTATTCACGTCTTCTTCACTCTTCGGTATGCTCATTCTGACGGGTTTTCTCTCGGACAGAGTCCCACCGCTTAATTCTGCGGCAACGAGGTATATAGATTCAACTGAAGTTAAATCCTCTACGTCGTTTACGATTAGCTCGATCCAGGTGATTGTCGCGGTAGACGGCTTTATGGCTATTACTTACACCGAGTTTAGATCGTCCCGTGGTAGGTGTTAAGGCTAAGTATTGAAAAGTGCTGTTTACATAAGGGGTTCAGCTTCTATATTAGTTTATGTTAGTTGATATCACCGCTTTATCCTTCTCGGTCTACACTAGTGATCGTTTTGCGAGAACAGAGATGCCTAAATAGCTATGCGTGTAAACTTCGTGATGGTGTGCGAGTCCTTGAATAAGGGGGGCATTGACTTAAGTTTAGCAGGTGCTGATACGAAAGCTGAGGCATCTGATGCTCTGGGTAAGCGCGACATTCTTTTAGTTGTTTTACTGGCTTCTTACAGCCTTGTCTACTTCCATCGAACCATGACTGGGGTGATGGAAGCTGAGATCGCTTCGATTTCGGTGAGGTATGGTTATGACTCAGCTCTCTATCTATCGCTTCTCTCGTCAGCCTACTTTTACGCCTACTCCTTATCGCAGTTCGTAGTTGGGTCCCTCATCGATTACTACGGAATTAAGAGAGTTGGCTCTATCTTCCTGCTTCTACTGTCTCTTGGGACTTTGCTCATGATGGTGCCAGATCCTCTAGTCATGGTGCTAGGTAGAGCAGTAGTCGGATTTATGTCTGTCGCTGCGTTTCTCTCCTACCAAAGGTCTCTTTCTCTATACTACAGAACAGAGGAGCAGGTAAGAGCTACAGCACTAGCTCTTGTAGCCGGAAACCTTACGGCAGCTGTAGCGACGTACCCCCTGAGGCGCGCTCTTGACTCTATAGGATTAAATGGAACACTAACGCTGCTAGCTGCGTTTACACTACTTCTCTCTGCAGCAGTGTACTTGGCATCGGCAGACACGAGATCCAGCGGCAACCTCGGGGAGTACTTAGCTAAGACAAGAAGCAGTCTACGTAGGGTAGTGTCCGATAAACACAGCTGGGGTGTTAGCTTAGGTGCTCTAGCAACCTATGGCACGGGTTTATCCTTCCAGTCGTCTTGGGGTCAGATATTCCTGTCTAAAGCTTTTGGTTTAGATAAGGTTGAAGTTAGCTATTACCTACTTATTCTAGCGACCGTATTTATGGCCTCTTGTCCGGTCGCTGGATACCTTAGTGATAAGGTAGTCAAGAAGAGGAAGCCCTTTCTCACAGCTTCTTCGATCCTAATGGCTTTCTCGTGGTTGTTGCTACTGGCTTCGTCTGCTTTCTCCAGTACACTTTTTCTCGGTGTCGCTTTAGTAAGTTTAGGTGTATCTTTAGGTCCACACATAGTCATATCCGTTATGATGCGGGAAGCTCACGGACCTACTATAGCGGCTACTTCAGTTGCTTTCATGAATACCGTCTTGTTTCTTGGAACGGCCGTTCTTAACAGTGTACTTCCTCAGTTACACTACAGTATTGCTGTACTAGTTAGCGCCACTCTATCTGCCATCGGAGGAATAGTCGTTCAGTTGCTTACACGGGAGACGTACACCTAGACCGACAGTATGGCTTTATAGCGATGGCTCCTTGACGAGAACCTTACCACACCATTTCCAACCTGCTTTAGATAATAGCTCAAATACTCTACTCACCGCCTTTATAACTAAAGCTCTCTCCACTCCAGGCACTCCAGCTCCTAAAACAAAGACTTCCGTAGTACTATCTCGTATAGACGTCTCAACGCTATCTCTGTGTGGATAGAGATGCATCACTAACCCCCTACTGTCGGTGAGGATCGGAATGCCCTTAGGCAGAGTCTCTACCTCTCCTCCTATTGGGTTGAAAACTTCCCCGCCTTTACTCAGCGTTAGAGTGTAAGGAGGTGACGACTTGCTCATGTCGTAGAGGCCTATGGGGACTCCAGTGTATGCTGAAGCTATGTTACCGGCGTCTACTACAGTGTTTATCTTGGGGAAAGACCCTCTTAGACATCTTCTTACTAGAGCTTCACTAGAGGGTCTAACTTTAGTTGGGTCTATGCCGACCCTCCAGAAGAAGTCTCTGTATGCTCTAAACACGGGATCGTTCTTTATTGAGTCAAGAGTGTAGCGAGAACTCAGATACTTAACTAACTCACTTACTTCCTCCTCGAAGACTATGTGCCTCGGCTCCTCTACCCAAATGACGGTATATGAGACAAAAACTCCTAGAGAAAGAAGTGATTTGTCTACTCTCAACAGTTCGTTCAAACCACTACAGTACCTCAAGACACGCACCGACTTAAAGTATAAGCTAACCTGAATAAATTGTGTATGATCTCTGTAAGCTCACTGAGAGTAGCGCTTTAGTGAAATCTTTAAGAGCCAGTTCGAATATTGTTACGTAGAATGCTGCTGGAGTTAAGAAATGTCGGTGTTGCTATAGGGGCCCGCACAGTACTCTCGAATATCAACATGAAGGTAGACTCTAGAGAACTCCATGTGCTTATAGGCCCCAACGGCTCGGGTAAGACGTCGCTACTCAATGCTATAATGGGGATCAAGCCCTACGAGGTCGTTAATGGACAAGTGATCTTCATGGACGTGGATGTAACTCGGGAACCTCCGCACCTAAAAGCTAGGAGAGGTATAGCCATAGCACACCAGCTCCCCCCAGTTCTGAAGGGGATTGTAGCCGGGAAGTTTGCCGACGAGTTAGTGAGAAGATATGGGGTCATGAAGATCTATGTAGATACCCTCTTAGAAACTCTAGACGTTAGGTATTTGTTGGATAGGTACTTATTTGATAAGATGAGTGGTGGTGAGAGAAAGAGGCTTGAGATGTTTTTAACGCTACTCGTTAGACCTAAGGTAGCGTTGCTTGACGAACCCGATAGCGGTGTCGATATAGATAGCGTAGAGAAGATGAGTAACGCAATTAAGGTAGCTCTCAACTCAGGGGGTTCTGTGGTTTTAGTGACTCACTCGTTACATATGATAAAGCTACTTCGAGACCATATTAAGTTCGTCCACGTACTTTATGGTGGGACTATAATACACTCAGGTCTCTACGATGAGGTGGTCCCGACGATCGAGAAGCACGGGCTTTCTGGGGCTCTATCGCGACTAGTGGGTGGTACGCATTGAACCGAGATGAGGTGTTGAAGGCACTCACTAAACCCTCGCCTCACGGTCCCGACGTTGATTTAAGTAGGTTCGACATAGGCAGCCAGACTCCTGAGACGGTCGATGAGCGAGGTGTTGAGAGGATAACGGAGAGACTCGGTTTTGGTAGCCAGGTATTCAGGAGAGTTGACTATCTCCAGGTGAATGAGTCGATAGTTGCTAAAGCGATGAGTGAGAAGCTGGTTAAGTACGGTGCTGTAGTTTTACCTACTTACGAAGCCTTAAGGAAGCTCGACTGGGCAACTTCTTACTCATGGAGACTGATAGAGCCGACTGTAGATAAGTACACAGCAGCATCTTATCTATACGGAAGGGAGTACGGGTTCTTCATCTACGTACCTCCAGGCACTAAGGTTAGAGAACCTATATATACGTGCCTTTTTATAACCAAGAAGAACTATGCTCAACTACTTCACAATATCGTTGTTGTTGACGAAGGTGCCGAATTGAACTTGATTACCGGTTGCGGAGTACCGGACCAGCCGACGAAGTCTCTCCACGTAGGGATCTCCGAGTTTTACGTGGGAAGAGGAGCTAAGCTTACATACACTATGATACATGCCTGGGCCCCGGATATGGTGGTGAGACCCAGGACAGCTGTAGATGTTCATGAGGGAGGTGAGTACGTTAGTTACTACGTGATCTACTCACCAGTCGAGTCTCTCCAAACCTATCCAAAAGTGTACTTGCGAGATAGAGCTAAGACTACACTAAACTCGGTAGTTGTAGGCACTGGTAGTAGCATATACGATGTCGGTTCTGCTATAATCCTAAAAGGTAGGGAGTCCTCCGGTGAGATACTATCGAGAAACCTCGGTAGGGAGAACTCGGCGATATACGCAAGGTCCCGAATTGAGGGTGTTGTTGGTCCATCGAGAGGGCATATAGAGTGTTTAGGACTCGTCGATGGCCCAAACGCAGTAATCGAGTCACTACCTGAGATAAGCTCGTCGACTCCGGAGGCAGTTCTAACTCATGAAGCAGCTATAGGTAAGATAAGCGAGGACCAAATAAGCTACCTCATGAGCAAAGGATTTTCTGAGGAGGAAGCTCGTGCGGCCATAATTAAGGGCTTCTTAAGCATTGAAGAACCCAAACTGCCGCACCAGATAATGGAGATAATAAAGAGGACTATAGAGTACATAGCCTCGAGAGCAACAGGATAGTTTACGTACTCCACTACCCACGTTCTCAAACCCTCACGTATATCAGACCGGAAAATCGAGGCGAAACAAGCCGAGATCTGTTTAAAATTCCTGTAGTCACTACTTGCTGTAGTATACTACTAAGCTAGTTGATGAAGTCCTCGATCGCTGAAGCGTGATGACGGCAGGGTTTATCTGACGCTTTTCTTCAAGGAACTCCGGCACGAGTTCGTCTACCTAGTTACATAGTAGACGAGTGTAGTTCAATACGGCACTAACAAAACCTTCATTCTCCCAAGACTCATCGTTCCTGTCCAGGGTCTTTGGCTCTCTAGTAGCTCTGGGAGTCTTCTGATAGCTACTAAGTCCTCTTCAGTAAGAGGTCTGACTCTGTATATCAAAAGTACGCAGCTAGGACCAACTATGGCTGACGCATATAACCCCTCCATAAATCTCACCATGGCAGTAACGGCATCTCTCTCGGAGGGAGTACAAGAAATTGGGTGAGTATGTGCTTCGAGAATTACGTCGCTTACGTAAGGTAGTGAAACCCTATCTACTTCTCCCTCAGCTATATATACATCACCAGACTTCATCACAAAGAGACTGTACTCCACTCTTGTCTGCGAAGTTAAGTATGAGTAGTACTTTAGTTCGCTTACTACTTCGAGTGCGTATCTACTTGCTTCCTCCAGTAGTTTTTCGGGGCTCTTACCGTTTACTCCATTAACGAGATGGACTGCTACACCGCTCTCCCTTAGCTCTTCAAGCTCGAAGAGGTTCTGACCTAAGGAGCATCTACTGTAGTAAACCCTCACTTCATTATCTCCAACGTCTCCGTACGTCTCGCACTCGTATTCTGAAGATAGAGAGAAAAGACCGTCGGCAAGTAGCACGTATGCTGAGAGCTTTACCGAGCTGTTCGTTCGAAAAAGTCTCTCTAGCTTATTGGTTGTCAAACACAGCACCTATTGCTAAAGAGACCTTAGTCGACCGCCGTCTACAGGTAGGACAACTCCGGATATGTATGAAGCTAGAGGGCTTAACAGGAAGGCCACAGCATAACCTACTTCCCTAGTTGTACCCAGCCTCTTAAGTGGTACGTCGTTAGCCCACTCACTAATTATCTCATTAACGCTCTTACCTGTTCTTGCGGACTGGTCTCTCGCTACCTGCAGTGTTCTCTCGGTGTAGATGTAGCCGGGGGCAACAGCGTTTACACGAATGCCTCTAGGACCTAGCTCCCTCGAGAGAGTTTTCACTAGGTTGTGTATAGATACTCTAAGTACGTTAGAAAGAGCTAGGTTGTGTATGGGTTCCTTAACTGCGGTACTAGTCAGATAAATTAGTGAACCCCTTCCGGACTTCTCTACGTAGGGTATAGCCTTTCTAGTTACCCATATAGCGCTTAAAACGAGTAGCTTGACTCCGTAGTCCCAGTCGCTTAAATCAAGCTCCATGAACGTCCCGGGTCTAGGTGGACCAGTAACGTAGACTAGTCCATCTAGACCACCTAGTACCTCGCATGCTTTATCTACAATGCCTTCAGCCTGCTCTCTTACTGTAATGTCTGCTGGAGAGCCGTAAACTTCTCCAAGAGGTTTTAACTCAGATATCGCTCTATCAACAGACTCTCTAGATCTTCCACATATAAAGACTCTAGCACCCTCTTCGAGCAGTACTTCCGCTATTCCCCTGCCGATGCCACGAGTTGAGGCTGTAATAAGTACCCTATAACCCTCGATACCTAGTTTCCCCATTTAGACACCCTACCGTATTATAGTACGAGATTTAAACTTACTATAGATATAAGCTACCTTCAGATATTGTACTAGATAGGTATGAGGTACCTAGTAATAGTAGGTGATAAGCTCGCTTTACTTCTAGTGAATGCTGTACTTAAATACGACAGTAAGGCACACATAACTATACTAGCGACTAGTAGGGAAGTTGTAGAACAGGCCTCTTCGCTAAATGTTGACCAGGTTTTAGAGGGAGTTGAATCGCTGAGCAGTAAAATAGACCTCAAGCTAGTCGATGTAGCTATAGTGCAGCTTGAGTCCACGAGTAACTCCTGTGAGCTAGGTAGGAATCTAAAGCGTAGTGGAGTCCCGCTAGTAATAGCTTTTACAGCAACCGCAGAAGCTTCTAGAGTTTATGCAGACTGCGGCTTTAGCTTCTTGATCCACGTAGGACAGTTCATCGAGAGTGCTCTAGGCTCTATAATAGGTTTAGACACTTGGGTGGAGATACCTATACGCTCTTTCGCAAACCTAAGTGTTAAGGCGTACAGAGTCTTTAGGAGAGCGAGGCTTGGCATATCGCTTCGAGATATCACTAGTGAGGTAAGTAGTGTTAGAGGGCTCGTAGCTCTTTACGATAAAGACGGTAGCTACATTACGTCTAGCGACTACCTCATAGCCGAGGGAGACCTGATCGTTGTGGCATCACCAACCGACCGAGACCTTCAATCAGCAGTCGAAAGATTAAACAAGCTTTTTATGCTAGCCGAAAGGGTTTATACAGCACTAGAGTCAAGAAGGCCTCCTGGATGAGGGGATTACAGATGCCGTCCTGGCTCGAGGTTCTTGCCGGATGGGTTGGAGTATACCTAGTTAGAGTACTACAGGCTGCTATAGTGATCGTGATTGCATACATAGTGAATAAGTACGTCGATAAAGCCGTTTCACTTATAGTCAAAACAGAGGAACACGAGTTCATAGAGAGATTCGTGATGTTCTTTAAGGCTATCATATATGCTATAGCAGTACTCATGGCCATAAGCTTCGTAGCGGCAGAACCTCAAGTTTTTGTTGCTCTGCTCCTAACTGTTGGAATCGGGATCATAGTCATGTTCTCGGACGTCTTGAGAAACGTGGGATCCGAGCTTTACGTAAGAAACATCAAGGCGTTCAGAGAGGGTGACTGGATAGAAGTAGACGGAATCCAGGGAAGAGTAATGAAGATGAGTTCTCTAGGTGTGGTCTTGGAGACGCTGAGGAGGGAGAGGGTCTACGTTCCTTACTCCAAGATCTCTCATACAACGGTTGTTAACAGAATGAGCACTTACGGATTATCCCTCAAACTGACTGTTAAAGTCCCTAAGTCTTACGACATGTCTAAGGCACGCGAGATAGTTGTTTCATCTCTTAGTGCTGTCAGAGAAGACTTAGTGTCGGAGCCCTCACTGACTCTAAGGTCTGTTACAGACTTTTACTACGTTTTTGACGCTATTTTGGACATCATGAACATCGGTAAAACCGAGTCAGTATTTGAGAGAGTAGTTCTAGAGCTTAAGTCAAAAGACCCGAATATAGATATAGAGTTTTAGTGTTACGGTGTCCGAGTAGTTGTCTGAATACGAGAGGTCTAGACTACTGGCTCTCTGGAGGGCGGAGGCGGCTACATACAACTTCTCGATGAGTATGTCGACTACTATTGCTCAAGCATACGCAATTAAGGTACTAAAGTTCGACCTAGAGTTGCTTGGCACTATGGTACTCGTTCATCTCGGCACTCTCGGAGTTGGCTACTTGCTTGGGTCGGTCGTTGTCTCAGTGTTTAGAAATAGGCGGATACTGTTTTGGAAAGCCATGGGCCTCCTGAATAGGTGCCTTTGGGCTTTAACGGGTTTCTCTCACAACCTGCCTTCTGAGCATAGAGCCTGGGCGTTCTTAACAGCTATAGCCACGGCTCAGCTCTCCGGCTCTATTGCCGCAGTGGCTTCCGGTGACGTTGGTGCTGACTTAGTGGGTAGGGAGAGAGCTATCAAGTTCTTCAGCTCTCTTAGCTCTACAAACCTAGTAGCTAACAGCTTAGGTCTAGTTGTAGCAACAGTTTTCTTCAACTTGCTACCTGAGGAAGAGGGATATGTTGCTACATACTCCACATCTCTAGTATTTTCCGCTATATCGTCCGGGTTTTTGCTGATGCTGAAAGACGTTGATCCACCGGCTTCGAGAACGTCTATCAAGGATCTAGTAAAGGATTTTATTGACGTGACTAGAAGTAGTGGTTGTACTTCCTACATTAAGGTTGCTACGTTGTTTACCTTCATCGTCAACCTGCCCGGAGCACTATGGAACTACTACCTGCTCAATGTGCTCGGAGGCAACGAGACGTGGGTCACGATGAAGGCCATAGCTGCGAACCTAAGCCAATCAGTAGGGTTCAGAATCTGGAGTAGGGTTTCAAGGAGGTTAGGACTTAAAAAGACTCTCTACGTCGGTATAGCACTAACGTCACCTATTCCAGCAGCTTTCATCTTCTTACCCAGCCTTCCGGGGCAGATAGCTCTAGAGGTTTACTCAGGGTTCGTATGGGCTGCTTACAACCTCGCTAACAACATCTACACCCTCTACTTACCGAAGAGGGCAGTGAGGGTCTACTTCATAGCGATACTGAACGTCGCCGGCAATACGCTCGCCTCTGCGGCCTCCAGGATCGGTGCCTCCATAGCTTCAGTGAGCCTATTGGCAATGAACACTGTTTTCATAGCTTCTACTCTCGGTAGAGTAATCGCGTCAGTCTTAGCTAGAAAGTCGGCGCCGGAAGTTTTAATTAGGTAGTAGCTTGCGGGCGCCGACGGCATTCACTACTTAAATACCTTTGCCATAAGTAGTCTACTTGGATAAGGGCTAGACCCTATATGGGTAAAAAATCTGACAAGTTCGCGTTCGTAAACTTCGGGGATATTTGCTCTAAGTGCAATGAAAACTGCTGTAAAAGGTTTTACGCAGTCCTCCTCCCTGAGGAAGAGGAAGACTTTAAAGATAGCAGTTTCGAGGTTAAGACAGCTTGCGGACCAATTAAGGCAGTTGGCTCTAGAGACGGTTACCCATGTCCTTACTTAGATAAGTCGGGGTTCTGCTCTATATACCCTAAGAGACCTCTTGACTGCAGGCTGTGGCCTGTAATGGTCTACTACGACTTCACTACGGGAGAGAGAGTAGTTTACCTCGACTTAGACTGCCCTGCGGCTTCGGCTGGGAAGATTCCGCATGAAGTTATTGACAGCATCATAAGCAAGCTTAAAGAAGAAGGCTTCGACGAGGAGTGGTTGAAGAAGTATACTCTAGCTCCTTGGCCGAATCATCTCGTAGAGCTACTTAGAATTAAAAACGAGCGCTAGCTCGGACACTTTTGCCAGCTGAGAAGGTAGGTCAGCTCCCTAGGTTGCCACCATGGTGGTTCGCGGTAAAGTGCGGGAAAGCTATAGTAGGAAGCCTAAGCTACTAGATAAAGTAATCATATCTATAGCCAAATGTTTATTCTTTGCTTATGCACTAGTCTGGCTGCTGGGGGCTCGGAAGGTCATCTCGATAGATGATGTGGTTAACACCTTCTACATAGACTTCCTGAGGCTTAGGAGAGAGTACGTCGAGGTAGTTAGAGTCAGTGAGTGCGAGGTAGTAACTAGGTGCCGTAATCCTTGCCCAATACTTTCTCTAGCGTTGAAAAGAGGTCTCGACACTAGATACGTGTGTCGAGAAGTTTCAGAGCCTGTGTGTAGATATGTCTTAAGGAAGCTTAATCCGGATTTAGTTTTCGAGAGGAACTACGAGTGGATTAGACCTTACTCAGAAAGCTGTGAAGAGAGGATAGCACTTAAGCACTGTCCTCAACGACTCTCTGAATCTGAGTAAAACTCCCCACTCCCACCATCGTTGAAATCAGTGGAGATGAGCTATTCGAAAGCTGGTGATTTATTGGCTGGAGTTTAGTATCGAGTAACTTGATATACTGGTTTAGTGCTTCATTTTGGGGTCGGAGTTGAGTGAGTTAGATTACGTATGTCCTCTAGACTGGAGGTACGGCTCTGAGGAGATGAGGAGACTTTTTAGGGTTGAGAATATAGTCAGAAGATATGTTGATGTGGAGATAGCGGTAATGGTCGGTTTAGAAGAGGCTGGACTAGCTCCACGCGGTTGCGCAGAAGCTGTACGTAGATGCTCAAGCAGGCTAGACCCTAGCGAGGTCTACAGGAGAGAGACTTCCCTCGGTCACGATATAGCGTCTCTAGCTTATTTGCTAGGTGAAAGCTGTGGTGAGTGCGGTAAGTACGTACACTTAGGTGCTACTAGTTACGATATCGTGGATACGGCTTGGGCTCTAATAATTAGAGATGCTCTTGGCTTATTGAGGGTTAAGTTGAGGGAGCTTATAGAAAAGCTCTCTAGGTTAGCTCGAGAGCATAGAGAGGATCTAATGGTGGGTAGAACCCATGGACAACACGCACTACCCATTACAGTCGGGTTCAAGTTCGCTAACTACGTATACGAGCTCTCCAGAAGTTATGAGCGCCTCAATGAGGTCGAGAGAAGGGTGGTTAGGTCCAAGATCTCGGGAGCTGTTGGCACTATGGCTGGCTGGCTCGGGAGGGGATTGATCGTTGAAGAAGCTGCCTCTCGGTATCTAGGTTTAGAGCCCCACCCTATAACTACTCAGGTAGCTCCAAGGGATGGATTCGCCGAGTTGTTCACAGTACTAGCTATACTTGCATCGCAGTTGGATAGGTTTGCGCTAGAGATAAGAGAGCTCTCGAGAACAGAGATCGGGGAGATGTACGAGTCTGAAGCTAGAGTTGGGAGTAGTGCGATGCCACATAAGAGAAACCCTGTTACAGCTGAGAGGATCTCTGGTTTAGCGAGGATCGCTAGGTCGCTGTGTGTTGCCGCATTAGAGAATATCCCACTTATGCACGAGAGAGACTTAACGAACAGTAGTGCCGAGAGGATACTAGTCCCCCATGCGTTCCTAGTCGTAGACCAGATGCTTGAAGATGCGAACAAGCTGATCAAAGTCCTCAACATAGATAGAGAGGCCATGCTCAACAACCTGGCTTTAACTAGGGGAGCCATTATGACTGAGGCAGTAACGATTAGGTTAGTCCAGAAGGGCGTCCCGAGGCATGAAGCACATAGAATGCTCATGGAGGTAACTAGAGCCATGAAGCCTGGTGAAACCCTCGAGCAAGCATTAAGAAATCACGAAGTTTTATCGAAATACCTAACAGCAGACGAAATCAGAGAGCTGATGAATCCGGCGAATTACCTAGGGAATTACTTAGAGCTAATAGAGCGAGCACTAAGGTACTCGGAGAAGGTAGTGATGCGTTAAGCAGTCAGCTATTCACGAATTTGGAGAAAAGCGGGACATCCGCATGTAGTTAACTCACGAATAACTCCCTGGACCTACTCAAACCTCATCTAGGGAAGTTAGTCTTATGAACACCGGTACTATCGTAGCGGTGTGTTGGCGTCAAGCTTCGTCATTATGAAGCCGTCCTTAAGGTAGAGCTTTTTCGTCGGAAAGCAATCGAGCTTTTCTTTAGCTCTCTGTAAGCATGATAGCTCCAAACCATCATCAAGAAAGAGAACGCCATGAACTTGAACCTGTTGAGAACCCCCATCAAGAATGGATAGCCTCTTACTCTCTTAAGTAGAGGGTAGAAGATCATGTTCAATAAGTCAATAGTGAGGAAGGCGTAGAACGTGCTCAAATGAGATACGTAGGCAACTGGAGTCAATATCATGACGATCAGTAGGAGAGTGTTCAGTAGAAACTTAAGTGACCTCTTTAGGAACGCTAGCTTCGATACATCAAGCCTCCGCATGTCGAGAGTATCTATATACTTAACTACAGCCTTCTTTCTCGCAGCTCTCAAATATCTCTTAAACGGCATTCTCCAGTATATGTCGCTCTTAGCGTTCCTCACGATGTTTGCGTCTACAACGTATCCTATAGTATCGGTAGCTGTCAGAACCTCAAAGCCTTCCGAAAACGCC
>Ga0105162_1000567_pt1 | contig 23869 bp, 18 predicted proteins | sample JNZ201metaG_FD_81532 | JGI IMG/M metagenome (GOLD analysis project Ga0105162, IMG submission 81532) | Hot spring microbial communities from Jinze hot spring, China to study Microbial Dark Matter (Phase II) - JNZ 20120812A | ecosystem: Environmental > Aquatic > Thermal springs > Hot (42-90C) >...
AAACAATCTCTTTTAATGAAAATTGTTTTCGTAAAAAAGTGAAGAAATATATATTTAATTTGAATAGTAGATAAGTTGTTTAAAACATCGATCACTTGATCGATAAATACGTTTATAACTAAAGTATGAATCATATTTAATACATGATACTGATTTTCATCCTTTACTTACTGGTGTATTTTAATGAATAATAAATATTTATTGATTAAAACTAAAGATGGTTTAATAAATGGTTTAAAAACATTTTACTACACTTGGAGCGGTGATAAACCACCAGATGATTTATTGAAGAATAAACCAGTTCATGAAACTATAACCCCCTGGATCAACAATATTTGGTGGGATAAACCAATAGATAAACTTAAGAGCGAGTTTTACGCTATAGCTTGGATTGGTTTTCTAAAAATAACTACTAGCGGTAAATATAGATTCTACGTAACTACAGACGATGGATCTAGGATTTGGATTAACGACGATCTAGTTATAGATGCTTGGAGAGATCAGCCTCCAACAACTTACATTAGTAGAGAAATGTACCTATATAGCGGATTCTATAGATTAAAATACTATTTTTACAATAGATACGGTTTCGCTGAAGCAGTACTGGGTTGGATAACGCCTAGTGGTGAGGCACAAGTTATTCCCAAAGAACACTTCTACTGTAATATCAGTGAGTACGTTTTCTTTACGAATATACCGTTGAATCATACAGTAATTATTGAAAACAATGTGGAGAAGAAATGCGTATCACAAGACGGTACCTGTACTATTGAGATAAAGTTTGAAGAACAACCATTCAATGGTTTCATAAAAATAATTGATGAAAAGAACGATGTAGTGTTTAGAACACATAGTAGATTAACAATCTGGGGTGGAGATGAGTTTAAACTAGCTATTTATTAAACAATCTAATTGATACACTGAGTAATTTAAGTAATCACTTATATACTCTACTAGTTTCTAACAGTAGTAAATGATTGAATTAATTCAACGTTTCATATACAATGTGTATAATATGTGGAATAGTTTCCAAACAATTCTCTAATATTCCTATTCTTAGATATTATTAATAATATGGGTTAAAACATGCTGAAAATAAATATTATAATAAATTGACAATAATGGTGTTAACACCATGATAGATCCAGTTGAATTCCTTAAATCTAGAAGGAGTATTAGGAAATTTAAAGATAGTAAACCGCCACTAGAACTTGTTTTAAAAGCATTAGATGTTGCTAGATATGCTCCTAGTGCTAAGAATAGTCAACCTTGGAGATTCATTATTATAGATGATAGAGAACTATTAAATAAACTATCATACTTACATCCAGGTGCTAAACCGCTTGAATCAGCTCCTCTAGCTATAGCAGTGGTTTGTAATATCGATGAATCACCTGTATCTTACATGGTTGATTGTGCTAATGCGACTACATACCTACTTCTAGCACTACATGCTCTAGGCTTAGGTTCGGTTTGGATCCAGACTTTGAGGAATATAGACGAGTTGAAGAAAGTATTCGATCTACCTGAAAATATTGTACCAATAGCTTTGATAGCTATAGGGTATCCTGATGAAACACCTGTATTAAAACAACGTAGATCTCTTAGTGAAATAACTTTTTTAAATAAGTATGGTAATAGATTAGATCTAAAGTATCAATGAAATATTGTTTAACTAATAAATTTTGATATGAATGTTTAAAACTTCTCGTGAAACCAGATTTTTCACACTATCGTTTTTTAATACATAGGAGAAATCTTTTTATATAAATTATAATCTATTTCTTAATTATATGAGGCGTATTGATTATGGTTTTAGAAAATCCTGTTAAATACTTAATTCTACTAGCTTCTAGCGATGATAAAAAAATTGATATTAACAAAGCTTCTGAACTACTCAAAATCTCAGCATCTACTGTTAGAAAATACCTTAATCTACTCGTAAAAGAAGGTTTTATTGAAAAAAGAGAAGATGGGTTTTACCTTACATCTCTTGGTGAAAAATTTTTGAAAACTATTAAGAGTATTAAAACAGATTTTCAAGCATCTTCACCGTATATTATAACAGATCTATCTACAGGTGTACCCATTCCACTTTCTTTCAAAAACTATAAACAACTCTTGTGTATTATTAAAAACGAATTCGTTGATAAGAATACATTAGAACTACATTTTAAACAATACATGATTAATTGGATCAAGAATAGTCTCAACGATGAGTTTTTATTAGAATTAACGAATAGAGGATTGATCAAGAATATCGATGATCTCAAGAATTACTTAGAGAATTTAATTAGTATAGAGAATACTATGAGAGAGAGGATTACTTAGTGAAAAATAAGAGAATATTAATAGATGCGTTAAATAAATACTTATTGAAAACGAGATGGTGGCCTTGGAAGAATGTTTTGAAAGAGATAAGTATTGTTGATTACGAAGAGATAGATAGTTTTAAATACATTATATTCAGAGTTGAAGATAAGTATTTTCAGCTGCCTCTTCTTGAAACCAGTAATATACCTGAAACACTGGAATCTAGGAGTTTTTGTATAAACAATAATTGTTTCGTCGAAGCAGAGTATTGTGTTGATTACTTAAACTATTTCTCTAGGTTGAGTAAACATAGCGTTGAGTTTTATGATAAAGAATTGTTTCAAATCTACTCTGCAAAACCTCTTTCATTAGAAACAACTAATGTAACCGTGATTTATGAAACCAATTTAGGTAAAATTGTTTTAAAAAACTATAGATTAATCCCCAGAGTGAATCTAGAATACCTTATACTAAGAAAACTTGTTGAAAAGAACTATAGGAATATTCCAAGAATCATTGCTTTCTTAAAATATAGAGAATTCACTACAGGTATTTTAATGTACTTTATTGAGAGCACTAGTGATGGAGGTAAGCCGTTTTACGAATCATTTATTAATAGATTAAATGGTTTAGAAACATATAGTTTTGATAAGAGATTAAGCACTAAACTCGGATTTATTATAAGTGAAATGCATAAAGCACTAAACTATGGTGTTGAAAATAGTTTCTACGGTGTTGAAGAAATAAGTGATAGCGATATAGAACTATGGATTAATAGATGCGAGAGATATTATAAAAACAGTTTATCGAATATTGATAACTTGATCGAGAAGCAAGAAGAATTGGATCGATTTCAAATCGAATTTTGGAGAAACCTATATGATAAAATAAGTAGAGATTTATTTGATAATGTTGTTAATTTAATGAAAAAACAATATAAGTTATTAAAAGGTAGAATTCACCAAGATCTTCATTTGGCTCAAATGAGATATATTGAAGATAGATTTGATTTCGTAATAACCGATTTCGAAGGCGAACCTGGTAGAAACGATGATGAGAGATTGTTGAAAGAACCTTTGTTAAGAGATCTTGCTTCAATGATTAGGAGTTTTCAGTATTTAACACATTCTGCTTTATCTAATGTATTGAATTTAAGTATTCATGAAACATCTATTCGATTATTGAAAAACGATCCGAGCGTTGAATGGAGGAAGTTTATTAGTAAAATATTGATTGAAGAATACTTGTCTAATATACTTGATTTAAAAATAATTTCTAATTCTATGGAAGAGATCAGGAGTAATTATTGGATATATGTTAAACCATGGTTGATCGAGAGAGCTCTTTATGAAATATACTATGAATCTCTATATAGACCTAATTGGATTTCAATCCCATTAACTGGATTGTATCAAGTCTTATATATTAATTAGTTTATGGTTTTACTCTAGTAATAATGGTGTTGAAGAATATGACCGATATTGTTATGATGTTTGAAGTACATCAACCCTATCGTTTAGATAGAAGTATGTATAGAAAACTAATCGAAAAAACACTTAGTAATAGATTTGAGTTAAAAGATCTCGAAGACGTTATCCTAGATAATTCGCTAAATAGTCTTGTTATTAAACGAGTTAGCGATAAATGCTACATACCGTCTACTAGGATTATTATCGATAATATTAAGAGATTTAAAAATACTGGTAGAGAGTTTAAAGTTAGCTATAGTATATCAGGTGTTTTCATTGAACAAGCATTGAAATGGAAACCGGAGGTTATTGATTTATTTAGAGAAGCTGGTGATACCGGTAACGTAGAGTTCATTAACCAGACATACTATCATAGTATGGTTGCATTCATGCCTTACTACGGTTTCGAAGAATTAGCTGAACAAATAGATGAACATAGGAAATTGATTAAAGAGTATTTCAACTACGAACCAGTTACTGTTGAAAATACTGAATTCTCTTATAATAACGATATTGCTTGTTTTATGCATAAAATGGGTTATAGAGTTATATTAACAGAAGGCGTTGACTGGATTTTAGGATGGAGGAGTCCTAACTACGTTTACAAAGCATGGGGTTGCGACATATGTGTATTAACTAGAAACTATAGATTAAGCGATGATATTGGTTTCAGATTTAGCGATAGAAAATGGGATCAATATCCATTAACAGCAGACAAGTATGCTGCTTGGCTTTCAGCTACACCAGGTGATTTAATATTCATAGCAATTGATTACGAAACTTTCGGCGAACACCATTGGCCTGAAACAGGTATACACGAGTTTTTAAAATGGCTTCCTGTCGAAGTTTTAAAATACGGTCATTTAGAGTTTTCAACACCACGTGAAGTTGTTGAAAAACATACTCCTAGAGATATATACGATGTCCCTCCATGGTCTACTATCAGCTGGGCTGATGAAAGAGATTTAAGTGCATGGCTTGGTAACCATATGCAATCACATGTTTTCCAAATGTTAGTCGATCTCAGACCATATGTTAAAGCATTGAATGAACCCGAGTTAACTAGGTTATGGAAACTTTTAACAATAAGCGATCACCTCTACTATATTGCTACGAAATTCGGGTCGGTAGAAGAAGTACATACTTATTTCTCACCATATAAGAATCCTATACTAGCTTATGGATTACTCGTTGAAGCAATAGGTATTTTAGCTAAAACTATTGCTGAATACGTTTCAAGTAATAGAAACAATGTTATTAAGAAACTAGTTGTTCCGAGCGATAAAGCATTTTATTTTAAAACGCCTGAAGGCGAATATACAGGGTTTTCAGCGAGATCTATTGGTGAATTAATAGAGATTTTAGATAAAGTTCCAGTTGAGAGTTTTATATATCATTTCAATAGAGGTGATTTTGAAAACTGGTTGAGTACAGTTTTCTTTCTAGAAAACGCTGTTATTGAAATAAGAGATTTGAAGAAACAAACACTTAGTTACAGTGAGATTATAAATAAAATGAAGAGTATTTTGAAAAGAATACTTGGACAATAAAGGTGATCGATTTGAATAGAGTGAATTTCATATTCCTACTACATTTTCACCAACCATTCGGTCAATTAAAATGGATTATGGAGAGAATTTTTGAAAACAGCTATCTCTTACTTCTAGATATTTTTAAGAAATACAGTGACCTTAAGTTTACTGTCCATATTAGTGGACCACTTTTACTCTATTTTATTAAAAACCATTCTGATTTCCTAGAAGAGTTGTTTAAACTAAGTGATATTGGTTCTATAGAGTTTGTAGCAGGTAGTATTGGTGAAGCAGTTTTACCTATAATTCCCGTCGAAGATAGGATTAGACAGATTAAGAGATATTTGGATTTATTTGAAGAAATAAGTGGTTTTAAACCACGTGGATTATGGTTACCTGAAAGGATATGGGAACCACATTTACCTAGTTTACTGTATGAAACTGGTATTGAATACGTTTTTGTAGATGATTCTACTCTATTGAAAACCGGTTTCGACAAATCTATGTCATACTATGTTTGGAATGTTGAAGATAATGATAAAGTTGTTAAAGTATTTTTTATAGATGCTGGTATTAGATATCTTCTACCCTGGGAGCATCCGGATCGCGTTATAGATTATTTAAAGAGTGTTAGAACAAATGATGAAAGTAGAGTTGTTGTATGGGGTAGTGATGCTGAGAAATTCGGTGAATGGATGGAGCCTGAACGTAGTAAATGGTGGCTTGAAGAATTTCTAAATAAAATGAGATTTGTTAGAAACGAAGTTTTATTAACAACTCCATTAGAATACCTACGAGAATATGGTGTAAAAGGATTAATCTATCTTGATACCGGTAGTTATGATAAAATGCTTGAATGGAGTAGAGGTTTCTTTAGAAACTTTCTCGTTAAATATGCTGAGAGCAATAATATGCATAAGAAAATGCTCTATGTTAGAAATAAAGCTATTAAAGCAAATATTCTCAGAAATAATATTGAACTCGAATACTTGTTAACACAATGCAATGACGCTTATTGGCATGGATTATTTGGTGGAATATATCTACCCCATCTTAGACAAGCTATATACGAGAAACTGATTAGTATTGAGAAAATAGCTGAAGATGAAATGAATTACTTCAGCGATAAAAGTATATTGATCAAAACTTTTGATTTCGATTATGACGGCGTTGACGAATTGATCGTTGAATCGAAAAATATCAATCTATACATTGATTTAACAGATGGTGGAACTCTTTTCGAATACGATATCAAGAAACCTGGTTTAGAACATAATTTACAAGACACTATGACTAGATATCCTGAACCCTATCTTGACAAACCTGGTTTTAAACCGGATTGGTATAGAAGAGTGAGTTGGAGAATACACTTATGGAGCAGTGATACTAGTATTTACGATTGGATGAATAACACTCCATTTAAAGATATCAGCGATCTAGCTCAAGTTAAACACGTTATATCAACGATCAATAGTACAGGAGAGTTTGTTTTAAGAACTATTGGTAATATTTATGTTTTCAACAATATAGTGACTCAACTATTGATTGAGAAATACGTTAAGCTAATTAATAATGGTCATATAGTTAAATACGTAGTTACGAATATTGGAAGTAAAAATGCTGCTGGAAAACTTGGTTTAGAATACCATGTTTCCTGGAAGATCAATAGAGATTTTGAAACAAAACCAGTGTATGTAGTAGATAATACTGAGAAAGATATTTGTGAAACCACCGTTGTTTATTCTAAAAGTATTTATTTAAAATCAGTTAACTACCCTGTTATTGAATTAAATTCGAATAAATCAATAGAAACATGGATTTCTCCATTAGTAAGCTACTCTAGAACCGAGAAAGGTTTTCGAGAAATATATCAAGGATTAGCTGTAATGTTTATCGAAAACGTGGATTTAAAACCAGGTGATAGAATAGAGACAGATATTGCTTGGATCATTAGAGATTAAATGGTGTGATTTATTGAAAATATGGTTTTTAACATTTGAATCAATCTATACTAGGAAAATTGGTGGTTTAGCTGAAGTCCCTCCTCGTTTAGCTCTAGAACTTAGGAAATTGAAATACGATACATGGGTTTTAACACCTGGTCATGGTGTTGAATGTAGTGAAGAATCTAGAATACCGTATAGATTAGAAACTAATGATGCAGAGTACTATTTTGAAGAATGTTTATTTGAAACACCACATATATTAGTTAAAGGTGGTTTATTCAACGAATCAACGGTTTATCCTAAACATAGATTAGTTGAGAAAGCATTGTTATTCGGTAGAATCGTTTCATCATACTATAAATTCTCATTAGAATCCGGTCAAACACCTGTTATTGTTCACGGTAATGATTGGCATAGCGTTCCAGCGTTACTAGGTATTAATGCTTTATCAGTAAATTATGGTGTTAAGACACGTTTCATATACCATATACATCTCTTAACGTCAACGATTATAGCGATGAACGATTTTATAGAATATTTGAACATATATAACGATACTTGGATTAGGGGATTTAAAGGAATACTTTCTTTCAGAGAATACTATGATTTATCAAAAGGATTTGTTGATAAACTAGGTTCATATATATCGGATAAAGTGATTACTGTTAGTAATAGTTTTGTGAAAAATATTGTTAGAAATATTGGTTTAGAACATAGTTCTAGAGTTGATTACGTATTCAATGCTACTACATGGGATTGGAGTAGTGTTTGTAAAAGTATTGAGAAATTGTTTAAAGTAGATCCATTTGAATTATCAAGTAGAGACTACGTTAGAAAACTATTGTTAACAAAATATCTGTCTAGAATTAACTACTCTATAGAAGATAGTTTTTTAAAGAAATTTGTTGAAGAGACTGCTGGTAAATACGGTGTTAAATATACGGATTGTTTCGATAAAGATGGTCCACTAGTTTTCCTATCGGGTAGAGTTTCTAGACAGAAAGGATTCGATATATTGATCAAAGCTTTAGATAAGTTGATCACTGAAATCCCGGATATTCGTTTAATACTCGCAGTTATTCCAACTCACGGTAGTGAAGAGTTGTTTAAAAAACTAGTTGAAACAATAGTATTGTATAGAGAGCATTTACGTCTAATACCTGGTTTAGTTGATGGAGATTACTATAGATCGCTATATTATGCTTCAACTGTTTACTTAGCGTTAAGTAGGTTTGAACCATTTGGTTTAATTTCATTAGAATCAATGGCTTCGGGTACACCAGTTGTAGCTTCTAGAACTGGTGGTTTTATAGATACTGTTATTGATTTAAGAAGAGATATGGAGAGAGGTAATGGTTTATTGATTGAACCAGGATCTGTAGATGAGTTAGTGAATGGAGTTAGGTTTATGGTTGATCTAATGTATTATCGAGAAGATAGAGAACTTGCTGCTAGAATTAGAAATAATTGCATAGAGAGGTCGAGATTTTTTAACTGGAGTTCATCTGCTAAGAAGTTGGTTTCAATATATAATAGTGTTACAGGTGTTTAACCATGTCTCTTGTTAATAGAAAGATTATAAATGGTTTAGAATCATATATTGTATTGAATAAACCAGTTTATTTAGTCGGCGAGAAGTGTACTGCTAGTGTTTTGATTAAGAGTATTGAATACAGTGGTTTTGTTGAAGTAATCATACTTGATCGTGATAATAATATTGTATACAAATCAAACTATACTATTACTCAAAACGAGTCTCGTGCAGAAAATATTGATATATCTATACCTAGTAAACCAGGTCAATATAGTTTGAAACTAAAGATTAATAATAATATAGTTGATACAGTTGATTACATTGTTATAGAATCGATCAGTAATCCATTTTACATAGCTCTAGTTTGGCATAATCATCAAGCACCTAATTACTTACCAAACAATATCATACACGCTCCATGGGCTTACATATATGTCTACGGTAATCAATTACAACCTTATGGAAGAGGTCCGTATGCGTATCATACAGATATTTTAAGTAAATACTCTTCATATAAATGTACTTTCAATCTGAGTCCTAGTTTACTGTATCAATGGTATTTAGCTATATCTAATGGTGTTGTTTTCCACAATGGTGATGTTTTAAAACCAGGTAGTGATAGTGTAGAGTATATTAGAGAGATTCTGAATAGATATATCGATTTCGCTAAGAAGGAGAGAATAGATGTTTTAACAAGTATTTATGGACATACTATTGGTGGCTATTTAATAGATGTTCTCAATATACAAGACATAGTATTTGATGAAGTAAAGTATGGTAAAGAGATTACTATGAAAATACTTGATGGATACGAACCAATCGGTGCTTGGACTCCTGAAATGGCTTTTTCTATGAAAATGATCGATATATATTACGATAATGGTATTGAATACACTGTTTTAGACGATACTTGTCATTTCGATAAAGCTATTGGTGAAAAAGGTTCTAAATATGAACCATATATTGTTTACAATAAAGATAGTGGTAAATACTTATTCGTAGTATTTAGAGATCATTATTTAAGTGATTTAATTGGTTTTAAGAATAATTTCTATAGCGATATACATGCTTATAGAAATGCATATGAATCAATGTTAATTATAGTTAGAAAGATCCTAGAATCTAAACCAAAAGTATTGACGATAGCATTAGATGGTGAGAATTGGTTAGTGTTTTCACACAATCCTCCTCTTGTAGCCTACTTTTACGATAGATTAGTTAATTACCTAGAAGTACTTGCGAAAACAGGTTTTATTAAAACAGTTCATTTGAGAGAAGTTTTCGATCAAATACCTGCTAAGAGAATATTAACACATATACCTACAGCTAGTTGGCTATGTGGTTTCAAAAAATGGAGAGGTGAGAGATTTGAACATGAACAATACTGGAGGAGTGTTAGTGAAATTATTAGATTGATTAGAGTTTATGAAAACACTATAGGTGGTAGAGATGAGTACTCTGAAAAAGCTAGATGGGCTATTTGGCATGCACTTGACAGCGACTACTGGTGGAGTGAATTCTGGTTACCTAAAATAATTGAAACATGGATACGTGAAGCACAGAATATTGTTTTCAATAGATTGAGTAAGATTAGAGTTAGAGATATTGCTCCAATAGGAGAATTTGTTGAAAAACAATTATCTAGAGTAAAATGTATTGTTGATAATGAGTTAGAAAAAAGTATAAAGTTAGATATAATGCTCAATCTAGTAGGATGTAGTGAAACGATAAAGAATAGTGTAAAAATACCTGGGAAAACAAGCGTAGAGATCGTGATGGAGATAACGCCATGTTTGTGTGGAGAATCATTAATAGTAGCAACACTTTATTCAGACAACTATATTCTAAACACTATGTATAAGAAGATCAAAATACAACCATACATAGGCGATACAAACACGTAAACCAGGAATTCTAGAAAACCTATTCCGGAAAACTTCAACAATCAATATTTTAAGATAGAACAAGAACTTGATTAACAGCTTTTCAATAAAATATAGTGTAGAAAAAGGGCCCGTGGCCTAGTCTGGACTAGGGCGCCGGCCTTCGGAGCCGGAGACCCCGGGTTCAAATCCCGGCGGGCCCGTCAGTTTTCAATCACTCAAGCAATCCTAGTTGTGAAATATGGGAGAAGGAAAGGAGTAGAAAAGGTCGGAATTAGCCTTGTATTGCTATAGAGATTGCTAAGACGAAAGCCTCTTATTAAACCAGTGTACTAGCTCCACTACCACGGTTGTTCACACTAAGCGAGTTCGAGAGTCTAGTATCCGCAGGAAATAGGCTCTGCTTGGTCAATATATTGAGGGATGATGGAACGATATGCTACAGTTTAATCCTGGAGATAGTGAGTATAGCGAGAAGCGATGAGTACTTAAAGAACACTATATTGAAGTTCGTTGTCTAAAAGTTTAGGGAATATATAAGGGAGATGCTTAGAAAAAGTTTTTATTTACGTAAAGCTTGAGTGGAGTAGAGAATTCAAAACTTCCTAACGGAGAGAAAGAAGCATATAAAGGTTAGAGATCCGGGGCGACGAAATGCTATGAAAATCTCTTCAAGGAATTAATGGCTTCTCTAAAATCATCGTAGAGTATTGTTTCAAATTATTTCTATATCATCATAGGATGAATGATGGGTTTAAGGCAGTGTTAATGCTTGGAAGAACCTACATTACATCAAAAATGAGCTTTTTGAACATATCTGACAATCCGGGAGATCTATCCGTTTATTACACCTAATCAGGTTAAAGATGCTGGGGAAGAATTAGAGGGTTGGAATTCCTCATTGTTCGTCTCCATAATACTTGATTGCTGATGAGGGATAGATTTTCTGGCAACCTCTACATAGCTCAACGCGGTTAACTAGTTTAACCACCACCGGCTTCCCGTTAGTGCGTAAGTCGAATACTCCATGCGGGCAGAAGTATAGCAGGTTAAATACCCGTTGCACTTTTCATATTCTATTACTGGATACCAGTTCTTAGTCAAACTTAAACACCTCACGTACTCAGAGCTTCTTCAATAGCTTTAATTGCTTCCTCAAAACTCATGTTTCTTATTTTAACACCTCTAAACTTAAATTCATCGAAACCCAATTCTCGGAAAACCATCTAAACATTTTTCGCTGCATCACTGGATCACAGCCAGCTACTATAACCATCTCAACGTTCCAGTTACCACTCAGCAACGCTCTCCAGAAATTATCGCCATCAGTAGCACATAGTTGTGGGTTAATCACTGCGAAGTCAACTTTCTTATTCCTTCTGAAATGGTTAATTACTTCAAACACGTTCCTTGGCAAACGCAAACGATTAAACCCTTCATATATATCACTAAACATGTAAAAATTCGTAGTATTCGTATATAAACCTTATCACACTAAAGTACTTTATCTGAAATTTCGTACATCTATACGGATTCACGATTTCCAGTTAGAATCTATGTAAATGTCTTAGCAACCTTTACGAGTGATTTTCTATATGAAGACAGCTTTGCAATCGCCTTGGGAATCGTTAAGCCCACACTCTCAGAGATATCACCTGCAGGAGAATCTTTTGCCGTCCCTAAGACTATGAAAGACAATGTGTTTTCATATCTTAATTCTATTCCAAGCGATATTGTGAATAAGCTACCGATCGAGTTTCATTCAGAGACTTTCTTACTGACAACTAATGAAACCTGCACTCTAAGGATTAGGATTTAAGATTATAATACTATGGTTCAAAGCAATTTCAAAAGTCTTATCTAAATATAATTCTTCCTGCTCAATTACCATATATTTCTTCTTAACATATAAATGAAAGAGTTTTAATACTTATATAATATAATCAGGATCTACGTTTTTCCCAATGATCATGGTCTTCCGGAGCATATTATAGAACTCCTCTAACATGTGGTCAATAGATATTGTTTGAACCATATATTGAGCCGGATCCTTCCAATCTTCTTCACGAAGAAAGTATACTATAAAAGCATATGTATCAACTATTATCACGAACCTCTCTTATAGAATTCTTAGGGAAACCGATGAGTAAGCTCCTGTTTGTATTCTCAAGTTTTTCAAAATTTATTCGAAGCTTTCTCGAGCTTCGAGTTTTCGAATAGTTTTTGATAAATCTGCGAACTTCTTCAACCTCGTTAATTCTATATCTATACTTATCCATCTTCTCATTAAACTCCCCTATTTACACTAAAAACCGTATTCAAGTGAATTGCAAAAGTATATCATTCGGTTTATTAATTGATAAGTTTTTAAATAAAATAATAATCAAAAATCTTTAGCAAATTCACGGGGTTTAAACTACCTGCAAGTCATTTAAATTTATTACATTTTAAACAAACTACTATATCGTATTAATATTATAATTATCACTCTAGACCCGATAAATCATTCTTAACGTATTGATACAAGTATATTTTACATAGCAATGATTATGTGAAGACAGGGTTAAAATCATAGTGATTCCGATTATTTTGAGGAATATAACACTATTAAGGAGTAAACGTAGTTATTGAATAGAGAAACGAGAATTAAATGTGTTAGTAATATCGTTAGCGATATGAATGTTTACAAACAATTCTAACAATAGTGAATATTATCGCTAATCTTAGCTCAACATATCTCCATTTCTTCACGTTTTAAATGAGGTAAACTAGTGAAATAAAATAGTTTGAAAATACTAGTTAAAATCATTAATCTGTGAATCCTACTATGTACTTGAAATTTAGGGGATTAAACTAGAAAGTATTGTTGAAAACCTTATATTAATTGTGGTAAAACCTTGATTTTCATTTATTAACTCTAGTATTCTTATAGAATTCTGTGTTTCTAAATATTTTCTGAAGAAATACTTCTATATGGTTTGTTACGGATGCATTGAATGTTTATTTAAAATCTACTCTTTCCCTCTATATTTTTATTCCCAGCTTCTTCCTTATTTCATCAGCTAGTATTATAGCTAATGGCGTTGCCAATATAATCATCCAAGTCTGTATATCTAATGGAGTTGTATTGAAGAATTCGTTAATTGGTGTGTATATTGCTGATAAATGTATTATTAGTGAAGACAGTAACGCTGGTATTAGCCATTTATTACGAACTAGTTTCCAAAAATGTTTTGTTTCACTCCTACATGATAATGCTCTACCGAATTCGGAGAGAACGATAGCTGTAAACGCAGTTGTTTTAGCATACTCTATTGAACGATCTATATACATATTAAATACAGCTAATGTAACTAATGCTAATATAGAACCCATTACTATGTAGTAGATCATTTTCCTCTTTGTTATAATCCTCTCATAAATTGGTCTAGGAGGTTTCTCCATAGTATCTGGTTCAGGGGGTTCAACGCCGAGAGCTGTAGCTGGAAGTGAATCTGTAACAATATTTATCCAAAGTAAATGCTCAGGTTCTAATGGAGGAGGTAGGCCTAGAATTTGTGAACCAAATATTAACGCTATTTCACCCATATTAGATGTTAGTAAATAGTTTATTGGTTTCTTAAGATTCTCATAGATAACTCTACCCTCTCTAATAGCTTCAACAATAGTAGAGTAATTATCATCAAGTAGTATCAATTGCGAAGCTTCTTTAGCAACATCAGTTCCTCTAACACCCATAGCAACACCAATATGTGCTTCTTTCATAGCAGGAGCATCGTTAACACCATCACCAGTCATAGCTACTCTAAAACCTCTCTTTTTTAGTATCTTCACAATTCTAGCTTTATGCTCTGGAGTAACGCGAGCATATACAACTATTTTATCAATAATTCTCTCTAACTCAGTATCACTCATTTTATCCAACTCTCTACCTTCAATAACTAAACCATTTTCAACATCAAGACCAATCATTTTAGCAACAGCGATAGCTGTTAACTTATGATCACCTGTTACCATTACCGTTTTAACACCAGCTTTTCTAGCTAATTGAACAGCTTCATAAACACCTTCACGAGGAGGATCTATTATTCCCAGAACAGCGTAGAAAACAAGATCCTTCTCGATTTCACTAACATCTTCGTTTCCATTGAATTTATCTATTACTTTAAAAGCAACACCGAATGTTCTATAACCTTGAGAAGCTAAATCCTCAACAATTTTCAATAATTTATTTCTGAAATCACTATCTATTTCTCTAAAACTATTATTAATAAAAACACTACTAGATATTTCAATTAAAACATCAGGTGCTCCCGTTGAAACAACTAAGTATTTACCATTAAATTCGTGAACAGTTGATTTCCTTTTTCTAAATCTATCAAATGGATAAATTTTAACAACTCTAAGCTTATTTACAGCATTTTCAACACCTTTAACACCTAAACCTTTATAAGCTAAAACCAATGCTGAACCTTCAGTAGGAGATCCAATTATTTTCCAATTATTGTTTTCAACCACAAGTTTAGCATCGGTATAAGTATGTGCAGCTAAATATTCTAATAAATCGTTTGGTAAACCTTCTCTACAAGAGATTTTACCAATTGGTTCATATCCAACACCCTCAACAGTACATTCGTTATCCATCATTTTTATAACTTTAACAGTCATCTCACCTTTAGTTATCGTACCTGTTTTATCAGTACATATTATATCAACTGAACCAAGTGTTTCAATAGCCGATAGTTTTCTAACAAGAGCGTTCTTCTTAGCCATTCTATAAGCACCAATAGCTAGTATAGCTGTAGCTATAGCTGGCAAACCCTCGGGAATAGCAGCTACAGCTAGTGCAATAGCAATCATAAATGCATGAAAAACATTTACTTTACTGTTAACAAGCATTACTGCGAAAACGATAAACGTTACTCCAATAATTATGAAACCAATTCTCTTACCAAACTCGTTCAACTCTATTTCTAGAGGAGTCTTTTCCTCTCTAGATTCAGCAATAGTTTTAGCAATCTTACCCAGCTCAGTGTTTAAACCAGTTGAAACAACAATACCTTTACCAGAACCTTTAACAATATAAGTACCCATAAATACCATGTTCACACGATCACTTGCAGGCGTTGATTCATCAAGTACTATACCCGGATCCTTTTCAACGGGATTAGATTCGCCTGTTAAAGGAGATTCATCAACCAATAGATCCATTGTATCTACAAGTCTTATATCAGCTGGAACTCTATCTCCTTCACGTAAAAGAACTATATCTCCAGGTACGAGTTCAGTAGAATAGATCTCTTGCTCAACACTATTTCTAATAACTCTACATTTAGGAATAGATAGTTTCTTTAATGCTTGTATCGTTTTCTCAGACCTATACTCTTGTACAAAACTGAAAAAAGCCATGATGAAAACCATAGAGATTATAATTAATGCATCAATCACTTCACCTAAAATAGCTGAAATAACAGTAGCGATCATTAATATAATCATTAGAGTATTTTTAAATTGTTTAATAAACATCTCTACAGGATTTTTCGTTTTAACAACAATCTCGTTTCTACCGAAAACATTTATTCTCCTCTTAGCTTCACTATCGCTAAGACCATTTGAAACATCTGTATCTAAAATCTTAACAATCTCCTCAATACTAAGTGAATGCCACTTCCCACTAGTACTATGCATAACATTACTCCTCTAAAACAAATTCATAAAACAATTATACGGGATTAAAAACTTCACTTAAGAAAAACATTTTCAAATACAGCTATTTGTTTAATTCAGATAAAATAATTAAAGATCAATGTTTTTCAAAACAACGAAAACACTGTCTGAATCACTTGAACTCGGTTTATAAACGTATTCTACAGGATCCCATGAAACCCAAACAATATCTATTATTTTCAAACCAGTATTGTTTATTATTTCAAAAAACTTATCTCTATTATAAATAGGATACTCTCCTCTTTCAATACCAACAATATTCCCCGATCTATCGAAAATTTTCAGTAAATAACGATATACTACTCCACCATTTATTTCTTTAACATTCTGTTTCATTAATACAGCATAGTATTTCTCACCATTAACTACTACTTCTCTAACTACTGGTTCTTTATAAACAGTAAAATTGTAGTCAAAAACTAATATACCATTTTCAACAATTCTACTTAAATTCCAGAGCACTGTAATCATATCTTTATCATCGAATAGAGTTAGAAAATTCAAACCATAACCGGCGTCGAAGTTATCAGTAACGTTTACATCATTATTTAAAACATCTAGTTGAATAAACGGTAGTTTTTTCGAAACACCGTATCTCCAATCTACTACATCGGTTAATAAAACATTAAAACCCATTTTTCTAAGTAAATAACCGTGTCTACCAATACCACATCCGAATTCAATTACTCTCCTTACATTGTATTTTCTAAATATTTCTAGTAGAATCCCTACTTCTCTCTTAACTCTCTTCCAGTCGCAGTATAGTTTTGCGTATATTGATTTAGGTATATTTGTTTTCCATTTAATAACCATAAATTTATCTCCGTTTAAACGAATCAATTAAATCTATTTGTTTAAAAACACTATTCTACTATCTAATTGGTGTTGAAAAATATTATTAAATATCAGTAAAGATATTTAATATCTATTTAGTTAAACTAATTAAGAAACTGTTGGGAAAATTAATCTATTTCAATTGATTTACCCAATTTCCTACTTATTTTAATAAGCATATCTTTAACCATTGCTTCAAATGTCCAATCCGGTTTCCAACCCCATTCTTCTCTAGCAACACTATCGTCAAGGGACTTTGGCCAACTATCTGCAATCTGTTGTCTAAAATCAGGTTCATATATTACTTTGAAATCAGGTATGTATTTTCTAATCTCTTCTTCTAATTGTTTAGGTGTGAAACTAAATGCAGTGACGTTGTATCCGACAAATAGTTTTAACTTCGATTTACTCTCTTTCATCAGATCTAAAGCTGATTTTATAGCATCAGGCATGTACATCATAGGTAGCATAGTATCTTCTCTTAAATAGCATTTATAAGGCTTTCTCTCAACAGCATAGTAGAATATTTCAACAGCATAATCAGTTGTACCACCACCAGGTAATGCTTCACTACTTATAATACCAGGCCATCTAACGCCTCTAATATCTATATCGTATTTATAGATATAATATCTAGCGAGCAGTTCTCCAGCATACTTAGTTATACCATACATTGTTATAGGTTCAATAATAGTATGTTGAGGTGTATTGTATTTAGGAGTAGTTGGTCCGAAGACAGCTATAGTACTTGGCCAGAAAACTCTAAATCTATACTCTCTCGCTAATTCTAATACATTGTAGTGACCAATCATATTAACCTGCCAAGCAAGTTGAGGATTCTTCTCACCAGCTGCTGAGAGTAATGCTGCTAAATTATAGACTTCGTCAACACTATACTTAGAAACAATTCTCTCTATAGAATTCTTATCAACAACATCAACTCTCTCAACAGGACCTTCTAGTAGAGAGCCTGAAGGTGGTTTAGAGTGATATCCAGCTATAACATTATCTCTACCATATATTCTCCTGAGAACAGGAACTAGTTCCGTTCCTATTTGACCAACAGCTCCTATAACAAGAATTCTCGTCAAAATAATCAACTCCAATCATAGTTATCATACAATAAATATAGATAATTGTTGATTATAAATAGTTAATTTATTCAACAATATGTGAAGTACTTCTCTATCTAATCAATAGTAGTGAATAATGTTTATAAACAATCTCTAATTCTAATTATTTTAAAACAATATTCAAAAAATGAATAATGGTGTATTTTAATGAAAATAGTATTAACAGCACCAGCTACAGAAATGAGTGAATACGATGGAAACCCTGCTATAGCGTTTGCATCTGGTTTTCCAAAACCTTTCTACATACCAATTACTTATCTAAGAAAACACTTCTATAAACCAACTCCTGTTAAGGAAGACTATAGCTTACTATACGCACCTCTAGGTTTAAGGAGAATCGAAGCTTCACTCGTTTCCAGCGGATTATTCAGTAGTAGAGATGTTGCAATCGTCCATCCGAACGATCTAGATAAAGTTGTTAATGAAAAAACACGAGTCATAGGTATTAGTGTAAAGGATCCGATGGGTTTAGGATATGTTTCATTAACATATTCAACACTAATCGGTATGGGTGAACCTATTAATAAAATAGAATTCCTAGATTTAATGAATAAGGTAAAGAAACTTAGGAGAAAATATAGATTCCGAGTCGTAATAGGAGGACCGGGTGTTTGGCAATTTAGATTAATCAATGGTATTTTAGATAAACTGGGAGTTGATGCTGTCATCGAAGGAGAGGGTGAATTAGTAGCTCCAATAGTGTTTAGAAAACTAGCTTTAAACGATCATGTTGAGAGATTTATTAAAGGTTTAGTAGTACCCGCAGAATCTATACCATGTATAATTAATGCTTCAATATATGGTGCAGTAGAGATAACTAGAGGATGTGGACGTGGATGCATGTTTTGTACTCCAACTATGCAGTTGAAAAGAGATTTTTATCTAGATAAGATAAGTAGAGATATTGAAACAAATCTATCGAATGGACAGAATAAAATTCTAATAGTCACAGAAGACTTGTTTCTCTACGGATCTAGAGTTCCATGGGAACCAAATAGTGATTCCATACTAAGATTAATCGATAGAATAACTAGTTATAAAAAGAATGGTTTAAAACACGTTCAGATCACACATATGAATTTAACTAGTATTAAATATAGAAGAGATCTTTTTAGACAAATATCTGATAAACTCTACGAATTCGCATGGTATAGATTGAGAGGGAGACTTGTTAATACTGTTGAAGTAGGTATTGAAACAGGTTCACCTCGTTTAATGGATAAATATATGAAGGGAAAAGTAATTCCATATAAATCTTTCGAATGGATTGACATAGTGATCGATTCACTAACGTATATGGAGGAATTCGATTGGATTGCTCTAGGAACGATAATCGTTGGTTTACCGGGTGAAGAACCGGATGATGCAGTTAAAACACTAGAATTGGTAAACAGTATTGAAGAACAAGGTTTGAGAACTCTTTTAATACCTCTATTATTCGTACCTCTCGGTGGTTGTGCTCTACAGAATCAGCCTATTAAGAGTTTTAACGATTTATGTGATATTCACTTAAGTATATTCTACGAGTGTTGGAAACATAATGTTAGAGTATATGGACCAGATTTCTTCATACACTATAGTTTCTTGAAGAAACTATTGTTCAGAATTTTAGCAAAACTATATTTAGTAACAACTAGTAGAAAATATAGATGGAGAGAGATAATAGCTCGAGAATTGTATTCTGAAATAATGAGAGTTATGAATAATAGAGGTGTTGGTTATTAAGAAACGAAATAATTTGACTTCGGATCAACTCAATTATATTGAAAAGTATTTTATCAAAGGACTTATCCGTATACTAGTATTATCAGCTTTGAGAGAAGGGGGTAAGTGCGGATACCATATATATAGATATGTGAATAATAAAACAAAGTTAAAAACGAGTTTGAGTACAGTCTACACTATTATTAGAGAACTTGTTGATAGAGGTTTAATTACAAGAATAGGTGATATATATCAATTAACAGAGAGGGGTTTTGAAACACTAAATCTATTTCTAAAAAAATATCCTAAATTAAAATCAATCTTATAGAATTCTTAATTATGTCGAGATAGTAAAAACATTAGCTACTACATATTCGTTTTCTCAACTAGAGTGTGGAGATCCCTCAATATTAGTAGAGGATTCAGCAGCAATCATTTGTTGCAAATGTAGCTTAAAGCAACTTTTACGGGTTCTACATCTCCAAGATTATGTAAGCTTTATTGAGTAAAGTAGTATATTGTTACTAATCTATCTATATTTTTAATAAATCTATATCTATAGCCGTTTTCACTCATTTTATCTATTATCGGAATCTCAGAGCCATGAATCTCTATAATATATTGTTTAACTAACTTTATGTCTTCAGAGGATATACTGAGTAAAGAATATTCACATCCCTCACAATCCATCTTAACAAGATCTATTCTCCCCTCTCTCTCAAATACTTCTCTTAAAATATCTCCTATATGCTTCACTCTAAGCGTAACGAGCGTTTCAGCACTTGTCCGTAACCCAGTTGCAAGCCCCTCATAACCTGCGCTAAGAACTGTTTCACGGAACCAGACTCCATGATTAAACGGTATCACACGGTCCATAACTTTATTTCTAGAAATATTCTTTAATAGGTAGTGGTAATGCTTATCTACCGGTTCAAGTGCATAGACTCTATAAGCACCCTTAAATATGAATAGTAGAGCTGTGTCACCTATACTTGCTCCAATATCAATTACAATAGCATCTTTAACGTCAACGAATCCATACATATCCTCAAGAGATTCGGAAAGAACACCGAGAAGACCTATATCAGCAACATCTACACTAAATTCTCCAAAAGGAGTTTGAATAGTAATTTCACTACCAGAGCTATAAACATTGTAGTTTCTTAAAAGAGCGTTGCGGATAACTCTGAAAGCAATATTTGAGTTAACCGGAATCCCACGGTAACGATATCCAACGCCAAAAACTCTTCTCAAAATCTCTCTAAACAGTGCATTAAAACCCATCGACTTTAGAGTAAGTAAAGCGTCTCTCATTAAACTGCTCATAGTATTTCACCCCAGCTTTACTAAACGAAACTCTACCATGATCATTCAAAATTATTCTCTACTCCCAGTTTCTTCTATTTCATTTGAATAATTAATCTTTTTCCCCCTTAACGGAAAACTAGAATCTGTATTAAACGAAGAAAATGAGAGAATTAAGCTCAATCAAGCACCTTTCATTTGACTCAATTTGCTCCCGAATTTGTGGAGGCAGATTTTACAGCGTCCCTCTCCTCTTTTTTGTTAAATTTCCATCGATTTTAAAAACGAACAGTTTTCAACAACATTTAATAATTTCCGTTTACTTAAATTATTTAAACCAGATAGATTAAAACCGTTTTAACCGAGAGATTGGAGTAAATTTATTGAAGAAACTTTTTTAATACTCAAATATCGTGATTGATGGATTTATGTAAAATAATTATTGCTTCTCCAGGTGTAGTTGTTGAAGTATTGAATATAATCTTAGTAGAATCCTATGACGTATTTATCTATCCATTACATTCTATTTCGATTTTTGAGAAAGACGAAGAGATTAACTATTGGAGAACTTGTGTTTCACGTAGGTATTTTCTTTAAAATTATATCACTATATGATGCTTTAGAAGTTGCGAAAAACTATTAAATAGTAGTTAAACTGTATCACCATTTGCTAAACAATCACAATTTGTATTACTCTATATTGTTATTAATTTAGTTTAGAGAAGCTATGGAAATATTTGGTAATTTTAATGATACTAATATGGGTAAAATCAATTCGTTGATAAATTCTTCAGATCATTGATTATAATATCAGCTATTTTCTTACCGCTAAGTAACATACTGCTAAACGTTGGACCCATACGTGGTAAACCATACAATGCTGCTACAGCCATACCGGCTACGTACAATCCGGGTATTACTCTACTTGTTTTCTCAACAACTGTTTTCTCAGCAACATCTGCGTAAGCTGATTTCTCACCGTATAGTTTAATACCTAGTTCAGGTATTTTACGTGAAACAATACTTAATACTTCAGCTGGATGACCGGTTGTGTCGAGAACTGATTTAGAATAGATAAATAATGGGTCAACGTGTAATCCAGATAATATTACTGCACTCCACTGTATAGCTACACCCGTTATTCTCAATGGATTAGTTCTATAGATAACGTCTTCAACTGTAACACCATGTATTATTTTAGCTCCAGCATCTATAGCTGATGAAGCTAGTTTAGCCATAAGCTCCGATGAATCGAAAACCAATAGATCATCGTCAACCAAGTATTTAACACCTATTTCTCTAAGAATATTCTCAACACTCTTATCTGCAACTATTTTGTGAAACAACATTCCACCACCACCTATACCTCCTCCAAAACTTAGTTTTCTCTCTAAAACCAGTGTTTTGAAACCATTTCTAGCTAAATAATATGCTGCTGATAAACCAGATGGACCCGCTCCAACTATTACAACATCACTATTAGAGTAGTTTAACCAATCGTTCAACGAATGTTTAATTATTGTTTCAGTAATTCTTTGTTCAAGAGATTTGATCATGTTCACGTATATCACCCATTATTAAATACTACTATTAAAACTTTTAATAAATTGTTTAATTATTAAAAATTATTTAAAATATTCTCAGAGAAAAAATAATAACCCTATCATTATTGTAATAATAACGAGGTAATTATTAACTTTACTCAATCAATTAAACACGGGTGTAGTTGTTGAATAAAAATAGTAAAATATATGTAGTATCATCAATAATCACACTATTACTAAACATATTGATTCCATATACAATACTATACAATACTAAAACACTAACACTATATCTCTACTGGTTGATATTAACAATAATTTGGATAATCTACACGATCCTTTATTTAAATATGGAAATTAGAACAATAACCGAGTGAGTGATTAAATATGTTAATCATATTTATAGCAATACTTATAGCTTACATAGTTGTTGGAACTATAATAGCTTTACTATCTAAGAGATATTATACTAAAACTCTACAAGATTATTTCGTAGCAAGCTATCGTTTAGGTAGTTTTCTAGCATCAATGACATATGCTGCTACAACGTATAGTGCTTTCATGATGGTTGGTTTAGTTGGATTAACGTTTACATACGGTGTTGTTGCTTTCGGTTTTGAAATAATATACTTATTCTCAACTATCGTTTTATTATCAACAATAGGTTTAGAAATATGGAGGAGATCTAGAGTTAATAAATGGATTAGTCCTTCAGATATGTTACGCGATCTATATGATTCAAACAAACTAGGTTTTATCGTCTCGATAGTTTATTTAATAGCTTTAATACCGTATACGTCAGCTCAAATAATAGGTATCGGCGAGATATTTAAATCAATAACGGGAAACTACGTTATCGGAGTTTTGATAGCATCAGTTTTAATACTATTATGGATTGTAATAGCAGGTATATGGAGTGTTGCTTCAACAGATGCTTATCAAGGT
>Ga0105162_1000569_pt1 | contig 23820 bp, 24 predicted proteins | sample JNZ201metaG_FD_81532 | JGI IMG/M metagenome (GOLD analysis project Ga0105162, IMG submission 81532) | Hot spring microbial communities from Jinze hot spring, China to study Microbial Dark Matter (Phase II) - JNZ 20120812A | ecosystem: Environmental > Aquatic > Thermal springs > Hot (42-90C) >...
GCTTCCATTTAGCTCTAAATAATCTTTTCTTTTTCTTGGGATATAAATTTATATGCTATAGAAACAACAAATTAAGATTATGAGGAAATTCATTTTTACAATTTTCCTTTTTTTGCTTATTTTGCCAGAAATTTCACTTGCCGGAACACCAAGTGAAACTAAATGGGTAAGTTGTTGTGCAAGTAATTGTGATAAAACTCCTGGAGATTCAGTAACTTTTGGTAGAACATATTGTTGCACTACATCAGGCTGGATAGAAGGAAGCTGTCCTACATGCACAAGAAGTAATCCAACTATCACCATAACACCAAGCTCCCAAAATGGAGCTAGAGGAAGTACTCTAACTTACACCATAAATGTGACAAACAATGATAATTCTGTTTGTGATCCAAGCACATTTAGCCTAACCGTGACTCAATGTTCTTCTCCCTTGAGCTGTAGCTCACCCGGCTCCTTAACAATTTCTCCAGGATCTTTCGCAACCACAACAATTGATGTTTCATCCTCATCTTCAGCTTCTGCCGGCACTTATACATTTAAAGTAAAAGCAACCAACACAGCTGATACTTCCAAACAAGCAGAAGCTTCTGCCGATTATGTTATCCTAGCATGCAATTCAGATGACGATTGTCCTTCTACTAATCCATGTAAAGAAGGCAAGTGCATAAATTCTTATTGTGAATATCCAAACAAGCCAGATGGAACAGATTGTCCTGGAAATGGATATTACTGTTCGGGAAATTGCAAAAGAGAATACAGAGACTACTACTGTAGTTCTGGCTCTTGTGTTTATAGTGTAACTTCAACAGATTACGCAAGCTCTAGTTGCAAGGTCTGTAGAGATGGAGCTTGGGTTGATGTGACTTCGAGCAGATATTGTTCAGCTTCTGGTGGCAATTATTATGGCTGTTCTGTGGGCAGCAATTCTTGCAACACAAGTTTAGTTTGTGTGACTGGAACTACCACAACAACCACTTTACCGCCATGTGGGAATCCGAGCATTTGTGAACCTGGAGAAAATCAAACTACTTGCTCTGAATGCAGGACTGTAGTGAACATAATTCCATCTCAAGCTTATCCTGGTCAAACAGTCAGAGTTATTGTCTATTTCAACGACTCTAGATTCGACACCACTAAACCAAACTACGATGTGAAAATCGAGCTAAGGATAGATGATCAATATTGGGATCCCTACTATTGCCCGATAAATGATAAAAAGTGGAGAAATGATATGGGTTATACTGGAACAACCAACCCAGATTGGACTTGCTCTGGCAAAAGATGCAGTAAAACACATGAAGGGAAAGAAGTTGCCATAATCACTGAAAAAGGCTATGGCTACATAGAAGCCCAATGTGTTATACCTCCTGGTCTAATGGTGGGAACTCACAGGCTAAAAGCAACTCCAACAATTTATTCAAATCCCATCACTCTAAGAGCAGCGGAAGCTGAACTGAAAATTGGCGATGGTCTGTACACTTTTGTTTTAATCGTGAAAGCCATTTTTTCCCGCCTCACAGGCTTCTTTGTTTTTAGAATGATTTAAGAAGCAGTAAAACAAAAAATAATTTATGAAACTCGAATTTTTTTCATATCTCTTAATCTTCTTTCTTATTCTTCCTTCCATTTCTATAGCACAAACTCCTCTCCAACCAGGTGAGACTGAATTTGAAATTCAACCAATCCTTTTGAGAGGTGAGGGCATCTATCTTTCAGGAAATTTAAGCTACATAGCTGCTTATGTCCAAGCTTACTATCCAGACTTCTCTTACAGAAAAATTGGAATGGACTGCTATCTCAACGGTGATGAGTTTACAGCAACACAAAGCTGTTCGGTTCGATTTTATCCGGAAAAGGGAGTTTGCTCCATCTTATCACCACAATATCTTTCTCTCACTCAACCAAATGAAATGAAATGCAAGATCTATGACCCAGAATATCCTTCTCTCATTTGGGAATATGTTAATAAAACCTTCACTCCAATCAACTTCTCATTCTGGTTTTCAGACTATTCCACTCTAGTGGGAGAAGAATTCAACCTTCCTATAAACATAAAAAATTCCGGCCTTTTCACTGACACTTACAACCTTACGGCATGGATAATGGAAGGTGAATCTCTAGCAAGAATCAACCCTGCAACAAGATCTTTTTTGGTTGAGTTGCATGGCGATGCTTTTGATCCCAATGCTTGGAACCAAACTGGTCCTGGAATTAAACAAGTCTATGTCAAGATGATGATCTTGGATGCAAGCTCAAACTTGCATGCTTGCATTAATGTCACTTCTTCCATAGACCCAAGCTCCTCGTCGCAAAATTGTATAACCTTGAAAGCCCAATTCAGAAGCTTACCAGAGTTCAGTCTATACCAATTCTTTTTCATGATATTCACAGCAATAGTTTTTATTTTTAAATTCAAGAAAAAAATTAAGGGTCCGTGGTCTAACGGTAGGACGCCAAGCGAGCGGAACCCTTACAAGGTGGAGAAGGGAGTTCGATTCTCCCCGGACCCATAAATTTTGAGCATCGTTTCCAAAATTTCTTTTAATAAAAACATGAATTCATCCCATTCTTCTCAACCCACTTAAAACTTTTAGTTTCTTCCAAACTTTCTCTTCTTCTGCCCTTTTCTTCAAATATTTCCAATTCAACCTCTTCTGTCTCAACAAGATTGCTTTCACATCTTCTAAATCTTGTGCAGAAGCATAAACAAGCTTTGCAACGATTAAATCTTCCGGGCTTTCTATCCAAGCATCTTTTCCAAAAATTTTCACTTTCCTTCTTCTTTTCAAAGAAGCTTCGTCAAGCCTAGAATAAACCCTCTTCAAATCAATTCTGAAAGGTGAATTTTTAAGAAAAACTGTTATATGTTCTTTTTCTCTCAAGCTTCTTTCAAATTCTCTCTTCTTTATTTCAAAACCTTCTTTCTCAAGAATATTGCAAAATTTTTCCACTTCTTTGACCAAAACAACAACATCCAGATCAACTGTTGTCCTTGGTCTTCCGTAGAAGATTGCAGCCATTCCCCCGATTATAGCATACTTTACTTTTGCTTTTTCCAAACTTGACAAGACTTTTTTGACAAAACTTTCAAATCTCATGAATCTCTTCTTCCTTCAAACAAAATCTTTCTCAATTCTTCAATTTGCTTTTTCTTGCTAACCTTTCTTTTCTTGATTTTTTGAAGCAGCAATTCAACCAAAGCATCATTCAATTGAGCAGAAATTTCTACAGAGCTCAACCCAGACCTTCTTAAACCTTCGAGCTCAAGCTCAATTTTTTCTCTCATATTATAGAAATGTGGAAGAAAATATTTTACTTTTCAAGGAGAATTTCTCAAATATGGAAATTGCTGAAGCTTTTGGAAGGGCTGTAAATGTAGCGCAAAAAAGGGGGTTGGAGAAAGGCTTAGAAATTTTGGGCTTAACGAGCAAAAAAATTGAAGCTTTAATCAAAAAGAAAAATTTTTTGGTTGAATGCAAAGATTTTGATATCGTGATTGACAAAAAAGATATGCTGAAGCAGCTAAACCTTTACTTGTGTGACAAAAAGTGGAGCAAGAAGCTGCTAGCAAGTTTGCAAAAATCTTCTGATTTCAAGTCAATGGTTATTTTACTTGGAAAAATTTCAATTTCAAAAAAAGTTTATGAGCTCAGGTTGGGAGCTTTTGGTATTCCAAGCTCAGAGCTTGTTAAGGCTGTGTTAAAATTCAAGAAATAGATTTTATCAATTCTTCTGGAAGCTTCTCTCTGTTTCTCGAAGTTACTTCAATAACTTCACCAAACTGCCTGAACTGTTTAACAAAATTTCTATGAAGTACTGCAATCAAAGGCTTGTCTAAAAGAACTAAAGCAAAAATCTTTTTCTTAAAATTTTCGCTGAAGAATTCCATCTTTCCGATTTCATCTATAGCAACAACATCACACTTTTCAATCGCAAAATCTATTGCAGGCAAAGCAACTTTTTCAAAAGCTTCTACATCAATTCCATACTTCCCAAGCTTTGGCTCAATTTTGAAATCAACACTTGCAAAAACTTCCATGGCTTGAGAAAAAACATCTTTAACATAAAAACCAACTCTTTTTCCTTCTTCTCTTATCTCTGGAGTAACTATTCCGCCAACTTTCAATCCTTTACTCTTGAGCAGTTCAATTGCCTTAAGCAAAACTGTTGATTTGCCGGAGCCTGCTCTACCTGTCAAAAAAATTTTCATAATCTAAATTTAGCTTGAATTTAAAAGAAGTTTAACCTTCAGTTTCTTGTGTCATTATAGACTTTAAAATCTCGTCTCTCTTTTTCATATTTTTCTCTAAGCTTAGATTTTTTAAAATTTTAAAAACCTAATAGCGGGGCCTGGATTTGAACCAGGGACCTCCGGGTTATGAGCCCGGCGAGCATTCTGTCAAAACTCCAGGCTGCTCCATTGCGGTTTCCTTTATTGGAAATCCCCGCTAGAGCTTATGCCTTTCATTGTCCCCGCTATTTGAATTAAATTGATGTTCGCTAATTTAAATCTTTATCAAAAGGCTAATCATTTTTCATTCTCCTTTTACTCTATCCGAATCATAGTTCAGTCTGGAGGGAAACTTTTTTAAATAATTTCCCTATATATAATACATGATAATGAGGGATGTTTGGATAAGAATAATTAAAGATTTCAAGGAGTTTGAGCTACCAAAAATCATAGAAAGAGAAAAAACTATAAAGACAGAAATACCGATAAAAAGAGTAATTTCGATAATAGGACCGAGAAGGGTAGGAAAAACTTATTTCATGTTCCAGCAAATAAGAAAACTTTTGGATGATGGTGTGGAAAAAGAAAGAATTCTTTACGTGAATTTTGAAAGCGATTTGCTTATAGGAGCCACTGTTGATGATTTAAGAAACATGATGGAAATTTTCTATGAAATATATCCAGAAAATAAAAAAAAGAAAGTTTATCTATTTTTCGATGAAATTCAAAACATTCCTGGCTGGGAAAGATTTGTAAGAAGTATTATGGATTCAGAAAATGTTCAGATATTTGTTTCAGGATCTTCTTCAAAGTTATTATCAAAAGAGGTGGCTACAATGATGAGGGGTAGGAGCTTACCTTATTATATTTTTCCCTTTAGTTTCAAAGAATTTCTCAAAGCCAAAGAGTTTAAACTCGGAAAATATCTTTCATCTTCACAAAAAGCAAAGCTCATGAACTTATTGACAGAGTATGTAAATTTTGGTGGATATCCTGAAGCTGTGCTATACCCTGAAGAAAGAGAAAAAATTCTCAGAGAAATTTTAGATGTAACCATTTACAGAGACATAACAGAAAGATTTGGAATTAAAAACATTAAATTAGTAAAGCTTCTTTTTAGACATTTAACTTCTTCCACTTTTTTTTCTGTTCACAGCTTTTTCAATTATATAAAATCTTTCGGAATGAAAGTCAGTAAGAACACTCTTTACAACTATTCAGAATATTTTTCAGATGCTTTAGTTGTGATATTTTTAAGGAAATTTTCCAAGTCTTATAAAGAGATTGAACAAACAAAACCAAAGATATATTTCATTGACAATGGCCTTCTCTATATCAATGGAGTTGAAAGTAAAAGTAAATTGATGGAAAACCTTGTTTTAGTTGAAATAGTCAAAAAGGGTTTTTTGCCGAATGAAAATATCTTTTACTACCAGAAAAATAATCATGAAGTTGACTTTATAATAATAGAAAAAATGAAAGCCAAAAAATTGATTCAAGTTTGTTACGATTTGAGTGACATAGAAACAAAGAAAAGGGAAATCAAAAGTTTGGTAAATGCAATGAAAGAATTTGGATTAAAAGAAGGGTTGATCATAACTATGGATTTTGAGGGTGAAGAAAAAGTTGATGGTAAGAAAATCATTTATGTACCTTTATGGAAGTGGCTCATTTCTTCTAATGAGTTTTAAATTTTTTTATAAATTCACCCATCTGCAGAAGTTATAAGTTTTGTAGCTACTACTCTTTCTCCATTGCAGTTTCTTTATCGGAAATTAATTTAAATCTTTTTCTCCAAAAATTCCTTTATTTTCTAGACTCTTTCCAGATTTTTCTTTCTGTTGATCATGGAATAGACTTTAAGCTGATCTTCTAACCTTGAAACAGGAATTCCTAATTTTCCAATTTTCACAAAAACTGGTCTTTTTAGCCTCCACGTCAATGAAACCCATCTCCCATAAACTTTAGCTTTCAGATCTCCCATTACTTCAACATCAATTCCCTCAACTCTAAACTTCCCAAAATGAGAAGAAAAAACTCTTGATTTGCTAAACTTCACTGGTTTAACTTCATATTCTTTCAAAATTGAAGAAATCTTATAAGCTCCTTCTTTCGTTGTTAAGATGTCTATATCCTTTGGTTCAATTTCTACTCCTTGCAAAGCTAGACTTGCACTTCCTACAACCATCCATTCAACTTTTCTTCCAAGCAATTCACACAACCTTTCCAATACTTTCAAGAAATTTTTTCCACAGTTAATATTTCTCCTTTCCGGTCTTTAAATTTCACTCACCCCTTGAGTTCGAAATCTAAATCCTGAGCTTTTCTCCAGCTTCTCCTCATGAGCGAGATGAAAAAATTGGAAAAATCGCTCTTTGGGGTGAAAGCATGAAGAAGAGTTTTTGGAAAGGCCTGACCTCGCTGCTCTGCACTGCAAGCGGAACAGGAATTGGCTACATGGCAGCTCAATGCGGCTCTCTAGCCTACATAGCCGGGAGAGAAATTTGGAATCTTGTTAACGGCTTGCCTATAACACCGATTCCTGAATTGCTAAGGGATTATGCAGTTTACACTTCTACTGCTGCTCTGATTGGCGAGGTTAGCGGCTATGTTTTCCACAAAAAAATTTGGAAAGCCTTGGGGGGTGAGTGAATGGTGAAATTGAGTGAAATTGATATCGGTACTAAAGATTTGATTATTGCTTTGGGTTCTGCCCTCATTGGCTATTATGCGAGAAAGCCAATAGAAGAAATGAAAAAGGCTGAAAAAGAGAGTGATGCTCAACTCATAGGAAAAACAGCAGCACAGTATGTTGCTGCAGAACTCAGAAGCTTTGGAATTGGACCTGAAACTTACAGAGCAATAGACGAGTTAACACAAACTTTGAAAGAATTAAGAGAAGAGTTGAGAAAATACAGGGATAAAAATGGTTGAAGAAAATGAAATCATTTCGATGATATATGGTTTGCTTCAAGGCTTAAAAGCCTACAGGGAAGCTTACAACAAGCTGAACAATAAAGAGCAAGAAAACATGGAAATAAAGCTGGAAGAAGTAGTTGAAAAATACAAGCAGTTTGAAAAGTTACTCTATTTTCTTGGAAAGGTGATTAAATGAATGAAAGAGTATCTCTCAAGACTGATAGAGTATCAAGAATTGATGAAGGAAATTGAAATTGCAGGAGAAGAACATCTGAAGATCATCAAACAAAATCCCTCCAGCTACTTGAAAAAAATTGAAGAGCTTAGGACAAGAATTGCTTCTGATGTTTTCCTAGCTGCTGAAGATAAAGAAAAAATGCTTAAGAAGATTTCGAGCTACATGGAGCAGCTTGAACAAAAGAAAGATGAGCTAGATATGAATTCATTTTTGTTGGGCGCTCTTTTAATTCTTCTAGCAAAAGAAGGTATACTTCAAGAAGTGATTGAAAAAGTTGGGGAGGTGTTTGGCAGTGCCAACTCGCTATATTCACAAAAAGATTTCGAAAATCTTGTTGGGCAAATCTTGCGAGAAAACGAATAAAGTCATAGACTATCCTGTGAAATTTCTTGGTAGAAAACATAGGATTTTATTTCACGATCCTTTGTCTGCCTTAATTATTGGAATTGCTTATGATGGTGTAGAAGGTGCAGTTTCTGGCCTACTTCATATTGCAGTTGATAAAATTTGCTCAAGATATCATGTGGAAAAAATCTTAGATTACTTGCTTTAGTCTAATTTGCATGAAATCAAAAGCGACTTTTGAGTTTGGGAAAATCTTCTTTGCTTCTTCTTCTAATTCTTTTGCATCAGTGTAGCGCCTGCTTATGTGAGTTAAAATTAGTTGCTTGACATTAGCTTCTTTTGCTATTCTTGCAGCTTGTTTTACATCAGCATGAGCCTTCCCTTCTTCTTCTTCAAGAAAGGTTCCATCGTGAATGAGCAAATCAGCGTTTTTAGAAATTTCCAAAATATTATCACAAGGCTTAGTATCGCCAGAATAAACCACTTTCAACCCAGGTCTTAAATTTGCCACATCTTCTATCTTCACTTCCCTTCCCTTATATTCAACTTTTCCAAATTTTTTCAATTTCTTGAGCCAAGAACCACTTCTTAAACCAAGCTCTCTTAACTTTTTTGTGTCTATTTTCCATTTTGGTTTTTCTTGAAAACAATAAGCTACTGCCGGCACTGTATGTAAGACAGGAATTGAAAGAATTTGGTATTCTGGAGTTTCGTCTATAAGCATAGGTTTATTTCCTTCAAAAGGAACATTTATAGCTTCCACTGGAAATCTCAGCCCAAAATATCCCAAATCCAAAATATCTGAAACAAATTTTTCAGCTTCTGGTCCAAAAATTTTCAGCTTAGATTTCCTTTTTTCCAAGCTCATAGTCTGTATCAAAGGAATTAAGCCTGAAAAATGATCAGCATGCCAATGTGTGATAAAAATTTTGTTTATTTTCATGAAGCTTATGTTTGATTGCATGAGTTGTTTTTGAGTTCCTTCCCCACAGTCAAAGAGCAAAGTATCTTTTTCTTCACCAAAATACTCTAGAGCTATTGCCGGATGATTTCTATCTTTACTTGGAATTCCTGAAACTGTACCTAAGAAAGTTATTTGAATCATGCAAGATTCTCCTTTTCAAAATATTTCCTCAAGAAAACACCAAACCCTTTATCCTTGTTAACAATTTCAATTATCCTTTCTATATCTGAAATTATTTCAAAACCCTTTGATATTTGTTCAGCTATGTTGCCGGGGATTCCCTTTGCTTTAAGAATACTTACATCAACACTTAAGCTATCGAAAAGCTTCTCTTTAGCTGTCATGAATTTTCTTTTAATCTCAACAACCCAATTCCTTCCTTCAATAAACGGCCCATTTATAGCCAGGTCTTTGTATTTCTCCAAAAATTTGTTTGAATCATCCAGATTAAAAACTTCTGGCCCGATTTTCTTCTGTACAGCAGGTAAATTTGAAACTTCCATCTCAAGCAAAACTACAGCCAAATCTTTTTCGTTTGTATAGCAATCTTTCCTCAAAACTTTGAACTCATACTTGGTTTCTTCCAAAATGCTTTCCAATCTTTCCGCAAATTTTCTTAATTGAGGCCAAAGTATATCAGGGACAACATTTGGTGGAGAAAACTTTATCAAAATAAGCTCTGTTTTTCTTTCCAAAATTTTTTCTCTAAGTTCCTTTTCCGAAATTACTTTTATTTCACTTTCAAAAAACATCTCTTCTCTTGGATTTTCCAGAAATTCTTTTGCCAGTTTCTTAAATTTGAAAAAATTTTCTGGTGATAAAGCTGCTGCTGTGTTTCTATTTTTGTCGGTTGGATCAATTAAAATTAAAACTTGCTTGGGAAACATTTTCTTGAGCTTGAAATAATCTTCTTTCTTGTAGAATTTCTCCAGATCTATTATTTCACCAGGATTCCATTTCAATGCTTGCTCCAACACATTCACAAAACTTTTGTACTTGATAACTAAAAGCTCACACACATAACCAGAAAAACCTTCTGTTTTTGCATCAGCACCATATAGCTTGTTTGCAGTTAAAAATTGCTTCAACAGCCTGACTTGATCTGAAAGTTTTAGAGGTAAGTTCTTCTTAAGATACTTCACATGAAATGGTGTTCTATCAACTGCTGATTTTAGATTTTCTGTTGTTTTTACATCAAAACAAGGTACTATATCCACTTCTATTCCTTCAACATTTCCAGAAACATATGGATGTTGAGCGTATTCTATCCTGAAATTTCCATTCAAACTTTTTATTATCCTCTTTCCCAGTTCAAGACCTCTTTTCTCCAATTGTTCCACACTTATCTCTGGTGGAAAAAGAATGAAAATATCGAACTCTTTTTTTCCTGGAAGCCACGTATCTCTAGTCACACTACCAGCAACCAGTGGTTTTGCTTTAAATTTCTTGGCTTCTTTTTTTGCAATTCTTAAACATTTTTTAAGAACAGAATTGAGTTTTCTCTTCTCTTCTTCAGAGGGCCTAATTTTTTTCAAAACATTTTTAAGAATTCTAGAATAACTGGCCATAATTAACAATAGGTTTGAGAAAAATAAAAGTAATGAAGGAGTTTGTTCTAGCTTATTTTTTGTAGAAAAAAAAATTCACTACTTCAAAATAGTAAAGTTTAAATATTAGTACCACTAAATAGTAACATATGAGTAGGGATAAAGAAGAAGTAAAGTTTTATGAAGAGCAACTTTACGAAGCTAAGCAAGCCTTGTTTGCAGCCAGAACAATAAAACAAGCTAGGTTTTTACAAAACAGGATAAAATTTTTAACAGAAATGATAAAAGAAGCTAAAAAGAAATAAAAGTTTTCTTTTTATATTTTTCACGACAAAAATCTTTTTAAATTTTTTTGACTTAATTTTGGGTTGGGTCTTGCTTCAAGCGGTTTTAGCATTAGAAGATGGAACAATTTTCAAGGGTGAAGGCTTCGGTTATCCTTGCGAAGCTTATGGCGAAGTTGTATTTAACACTAGTATGGTTGGTTACACAGAATCTCTGACAGATCCTTCCTACAGAGGCCAAATATTAACTCAAACCTGGATTTTAATAGGAAACTATGGTGTACCCCCTTTTTCTTTAATCGATAAATTTAACTTTCCATTACATTTTGAGTCAGAAAGAATACAAGTAAGAGGATATGTGGTTCAAGAAATTGTAAAAAGACCTAGCCACTGGTCAAACAATAAAAGCTTGGATGAATGGTTGTTTGAGCAAAAGATTCCTGGAATAGAAGGAATAGATACTCGTGAGTTAACAAAAAAACTAAGGAGTAAAGGTGTGATGCTTGGAATATTGAAAGTTGATGAGAAAATTGATGTTGAAGAAATAAGAGAAAAAATAAAGGAGATTGAAGATCCAAACAAAAGAGATTTAGTAAAGGAAGTGAGTGTAGAAAAACCAATAGAATACAATAGCGACTCACCTCTTGTAGTGGTGATAGATTGTGGTGTGAAATTTGGAATATTAAGGAATTTGGCAGCAAGGAATGTTGGTTTAGTAAGAGTGCCTTATGACTATCCTGTAGAAAAAATTTTAGATTATGAGCCTTCAGGTATTCTCATTTCCAACGGTCCTGGAGATCCAAAAATATGTGAAAAAACAATCCAAACTGTAAAAGAACTATTGGAAACAGATTTACCAATCATGGGAATTTGTCTTGGTTGCCAAATTCTTGCTTTGGCAGCAGGTGCTGAGACTTTCAAGCTAAAGTTCGGGCATCGTGGATCAAACCATCCTGTTCTTGATTTGTTTACCAAAAGATGCTACATCACAAGCCAAAATCATGGATATGCTGTAGATCCAAATAGCTTAAAAGAAACTGAATTCGAAATTCAATTCATAAATGCAAATGACAAGAGTGTTGAAGGAATAAAACACAAGAAAAAACCAATATTTGCAACTCAATTCCATCCAGAAGCTTCTCCTGGACCTTATGAAACTGAATTTTTGTTCGATTTGTTTGTGAAGGAGGTGAGGAAATATAAGAGATGAAAGCATAAAAAAAGTTCTCATACTAGGTAGCGGTGCAAAGTGTTGAAAAAACACGCACACTCAAAATAGGAGAAGCTGGAGAATTTGATTACTCTGGAGCACAAGCAATTAAAGCTTTGAAAGAAGAAGGAATAAAAGTGGTTCTTGTAAATCCAAACATAGCAACAATCCAAACAGATGAAAAGTTTGTAGACAAAGTATATTTCTTGCCTATAACACCTGAATTTGTAGAAAAAGTAATAGAAAAAGAAAGACCTGATGGAATTTTGTTGACTTTTGGCGGACAAACTGCATTAAATTGTGGTGTAGAGCTTCATGAGAGAGGTATTTTAGAGAAATATGGTGTGAGAGTTTTGGGAACAGGAATAGAAGCAATTGAAATTGCAGACAATAGGGAAAAATTCAAGAACATTTTGCTCAAGAACAATTTGCCTGTGCCAAAGAGTGAAAAAGTAAACAGCATAGAAGAAGCTGTGGAAGCTGCCAAGAAGATAGGGTATCCTGTAATGATAAGAGTTGCCTACACACTTGGTGGTCAAGGGTCTGGTGTTGCTGAAGATGAAGAACAATTGAAGAAAATAGCATCTTTGGGTCTGGTACACAGCAGGATAAAACAAATTTTGGTAGAAGAATATCTTGGAAAGTGGAAAGAAATTGAGTATGAAGTAATGAGAGATTGTGAAGACAATTGTCTGATTGTATGCAATATGGAAAATTTCGATCCTATGGGTGTACACACTGGCGAAAGTATAGTGGTTGCTCCTTCACAAACTTTAACAAACAGGGAATACCATTTGTTGAGAATCACAAGTTTCAAAGTCATAAGAGCTCTTGGAATAGTTGGTGAATGTAACATACAATTTGCTGTTAACCCAGAAAGTGAAGAATTCAAGATAATAGAAGTGAATTCCAGGCTATCGAGATCTTCAGCATTGGCATCAAAAGCCACAGGCTATCCGATAGCTTACATTGCAGCAAAATTGGCAATAGGCTACACGCTACCAGAACTTTTGAATAAAGTAACTCAAGTCACAACAGCTTGCTTCGAACCCGCTTTAGATTATATCGTGGTAAAAATTCCAAGATGGGATTTTCAAAAATTCAAAAATGTTTCTAGAAGAATTGGAACACAAATGAAGTCGATAGGAGAAGTAATGGCAATAGGAAGGAGCTTCGAAGAAGCTCTTCAAAAGGCTGTTAGAATGCTTGAAATTGGAAGAGAACTAACCGACACGAGCGAACTCACTAGCGATAAAGAAAAAATAAAGGAAATGTTAGAAAAGCCTACAGATGAAAGACTTTTCTATATAGTTAAAGCACTTCAAGTTGGTATGAGTGAAGAAGAAATTCACAAACTAACAGGAATTGATGAATGGTTCTTACACAAGATAAAGAGAATAGTTGAGATGGAAGAGGAAATAAAAAATTTGAATGAAGATACTTTGAGAAAAGCGAAAAAACTTGGTTTTTCAGACAAAAAAATTGGAGAGCTTGTAGGGAAGAGCGAAAGTGAAATCAGAGAAATGAGAAAATCTCTTGGAATAGTACCTGTTGTTAAACAAATAGACACTCTAGCTGCAGAATGGTCGGCCAAAACAAATTACCTTTACTTGACTTACAATGGTAATTATGATGATATAGAAGTTGAGAAAAAGAGAAAAATTATAGTTCTTGGCTCAGGTTGCTACAGAATTGGTTCAAGCGTAGAGTTTGATTGGTGTTGTGTTAATATGGCTTGGGCTCTAAAGGAAAGAGGGTTCGAGAGTATAATGATAAATTGTAATCCAGAAACAGTTTCTACTGATTTTGATATCATGGATAAGCTTTATTTTGAAGAGCTCACCCTTGAAAGAGTTTTAGACATTTGTGAAAAAGAAGAACCTGAAGGAGTTGTTGTAAGTGTTGGTGGCCAAACACCAAATAACTTGGCTCTAAAACTTGCAAAAAATGGTGTGAAGATTATTGGAACTTCTGCCGAAGATATAGATAGAGCTGAAGATAGAGCTAAATTCAGCAAGCTTTTGGATGAACTTGGAATTAAACAACCTAAGTGGGGAAAAGTTGAAAATCTGGAAAAAGCAAAAGAATTGGCTGAAAAAATAGGATATCCTGTTTTGATCAGACCTTCTTATGTGCTTTCCGGCTCTGCAATGAATGTTGCCACAAATGAATCTCAGCTAAGAGAATACTTGACAAAAGCAGCAAAAATTTCAAGAGAATATCCTGTAGTTATATCTAAGTTTATGACGAATGCTAGAGAAGTTGAAGTTGATTGTGTTTCTGATGGTGAAAATGTTTTTATTGGTGCAATAATTGAGCATTTGGAAAATGCTGGCGTGCATTCAGGAGATGCAATAATGAGCATTCCGACACTTACAATAAGTGAAACAATAAAAAACAAGATAAGAGAGTATACTAGAAGAATTGCAAGAGCTCTCAGAATAAAAGGTCCTTTCAACATTCAGTACTTGGCAAAAGATGGGGAAGTCTATGTGATAGAATGCAACTTAAGGGCTTCAAGAAGTATGCCGTTCGTTTCTAAAACTATAGGAGTGAATTTGATGGAAATTGCTGCTGATGCTATACTTGGTAAAAAAATTAAAGATGGTGAATATTTGCCAAATGTTTTTGCAGTAAAAGTTCCGCAATTTTCTTTCATGAGATTGGAAGGTGCAGATCCCGTTACTGGAGTAGAAATGGTTTCAACAGGAGAAGTTGCCGCTTTTGGCAAAACTTTTGAAGAGGCTTTCATCAAAGCCCTGATAGCTAGTGGTGTTGAGCTTCCGAAAGCTAACGATGGTGTTTTGATTTCAATCGGTGGAGAAAAAAGCAAAATAATTGAAATTGCAAATAAGCTTGTGAGCAGAAAAATAAATATTTATGCGACTGAAAAAACTTCAGAAGAATTGAAAAAATACGGGATAGAAAATGAAGTTGTGAAGAAGGTTAGCGAACCAAGACCAAATATTTTGGATTATTTGATGAATGGAAAAATAAAAATGGTGATAAATATTCCTTCAACAAATGGTGTAGTTAGTACACAAGCGTTAGATGATGAATACTTGATAAGGAGAAAGGCTGTAGAATTCAAAGCTTTTGTGGTTAGTAACCTTCAAGTGGCAAAAACTTTAGCAGATGTTTTAGATTTTTATCACAAAAATGGAGTTGAAAATTGTGTGGAGTTTGAAAAATAGGGACATAATTTCAATAAGGGATCTGAAAAAAGAAGAAATAGAGCTTATTTTAGATGAAGCTGAAGTTATGGAGAAAAAATTGAAAAATGAAGAACCTCTTTATCAGATGAAAGATAAAGTTTTGGCAAGTTTGTTCTTTGAACCTAGTACCAAAACAAGGTTGTCTTTCAATGCTGCCATGCAAAAACTTGGTGGAAAAGTGATAGAGATCGAATATTCTACAGCAACAAAAAACCTCATCGACAAAGTGAAAATGATTGAAAGTTATTGCAATGTTATTGTTTTGAGACATCCTAGAGAAGGGTCTGCAAGATTAGCTGCCGAGATTTCAGAAAAACCTGTAATAAATGCTGGTGATGGTTCTAATCAACATCCTACCCAAACATTAATCGATTTGTTCACGATAAGAAAATTGAAAGGCAAGATAGAAGGTTTGAACGTGAGCTTGATTGGAGATTTAAAATACAATGCTGTGATAAAATCTTTGTTTTATGCACTTGCTGTTTTTAAAGCAAACATAACTCTTGCTTCACCTCCTGAGCTTCAAATGCCGTGGGAAAATATAGAAGAAGTAAGGGATAAGTTCGGTGTTAAAATTTTCCATACAAACAGTCTACATTCTGCTATTGAAGAGGCTGATGTTTTGTATGTTTGTGGTGTGAAAAAAGATAAGTTTGGCGACATTTTCGAAGCTGAAAAAATACAAAAGAATTTTAGGATAACTCAAGAAATTTTGGAAAATGCTAAAAAAGATATGGTAATCTTACATCCATTGCCTAAAGACATAGAAATTGATTCAAGCATCGACAAAACAAAATTTGCCAAATACTATGAACAAGCCTCTTATAGCTTGCCTGTTAGAATGGCTTTGCTTTCCTTGGTGGTTGCATGAGTGAACAAAGAATTGTAACAAACATAGAAAATGGGACTGTGATAGACCATATTCCCGCGGGGAAAGGAATGAAAGTTTTTGAGATACTTAAATTGGAAAAACATGAAGACAGAAGTGTCATTTTAATAAACACTTTGAGTAGGAAAATGGGAAGAAAAGATGTGATAAAAGTAGAGAATAAAGAAATCGAGGAAAAAGAAATAAATAAAATTGCCTTGATAGCACCGAACGCCACCATTTCTATAATAAAAAACTGGGAAGTGGTTGAAAAGAGAAAAGTTGTTTTACCTGAAATTCTTGAAAATGTTATAAATTGTCCGAATAAAAATTGCATAACTAATTCTGAAGAAAATGTGAAAAGTAAGCTTGTGGTTGAAAAGAAAGAACCACTCAAATTGAGATGTTGGTATTGTGAAAGAATTTTTGGGGTAGAAGAAATTTTATAGCCCCGGCCAGATTCGAACTGGCGTGTTCAGGTCCAGAGCCTGACATCCTTGACCGCTAGATGACGGGGCTATGTCTATTTAAATTTAAACTTGTAAAATTAATTTGGGTTGGAATGATTGGTGAGTGTCAAACACTTTTTTAAGTCTATTCTTTTCTTGATTACTAATAAAACTTTCAAAAATATAAAAGAATTATGGTGATTTAATGAGGATTTTACAAACTCATTCAGACTGGATTGAATATGAACCGATAAAAAAAGAAATTCCACAAGCTGAGGATGTGGAAAAAAAGATTTACAAGTTGGAAGAAGTTCTCGTCGCTTTCACTGCAGTTGAAGAAGGTGATGATGAAGAAGTTGCAAAAAAAGCTGTAGACGAAATAAAAGATTTCATGAAAAATTTGAAAATAAACAAGCTTTTGATTTATCCTTTTGTCCATTTGTCAAACAAACCGGCAAAACCTTCTGAAGCTTTGAAAATCCTCAAAGCTATGGAAGCTTATGCAAAAGAATTGGAAATTGAAACCTATAGAGCACCCTTTGGTTGGAACAAAAGATTTACTAATGCTGTTAAGGGACATCCTTTAGCAGAGCAATCAAGAGTTTTTGTTGCTGGTGAAGTCAAAGAAGAGAAGAAAGAAGAAGAAAGAATTAAAAAAGAAAAGTTCCATCGCTTCTTCATAATCGATATTGATGGCAAAGAGTATGAAGTTGATAAAAAGAATTGGAAAAATTGTGAGATTTTTTCCAAAAAAGAGAAAAGATACGAATGTTTGAAAATTTTTGTGAGAAATGAGCTTGAAGGAAATCCTCCAAAAGGAAAGCAACCAAAACATATTGAACTTATGAGGAAACTAGAGCTTGTTGACTATTGTCCTGAGAGTGATGTCGGAAACATGAAATGGTATCCAAACGGTGTTTTGATAAAAGACTTGATAATGGATTATGCTTTGTATAAAATCGCAATACCTTGGGGTGCAATGAAAATGCAAAATCCACTTTTATACAGAACTGATGTGGAAGAAATCAAAAAACTTCAAGGAGAATTTCACGAAAGAGATTACATCATAGAAGAAAAAATCCCACTTGTTCTTAGATTTGCCAGCGATCCTGGAGCTTTCCCATTTGTTCAAAAACTTATTTTCACATACAAGCACATGCCGATAAAAGTTTACGAGGAAGCAATTTGCTTCAGGAAAGAGAAAAAAGGTGAACTTTCTGGTTTGATGAGAGTAAGGAACTTTTGGATGACCGACCAACATGCTTTTTGTATTGATGAAGAACAAGCAAAAAAAGTTTATGAAGAACTTTCTTTACTTTTTGCAAGATTGATGAACGAAATAATAGCAAAAGAACATTGGGTTTTAGGTTTCGAAATTGTTGAAAGTTTTTATGAAAAATATAAAGAATTTTTCAAGAAGATAATCAAGGAAATCAAAGCACCTGCTTTCTTCAAACTGATGAAAGAGATGTCACACTATTATGCTTTTAAGAATGAATATCAAGCAATATTTTTAGATGGAAACAATTTACAAATCTCGACTGTTCAATGGGACATCAAAAATGGAGAAAGGTTCAACATCTGTTTTATAGATAAAGATGGTAAAAGAGTTCCTGTTCCCTTCATAATTCATGCTTCTTCTTTTGGTAGCATAGAAAGAGCTATAGCTGCAATTCTTGAAACTGGAGTTTGGATGGAAAAGGAAGGTAAAGCTCCTATGCTTCCGCTGTGGCTTTCTCCAGAGCAAGTTAGGCTAATTCCTGTTAGTACTGAAAAGCATCTTAAGAAATGCGAAGAAATTGCTGAAATTTTGGAAAAAGAAAAGATAAGAGTTGGGGTAGATGATAGAGATTTAACAGTTGCAAAGAAAGTTTTCGAAGCGAAGAAAAGTTGGATTCCATACATAATTGTGGTTGGTGACAGAGAGCTTAAATCAGAAAAGCTACCTGTCGTGATAAGAGAAAAATCTACTATTAAAGAGGAGTTTAGAGAAGAAATGAGCTTAAAAGAACTCATAAAAGAGATAAAAGAAAAAGTTTCTGATATGCCGTTCAGACCATTATACATACCGAGAGAGCTTTCGAAAAGAGCAATTTTTGTGCCTTGGGGTACCAAAACAGTTTAGCTGATTGGTTTGGAGTGTTGCCAAACTAATTTGAATAGAGGCGAAAGAATGTTTCCTGCTGCATGCTCACTCTTACTCCAGAGAGCCATATCTTGTGTTGAATGAACTTTTGTGTCTGTTAAAGAAAGGAGAAATTGTTTATCATCTACTATACAAAATCTACCTGCCAAGTCAATATCCTTTTCATCTAAAATTCTTATCTCAGCTATACCACTTAAAGCCTTTATAGCTTCGCTAGCCTTTTCTTTTCCACTTGTAGCTATTTTTATACTCACACCATTCTCCTTGGCTTTCTTTAAAGCTTCCAAATGGTTTGTTGTTAGCTCAATTAAACCTTCTGGTGTTGTGACTATTGCTATTTGCTTGCTAGCATCCCTAAACATGGTAGCGAGTTGTTGTTGCAAAGAATATTTTCCTTTCAAAGAGCCTGTAATCTCTTCTGGTGAAATTATTTTCAAACCGTGTGAAAAAATTTCATTCAACTCTTTCATCACAGGACTTGATTTAAGCTCTTCTATTCTTTCCATTTTTTCTTTAAGTTCTTCTTCTATTTTTGCCTTAGCTCTTTCTAAAGCTTCTTCCGGAGGGATTGCTACATATTTCAAAGGCTTGCTTGACTGAATAACAACAAACCCTTTGTCTGCCAAGCTCTGTAGAACATCGTAAGTTCTGGATCTTGGTACATTTGCTATTGTAGAAAGCTCACCTGCAGTGCTTATTCCTCTCGATAAAAGGGCTACCCAAAGTTTCCTTTCGTACAAATTCAAACCTATTCCACGCAACGCTTCCATTGTTTTGTTGGATGCTAACATCACACTACCTCTCTGTTTTAACTATTGAGTGATTTAATATTTAAGGTTTTATATTTTACTGTAGTCTGAATAAAAAATTTAAACTTTATTTCATAAGCCATATACAATTTCTTCTGTCCATATAGAAAATCAGCCAACCTTTCCTTGACTTTCAAAAAGAGCTTTAAGCCTATCTAATGTATCTGCTTCTTCTGGTGATTTATCAGCTGTTCTATCTCTTATGAATCTAGGAAATCTTAAAGCAAATCCAGATTCATAGTTTGGAGATTTTTGAATTTCTTGATATCCAACTTCTATCACAATTTTTGGTCGCACCCTTACACTCTTCCCCTTTTCTTCTATTATCAAAGGTTTCAAGATTTCTGTCATTTGTTGATATTCATCTTCTGTCAAGCCGGTAGACATCATTCCACATCTTAAAAATTTTCCTGTGTCAGGATCTCTACAAGCAAGTTCAAAGCTTGTGAGCCACTTTGCTCTCGCACCTTCTCCCCATGTTGCCCCAACTATCACTAGATCTAAAGTTTCCATTATTGGTTTAATTTTATACATCGTGCCAACATGCCTGCCAAACACATAGGGTGAATTCAAGACTTTAAGCATCAATCCTTCTTGCTTAGCTTCTAAAGCCTCTTTGTAAAAATTTTCAATTTCTTTAACATCATCACTTATTATTTGCTTTGCAAGCTGAAGCTTCCCTTCTATTTTTTCCACTATTTTTTCCAAAATTTTCCTCCTTTCTATAAAAGGTTTGTCAAAAAGAAGCTGTCCATCAAGATAAACTATATCAAACAAGTTTAATTGAATTGGTATTTCTTTCACCATTTTTTCTATATCATACTTTCTGTGAATTCTTTGTGAAAGTACTTGAAAAGGTAAAGGAATGTTTGTTTTTGGATTTATTGCCAAAGCTTCCCCTTCAACTATACACTCTTTTGCTTTCAAACCTTTCCTACAAACCTCTACCAAATCTGGGAATTGTTTTGTCACATCTTCAAGTCTTCTTGTATAAATCCAAATTTGATCTTCTTTCTTGTGAATTTCAGCATGCATCCCATCGTACTTATATTCTGCTGCAATTTTTCCAAATTCTCTTACAACTTCTTCTATACTTTCAGCTTTTTCGCCAAGCATTACTTGAATTGGTCTACCTAGTTGTATTTTTGTCCTTTTCAAGCCTTCTATACCTTCTTCTTTGGCAATTCTTGCTATTTCAGAAAAATCAGAAAGTATATTCCATGCATAATCTACAGCTTGTATTGCTTCTTCTTTCTCTTTCTTATTCATTCCTTCTTTCACAAGAAAAGCTTGAACTATAGCATCTCTAATCAAACCTTCTGCAACACCAACTCTAAGCTCACCTAAAATTGTTCTAACTATATATCTTGCTTCTTTTGGTTTTGCGGAAACTAACAACTCGATAATTAGATTCAATTTCCTTTCTTGAGAACCTTCTCCAGTGATTGTTGCTATCTTTCGTAAATTTTCAAAAACAAACTTAACTGTAAGTTTTTTTGTTAAAAGTGTTACTTGCTTCCTTGACTTTATACATTCTTCAGCAACTAACCCTAGATCGCCTAGCCTTGCAAATTTCTGTTCTATTTCTTCAGTTTTAAAACCTGTTGCTTTTGAAATTGCTTTCATCATCATTTGAGTTGCTATTCCTAGCTCAAGTTGGGTGAACTTTGGATAAACTATACCTTGAACAAGTAAAACTACTCTTTCTAGTTCTTCTGTTTCTGTTTTTCTAAAAAGTTCGGCCAGAATTTCTGTTTTTTTAAGTTTTGCCGAAACCTTTTCTAATCTCTCATAATAATCTGCTAAGATTGAATAATCCATGATCCCAACATTTAATAATTGTGTGTTTATATTATTGTTTATGGTTAGAAAAAGCTGGACTTTTGGCTTTTGTGAAAGTTGCTTGAAAAATTCACATGAAAAAATTGAAATGGTGAAAATTTTCTTGAGTTCTGATTTTTTGGATAAAAAAGAAGAAATGTGGTGTTGCCCTGTTTGTGGAGCAACCAAAAGACTTTAATTGTTGAAATAAAAACTTTTTATTGAGAAAATGAACATTTTTGATGCAATTGTGAATAGAAAAAATGTGATAAAATTCAAAAAGGATCCTGTAGATGATAAACTTATTGGAGTTATGTTATACATGGCAACTCATGCCCATTCTGCTGGTGAAAACCAAGAATGGAATTTCATAGTTGTGAGAGATGAAGAAAAAAAGAAAAAACTTTACCAAGCTGCCTTAGAGCATCCGCTTTTGAAAGAAGCTCCTGTTTGTATAGTTGTTTGTGCTGACTTGGAAAAAGCAAGCCTTAGATTTCAAAAAAGAGGAGAAGTTTTCTACTCAATTCAAGATACAGCAGCCGCAACCATGTTGATGCTCGTGACTGCAAATGCTCTTGGTCTTGGAGCAGTATGGATTGGTTCTTTTGATGAAGAAATGGTTAAATATATTCTTAATCTTCCTGATAAACTAAGACCTGTTGCAATAGTTGCAGTTGGTCACCCAGAAAAAACAGTAGAGAGAAAAGAAAGAATCCCTTTCGATAATTTAACTTGGTATAACACTTACGGAGAAAAATATGAATTATCTTATTTATTTCAACCAGGAGCAAGAAAAAAGGTTGAAATAAAGCCAATTGGAAATTTGATAGAAGATTTTCTTAAAAAAGCAAAAGAAAATTTGTCAGAAAAATTGAAGAAAAAATGAATTAATTAATTTAAAATTCCAATTAAATATATAGTGGTTTGAATGAAAAAAATCAAGCCTTTTTTGACATCGATCTTCATACTTTTACTAGTTTTTAATGTTGCCCTTGCAGCTGAAGAAGTTAGCTTGTCTTTAAGTACAAAAATTCTAACAGCCTACACAGGTGGATCTACAATCACTGAAATAATTGTAAAAAATAATCAAGCCTTCACAGACACTTTTTCACTTTCAATATTCCCACCATACCAATATGGAATTCTTGTGAGTTTGGAAAAATACAGTTTAACATTACATCCTGGTGAAAATAAGAGTTTGAAAATTTATTTCGAAATACCAGAATGTGCTGAAACAACTTCAACATCTTTTTCTATAACTGTAAGATCAACAAAAAACAAAGATGTTTATGATTCTGAAAACTTGATACTTGAAACTATAAGAAAGTATGGCATTTGTATTTACGAAGCAAAATTGAATAAACAGATATTTGATAGGTTGGGTGAACATCTTCAAGTTGAAGTTCTTTTAAAGAATCCTTCTGAAACAATTTCTCAACCATTCGTTCTACAAACAAACATACTTTTGGACAAAGAATCTGTAGCAAGATTTGATGAAAATATAGCAGCTATAGAAGGAAAAGGTGTGAGAACAATAACACACGAACTTGAGATCGATAGATACAAAAGACCTGGAACTTATACTATTGAAATTTTACTGAAAGACAACTACGGCAGTGTAGTTAGTCAGAAAAAACTAAACTTTAAAGTTTTGGCTATAAATGCAACTGAAAAATTGAATTATTTACCAATAAGGAAAAGTGTAAAGTATGGATTTTTTGTCCAAACTATTGAAATAAATGTGAGTAATGAGGGAAATGTTCCAACAGGAAGTTTCTACGTGTCAGAAAGTATTCCAATTTTCATAAAACCTTTCTTTTTCCCAAAAATAGAGCCTACCCTAGAAGAAACAAAAGAGAATAGGATTATCTACAGTTGGCAAGTTCCTTCCTTGAGTCCGGGAGATGTTTACACGATAAAATATGAAATAAGCACTTGGAATGCTGTTCTAATAGCAATAATCTTAATAATCATCATAGTTTATTCATTCGCCAAAATATTCAGTATAAGTATTGAGAAAAAACACAAGTTTTCAGGACCATTAACAAAAGAAAAAGAAATAACAATTATGCTTGAAATCAAAAACAGAACAAGAAACGAAATAAAGGATGTTATAATAAGAGATTTTGTACCTGGAATAGCAACTGTAGTTGAAAAATTCGATACATTAAGGCCAAGTTTAAGGAAAATTGCAAATGGCACTGAACTTGTTTGGAAAATTCCATCTTTAGCTCCGGGTGATGAAAGAATTTTAACTTACAGGATAAAACCGATTATAGATATAGTTGGTACACTTAAACTTCCTAAAGCCTATGTGAAATTCATGAACAAGAAAAAAGAAGTCAAAAAAATTCTATCAAAATCTGCTTACATAAAAGCAGGATAAAAAATTTTTTATATCTTTGATTTTCTAATATTGAATGAGAGCCCCGGATAGCTCAACGGTAGAGCAACCGGCTGTAGCTGAGTGCTTAGGCACTTGGTGACAGCAGTTGCTCATCAGAAACCGGTGGGTTGCTGGTTCAAATCCGGCTCCGGGGACTCGTTTTTTCCAAAAAATTTATTAGTTAGAAAAAATACATTTTAAGTAGGGTGAAAAAAACTTGGCAAAGAAAAAACCTAAAGAACCAAAGAAGCCTTGTTGAGTTCTGATGAATTTCATTTTTTTATTTTTTTGAATTTGAAAAAAATAAAGAGAAGAGAATAAATAATTTTATTATCAATGCCTCGGTCGTCTAGTGGTCTAGGATGCAAGCCTGTCACGCTTGAGACAC